>OLPF01000047.1_pt1 | contig 130530 bp, 138 predicted proteins | sample 1673121 | NCBI WGS metagenome assembly OLPF01 (sample SAMEA3136756, study PRJEB25190) | human gut metagenome
TTTGTATTTTCTTTACTTGTTATTTTGTATTCATCACTACTTACATTGGCTGCATGCGAAATACTACTAATGCTAACAATTGACACTAGTAGTAGTAATATATACATTATTTTATTTTTCTTTTTCATAGGCATTTCTCCCCTTTATTGGGCTATTACTTATTTTTATTATACCATATTCGCCTAAAATTGACAATCTTCTTTTTTAAATTAACATTAATGTTCCATTTTTATATGCAAATTTTGCAAAGCTCTTTGGGCTAATTTTTGATAACGCTCTTGTTTATCTTTTATTTTTTCTTCTAAAGGTGGTAATATTCCAAAATTTGCATTCATTGGTTGAAAATTTGCATTTGGTGTCACAATATAATTAGTTAATGCTCCGAATAACAGTTTGAATAGAGAATATTGCTGGTTCTTTTTCTAGAGTGTTTACTTTTACTGCATTTATTCCTGCTACTAAACCAGATGCTATCGATTCTACATATCCCTCTACACCTGTTATTTGTCCCGCAAAATAAATATTTCTATCCTGCTTTAAACAATAAGTAGCATCTAATAGTTCTGGTGAATTAATATAGATATTTTTATGCATTACTCCATATTTAACAAATTCAGCATTTTGTAATCCTGGTATCATAGAAAAAACTCTTTTTTGTTCCCCATATTTTAAGTTAGTTTGAAAGCCTACCATATTAAATAAATTTCCTTCTGTATTATCTTGCCTTAATTGTACAATTGCATATGGTCTTTTACCTGTTCTTGGATCTATAAAACCAACTGGCTTGAGTGGTCCAAACCTTATTGTGTCTTTTCCTCTTTTCGCCATTACTTCTATTGGCATACATCCTTCAAATATTTCTCTTTTTTCGAAATGATGCAATGTCACAATTTCTGCATTAACTAATTCTAAATAAAATTTTTCATATTCTTCTTGATTCATCGGCAAATTAATGTAACTACTATCACCTTTTCCATATCTATCTCCATAAAAAGCAATATTCATATCTATACTTTCTTTTTCAATAATTGGTGCTGCCGCATCATAAAAGTGTAGCCTTTCCGTACCTGTTAATTGTTTAATTTCTTCTGATAAAGCTTCTGATGTAAGTGGTCCTGTGGCTACAATTGTAATTGCTTGACTTGCAAGTTCTTTTAAAGTAACTTGTTTTCCTACATTAGCACACATTATTTCTATGTATGGATTATTTTTAATTTTCTCTGTTACCATTTTTGCAAAAGCATCTCTATCTACTGCTAATGCTTGTCCTGCTTGGACTTTTGTTTTATCTGCTACTTGGATTAAAAGGGAATCTAATCTTCGTAATTCTTCTTTTAATAAACCGCAAGCATTTGTTATTGCATTTGATTTAAAGGAATTACTACACACAATTTCTGCAAAATCTTTATTTGTATGTGCTGGCGAAAATTCCAAAGGTTTCATCTCATATAATTTTACAAAGTTTTTTCTTTTGGCTATTTGGTAGGCTGCTTCACACCCAGCTAATCCTGCTCCTATAACATTAATATATTTTGGCATAAATTCCTCCTTATTAACTTTTATGTTTGGAAAAAATAAGAGCGGTGTTCCGCCCTTTGTCATTATTTTTTCTTTGCTGTCTTTTTCTTGTTTGTTTTCCTTCTTGTTTTATTTTCTTTAATTTCGGAAAAGTCTTCTTGACCAGCTTCATATTTTTCTCCTAGTTTTGGTTTATTCCAAGAAATATAATCACAGTTTTCTGGATTGTTTTCGCAAATGTAGTAATTTCTTCTTTTCTTTGTTTTGCGAATTTGTACTTTTCCTCCACATTTTGGACAAGGCACGTCTATTGTTTCATAATATGGTTTTGCATTTTTACATTCTGGATATCCTGGACATGCTAAAAATTTTCCATATCTTCCATACTTAATAACCATCATTTTTCCACATTTTTCACAAGGTATATCTGATACTTCTTCTTCCAATTTTACATGTTCTAATTCTTTTTCTACTTTTTCTAAATTTTTTTCAAATGGTTCATAAAATTCCTGAATTGTATCTTTCCATGTTTTTTTTCCTTCTGCAATTTCATCAAATTGATTTTCCATATTGGCTGTAAATTCTACATTAATTACCTCTGCAAAATTTTCTACTAGCAATTTATTAACTACTTTTCCGTAATTCTGTTGGATGAAGTTGTTTTTGTTCTTTTTCTATATAATGTCTTTCTAATATAGTAGTAATTGTTGGAGAATATGTACTTGGTCTTCCAATTCCTTTTTCTTCTAATGTTTTTACCAAACTTGCCTCTGTATATCTTGGAGGTGGCTCTGTAAAGCTTTGTTTTGCTTCTAATTTTTCTTTTTCTACCACTTCATTTATTTCTAATTCTGGTATTTTAGTAAATTCCTCTTCTTGTTGGTTATCTGTGCCTTCTATATATAATATCATAAAGCCTTTAAATTTTAATTCTTGTCCATTTGCCCTAAAGTTATAATTAGATGCATCAATATCTACCACTAATGTATCATAAATTGCACTTGCCATTTGACTTGCTAAAAAGCGTTGATAAATTAGCTGATATAGTTTATATTGGTCATTTGTTAAACTCGCTTTTATTTCGTTTGGAATTAGGTTAATATAAGTTGGTCTAATTGCCTCATGTGCATCTTGTGAGTCTGCTTTTGTTTTATAGTATCTATTTTCGTAATATTGCTCTCCATATTGATTGGTAATTTGAATTTTCGCTGCTACCCTTGCTTCTTCTGATATTCTAGTTGAATCTGTTCTCATATAAGTAATAAGTCCTATTGTTCCATGTCCTTCTATTGATATTCCTTCATATAAAGCTTGTGCAACAGACATTGTTTTCTTTAAAGAAAAGCCTAATTTTCTAGATGCCTCTTGTTGCATAGTACTTGTTGTAAATGGAGGTGCTGGTGTCCTTTTTTTCTGTGCCTTTTTAATATTTTTTACTACATAAGAACTTTTTTCTAAATCCATTAATATTTTTTCAACTTCTTTTTTAGTATGCAGTTCTATTTTTTCATTATTTTTTCCTACTAACCTTGCTTCAAATGTTTTTTTAGTTTTTAATTGTTTTAATAGTGCTATTATGTTCCAATATTCTTCTGGCACAAATTTTTCTATTTCTTCTTCTCTGTCTACAATTAATTTAACAGCTACAGATTGTACTCTTCCTGCAGATAATCCCTTTCTTACTTTTTTCCATAGGATAGGACTTATTTTATACCCTACAATTCTATCTAATACTCTACGTGCCTGTTGAGCATCTATTAAATCTTTATCTATTTTTCTTGGTTTTTTTATTGCCGTTTGTACTGCTTGTTTTGTAATCTCATTAAATGTTACTCTACATACAGCATTTTCTGGTATTCCTAAAATATATGCTAGATGCCATGCAATTGCTTCTCCTTCGCGATCAGGGTCAGTTGCTAATATGACAGTGTTTGCCTGCTTTGCCTCTTTTTTTAATGAATTAATTAATTTAGCTTTTCCTCTTATATTAATATATTCTGGCTCAAAATTATTTTCAATATTAATTCCCATTTTTGATTTTGGTAAATCTCTAATATGTCCCATAGATGCAACAACTTTTGTCTTACCACCTATCATTTTTTTTATGGTATTTGCTTTTGCTGGTGACTCTACAATAATTAATTTATCTGCCATGATTTTCTCCTTTATTATAGTTTTGCTTGATTATACACTAAAAAATAGGATGTGTAAATAGCAAATATTTGCACATTATGTTAGTATATGGTATAATATTTTTATTATATGGGCAATTGCCTAGAAAGGAATGACATCAGGTGTCTACAAAAACTAAGTGGTATGGTCTAACAATGGTTGAAAAATTACCAAAGGATTTTACTGGGATTGTTCTTGAAGGTTCTCATGGTCAAGAGGAACATCTTCTGGTCTCCAAATATGTCAATGGTATTTTAGAAAGATCGTTCTTTAAGGTAGAGTTCTCTGATATCATTGATAACTTGTACTCCTTAAGAGATATCGATCCTAATGGCAGCGAATTTTTAAGAAGGTTTCTTGTACTTTTCAGTAATCGCAAGCTTCGTCGCTCGTCAGAAATTTTCATTACCGCTGAAGTGCAAGAAATCATTTCTGAAAATCTGTATGCATACTTATTGGATGGTTTTGATGAATCTATCAGTGAGTACCCAAACGATTGTCCAGATGATTTTCCGGATGATTTTCCAGATGATTTTCCAGATGATTTTCCAGATGATTTTGAGGAACAATAACACTTAGTCCATTTAAAAACGGAAGTGTGTTTTACACGCTTCCGCTTTTTACTAGTTCATACAATACATCATCTGCTCCAGTTGGAGTAACCTTGTATTTTCTCAATGCTTCTAATACATGATTTGCCTTGTTTTCATTTTTAGTAAATAAATTAAGAATATTTCTTTCTGTATTAATTGTATCTTGTTTATATTCATTTTTTACTATTTCTACGCCATATATAGTAAAATTATCTTTTCTTTCGTTTGTTTTATAATAAACTAATTCTATTGGATAATCAATTGGCGTTTCAATTAAATCTTCTACTTCTAAAAAGACACTACCAAATAATGTTTTAGAGTCATACAACTTTAATACCCCCTTCTTTTGTCTTTGGTTTTTAAAACCATTGTATATAACTATATCCTATTTTTTATTGTCTTTCAAGTTTTTTTCATCGCATGTTATGACCTTGTTCGACAATATTATTGCTCTACATGGTTATTTCAATTTATAATAGCAGTAATTGTTTAAATTAATAAAATATGGAGAATAAGTTATAACATAACTTTCTCTAACATATTTCTTGATAAATATGTTCTTCTACATCTCTTATTTCTATTTTTCTTGCATTTTGCCCCATTTTTAATAAAGTTTCTTGATTATTTATTAATTTTACAATTTGATTTGATAATGTGTTTTCGTTTAAGTCTTTATCTAAAATAATTTTAGCTGCATCTACATTTACAAGTACTTTTGCATTATATTCTTGATGGTTTTCTGTTGCATATGGTAGTGGTATAAATATAGCCGGTTTTCCGTACTTTTGTAATCTCTGTTACAGTCATAGCGCCACTTCTTGCAATAACAATGTCACATATGTTCATAGCTTCTTCCATATTGTAAATATATGGTACTACTTTACCATTTTGTAAATGATTAATATCTATTTTTTCTTCTTTTAGTCTTTGCTTTATAGTATCATACTGTTTTTGCCCTGTTGCCCATAAAATTTGATAATCTTTATTGCTTTTATTTTTTAAAATAGAAATAAGAGTTTCGTTAATTGCCTTTGCTCCTTGACTTCCTCCAAAAACTAAAGCAGTTGGCAAATTTTCTTTTAGCCCTAATTGTTTTTTAGCTATATTTTTTTGTATCTCTGATAAGTTTAAGTCTTTAATTTTTGTTGGTGTTCCTGTTACAATTACTTTTTTTGCCTTTGGTAATCTTTTTTTAGCATCTTCAAATCCTACTAAAATTTTGTCTACTTTAGCTGATAAAAACTTTACGCTTGCTCCTGGAAATGCGTTACTTTCATGTAATACAGTTTTTATTTTTAAACTACAAGCAGCTAAAATAACTGGTATGGTTATGTAACCACCAGTTCCAATTACAATATCTGGTACAAATTCTTTTAGTATTTTTTTTGCTGCTTTTTTGCTATGAAATGTTTTTATCATTTTCATTATGTTACTAATATTAATTTTTCGATTAAAACCATAGGCCTCTATAGTTTTAAGCTGGTAACCTGCTCTTGGTACTAAATCTTTTTCTAGCCCTTCTTCTGTACCAATAAACAATATGTCTGAATTTGGTTCTTTTTCTTTTATTTTATTAGCAATTGCAATTCCTGGATTAATATGCCCTCCTGTCCTTGCTGCTGCAATAATTACACGCATATTTTTTTCTCCTTTTATTTTTAATTTTCTAAAAGATTTTTATTTATTTCCTGCTCTGGATATATTTAACAGTACCCCTACTGATGATAACAATATTACCAAAGCTGTTCCTCCATAACTAAAAAATGGTAACGCCATTCCTGTTGCTGGAATTGTATTAGTAACAACTGCAATATTAATAATTGCTTGAATTCCTATCATAGTTGTTATTCCAATAGCTAAAAGACTTCCAAACATATCTGGTGCTTTCATTGCAATAACAATTCCTCTCCAAATAAAAATAGCAAATAATAATATAACAACTACACAACCAATAAAGCCTAATTCTTCTGCTAATACAGAAAAAATGAAGTCATTATGTGGAAATGGTAAGTATAAATATTTTTGCTTACTTTGTCCGCAATCCTACTCCAAATAATCCACCAGACCCAATTGCATATAAGCTTTGTATTACTTGCCACCCGATCTCCTGTAGGATCTGCCCAAGGATTTAAGAAAGAGATTATTCTGTCAAATCGAAAACTCCCTTTTCCCGTTAGTTGGGACATTAATACAAGTGCTCCTGCTCCAAAACCTGCCATTCCTAGTCCCGATGTTAAAAAGTCTCGAATTCTAGTTCCTGCAATTAACATCATAACAGCAATAATTGCAATAATAACAATTGATGCACTTAAATGGTCTTGAAATACAACTAATATGACAATTGGAATAGATAAAAGAAGAATTGGTTTCCAAAAGCCTCCCCAAGTGGTTTTTAATTTTTCTCTATTATTTGTTAGGTAAGCTGCATAAAAAACAATCAATCCAATTTTAGCTACTTCTGATGGTTGAAATTGCGTAAATTTTAAGTCAATCCATCTTTTAGCTCCATTTACTTCTGTTCCTATAATTGGAACTAATGCTAATAGTAAAACAGATCCTATGTAGGCTATTTTATAAAGGTTTTTATATTTTCTATAATCAATTTTTGAAATAATATACATAGCTACAATTCCAATTACTGCAAATATTGCCTGTCTTGAAAAATAGGCATAACTATTTCCGTGACTCTGCTAATGCAGAGGGAGAACTTGCTGATAACACCATAACAATCCCGTAACGCAAGTAAAAGCAACACTGTTATACACAGTGTAAAATCCATTGACTTTAATTTTGTTTTATTTTCTATTTTTTCTATTTTTTGTCTTGCAACTGTCTTTGTCATACTGTCATCCTCCTTCAAAATCTGTTGGATAGATTTTGTACTCTTTTTTCCTTTTACATATGATAATATAAGTTATATTGCATACAATCCAATAACACATGCCAATAATGTAATTATACAAAATACTGACACAATTTTATTTTCTTTCCAACCAGATAGTTCAAAATGATGGTGAATTGGAGTCATTTTAAATACTCTGTTTCCTGTAGCTTTAAATGATACTACTTGTATCATTACAGAAATGGTTTCTATAATTGGTACAATTGCTACAATTAACAATATAAGTGGTATTTTTAAATAAATTGCAATTGCTGAAATAGCTCCTCCTAACATTAATGATCCTAAGTCTCCCATAAAGACTCTTGCTTTATGCATATTAAACATTAAAAATCCTAAACATGTTCCTATTAAAATTGTTCCAAAAACAACTACTTCTTTTATGTCTAATATAACAGCAATTGTGGTTAATGCTGTTAGAATAATGGCTGTTACACTGGTTGCTAAACCATCAATACCATCTGTTAAGTTTACAGCATTTGTTGCAGAAAGCATAACTATTATGGTAAATGGAATATATAGCCAAATTGGTAATATAATTGTTGTTTTCGAAAAAGGAATAATAATATCTGTTCCAATATGTAATACTTGTGTTAGGTAAACAGTAAATGCTCCTGCAATAATTAAAAGTCCTAACATTTTAAATGTTGGTTTTAACCCTTTTGTATTTTTAAAAATTAATTTTTTAAAATCATCAATGAAACCTATTATTCCAAATCCAACTGTCACAATTAACAAAGGTAATATATTTTTGGCAACTTCGCCTTCAGAATTTCTATAATATAAGAAGCCACCAATTGAACAGATAATTAAACTTATCATCATAATAATTCCACCCATTGTTGGTGTTCCTTGCTTTTTTATATGAGATTGTGGCCCGTCATCTCTTTCTTGTTGCCCTACTTTTAATTTTTTTAAAATTGGTATTATTACAACTGCTAAAATTGCTGTTATAAAAAATGCAATTAATAGTATTTTTATTTGAAAATCCACTTTCGTTCCCCCTTGGTTTTTTACTTTTTCTTTTGATTACATAGTTCATCGACAATAACACGTTCATCAAAATCATATTTTTTTCCATTAATTTCTTGATATGGCTCATGTCCTTTTCCTGCTAACAAAATAATGTCTCTTTTATTTGCCATATCAATAGCATATTTGATTGCTTCTTTTCTATCTACTATTACAATATATTTTCCTTTTGTCTTTTTCATTCCTTCTTCTATTTGTTTTACAATTTTTTCTGGTTCTTCTGTTCTTGGATTGTCAGATGTAATAATAGTAAAGTCAGCAATTCTACCCGAAATTTCTCCCATAATTGGTCGTTTTCCTGAATCCCTATCTCCTCCACAACCAAATAGACTAATAACTCTTCCTCTTGTATAACTTTTTACAGCACGTAAAATATTTTCTAAACTTTCTGGTGAATGAGCATAGTCTATCATAATTGTTAATTCTTTTTTATTTGGTACTAACTCACTTCTTCCTGGAACTTTTACCTCTAATAAAGCTTCTTTTATATTTTCTGGTGTTACTCCTAATTTTAATGCTACACTAATTGCAGCAAGTGAATTATATACACTAAACCTTCCAGGAATTCCAGCTTTTACTCTTTCATTTTTTTCTCCTAATTTTACTTTAAAATCCACATAAGAGTTTGTAATGGTAATATCTTTTGCTAATAAATCACAAGTGTTGTCGATTCCATAAGTTTTAATATTATTATCTGGCAATAGTTTTTTTATTTTTGCTACATGTAAATCATCTATATTAATAAAACCTGTTTTACACATTTCAAATAACTTTAATTTTGACTGGAAATAATCCTCCATATTTGGATGCTCTTTTGGACTAATATGGTCTTCTGAAAAATTTGTAAATAAAGCAATGTCAAAATAACAGCCTGCTACTCTGTTTAATTTTAAACTTTGTGAAGATACCTCCATCACAACACAATCTACCTTTTCCTTTGCCATTTGATAGAAAATTCTTTGTAAAGTTAGACTATCTGGAGTCGTTCTTTCACTTTCTCCTAAACATTTTTCTCCAATATAATTAGCAATTGTTCCAATTAGTCCAACTTTATATCCTTGTTTTTCTAACACTTGTTTTATCATAAAAGTAGTTGTCGTTTTTCCTTTTGTTCCTGTTACACCAATTAATTTAAATTTTTTAGATGGATGACCATAAAAATTACAAGCGCACATAGCTAAAGCATATCTTGTATCTGGGGCTACAATAATTGTAACATTAGGAGGAAATAAAATCGATTTTAATTCAAAATCTTGTTGCACCATAATAGCACTTGCTTCATTTTCAATTGCTTTTTGAATAAAATTATGTCCATCTGTCTCAAAACCACGGATTGCAATAAACAAAGTATTTTCTTTTATTTTTCTTGAATCGTTTTCTATATTCTCTATTGTAAGATTTAAATTTCCTTTTGCTTTTAATCCTTCTATTCCTGATAGAATTTCCTTTAATTCCATAACCATTCTCCTCATTATACAGGATAGTTAAAACTAACCTTTATATTTTTTAATATTATATAATTAAATTTTATTTTTGTATATATTTTTAAATCAATATATTTCTTTTTTTATGACATAATAATAACATATCCTTATATAGTTTACAATAAATAATATTTCTATTTTTCTCTAACAACTATACATATTTGCTTGTAAGCTTTACTATTTAAATACTTAATTCTATTCCGCGTTCCTTGTATAATACTAAGTCCTGGTTTTGGTAGCTGTTCTGTTATAATTGTATTTTCTTCGTCTATTTCCTGTTCTGTATTAATTACACCTTCTAATCCCACCTCTTTTAAAACTTTTAGTGCCTCTTTTACTGTTAAGTTTCTTACTTCTGGTACAATTACGCTTTGTTTTACATTTTCTTCATTCACCTTGTCAGGACTAATTTCTAATACAGGCAGTATTTCGCTTAAAACTTGAGAAGCAATTGGTGCTGCAACACCACCACCTTGGTGTCCCCCTTCACCAGTTGGATTATACAGTGTAATTAATACAACCACTTGTGGATTAGAAATTGGCGCTACTCCAACAAAAGAGGTTACATATTTTCCTGTATTAACACCATCTTCTGATGTCCCTGTTTTTCCTCCAATTCGATACCCTAATACGCCGAGCATTTTTTCCTGTTCCTTCTGCTACAACAGATTCCATCATACTTAAAACTTGTTTAGCAGTTTCTTCTGATATTGCCCTTGACTGTTCTTGTGGTTCTATGTTTTCTATTTTTCCTGTACTATTATCTATTATTTGTTTTACTAAACGAGGCTTCATTAAAACCCCATTATTGGCAATTGCAGATACCATTCTTACCATTTGTAATGGAGTAATTTTAAATCTCTGTCCAAAACTTAATGTTGCCAATTCTACTGGTCCTACCTTTTCCTTTTCTAGAAAAATTCCTGCTGCCTCCCCTGTTAATTCTATTCCTGTTGTTTCTAAAAGTCCAAATTTTTCTAAATATTCATAATATTTTTCTTTTCCAATTTTTTGACCGTAACTCTATAAATACGGGATTACAAGAATTCATTAGTGCATCTCTTAAACTTTGTGCCCCATGTGGACGATAATATCTCCAGCATCTTATCCTTGTACCTGCAATTTCTATTCCTCCACTACAATTAAATTCCCCTGCTTTATCTGTTGTTGTAATTCCTTCTTCTAATGCTGCTGAAGCTGTTAAAAGTTTAAATGTCGAACCAGGTTCATAACTATCTGCAATTGCTCTATTCCTCCATATTTGTTGTAAGGCTTTTGTTCTATCAGATGAAGTCATACTCTCCCAAGTTGCTTTTAATTCTTCTGTATTTGGCTCGTATGGCTCATTTAAATTGTAGTCTGGATATGTAGCCATTGCTACAACGTCTCCTGTTTTTGGATTCATTACTATTATATTGCCACCATCAGTACAAACATTATCAATACATGCTTGTTTCAAATATTTTTCTATAATTGCTTGTACAGACATATTAATAGATAGCACAATATCTTTGCCATCAACAGCAGGTACATATTCTTCACTACCTTCTAATAAGTTTCCTCCCTTGCCATCTGTTAATTTTTTAATCTGCCCTTTTGTCCCTTTTAAAATTTCATCAAATTTTACTTCTACACCATCTAACCCTTGATTATCACTCCCACAAAATCCAATAACATGAGAGGCTAAATTATTATAAGGATAGTATCGTTTAGTGTCTTCATCAATATTAATTCCTATGCTAATATTGTTTTGCTCCATCCAAGTTCTTAATTCATTTGCTTTATAATTTTCTACTTTTTTAGCAATTGTTTCTATAGAGCTTTTTTTACTTACTTTTTTTAAAACAGTCTCATAGTCTAGCTCAAAAATATTAGCAAGAGCATTAGCAACTTTTTCCTTATCTTGCTTTGGAATATTGGTTGGATTAACAGTAATTGTTTGTACTGTACTGCTAACTGCTAGTACTGTTTTCCCTGTACTATCATAAATTGTTCCTCTTTTTGGATTAATACTTCTATCTAGTGTTTGTTGCATATAAGCTCCTGCTTGTAGTTCACTTCCTTGTACAAATTGTATCCAACCAACCTTTACTGTTAGGGTTACAAAAATAATAAACACAATTAATAGCATATTTCTTAATCTTTTTTTTTGCTTAATTCCTGTTTCTATCATTAAAATTCTCCCTTCTTATTATTTCTTAATTTCTTTTATTTATAGTAACTTTCCTTATATCGTATTATTAAAACCAATAAATTATAACTATTTTCCATACTAGCAAAAAAACATTTTACTAATAATTTTTTATAGTAAAATACTTACAACTAATTTTACCTTAATAAATTACTCTTGTTATATGCAAAATTATAAAAACTATAACCCAATGGCAATACACTCTTTATAGTGCAATCTCATTGGGTTATAGTTTTGTAATATTTCCTTTTTTTAAAATATATTTTTAAACCAAGTAATAATAGTATCAATTATATTTTTTGATTCTTCTTGTACAATTACTTGTTCAGTTGCTGGCTCTACATAATCCTTTTTTGGTAATTGTATATAAGTAGTCTGCTTACTATTTAATTTTTGCATTCCTAATCTTTCTTTTGCTTCTTGCTCAATTTGACTTAAATTTAAACTGTTTTGAATGTTTACTTCTAGCTGTTCATTTTCTTTTTGAATAGCCGAGATTTGTTTTTCTAATTTTTGGTTTTGAGTAAATGCTTCATTAATTTGCGAATTTCGATATCCAATCATTAATAATATACTAAACCCCAAAACTAAATACATTACCATCTTTGCTTTTTGGTTGTTTTCTAGTTTTTTGATTTTTTTTTGTTCTTCTAGTGATTTTTTAGTACTTTTCATTGTTGTTTTTCTAGGAACTGGTGTATTTCTTCTTGGATTTTTAATTGGCTCTAGTTTTCTAGGGCTGGTTTCGTATTGATATCGATTATATGGTCTTGTTGATGGCATTTACTCTCACCTCTTTTCAAATATTCTTAATTTTGCACTTTTGCTTCTTTCGTTGTTGATTTGCTCTTCTTTGCTTGGCAGTATTGGCTTTTTAGTAATGTTTTTTCCAAAGGATTGACTACCACATATACAATAAGGCAAATCTGGTGGACATGTGCATTTTCCGTTCAGCTTTTTTATAAGCATTTTTTACTGCCCTATCTTCTAATGAATGAAATGTTATAATACATAATCTTCCTTTACTTTTTAATAATTGAATACATTTAAATACAGTCTCTTCTAATGGTTTTATTTCGTTATTTACCTCTATTCTAATTGCTTGAAAAGTCCTTTTAGCTGGGTGTCCATCATTTGATTTTGGTATACTTTTTTCAATAATTTTTACTAATTCTTTTGTTGTATTAATTTCTTTTTGGCTTCTATATTCACAAATATTTTTAGCTATTTTACGAGAAAATTTTTCTTCTCCATAGGTAAATATCATATCTGCTAATTGTTTTTCTGAATAATGATTAACAATGTCTTTTGCTGTTAACTTTTGCGTTTTATCCATTCTCATATCCAGTTTGGCCTCTTCCATATAGCTAAATCCTCTTGTTTTTTCATCCAGTTGATAAGAAGAAACTCCTAAATCTAATAAAATCCCATCAACACATTGTATTGATAAATTTTCTAATATTTCTTTTATGTCATCATGATTTCCATGAATTAATTTTTTATTATGAAATTGTTCTAGTCTTTTTTCAGAAGTTTGTAGAGCTTCCCTATCTCTGTCAATTCCTATTAGTAAACCTTTTGTTGACAATTTTTGAATAATTTGACTACTATGTCCTGCTCCTCCAATTGTTCCATCTACATAAATTCCGTCTGGTTTTATAGCAAGTCCTTCTATACATTCCTTTAATAATACTGGTGTATGTTTAAATTCCATTTAGATTCTCACTTCTTATATCTCATTTCTCACTTTTCAAATAGCACAAACAGTTGGTAGTTTAATTAATACCAACTGTCATGCCATTTTTGTTTTAAACTTTATCTTTTGTACTTCTTTTATTCCTTTGTAAAATCCTCTTTTAACTTTTTATTTTCTTTTGTAAGTTTATCATTTTACTTTCGTAATTATATAAATTTATCCTTGGTATTCATTTTGCAAAATTTTATCTTTTGTAGACAATTTTTTATTTACTTTTTTCTTTTGTTTGTTTTTTATCTTTTGTATACTTTGACTTTTGTATTTTCAATTTTTTTCTTTTGTATTTTTTCTAATTTCTTTTGCAAAATTTATATAAACTTGTAAAAAAGTTATATACCAAGCATTGTCATATTTTCTGCAATTTCGTCTACATTAATACTATCATTTTGACTATATTCTTGCCATTTTTCTTTGCTCCAAATTTCAATTCTAGTATTAACCCCAATAATAACTACTTCTTTTTCTAATTTAGCAAATTCTCTTAAATTTCCTGAGATTAAAAATCTCCCTTGTTTGTCAATTTCACATTCAACTGCACCTGATAAAAAGAATCTCGTAAAATCTCTGGCATTTTTACTAGTAAGTGGTAAAGTTTTTAATTTTTCTTCAAAGGCTGTCCATTCTTTTTGTGAATATGCAAACAAACATCCATCAAGGCCTTTTGTAACTACAAACTTGTCCCCAATTTCTTCTCTTAACTTGGCTGGCATAATTAATCTACCCTTTACATCTACAGAGTGTTCATATTCACCAATAAACAAACCTTTCACCTCCATGTACTTTTCTTCCACTTTCCACCACTTTGTACCACTTTAATTAGATTTTAATATATAAATTTATATTTTGCAATACTTTTTTAAAAATTTTTTTAAAAAAGTATTATTTAGACAATAATTTAATTTTAAAAAAATAAGAAGGATTTTAATTTTATCCTTCTTATTTTTTTATTCTTCTACTTTTTCAAACATATCTTTGCCTACACCACAAAGTGGACATACCCAATCGTCACTTAAATCTTCAAATTTTACTCCTTCTTTTTCTTCATCATAAATATAACCACATGCTACACATTTATATTTCATATTTTCACCTCCTCTTGATTTAATATATTTTGTGCTAAATTTTCCATTTGTTCTATTGTCTTATCTGTCATCTTTGACTGAATGGTAATAATAGGATTATAAATAGAAATATCCTTCATTGTTTCTAATATTTCTTTCATTTTAGTTGCAGCAGCAGGTGCCCATGAACCATTTTCTATAATACCTATTTTTCTTTTTTGATAATTTTTACCTTGTAAATGATGTAAAAATTGTTCCATTGGAGGAAACACACCCATATTATAAGTAGAAGCAGCTAATACCATAGTATCGTATCGGAATGCATTTTCAATTGCTTCTGCCATATCATCTCTTGCTAAGTCTGTTATTTCTATATTTTTTAAACCTTTTTGCTTTAAGATTTCTGCTAATTTTTCTGCTGTTTCTTTCGTATTTCCATAAATAGATGCATACGCAATAAAAACGCCTTTATCTTCTGGTTGATAACTGCTCCATACAAAATATTTGTCTAAATAATATCCTAAATTTTCTTTTAAAACAGGTCCATGTAATGGACATATCATTTTAATGTCTAAAGTACTTGCTTTTTTTAATAAGTTCTGTACTTGTATACCATATTTTCCTACAATATTAAAATAGTATCTTCTAGCTTCACATGCCCATTCTTCATCTGTATCCAATGCACCAAACTTTCCAAATCCATCTGCAGAAAAAAGTATTTTTTCGGTTTGCTCATATGTTACCATTACCTCTGGCCAGTGTACCATTGGTGCCATAATAAATTGCAATTGGTGCTTTCCTATTGAAATAACATCATTTTCCTTTACAACAATTTTTCTTTGCTCTAAATTCTGTATTTGGAAAAATTGTTGTAGCATTGCAAAAGTTTTAGCATTGCCTATAATCTTCATGTTAGGATATTCTTCTGCTAACCATTGAATATTATAGGCATGGTCTGGCTCTAAATGTGATACTACCAAATAATCTACTGCCTGTCCATTTAATTCTTTTTGTAAATTATTTATCCATTGTTTTGTTGCTCTTTTGTCTACTGTATCCATAACTACATTTTTTGAATCTTTTATAAGATATGAATTATACGATATTCCATTTGGAACTACATATTGTCCTTCAAATAGGTCTATTGTTTTATCATCTACCCCAATATATTTTATCTCGTCTGTAACATACACTTTCGTCATACACCTCTCCTTTCCCATTTTTTATTCTCCCCTATTTTTTACATTAAATGTATTATAATTTATTTTATTAAATTATGCAATTGTTTTAACATTAAAAACAAGATTAAGTACAAAAGTAAATTCCTTTAAAACTGGAGTTTACTTTTGTACTTAACCCTTCATAGTTTTACATTTTTAATACTTACTTTTATTTAGCAGTACTTTATTCATAAAATTCAAAAAAACACACAAGTTCTATCTATATTATATAACCCTATTATTTTTTATTTTCAATCTAATGTTGTACTAGTTCTTCCTGTTCCCACTACATTTTCTTGTAATGAACGCCATGTATTGCAACCCACAATTCCATCTGCTGATAATCCTCTACTTCTTTGGTATGCAATTACTGCATTTCTTGTTTGCGTTCCAAATATGCCATCTAGCCCACCAGTTCTATAACCTAGCGTATTTAAATCATCTTGGGCAATTAATACATAGTTGCTAAGACTTCCTTGTTTTAATTGTGGATAACCACCAGTTCCACAGGCAGGCTTACCGAAAGCGCTTATCAAAATGTACCCATGTAGGAGTTAAAGATGCTGGTTCTACATAACTCCATAAGTCAGAAGATATTGCACTATTTCTTAAACGGTTACGTTCACTATTACTTAAACGCTGTCCTACATCAAACGCCACACCTGCATAATGTTGACTTTGACTTCCATGTCCACCTTCCCATGGTCTTTTAAATGCAAAACCTACAGGGATTGGACTACCAAATATATATCTTTGCGCATTCCAACTCTGCATTGTTCTTTTTGTTGTCCATAAGGTTGGAGAATTACTAGAACCTCTAAACTCTCTTACTTTTAAGGTACCATTTGTATTATATGGCATTGGTTCAGCTTCTCCTCTATAATAAGTTTCCATTCTATCTGTATCATTATTAAAAACAATTATTTTTGCCATTATGACCTCCCTAAAATATAATTGAATTCTTTATATTTTATGAGGATTTATTTTATTTTGTTCGTATTTTATTATTTGTTTTTTCTTGTTTTTTTAATTAAAAAAACAATTCCTATGATAAAAATAATTGTTATAACTCCTATTGTTATTAGCATATAACTTGTATCTTTGTTTTTTACTTCTTGTGATTGTTCTGTTATTTTTGTATTTACTTTTTCTGCTTCATATATCTCTTCTAATTTCTGCTGATTTTGTATTTGTTCTTCTTTGTTTTTATTTTCCTCTTCTTTATTTCTTCGATAAGCCTCTATTTCGATTATTTTTTTTGTAAAACCATCTTGCGCTGTTATTGTAATTTTTATAAGGTTATTTCCTATTTGCAAATTTTCTTTTCCTTCTACTTTTACAGTCGCTTTTTCATTCTCTGGGATTGCCAATATATTTAAGTTTACTGTTTCGTAAGGTATTTCAATGTGATAATGGGTTGTATTGGTATTAAAAGGTGGATTTAATAATATATTTTCAATTGCTAGTGTTTCTAAGTTAGTATTGGCAAGTTCTATATTTTTTGTTTTTGTTACATAAATGGTATAATCATTTTGTTTTGTTTTATCTTCTGATGTAATTTGAATGGTAATAACATTTAAACCTTCTTTTAAATTTGTATTTCCTGTAATTTCAACTATTGCATTAGGATTTTCGCTAACTGCTAAGACTTCTATTGAACTAATCTCATTCGGAATTGTTAAATAATATTCATTAATTTCTTTCTCAAAATTTGGAATTAGTCCTTCCTTGTCTAGCCTTAGCGTTTGTAATGTAGCATTACTACCTTCTAAATTAGTTCCTTTTTCTTCCTTTACTTCTTTTTCTAGTTTTGTTTCTTCTTTACCAATTTGAATTTGCGTTTCTCTAAAATCAATTGACATTTCTTGTGCTTCTTTATTATAAAAATCCCCCGACACTTGAATAGTAGTCAAACCATTTTCCTTTGCTTTAAATTTAAATTTAGCTAATTCTCCTTCTTTAGGATTATTTCCTCCTGTTTCATCATACCAAACAAAAATTATTTGATTTTGTTTAATATTAATATTTTCTGGTCCAGAAATATATTCTAATTTAGATGCATCATAAGTTAAATAAGCTGTTAAAGCTACTGTTTTTACGTTTTCTATATTTAGAGTAATTTCTAATTCCTCTTGTGTTTCTACTACTTCTTTATTGCTAGATAAATATACATTTCCCATACTAGAGGCATTGGAAATTCCGTTAAAACATAAAAAACTTAGTACTAGTATTATAAGAAAAATTTCTAACATAAAATTTTTTTTATTCATATAGAACATTTTTTTCACTCCTTAATATATTTACTGTTGTATTATTTGTAAGCCTAGAATGTGTCGTTGAATTAAAAGTAAATCAACAGAAGTAGGTTTGTTTGCAGTTTTATTAATAATACTTGCTTTTTTGTAAATTTCTTCTAATACTTCAATTTCTAAAATATGTCTCTGTAATACCAATAAATCAATACTATTAATTTTTCCATCTCCATTAACATCTCCATACAAAATTACTTTATATTCTCTTAATAAATCTCCATTTTCTTTTACTTGTATTTTACTTCCTGTTCCCACTAAGTCTGTTTGCTTTAGTAATTCATTATTTTTATTAAAAATTTGAATTTCTAAATCTGTTATAATTTTTTCTTTTATATCTTTTACTGTATTTTTTATATAATCTATTCCACTTACCTCTAAACTATTCACTTTTAAAGGACTGTCAAAATGAATTTCATCCTCTGTTAGTTTTTTTACAACTGTTACTTGACATTCTGCGGTTATACTAGGGTTTTCTTTAGCACTTGCTACTATAGTCGTTTTTCCTTCTTGTAGTGCTGTAATTGTTCCATTTTCTTGTACAGTTGTTATTTTTTCATTGTTACTCTTAAATAAAATTGTTTTTTCATTAGCATCTTCTGGCTCAATTGTTCCTTTTATCTGAAAATTATCTCCTACCTCCATATTAATTTGTTTTTGATCTAAATTAACATTTGTTACTTTACTATATACGCTTATTTCTATTTTTTCCTGTACATCATTTTCTTCTGCTTTTACAGTAATTACCGTAGTTCCTGATTTTATTGCTTGAATATTTCCTTTATCGTCTACTATTGCTACTTCTGGATTACTAGAAGCATATATAACTTTATGATTACTTGCTTCTTGTGGAGATATTTTTACTTGTAATTGTTTTGTTTCTCCTTTTTGTAAAGTTTGATTATCGATTGTTAAAGCAATTTTTTCTATGGAAACTGCTGGCATTTCTGTAACATAGCTTTGATAAATGTATCCTACTATTCCATTTTCTAAAATAACCTTGTCCCATCTCTCTCCATTTTGCACTCCCTTTGATATTCTTTTCATTTTGGTTTGTTTTGAAATATTAGTAATCACCTCATAAGAAGTTCCAGGCCCTGTTCTTATATTAACATTACTAGCATTACAATAAACATCAGTATTATCCTGTATAAAGTCGTTGTTATTAATTCCTGGGCTTTGCGTTGGTATTGTTGGCATGTTATTATAAATAGGGATAATAAAATTCATTGCTAAATCTAGCATTCCACTTTTTTGATAACCTGAATAAATTATTTTTGACTCACTATATGGAGCTAGTACATTTGTCATATACTGATGCCAAAATAGCCCTTCACCATTTAAATCTGTTACATCAAATTTTTGTAAATAAATTGTATTTTGCCCTACATTAATATAGCTAGAACCTATAAAAATTCCACCTCCTGTAATAGCTTTTTCTTTATTATTCCAAGGAATTAAATATTTGTTTTTAATCTGTGTACTTGCTCCTTTTCCATCTTTTGCATATTGAAGTCCATTTTTAATTGCTCCCATCGGCTCTGAAGAACTAGTAGCTCCTATATTGTAAAAATTATACAAGCCTTCAAAGCCTTCTACCTTACCACTAATAGAGCTATGTGTTAAAAAAGGTCCTACTTCTTGCTTTATACGAGATGCTAGATGATATGGGCTTACTAAAGACGTTCGTCCTGCCTTTAAAATTAAATCCGCATAAGTTTCGTTCATAGAAATATTACTTCCATTACTATCAAAGTAAGAAACTTTTTGTTGATAAAATTCTGTCCCATATAATATTTTTTCAATTCCTTCTAAATTATTGGAATTTGCATCATAAGATAATCCTTCAAACTGAAATAAACGTACTTCATTTAAAAAATTTCTGGGATCCATGCAATATTCTACTGCTTGCCTTGAACTATCTACCCAACCACTATCTACTTCTACATTGTATTGGCCTGGAGTTGTATTTTTCCAACTGTCTGAATAGTTTTTAGGCACTAGATTCTTTCCAAATACATTTTCTTGGTCAATAACATAATTCCAATCTAATCCTGTATACAAAGCTGTAAACTTCCAATTAGGATGTTTTTTAGCTAGTTCATTTAAATATGCCTGATAACTAACCGGAAAATTAGCAATTCCTTCTAGTTGATTTGCTGCTAATGTCTTTGTAGAATATAAGCATATGCTTAATAAAATAAACATAAATATTAAAATATATTTTCCATAATGAATTTCCTTCATTTCTCATTCCTCTCTTATTTAAAATCAATTATTCCATTCTTTAGCTTTGACAATAATTCTTTTTTTAGAATCATTGGTACAGGTAATTAATGTTATTTCTTTTTTTCCATCCGTTTCTTGTGATAAGCAAGTAACATCATTAGGATTTACTTGATATAAATCGTAAATCTCGTATTCTACCTTTCCAATATTGGAATCTGAAACAAAAATTTTATCTCCTATTTTTAAGTCTTTTAAATGATAAAACATATTGCTATTTTTAAAATTATGACCTGCTACACAAAAATTTCCACTTTCATTTGGGTTAACTCCCCAAAACTTTGTAACAGATATATTTAATGCTTTTGTTGAATATTCTTTTAAAACATATGTCTCTAAATTAATACTTGGAATCCATAGTTTAGCTATTACTTGATACCCTTTGTATTGGGATATAATTTTTTCTTTTGGATATTCTTTTTTTATTTCTTTATTGAAAGTAGTTTGTTGTTCTATTTGGTTTGTCTCTATATTGTGATAGGATTTAAATGGTTTCTCTTGAATTTTGTTTTCTTTATTTTTTTCTATTACTAACCAAACGATTATCCCTAAAATACCCAAAATAACAAGACTATTTATTATGATTTTTATTTTTTTATTTTTTCCCATTTGTCTCTCCTATATGTAATAGGTGTTTTGCAAAATAACTTTACAAAACATCCCTATCATTTATTTTTTCTTATTATAATAAACAGAGCAACTAATTAATAGAATGAATAGAATACTAATTGGAATATAAATATTAGCTCCTGTTTTTGGTAATTCTGTAGGCATATTTTCTGATGTTACAGTGTTTTCTGGGGTTGTATTTTCTGGTTTTTGTTCTTCTTCTGGGTTATTAGGTTCTTGCGTCTTTCCTACTGTAAACGAAAAATTTTTTTGTGCAATTACTTGGTCACTATTATCTCTGTCAATTAATTTTAAAGTAATTGTATAATTTCCATTTTCGCTGAATATTCCTCTTGTTTTTAGTTCTTGCAAAACATCTTTGCCTCCTATTTTATAGCCTTGTGCATCTCCCCAACCACTTTGGATAATATCATGTTCCATCTGTTGTTGATCTGTAGCCAATAGTTGAACAGTTGCTCCTTCTGGTGTAGTTGCTTCTGCAATTAATCTTGCATGCTCATAATAACGTCCCATTGGGGAAAAATAAGAAAGTGTCATTTCTTTTTCTTCATCTTTTAAAATGTTTCCTGTATAAGTTAGGTTTAATGTATAATCTACATATTCTGGCTCAACAGTTACATTTTTTACAATTGGTATTGTTATATCATCAAAAGTAACAGAAGCATCTGAATTAGATAGTCCTTCTCCCGTTATTGTAAATTCTGTAGGATTAGATGTAGTAATATCTGGCTTTGCTCTAAATGTTACACTCATATTTGTTCTTGGATTAGTTCCTCCTGTTGAATCATAAAAAACAACTTTTATTTTGTCTGTTGTATCACTAGCAGTTCCTCCTTCTGATGATACATATTCAAAAATATTATTATCATAAGCAATATTAAAAGTATATGCTCCCAAATTTTGTCCAAATTCAATAGTAAGCTCTACTTCTTCTCCTGGTTTTATAGTTGTTTTGTTTGTTTGAGTTTGTATTGTGTCTAATGTTTCTGCATAAGTGTTTCCTATAAAAATAAATGAAGCAATTAATGTTAATAAAATAAAAATTTTAATTATTTTTTTCATAAAAATTTTCCTCCTTTTTATATTATTAGTATGACATTTTTTAAGCAGATTATTTAGTTAATTTTTTCAAATATTCTAAATTGGAAAATTTTTGAAAACAACAAAAAAACCACCTTTTTTAAGATGGTTTTTTGTTTATTACTATATCTCTCTAAATTTAGCAACTACTCTTGCTTTACTGTCATTTGTACAAGTAATTAAAGTTACTTCTCTTCTTCCTTCCGTATTTTGGTCTGTACAACTAACATCTGATTGGTCAACTATGTATAAATCATATAAAGCATATGTTACTGTTTTTCCCTTCATATCTGTTAGTTCTATTATATCTCCAATTTTAAGGGTTGGTACTTTACTAAAGAATTTTGAATTTCTATAGTTGTGTCCTACAATGCAAAAGTTTCCCACTTCATTTGCATCAAATACTCCTTTATCTAAGTCTGGTCCCCAGAACCTTGTTGGTGATATTTTAAGCAATGTATCTGAAGTTTTATTTAATACGGCATATTCTATTCCAATTTTAGGTATTTTAATAATGGCAACACGATAATATTCTTCTCCATTTGCTGCATATTTAACATCTTGCGGTGTTGGCTCTATTTCTGTTTCTTGTTCTGGAATAACAATTGGCTCCAAAATTGTTATATCTAAGTCCTCTACATCTTCTAATGTCACAAGAATAATATTGTCTTCTTCATGAATGGTTGTTTTATTATTTTCTTGCGTCTTTTGCCCTTCTGTTACTGGTAATTTTACTTCTGTTAAAAGTTCTTTAGAAAGTTCTTCATTTTTATTTCTATCATATTCAGCATATATGTAAAAAGAAAACAAAACACATACTAAAAAAACCGATAAAAAGAAATCAAATTTATAAAATTTCTTTTTTCTCTTTAGCTCTGGTGTAACATAAATTTTTTGGGTAACTAATATTTGGTTCAATTTTTCTTCTCCTTTTACATTCTATATATTTTATTATAGCATCTATTATCTTTTTTGAAAATAGTTTTTTAAAAATTTCATAGAATTGGTTAAACATATAATTCTATAATAAGATAAAAATAAGGATATTATTAAGTGCAACCCACATAGCGACTAAGCAGAAGCTTTACGCCAAAATACAATTAAAGCAACCTTCTTTTTTTCCATTAGAAGGTTGCCTTAACTTGTGTAAACTTCATAATATGTTTAGTTTTGTTTTGCTATTGCATTTATTGCATTATATTACAACAAAACTAAACTAAGATGCTTCTTCGAATATTCCTGTATACATGGTATAATAAATTCCTTTTTTAGCAATTAGTTCTTCATGTGTTCCTTCTTCCTTAATTTGTCCATCATTTACTACAATAATTTTATCTGCATTTCGAATTGTTGATAATCGGTGTGCAATAACAAAACTGGTTCTACCTTCTAGTAATTTATTCATTGCTTCTTGTATTTTTACTTCCATACGGGTGTCTACATTACTTGTTGCTTCATCTAAAACTAGTATTTGTGGATTATTTAAAATAACTCTTGCAATATTTAACAATTGTGCCTGCCCTTTTGAAATATTACCAGCATCATCTGATAGAATTGTGTCATATCCTTGTGGCAATCTTTTAATAAAAGAATGTGCATTAGCAAGTTTTGCAGCTTGAATAACTTCTTCATCTGTTGCATCTAGTTTCCCAAATCGTATATTCTCTTTTACTGTTTCGTTAAACATAACAGTATCTTGTAATACAATTCCCAATGCTTCTCTTAAACTTTCTTTGGAAATATCTTTAATATTTTTTCCATCAATTAAAATTTCTCCACTGTTAACATCATAAAATCTTGTAACTAAATTAATAATCGTTGTTTTTCCTGCACCTGTTGGTCCAACAATTGCAATTGTTTGTCCTGGTTTTGCTTCTAAATTAATATTTTTTAATATCATTTTTTCTTTATTATACCCAAAACATACATTTTTAAATTCTACATGACCATTTACTCTTCCAATTTCAGGTTTTCCAATATTTTCAGGAAACTCTTCTTTTTCATCAATTATTTCAAAGCAACGTTCTGCACCCGCAATTCCTGCTTGAATAACATTAAATTGATTTGTAATTTCATTAATTGGTCTTGAAAATTCTTTTGAAAATCTTGTGTATAATGCAATTGTTCCTATTGATATTTTGCCATTAATTGCTAGTATTCCTGCTACAATGGCTGTAATCGCTGTTGAAATATTACTTAAAGATCCCATAGCAGGCATAACAATACCTGCAATTGCTTGTGCTAGAAATCCTTCTTTTCTTAATTTTTCATTTTTTATTTTAAAGTTGTCTTTTACTGCTTTTTCTTTATTAAATGCTTTAATTACTTTTTGTCCAGATACATATTCTTCTATATAACTATTTACTTCTGCTAAACTCTCTTGGCTTTTAATAAACTGTTTTTTATTAATATTGGCAATTTTTCTAACAACTAACATCATAACTGGTAATGTCAAAATGCTAATAATTGCTAGAACAGGACTAATAACAAACATCGTTACTAAAGTGGCAATTACCATTAATATACCACTAATTACTTGGTTAACACTTGTATTTAATGCAATACTTACGTTATCAATGTCATTAACAATTCTACTCATTAACTCTCCTGTTGGATGTGTATCAAAATAATGGATAGGTAATTTTTCAATTTTGTTAAACAAATCTGTTCTCATATCTGCAACTACTGTTTGTGATACTTTTATCATTAGTTTAGATTGTATATAAGAAAATATTGCAGTAAAGAAAACAATTATCATATATATTCCCATTATTTTTATAAAAGCTATTTTTAAACCAGAATCTCCGTGGGTTTTGTATCATCGGTACAATATAATCATCAATAATTGGCATTAACATGACAGAAGATGCTACATTACACACAACATACAAAATAATAAAAATAATTACCATTATCAATGATTTTTTATGTGCTTTTAAATATTTCATCAACCTCTTTAAAGTACTTTTTGTATTTTTGGCTTTATCTAAATTTACACTCATTGGCCCTTTTCCATCTGCTTTTGGCATTATCTCACTCTCCTATTCTTCTTTCATTACTTCTTTTTGAGATTCACTAATTTCCTGATAAATTTGATTATTTTGAATTAATTCTTCGTGAGTTCCTTCTCCTACAATTGTTCCGATCGTCCATTACCAATATTTTATCTGCTGTTTTACAACTGTTAATTCTTTGTGTAATAATAAAAATCGTTGTATTTTTGAACTCCTCGGCTAATGCCTTTCGTAAGTTTTGTTCTGTTGTACTATCCAAGGCACTTACGCTGTCATCCAATATTAGTATTTTTGGTTTTTTAACTAACGCTCTTGCAATTGTTAATCTTTGTTTTTGTCCGTCCTGAAAAATTAGAACCTCTTTCTTCTACTTTTGAATGGTATTTGTCTGGTAGATTTTCTATATATTCGTCTATTTGTGCAATTTTACAAGCATGCTTTATTTCCTCCTCTGTAGCATCTTCTTTTCCCCAACGAATGTTTTCCTCTATTGTTCCTGCAAACAATCTATTTTCTTGTGGTACCATTCCTATACTGTCTCTTAATATTTGTAAATCGTAGTCTTTTACATCAATACCATCTATTTTAACATATCCTTGTGTAACATCATAAAACCTTGGCATTAAATTAACAACTGTAGACTTTCCTGTACCTGTTGTTCCTATTATTGCAATTGTTTGCCCTGGTTTTGCAGTAAAACAAATATTATTTAGAATTGGCTCACCTTGCGAATCTTTAAATGCAAAACTTTCTACATTGTATTCCACCAATCCTTTTTCAATTTTTTGTTTTATTGCATTTGATTTTTGTTCCACATCTGGGTTTTCTACCATTACTTCTAATATACGATCTGAAGATGCTTTTGCTCTTGAAAAGTTCATAAATACCATTGAAAGCATTACTAACGACATTAAGGTCATAGACATATAAGTAATTCCTGCACTAATCTGTCCAACATCTATATTTCCACTTCCACCAATCCATAATACTGCTGCTATTGCCACATTCATAATAAGCATAACCAATGGCATTAGTAAAATCATAATATGAAAACTTTTAATAGTAGTTTCTTTTAAATCAACATTTGCTTTTTCAAATCTTTCTGATTCAAAATCTTCTCTTACAAAAGATTTTACTACTCTTGCACCAATTAAGTTCTCACGAATAACGCCATTTACTTTATCAATTTTTGTTTGTACCTTTGTAAATAATGGAAATGCCTTTTTTATAATAAATACCATCGTCAAAGCAAGCAATGGTGTAATAATTAAAAATATCATTGCAATACTTGGACTCATAGCAATAGTTAAAATAATTCCACCAATTAACATAAACGGTGCTCTAATTAACATTCTTAACATCATCTGTACCAATTGTTGTATAATTTCTACATCATTTGTTAGTCTAGTTACTAATGATGAAGTACTAAATTTATTAATGTTGCTGAAAGAAAACTCTTGTATTTTGCTTAACATATCTTGTCTTAAATTACTACCAAATCCATATGCTGCTTTTGAAGAAAAATACATTGCTAAAAAGCCACCAATTAAAGAAATTAATGCACATACAATCATAATTAATCCTGTTCGAATAATATAGTCCTGGTCATTATTTGCAATCCCTACATCAATAATCTTTTGTAAAAAATATGGCTGTATCATCATCCCAGCAGTATCTACCATAATTAAAATAGGTGCTAATATAGCATACTTCCAATTTCCTTTCATATATTTGAAATATTTTTTCACTCTTCTTCCTCCTTTTTTAAAATATTGTTTAAATTTTCATTTATTCTTGACATATAACATTGCAACTCATTCTTTTCTTTTTCTGAAAATCCTTCATATTGTTTTTGTTTTATTTGGTCTATTATTTTACAACCAATTTTTTGAATTTCTTTTCCCTTATTTGTTAAGTATACACATTTAATTTTACAATTATGTTTGTCACTTTTTATTTTGACTAGTCCATTTTTTGCCATTCTTCCCAACATAACATTTAATGTTGATGCCTTTATACCTGCAAGTCTTGCAAGACTTGCTTGAGGCAATCCTGGTTTTTCATTAATCATTTTTAAAATATGTGGTTGCCCAACATATAGTCCTACTTTTTTTAAAGTATCTCTTTTTAAATTCATTATATAATAAATAAACTTATCAAATTCGTCTTGAAATTCTAGCAAGTAATATTTCATCTCCTATCTACTTAAAAAAATAAAAGCAGTAATTACTATACTACTTTTATTTTTATTAGTCAACTAATTATTTGTGATTTTTTTGTGAATTTAATTTTCAAGATAACAATATAGCATATTAAAAGCCATGATATTAAATTATAACTAGTATTTTTATTGCATTTCTACTTTAAATTTTTTATTTTGTCAATTTCATATATAATTATTTTTTCTAGTTCTTGCATTCATTTTTGGTTTGTTTATTTACTTTTTTAGTTATTTGTTTTTATTGACAATAGTTTGCAATTTTAGCAAACTGTTCTATTGTTAATTTTTCAGCTCTAATTTGTGGATCAATTTCTAGTTGGTTCAATATTGCCTCTACTTGTTTTTTATCTCCTAATATTTTTGCATTTGCTAATGTATTCAACAAAGTTTTTCTTTTTTGCATAAAAGCACATTTAATTACTTTAAAAAATACTTTCTCATTTTTTACATTTACTTTTGGTTGTTTTAATATTTTTAGTTGAATAACACTAGAATCCACTTGTGGTGTTGGTATAAACGAAGTATTTGGTACATTTGTTATTTTTCTAGGTTCTGTATAGTATTGAATTGCATATGTAATTGCTCCCGTATTTTCCTCTCCACAAACAGCTGTTAATCGATCAGCCACCTCTTTTTGCACCATCACTGTAATACTCTCTAAATTTAGTTTTTCTTCTAGTAACTTCATAATAATTGGTGTCGTAATGTAGTATGGTAAATTTGCAACTACTTTTGCTTTTAAATTTTTATTTTCTAATATTAACTTTTCCAAATCTACTTTCAAAACATCTTCATGGATTAACTCAAAATTGGAGTAATTCATAAAGCGTTCTTTTAAAATTCCAATCATTCTATTATCTAACTCAATACAAACTACTTTTCCTGCTTTTTCAAGCAATTTTTTAGTTAAAGTACCTAGTCCAGGACCAATTTCGATAACAAAATCTTCTTTTGAAATGTTTGCTTTTTCAATAATTTCTTCTACAATGTTTTCATCAATTAAAAAATTTTGCCCCAAATTTTTAGAAGCATATATTCCATAATTTCTCATAATTTTTTTAGTTTCTTCTTCTAGGTTCATGTTATACTTTACCTTCTTTTATAATTTAGTAATTTTTTATTAGTATATCATTTTTATTTATTTAATTTCAAGTTTTATTCAATTAAATTAAACACATTTTATATCCCCTATCTATTGCTTTTTCTCCTCTAATCATATACAATATTTTTGTATTTTAAATGGATTGGTGATAATGTGAAAAATAAAAATCAAAAGAAAAAAAATTCTCATAAAAAAACATCTGTTGATAAAGTAACATTAGATGTTATAAAACGTTTAAATTCTATTAAAATTATTGTTACCTTATTGCTTTTTATTTTAATTGGAAGGCTATTTTGGATTGAAATTATTCAAGGTGCTGAATATAAAGAAAAAGCTTATAAACAGCAAACAATGAATCAAATTATTAGTCCTAAAAGAGGTACTATTTATGATTCTACTGGTAAAATATTAGCAGTTAGTTCTAGGGTGGATACCGTTACTATTAATCCCCGGAAAAATTTTATACGCTAATGATAAAAAAGTTGCTAATGAATTTGTTGCTAAAAATTTATCCGAAATTTTTGAATTAGATTATAATGAAGTATTAGAAAAAGTAAATAGTACTTCTTCTGTTAGTACAATTGCTAAAAAAGTAGAACAAGATAAAATTACCAAGTTAAAGCAATGGCTAAATGATAATGATATTACTGCTGGTATTAACATTGATGAAGATGTTAAAAGAACATATCCTTATAATAATTTTGCTGCTAATGTTATTGGGTTCTGTGGAACCGATAATCAAGGTTTAGACGGTTTAGAGGCTACTTGGGATAGTGTTTTAAAAGGAACTCCTGGTAAAATTGTTACTTCTACAAATGTATCTGGTCAAGAAATTCCTGATGAAAACAAACAAGAAATTGCTGCTCAAAATGGTAGTGATATTGTGTTAAGTATTGACTATTATATACAAACAGTTGTTGAAAAATATTTAGCACAAGCTGTTATTGAAAATAATTGTATTGAAGGTGGTTGTGCTATTATTATGGATCCAGAAACTGGTGATATTAAAGCAATGGCAACTTATCCTGACTATAACTTAAATGCTCCTTTTACTCCAAATGAAACTCTACTCCAATCTGGCTGGGATAACTTATCCTCTGATGAAAAAAATTCTGTTATTATGGAAATGTGGAGAAATAAAGCTAGTTCAGCTGTGTATGATCCTGGATCTACATTTAAGCTAATTACTGCTGCAATTGCATTAGAAGAAAATATTGTAGAAACTGATACAGATAACGAATTTTTTTGTAGTGGTTCTTATAAAGTATCGGGGCAAACAATTCGTTGTTGGAAATATCCTCAATCTCACCAAGAACAGTCTTTACGCGATGCTCTTGGCAATTCTTGTAACCCTGCTTTTATGCAGTTAGGAGCAAGAATTGGTGTTTCTACTTTTTATAAATATATGAGAGCATTTGGATTGTTCTCATCTACTGGCTCTACTTTATATGGAGAACAATCTAGTGTTATGCACAAAGAAGCCAATGTAAATGCTATTGAATTAGCAACCCTTTCCTTTGGGCAAGGCTTTAGTATTACACCTTTGCAATTAATTACAGCTGTGTCTGCTATTGTTAATGATGGAATTTTAATGAAACCTCGTGTTGTAAAACAAGTAATCAATACAGATACGAATGCTGTAACTAATATAGAACCCGTAGAGGTAAGACAAGTTATCTCCAAAGAAACTTCTGCCACAATGCGTGATTTAATGGAAAGTGTTGTCACTGATGGAACAGGTGGTCATGCTGCTATTACAGGTTATTCTATTGGAGGAAAAAGTGGTACTTCTGAATATTTAGATGGCTCTGATAAAAAAATTGCTTCTTTTATTGGAATTGCTCCTACTACAGATACAAAACTTGTTACATTAGTTGTCTTGTATCAGCCAACTGCTGGAGAGTATCAAGGTGGACAAGTTGCAGGTCCTGTAGTAAAACAAATTTTAACAGAAGTTCTCCCTTATTTAGGAATTGCTTCTACTGCTACAGACAATAATTCCTCTGATAAAACAATTACTCTTACAGATGTTAGAAATAAAACAGTAGCTGAAGCTGAAAAAATATTAAAAAATGCTGGCTTTAATGTAAAAGTAAGTGATAATGAAAATAAAACTTCTACTTTAGTATTAGATCAAGTTCCAAAACCAGGTGTAAAATTATCTAATGATTCTATTGTATGTTTATACACAGAAAATAAAAATGTTAGAGTTTCTGTCTCTGTTCCTAATGTAAAAGGTATGACTTTAGAGCAAGCAAGAAATGCATTAAAATCTAAAAATTTAAATATTAGTTCAGAGGGAGATGGAAAAGTTATTACGCAAAGTTATGTAGCTAATACACAAGTTGAAGAAGGAACTATTATTGAAGTTACTCTTGAAGAAGATTTACAAGGTGGATATTAAAAAATAATAGACAAGGGGACGGGGCTTTTGTCTTAAGGTTTTTAAGCAGAAGTCTTTCAATAAGGCTAAAAAACGTTAAGACAAAAGCCCCGTCCCCTTGTCTAAAAAATATAAGGAGGTTTTGTTTATGTCTAAAATTGATGTTGTTCTTGGTACTTTTTTTGGCGATGAAGGAAAGGGCAAGGTAATTGATTATTTAGCTTCAAAAGCAGATGTGGCTATTCGTTGCTCTGGTGGTAATAATGCTGGTCATACTATAAAAGTTGATGGTGTGAAGTATGCTTTCCATCTAGTTCCTTCTGGCATTTTAAATAAGGGAACTAAAGCAGTTATTGCAAATGGAGTTGTTGTAGATCCTAAGGTTTTAATTTCTGAGATGGAAGATCTAAAAAAAGGCGGTTTTCCTGTAAATAATTTGCTAATTAGTGATAAAGCTCATGTAATTATGCCTTATGATATCGCTATGGATAAGGCTTTAGAGGCAAGACGTGGAGATGGAAAAATTGGAACTACTGCTCGTGGTATTGGACCTACTTATTGTGATAAATATGAAAGATGTGGAATTCGTATGGAAGATTTTATTTCTCCTAATTTTGATAATATTGCAAGAAAAAATATAGAGAATAAAAACGTTATTTTTACTGCTTATGGTTTTCCTACTTTGGATGCAAATAGTATTATTGCAGAATATACGGAATATGCAAAAATTTTAAAACCATATGTTATTGATTCTGTTACTTTTATTCATGAACAACTAGAGGCTGGTAAAAAGGTTTTATGTGAAGGTGCACAAGCTACTTTATTGGACATTGATTTTGGAACTTATCCTTATGTTACTTCTTCTAACCCAACTATTGGTGGTGTTTGCACTGGTACAGGTGTTGGTGCTAAAGATATTGGAGAAGTTTATGGTGTTTTAAAAGCTTATTCTTCAAGGGTAGGTGCTGGCCCATACCCAACAGAACAGGAAAATGAAATTGGTGATATTATTCGCCAATTAGGTCACGAATATGGTACAACAACTGGCAGACCTAGAAGGTGTGGTTGGTTAGATGTTGTAGCTCTAAAATATGCCGTAAGAGTAAATGGATTAACTGGTCTTGCTATTAACCATGTTGATACTATTGGTAAATTAGATAAAATTCAATTATGTGTTGGATATGAGCATAATGGTGTTGTTACAACAAATTATTCTACTAATATTGAATATTTAGAAAATTGTACACCTGTTTATGAAGAGTTTGAAGGTAATTTTGGAGATATCTCAAACGCAAGTACTTTTGAAGAACTTCCAGAAAAAGCAAAAATTTATTTAAGACGTATTGAGGAATTAGCTGGTGCTCCTATTAAATTTATTGGTACTGGTCCAGAAAGAGATAATATGATTATTGTAAAGTAATATTTTAAATGTATAAAGTCGCCAAATTGTTTTTTTAATTTGACGACTTTAACAAAAATTACTACTATATAAGGAGGATTTTATGGAATTAAATACATTGTCTGCTATTTCACCAATTGATGGTCGTTACCGAAAAAACTTAGAAGATTTGTCTCATTATTTTTCGGAGTTTGCTTTAATAAAATATAGGGTTAAAGTTGAGATTTTATGGTTAATTGAATTAAATTCTATTTTGAATTTTTCTTTATCAATTAAAGATTTAAACATTTTAAATAGTATAGCAAATGATTTTTCTTTAGAAGATGCTAAACGTATAAAAGCAATTGAGGATACAACAAAACATGATGTGAAGGCAGTAGAGTATTTTATTCGTGAAAAGCTAAAAAATACATCTTTAGAAAAATTATCTTGTTTTATTCATTTTGCTTGTACTTCTGAAGATATATCGAATTTAGCTTATGGGCTAATGGTAAAAAGTGCAATTAATGATATATGGCTTCCCCATGCAGAAAAATTAATTACTTCTGTTATGTCTAAAGCAGAAGAAGGAAAAAATATTCCAATGCTCTCCCATACACATGGTCAACCAGCCTCCCCTACAACAGTTGGAAAAGAATTAATGGTTTTCGTTAATCGTTGGAATTCTATTTTAGCTATCTTAAAAAAAGTGGAATTATGTGGCAAATTTGGCGGTGCTGTAGGAAATTTTAATGCACATTTAGCAGCATATCCACATTTAGATTGGCCACATATTGCACGTAAATTTGTAGAAAAGTTAGGATTAACCTATAATCCTATTACTACACAAATAGAGTCACACGACATTTTATGTGTTGTTTTTAATTTAATAAAATCTTTTAATAATATTACCATGGATTTTAACAGCGATATGTGGATTTATATTAGCAAATCCTATTTTAAACAAAAATCTGTAAAAACAGAAGTTGGCTCTTCTGTTATGCCACATAAAGTTAATCCTATTAATCACGAAAACTCTATGGCAAATATTCATATGTCAAATGGAATTTTTACTACTTTAGCAGATAACTTACCAATTTCAAGAATGCAAAGAGATTTAAGTGATTCATCTATGTTACGAAATATTGGTGTCGGTTTTGCCCATAGTGTTCTATCTATTCGGACAAAGTGTGATTGGATTTGAAAAAATGGTGATAAATGAAGAAAAGTTGAAAGAAGATTTAAATGCAAATCCTGAAGTTTTGTCTGAAGCTATACAAACTGTCCTTCGTAAAAACGACTGTGCAAATGCTTATGAAATTTTAAAGGATTTAACAAGAGGAAAAAAAGTCAGTTTAACAGATATTAAAAATTTTATTAACCAATTAGATATTGCTACTGAAGATAAAGAAGTCTTAAAACAATTAACACCAGAGAATTATATTGGATTGGCAGATAAATTAGTAAATTAATTTTGGAAGTCATATAGCACATGTAGTTCCTAATTAAAATGAAATATTATAAAAAAAGTTGCATTTTCACTTTTTTATAATATTTCACTTTATGGAACTCTTTTTTACTTCTTTTAATACTATTTGTCAATTGTTTCAACTGATCTCTTTCTTTTTTGATTATAATAAGTAAATTCTGCCACAATTTTTTCTGGTAATACTTTGCTCAATATATGTAAAATTTTTATTTTTACTCCTGGCACAATTGTTAATTTTCCTTTTAATGTTTTATTGATAGCATATTTTGCTACATATTGACTACTCATAGGTTTTATACTAAATTTTACTCCAGCTATACGATTAAAGTTTGTATCTACAGGTCCTGGACAAAGAATTGATATTTTTACTTTTGACTTCTTTTTGGCTAATTCTTTGGCAACTCCTCTACTTAATTTTGTTATATATGATTTTGATGCATAATAAGAACTCATCAAAGGTCCGTGGTGCAAAGCCAGCAACAGAAGATACATTTAAAATGTGTCCACTATTTCTTTTTACCATATCTTGTAAGAAAAGTTTTGTTAAAATATGTACTGCTGTTATATTTGTATTTATTAATTGCAGTTCTTTTTCTAAATTTGTTTCTGTAAATTCTCCAAATATTCCAAATCCAGCGTTATTAATTAAAATATCAATTATTTGATTTTTTACTTGATTATATAAATTAATACAGTTTTGCTCAATACCTAAATCCATAGCTATTACTTCTGAATTTGTTTTTAGTTCCTTCTGTAATTTTTCTAATTTTTCTTTGTCTCTTGCCACTAAAATTAATTCATACCCTAATGAACTTAAAACTCTTGCTATATCTTTACCAATACCTGATGATGCTCCTGTAACCAATGCCTTCATAAATTCCCCCTTTTAAGTTATCAAGTAGTTTTTTGTAATAGTATTTTGAAAAAACAATTTACTTATTTTAATAACAGTTACCTATAAAAATTACATTTTTATTATTTCATATTTGTCATTGCCAATCCCTATTTTTACTCCATGTTCTATACAGCTTTTCCAATTTGTTTCTGGATGATTAATGTGGAAATTATCCTCCCCTTTTACATTTTCTTTTATATGTTCTCCTAAATTACTATTTTCAAATGCTTTTTGTTGGTTTACTAGTTCAGCACATGCTAAGTCTAATGCTACTGGGTCAAAAGAAGCAAGCATGCCTATGTTTGGAACAATTGGTGCATCATTTTCGGAATGGCAATCACAGTTTGGCGAAACATCTGTAATAAGATTAATATGAAAATTTGGTCTATCTTTGATAACAGCATAAGTATATTCTGCAATTTTTCTATTTAAAATATCATTTGATTCATCATTTGGCGAATGAATTGCATCAAAATTACAAATTCCAATGCATCTGCCACATCCTACACATTTAGTATGGTCAATGTGTGCTTTACCCGCTTCGTCAAAGGAAATAGCTCCATGTGCACAAATTTTTTGGCATTGTCTACATCCAACACATTTATTATTACTATTTGGTTTCCCACTACTGTGCATTTCCATTTTCCCTGCTCTTGAACCGCATCCCATTCCAAGGTTTTTCAATGCACCACCAAATCCTGTTGCCTCATGTCCTTTAAAGTGATTTAAAGATATTATAATATCTGCATCCATAACAGCTCTACCAATTTTAGCTTCTTTGATATATTCTAAATTAATTGGTACTAATACATCATCTGTTCCCTTTAAACCATCTGCAATAATTACTTGACAACCTGTTGAGAAAGGATTATAGCCATTTTCATAAGCAGAATCTAAATGGTCTAACGCATTTTTTCTTCTTCCTACATATAAAGTGTTGCAATCTGTTAGAAATGGTTTACCTCCTAATTCCTTTACAATGTCTACAACTACTTTTGCATAATTTGGTCTTAAATATGCTAAATTTCCTGGCTCTCCAAAATGGATTTTGATTGCTACAAATTTATTATGAAAATCTATATTTTCTATACCCGCTTTTTTTACTAGTCTCTCTAATTTTTGTAGTAAATTTAATCCTGGTTTTGCTCTAAAATCTGTAAAATAAACTTTTGATTTTTCCGACATATTATCAATTCCTTTCTTATTTTATAGGTAACTCCCCCTACAATTAGTAATTTTATAAAATTGAATTATAGCCACTGTGCAATGAGTGCTTTTATTTTTATTCCTTGCTCACTAAACATTTTTTCATGTTCTGTTATAACATTATCTTCCCTTTGTTCTTGATGTAAATCAAATGTTTGAAATATAATTTTAAATCCAGTCTCTTGAAAATATTTTAAGCTATCTTGAAAAAGACCTTCATCATCTGTTTTAAAATATATTTCTCCTCCTTTTTTCAAAAATAGTTTATAGTTTTCTAATTGTCTTGTATATGTTAATCTTTTCTTTTTGTGTCTAGGTTTTGGCCAAGGGTTGCAAAAATTAATGTAAATTCTGTCAATTTTGTCATGTTCCCCAATTACATCTCCTATTCTTTCTATGTCATATGCTAATAAAACTACATTATTAATCTCCTGATTATTTTGGTGGTATATTTTTTCTATATTCCTTTTTGCTAAACCTAACATATCACTTTTTAAGTCAATTCCTATAAAATTAATTTGTTTGTTTTTATTAGCTAATTCTGCTATAAATGTTCCTTTTCCACAACCTAATTCTAAATAAATTGGTGCGTTATTTTTAAAATAATGATTCCATTTATTTAGATTTTGAGTTGGCTCTTTTAGAAAAAATTCACATACTTCTAATTCTGGTCTTGCCCATGGCTTTCTTCTCATTCTCATTGCTTTTACCTCTTTTATTGAATAAAATTATCTTATCATTTTTTTGTGTAATTGTAAAGAACAAACTTATAATCTAAAAATAATATGTATTATTTTTTATTTTAGTGATATAATTTCATTAACATTTTTAAGAAAGGAATGTTGCAATTATGAATGTATCTATAAAAGGAGAAGTTGAAATAAACAATTTATATGGACAAAATTGTATACTTGATAAAGAAAGTTTTATGAGAAATAATCAATTTTCTTATTCTGGTCTTGATGATCAAAAAGTACAAGAAAACATTCAAAAATACGGTTTAAATCAAATTAAACAAACAAAGCCCAAAAAATGGTATTCTTATTTTTTTGCTAGTCTTTTTAGTCCTTTTAATAGCATATTACTTGGAATTTCAGCTATTTTATTTTACACAGATGTTATATTGCCAGTATTTCCTAATTATTCTAATATTCTTGTTATTTTTATTCTTGTATTTGTGAGTACTTTTTTAGAATTTTGGGAAGAATTCCGTTCCAATAAAGCTGCTGAAAAACTAAAAGAATTAGTTGCTACTACTACTACTGTTATTAGAAATGGAAAGACCCTTTCTATCCCTATAAAGGAAATTACTTATGGTGATTTAGTTTCTCTTTCAGCAGGAGATATGATTCCAGCTGATTTAAGGTTAATTGAAGCAAAGGACTTCTATGTTAGTCAGTCTTCTCTTACTGGTGAATCAGAAGCAATAAAAAAATCTGAAATAAGCCAAATTTCTAAAAATACGTTAGATAGTATTTCGGATTTAGATACCATATGTTTTATGGGAACAAATGTAATTAGTGGATATGCCAAAGGAATCGTTATTAAAGTAGGCGATGCTACTTATTTTGGAAAAATTGCACATACAATTTCCTTTGGAAAACCAAAAACTGTTTTTCAAAAAGGAATTGAAAGTGTTAGTAAATTATTAATTAAGTTTATGCTTATTATGATTCCTCTCACTTTTTTAGTAAATGCTTGGAAGCATGATACAGTAACTGCTTTTACTTTTGCAGTTGCTATTGCTATTGGAATTACTCCTCTTTTGCTTCCTGTTATTTTATCGTCTAGTTTAGCCAAAGGCGCTATTCGAATGTCTAAAAGGCAAACAATTGTTAAAAGATTAGATTCTATTCAAAGTTTTGGTGCCATGAATATATTATGTACTGATAAAACTGGAACTTTAACAGAAGATAAAATTGTTTTAGAAAAATATCTAGATATCCACGGACAAGAAGATAAAGGAGTATTACAATATGCTTTTTTAAATGCTTTTTTTCAAAGTGGACTAAAAGGAAACATTGATGAAGCTATTCTTAATCGTGCTAAAGAAGAAGTAATTATTGATATTTCAAAACAGTATTGTAAAAAGGATGAAATTCCTTTTGATTTTTCTAGACGCCGTTTGTCTGTGGTTCTTACAAAAGAAAATGTTACTATACTTATTACTAAAGGAGCTGTAGAGGAAATTTTGTCTATTTGTACAAAAGTAAATTATCAGGGGGAAATTTCTCCTATTTCTAGTGAAATTAAAACTAATATCAAGTCAATAGCTAAAAAATTAAATGAAGATGGCTTACGTGTAGTAGCTGTTTGTCAAAAAGAAATTTCTTCAGAAATCACTTCTTTTTCTATTTCTGATGAGTCTAATATGACTTTAGTAGGATTCATTGGTTTTTTAGATCCTCCCAAACAAACTGCCAAGGAAACAATTCAGCAATTAAATTCTGCTGGTATTCGTGTAATTGTATTAACAGGAGATAATGCAGAAGTAACAAAATCCGTTTGCAGTAAAGTAGGAATTAATGCATCGAAAATTATTTTAGGTAGTCAAATTGATAAGTTATCTGATATTGCTGTTGCCCGCCTTTTAAGAAAAGTGAGTATTTTTGCTAAACTATCTCCTATTCAAAAAGCTCGACTAGTACGACTATTGAAAGAAATGGGAAATACAGTTGGATATATGGGAGACCGGAATTAATGATAGTCCTTCTCTTGTTAATTCTGATGTAGGTATTTCTGTTGATACTGCTGTGGCTATTGCAAAAGAAACTGCTGATATTATTTTATTAGAAAAGGATTTAAATGTTTTACTAGAAGGAGTTATGGAGGGAAGAAAAACTTTTGCTAATTTATTGAAATATATTAAAATGGCTGTTAGTTTTAACTTTGGAGAAGTGCTATCTGTATTTATTGCTAGCATATTTTTGCCATTTTTACCCATTACTCCAATTCAATTACTTGTACAAAGTTTATTATATGATATTGGTCAATTAACTCTTCCATTTGATAATATAGATGAAGAATATCTAAAAAAACCAAGCAAATGGAGTATAAAAAGTATTTTACACTTTATGCTTTTTATGGGTCCAATTAGTTCTCTATTTGATTTGATCGTATTTGCCTCTTTGTGGTTTGGTTTTGGATTAAGAGAACAACATGTTGCCTTATTTCAAACAATATGGTTCTCTTATGGTGTTGTTTCCAATTTAGTTGGACTGCATATTATCAGAACTGCTAAAATTCCATTTATACAAAGTAATAGCTCTAAAATGGTTTATGTTTCTTCTATTTTATTAAGTATTACTGCTATTGTTGTACCATTTACATTTTTGGGAAAAGTAATTGGCTTAGTTCCTCTATTACGGAAAACACATTTTATTTATTTTTATTATTCCAATCCTGTATAGTATTGTTGCTATGTTTGTGAAAAAAGATTATATTAAAATTTATAAAGAATGGATATAAACACAAGTAAGTTGACCAAGTAACTCTTGTTAGAACAAAAGTGGCTTTGTCATATGTACACGTTTGCTTTGCAAATGGCACAGCACAATGAAGCTTAACATTGTTGTATACGTAAAATTTGTCGATTTTTTCTATACAATAAAATAAGAATATAGATGAAAAAAAAAGTCCCTAGTTGGACTTTTTTTAATTATTTTTTCTAATATAGGTAATATACTCATAATCATATGGATTTTCTTCATTCTGAATTCCTTTTTCTTTTTCTATGACATTCCACTCATTTAGATTTATTTTTGGAAAATACACATCTCCCTCAAATTCTTGATTAATATGAGTAATATACATTTTGTTTGCATATGGCATAAGCAATTGGTAAATAGTTGCTCCTCCTATAACAAAATGTTCTTCTTTTGATTGAATATATGGTTTAATTTCTGAAATGTCTTTTAATATTTCCACATTTTCATTATCTATTTGCATTTTAGCATCATTACAAAGTACAATGTGTTTTCTGTTTGGTAGTACTCTTCCTAATGACTCAAATGTTTTCCTTCCCATAATAATTGTTTTTCCTGTTGTTATTTTTTTAAATCTTTTTAAATCTTCTGGTATATGCCATATTAATTGATTGTTTTTACCAATTACATTATTTTTTGCAACTGCTACAATAATACTTAACATTTTTTCTCCTTTTTTAAATTGCTACTGGAATTTTTCCTAAATTAATTTCTTTATTATAATCATAATTTACAACTTCAAAATCTTCTACCTTAAAATCGTAAAAATTAGTTGTTGGATTATGAATTACTAATTTAGGAGACACATTCATCGGTTCTGCATTAATTAATTTTTCTACCAATGGAATATGTCTGTCATAAATGTGGCAATCTCCTATATTATGTGTAATTGTCCCTACCTTTAGTCCACTACATTGTGCAAACATATGTAATAATGATGCATATTGCATAATGTTCCAGCCATTAGCAGCTAACATATCCTGAGAACGTTGATTTAATATTAAATGTAGCTTTCCTTCTTTTACTAACCACTGAGTTCCATAAGCACAAGGTTCTAATTTCATATCCTTTAATTCTTCATGGTTAAAAATATTTGTCATAATACGTCTACTTGAAGAATCATTTTTTAATAGGTATAATACATAGTCTACTTGATCCATTTCTTTTATACCTTCTTTTGTCTTGAATGGATATTTTTTTGCAAGTTGATAACCATAAGCTTTTCCAATACTTCCTTGCTCGTCTGCCCACTGATCCCAAATATGAGAATTTAAGTCATGTACATTATTTGATTTTTTTTGCCATATCCACAATATTTCGTCAATTGCTTTTTTTACAGTAGCTGAATTATTTCTTAATGTGATAATTGGAAATTCTTTTTCTACATCATAATGATTAGTAACTCCTACTAAAGATACATAATTTGCTTCTGCACCATCTGCCCATCTTGTTCTTACATTGGTTCCTTCTGAGGAATAACCATGTTCAATAATTTCTTTACAAGTATCAATAAAACATTTATCTGCTCCGTGTCATTTATATCCTCCTTTTATTTATTTTTTTTATATTTTATCAATATTTTCTATATAATACAAGTTTATTTTAATGTAAAGTCTATTTTTCCTTTTCCATCTTTGCTTACAATATGAACAATTGCTCCATTTATGATTGTAAATTGTGGTGGGAGATGCCCTATATCTGCTTCTAATATAATTGGTACATTTAATTCTTGTAATACTTCTTTCACTGCTTCTTCAAAAGAAATTCCATAGCAACTGCTTCTTGTCATGGTTCTTCCAAATATAAATCCACTTATATTGCTAAACCATCCTGCCTCTTTCAATTGCCATAATCCTCTTAATATGCCTTCTGATGTTAATTCACAATTGTCAAAAAACCATACAATTTTGTCATTTTTATACTTTTCAATAAATTCTTTCACTTTATCAAATTTTGTACCAACTAAACTAACTAATATATCAATGCAACCGCCTAATATTCTACCATTTAGTTCTATTTTTTCTTCATTTTGTGCATTTTTCCATTCCACTTTTTTATCTAGCTTATATGTTTCTAATCCTATTTTGTAATCTTGAAACATGCTTTGATATTCTTTAAAACTTTCTTGTATAATTTCTTTTCCTTCTAATATTTTTAAATTATTCTCTAAACATGTATGCCAATTTTCCATTCCAAAATCGCCAAAATTTTCGGCATAAATTGTTGCTATATCACAAATTGTTGTAACACAAAATCCTAAACCTGTTGTATCTGAAAATCCTTGTATCCATTTAGGATTTTTTCTTATCTTTTCAAAGTCAATATATGGCAAAATTTCTAGTAAAAAGTCTCCTCCTCTTGCTGTAATAATTGCTGCTATGTTCTTATCTTCCACTAATTTCATAAATTCTTTTGCTCTTTGTTCTTTACTAGAGCTTCTTCCTTTATACGAACTTCTAACATTGGGTGTTTCTTTAATTGTATAACCCCTTTCTTCAAAATTTTTAATAGCATTGTCTAATCGCTTTATTTTAATTTTGTCTATATTACCATCCGAAGTTGCAGTAACTCCTATGGTATCTCCCTTTTTTATATTTGTTGAATATAGCATTTTGCCCTCCTCTTATTTTAATAACTCTATTTAAAATATTGACTAATTTCTTGTAAGCCTTCAAAATTTTTTTGTCTTAATATTTCATACATAATAATTGCCACCGAATTAGATAAATTCAAAGAACGTAAATCTTTTTTCATGGGAATTCTAATTGCATTATCTATATATTTTTTGAGCAAATCTTCTGGTAATCCTTTTGTTTCTTTTCCAAACATTACAAATACTTCTTGCATGTTGCAATAATCCACATCAGTATAACATTTTTGTCCTTTTGTAGTAACAAAAAACATATTATTTTTTTCTGGTGAATATTTTGTTAAAAATGCATTTAAATTTTCATGTTCTTCAATTTTTAGTTTATCCCAATAGTCAAGTCCAGCTCTTTTTAAATATTTGTCAGACAATTCAAAGCCTAAAGGCTTTATTAAATGTAATTTTGCGCCTGTTGCTGCACAAGTTCTTGCAATATTTCCAGTATTTTGTGGTATCTCTGGTTCACACATAACAACATTTAGTTTCATTTTTTATTATTTCCTTTCTTTTAAATTGATTATATCACAAAAAAATAATTAACAACTTCTTTATTGTTAATTATTTTTATTTTTCTTCTTTATCATTATCTTCAATATCTTGAAATAATTCAGAATTATAAAATTCATCCATACTAATCCCTAGCCCTAGACAAATATAATAAACAGTCTCTGCTTTTGGTGATTTACATCTTTCCTTTAATACACTTCTTACCGTAGAAGGATTAATACCTGCTCTTGTTGCTAATTGATTAACATTCATATTTTTTTGTTCCAGAAGTTCGCAAATTCTGGTAATCATTGCATTAGAAAATGTCGTAATAATCGCCCCCTTATTATTACGTGTGAAAATATAGTAAAGCTATTCAATCCAATCGAAGTATATCAAAAAAGATTTTTTACTGTGTGTAAAGTTTCACGCATTTTATTGACAAATTGTAACAGATTGTTTTATAATATAAGTGAAATTTAACGTATTGGAGATATTATATGAAAAATACAGGTATAATAAAATACATCGATACTTTAGGTAGAGTAAAAATACCAATTGAATTATGTGAATTTTTTGATATAAAAACAAACGATTATATTGATTTTTCTCAAAAAGGAAAAAATATTGTTTTACAGAAAAATTATTCTAGTTGTATTTTTTGTCATTCTCAAAAAAATATACTTGATTTTAAAAACAAAAAAATTTGTCAAAACTGTATTAATAGTATAAAACGGTGGAAATTAAATTCCTCCGTTTTTTTACTATACAACAAGGTTAAGTTTCCTTAGACTGTGCCGTTTGCAAAGCAAACGTGTACATCTGTCAAAGCCACTTTTCTTATTTACTTTTTTTATTTTCATGGTATAATTGTTGCTATAAAGATTTTAGAAAGTTTGCCAAACTTTCTATTCAAATAGGATGTGATTTTTATGGATAACAATACTTTAATGCAATACTTTGAATGGTATTTACCAACTGATTGTAATTTGTGGAATAAATTGCAACAAGAAGCAACCCATTTACACAATATTGGTATTACTTCTTTATGGCTTCCTCCTGCTTATAAAGGTGCTGGTGGAATAAATGATACTGGCTATGGTGTTTATGATTTATATGATTTAGGTGAGTTTGACCAAAAAGGAACTATACGTACCAAATACGGGACAAAAGAAGAATATTTAAACGCTATTTCTGAATTACATAAAAATGGTATAAAAGTATATGCTGATATTGTTTTAAATCATAAGGTAGGTGCTGATGAAACCGAGGAAGTATTAGCTTGTAAAGAATCTTATAATAATAGAAACAATTCTATCGAAATTACAAATAATATTGTTCCTATTTTAGCTTGGACAAAATATACCTTTCCAGGAAGGGGTACTACTTATTCAGATTTCCAATGGAATTGGACACATTTTCATGGTGTTGACTGGGATGATAGGAATAGAGTAAATTCTATTTTTAAATTTTATGGAAAACGTTGGGATGAAGATGTTGACAAAGAAAATGGCAATTATGATTACTTAATGGGTGCTGATATTGACCTAAATAATATTGATGTTGTTAATGAACTTACTTTTTGGGGAAAATGGTATTTAAAATTAGCTGACTTAGATGGTTTTCGTTTAGATGCTGTTAAACATATCCGTGCAAGTTTTTATGAAAATTGGCTTCGTGAAGTACGCAATTCCACTACTAAACCTTTATTTGCAGTTGGTGAATACTGGAATTCTAATGTTACTATTATGAATGAATATTTGGAGGAAACTAATGGGTGCATGTCTTTATTTGATGTTCCTCTTCACTACAATTTTTATGAAGCATCTATCTCTGGTGGAAATTATAATATGTGTAAAATTTTAGATAACACCCTTATTCAAACTAATCCAAATAAAGCAGTTACTTTTGTAGACAACCATGATACAGAACCTGGACAAAGTTTATTTTCTTGGGTTCAGGATTGGTTTAAGCCATTAGCTTATGCTATTATTTTATTGCGTGACAAGGGGCTTCCTTGTGTTTTCTATGGTGATTATTATGGAATCCCTAGTGAAAAAATAGAAGCCAAAAACATAGTATTAGACAAACTCCTTACTTTAAGAAAAAATTATGCTTATGGAAAATTAAATGACTATTTAGATAATGAAAATATTATTGGTTGGACTTTAGAAGGTGACAATCAACATGTTAATTCTGGGCTTGCTGTTATTATGTCTGACAATGCTGGTGGAAATAAACAGATGTATGTTGGTAAGCATTTTGCTAATTCTAGTTTTTACGATTATTTAGGAAATCGTGAAGACATTGTTTTGATTGATGAAAATGGTATCGGAAAATTCCCTGTTAATGCTGGTAGTGTTTCTGTATGGATAAAAGCTTTATAAGTCTTGTTGTATAGGAAAAAGAGCCTTATGGCTCTTTTTTTAAACAATTTGTTGTATATGGTTTATTTTATAACAATTGTGTTGCAAATACACTTCTATTACATCTATTCTAACAGGGGAGTTTTCTAAATTACGAATATGCAAATAATATTGAGCAGTATAATAGATATGTTTTAATTTTTTATTAGTTATCGCTTCTGCTGGGTAACCATATAAAATACTGTTTCTCGTTTTTACTTCAATAAACACAATTTCCTTATTTTTATCTAGTGCAATAATGTCAATTTCTCCTAAGTTACATTGAAAATTTCTGTCTAATATTTTATATCCGTTTTTGGTAAGATATTGTTCTACTGTGTTCTCTCCGGCATTTCCTAAAATACGTCTTTTATCCATTGTTTCCCCCCACACTATAAAGCAATAAATTCTTGTCCTGTAATACTTTGCACATAACCATCTATTTCCATTATTGTAAGTATTGACATTATTTTACTTGGATTTTGATTTAATTTTTTACATATAGCATTTATTTGATGTGTTCCTTTTTTTATTACTTCATATATTTCTTTATATTCCAATGGGATTTCTTTATTTTGTTCTTTTATATTCATTTGTTCTAGTATATCGCTAATACTTGTTACTAGTTTTGCACCTTCTTTAATTAGTCGATTTGTTCCTATTCCTTTAGAACTATCTATATTGCTTGGTATACAAAATAATGGTTTTTTTTGTTTTAGGGCATACTGTGCTGTAATACTTGCTCCACTTCTATATTCTGCTTCTACCACTAATACACCTAAACTTATTCCACTAATAATTCTATTTCTTTTTGGGAAATAATTATTATTTGGAATTACATTAGGTTCGTACTCCGTTATTACCGTTCCATTTTCTGCGATAATTCTGTGGTATAAGGCAACATTCTCCTTTGGAAATATATGTTGAAATCCACTTCCTAAAACAGCAATTGTTTTTCCATTTGCATCTAGCGTTCCTAAATGGGCATATTTGTCAATTCCTATTGCCATACCACTAGCAATGCATAATCCTGCTTTTGCTAATTGATAAGCAAATTCATAAGCAATTTTTATTCCATATGGACTACATTCTCTGGAACCTACAATTGCAATTGTAGGCAGTTGTAAATTTTGTACATTACCTTGTACATATAGTTTTTCTACTATTGGCTTTTCTTTTTTTAATAACTCTGGGAATTCCATGTCATTTTTACAAATTATTTGCATATTTCTCCTATTATTAACAATATAAATTCTTTTTTATTACTTAACTAGTTTGCCCAATATTTTCTGTCTAGGCTTCTATATTGAACAGCTTCTGCGATATGGTTTGCCTGTATATTTGTATTTCCTTCTAAATCTGCAATTGTACGAGCCACCTTTAGTATTCTTCCATATGCTCTTGCACTTAACCCGTAGCTTATCAAAAGCATTTTTTAATATGTCTTTCCCTTTTTCGTCCAATTTACAATATTGTTCTGTTAATTTTGGGGTTAACTCACTATTGGAATAAATTTTATATTTTTGATACCTTGCTTGTTGAATTTTTCTTGCAATATTTACTCTTTGTTTAATTATATGAGAGGTTTCTACTTGTTCACTGGAATCTAATTTTTCATATTTTACACTACTTACTTCTATTTGAATATCAATTCTATCTAGTAATGGTCCACTAATTTTTCCCATATATCTATTAATTTGTTGTGGGGTACAATTGCACTCTTTTTCTTTGGAACCATAATAGCCACAAGGACATGGATTCATACTAGCTATTAGCATAAAATTGCAAGGATATGTAAAGCTTGCATTAATTCTGCTAATGGTAACCTTTCCATCCTCTAAAGGGCCTCTCATTACTTCTAAAGTGTTTTTTTGAAACTCTGGCAATTCATCTAAAAACAGTACTCCATAATGTGCTAAACTAATTTCTCCGGGCTTTGGAATTTTTCCTCCTCCTACTAATGATACAGCAGATATGGTATGGTGTGGACTTCTAAATGGTCGTGTTGTAATAATAGATTGATTTGTCTTTAAATTACCTGCTATACTATGAATCTTTGTTACTTCTAAGGCCTCTTCAAAAGTTAAATCTGGTAGTATAGAAGGAATTCTTCTTGCTAGCATGGTTTTTCCAGAACCGTGGACTCCCAATTAGAAGAATATTATGCCCTCCAGCAGCTGCTATTTCTAATGCTCTTTTTACACTTTCTTGTCCTTTTACTTCGCAAAAATCCAAACCATATTCTTTATTAGCAAATAATGCTTGTATATTTACTTTCTCTGGTTCTATTTCTTCTATACCATTTAAAAAATTAATTACTTCATTTAAATTGTTCACCGGAATTACCTTTATTCCATTGACAATTGCCGCTTCTTTTACATTTTGCTGTGGTAAAATAATTTTTTGTATTCCTAATTTAACAGCTTCAATACACATTGGTAAAACTCCATTTACTTTATTTAGTGTTCCATCTAAAGATAGTTCTCCAATAAAAACAGTATTTTTTAAATCCTTTGCAATTCTTCCTGTTGCATTTAATATTCCAATGGCAATTGCTAAATCAAAAATAGAACCTTCTTTTTTGGTATCTGCTGGTGCTAAATTTACTACAATTCTTCTACTTGGAAATTCTTCACTACAATTTCTAATAGCAGCTTTTACTCTTTCTTTTGCTTCTCGAATACTAGTGTCTGGTAATCCCACAATTTCAAGATATGGTAAACCATTAGAAATATCTACTTGTACATCAACCAAATAACCATCTAGCCCATGTAAAGCCATGCTTTTAACAATAGATATCATATGCTCTCCTTTATTTTTTTGGGAAAATTTTTTAGAAAAAAAATGTTAAGATAAAAATATATTTCTATCTTAACATATTGTAAAAATTTGTCAATAGTTTTTTACTTTTTTTGTTATATTCACCTTGTTTTCCTATTATATTACTGTTTTCTTTATATAATTTATTGCTTTATATTCTATTTATGTATATATTTTTTTCCTTTACTCTATACTTTTTAGAGATTCTATCATATCTATTTTCTTTAATCTAAAATAGGTAGTAATATTGACAATAATCGTAAATACTATTGTAATAATAGTAGCATATAAATAACTAATTGGTTCTACTATTTTATTAAACATAATCATATCTAATTCACATGTTTCAATAATAAATAAATTTAAAAAATATCCACCAACTAATCCTAAAACAATTCCAATAACAGTAAGAATTGTTGTTTCTTTTGCAACATAGTCGTATACTTCTTTATCATAAAACCCTAAAACTTTAATTGTTGCTAATTCTCTAACTCTTTCACTAATATTTACATTGGATAAATTATATAAAACTACAAATGCTAATAAGCCAGCAGAAATAATTAATACCCAAACAACACTGTTTAAACTTTTCATTGTGTCATCCATAAGAGAAATTAAATTAGAATTTTTGCTTATCCCTGCAATATGCTCTGTATCTCCTAAAATTACTTTAGCAAGATTTTCTTCTTGTGTTGTGGTTAATAAATCTGTTTTTATTAAAATAACATTTTCTTGTGGTACGCTATTAAATAATTCTTGGTAAAGATTACTTGCCATATAAACATAATGAGAAATATAGTTCTCTGTAATTGCCTGTACTTTTACCTCTACTTCTTGGTCATCTGCATTTTTCAGTTTTACAATATCTCCTGGTTTTATATTTAATAATTTAGCAACCTTTTGTGTAACAATAATTTCATTATTACTTAAATGATAATATTCTTTTGTTCCATTTTTTCTTAAAAGAATGAACTCTTCTAATTTAGTATTGTCTTCTGGTATTAAGATTTGGACATTTTTGGATTCTTTTGTCGTTAATGTACCTGCTTGCATATTCGCTTTTAAAAGGTCTGTTATTTCTGAATAATTTTGTAGGTCATTTACTTTTTCTTGGATTTGCTCTTTTGTTATGTCACTTTTTAAAGATACTATCATTTGGTAGCGAAATATTTCCCCATATTGTAGTGGTATCATAGAAGAAATAGAATTTTTTAATCCAAATCCTGCTAAAATAAGAGCTGTACAACCACATATGCCAATAATCGTCATTAAAAACCTTTTTTTATAACGAAATAAATTTCTAGCTGTTACTTTTTGTGTAAAATTCATATGCTTCCATAAAAATGGTATCCTTTCTAAAATAACCCTTTTACCCGGTTTTGGTGCTTTTGGTCTCATTAATTCTGCTGGTGTTCTTTTTAATTCATTCATTGCTGAAAAAACGGTTGCACCTACAATACAAGCAATTGCAATTCCTAACCCCATTGCACCATAATAGAAGTTAAATTGAATATTAATCTGTAAATCAGCATACATCATTTTATACATAGAAAATATAATTCTTGGTAGTAATTCAAATCCAATTATCATTCCAATTACACCGCCAATTAATGTAGCAGTTAAAGCATATAAAATATATTTTTGAATAATTTGATTTTTATGATATCCTAATGCCTTTAATGTTCCAATTTGTACTCTTTGTTCCTCTACCATTCTAGTCATAGAAGTTAAACTAATTAAAGTAGCTACAACAAAAAACACTACTGGAAATAGTTTTCCAATATTGGCAATTCTTTGTGTGTCCTGATGATATCCTTCATATCCAGTATTTGATTCTCTGTCTAATATATACCAAGTTGGTTTCTCGATTTTATTAATCTCTTCTTTCGCCTCTGCCAACTTTTGCTCTGCATCTGCTATTTCTTCTTCAGCTTTTATTCTCTCTTCTTCTAATGTTTCTTTTGCCTCTGCTATTTCTTGTTTACTAGTATTTACTTGATTTTCAGCATTATTTAATTGCTGATATGTACTATTCTTATTTTTTGTAAGTTCTTGTTTATTTTTTTGAATTTCTTCTTTTCCTGCTGCAATTTGTTTTGGTGTATTTTCTAAAATTTGTTGTGCAGACTCTAGCTGTGTAGTAATTTCATTTAATTGACTACTTATTTGTTCTTTGCTTTCATTTAATTGTGCTAATATTGTTTCTTTTTGGACAAGTGCTGTTTCATCTGTTACTCCTTCATATTGTTTATTTACTGCTATTATTTGTTCTTCAATTTTTTCCATATTAGAATTTAAAGTGTCTATAGCAGTTTTTGCTTGTGCAATTTGCTCTTGTATGCTTTCTTTACTATTATTAAATTCTTGTTCTTTCTCCGTTAATTCTTTTTCCGCCTGTGCAATTTCTGCTTCTGCTTGCATAAATTTATTATTTGCTTCTGCCCTATTGTTTTTTATTTCTTTTTCTGCTTTTGCAATTTTGCTTTCTCCTTCTTTAATTTCTTGCTCTGCATCTGCTATTTTTTGATTTGCTTCTGTTTTAGCATCTTCTAATTTTTTTTCATTTTCTGCAATTTCTTCATTTGCTTCTGTTAATATTTCTTGATATCGACCTTCTTCTCTAATAGTTGCAATTTCTTCTAGTTGTGATTTTACTGTCTCTATTTTATTTTCGTAAGCATCACTAAATGTATTTAATTCCTTCGTTCCAGCTATTGTCAAGTAGATTTCAGTATATGCCTCTGAAGAAAAGCTCCCATTCCATATATACATAAAATAATCAAGCATTCCGTCTCCTAATTTACTAGAACCTCTTTCTCTTGATATATACAACGGAGAAGAAACTGTTCCCACTATTTGAAAAGTATCTGTATTTAAAATTTCGTCTTCATCCAAATTTTCTGCAACAATTTTATCTCCTATTTGTAAACCTGTTGCTTTTAAAAAATTGCTTTCTACAACACATTCATTTTCTTTTTCTGGTAGTTTTCCCTCTTGTAATTGAGGTTGGTTTATATCCTCTTTAAAATAGGCATATGCTTTTACAATAATATCTTTTTGCCCAATATTAAACTCTAAGTCTGTACTATATGTTGGTAAAATTTTTTCTATTCCTTCTATTTGTGAAATGGCATCTATATCTTTTTGAACTATTCCTAAAGTAGATACTACTTCTATGTCAAAAATATTTTGTTCATCAAAATAAGTATCTAATGTATCCTTCATATCTGGGCTAGTTGCTTTAATTCCTGCAAAAAAGCCAACACCTAATAAAGCCATTAGTAAAATGGATAAAAACCTTTTCCATGTATGTTTTATTTGAAGGACAATGTCCTTATGAAGAGCCTTCATTTTTTATCTCCTACCATTCTATTTTATCAATTGAAACTGGTGTTTGATTTTGTTCAACACTTGCTACACTACCATTTTTAAAACGAATTACTTTATCTGCCATTGGTGCCAAACTACTATTGTGAGTAATAATAATGACTGTCATTTTTTGAATTCTTGCAGTGTCTTGTAATAATTTTAATATTTGTTTTCCCGTATTGTAGTCTAATGCACCTGTTGGCTCATCACATAATAGTATTTTGGGATTTTTTGCAATTGCTCTTGCAATTGCTACTCTTTGTTGCTCCCCACCAGATAATTGTGAAGGAAAATTTTTCATTCTATCTTTTAATCCAACATTTACCAAAACAGTTTCTGGATCTAATGGATTTTTGCAAATTTGTGTTGCCAATTCTACATTTTCTTTTGCTGTTAAATTTTGTACTAAATTATAAAATTGAAATACAAATCCAATATCTTCTCTACGGTACTTAATTAATTCTCGTGGCTTAAACTTGGTAATGTTTTTTCCTGCCACAATAACATCTCCGTGAAGTTGCTGTATCCATACCTCCTAAAATATTTAATGCTGTAGTTTTACCAGCTCCTGATGGTCCTACAATAACAGTTAACTCTCCTTTTTCTATCTCAAAATTGGTATTTTCTAGAGCTTTTATTGTTATTTCTCCCATCGTATATTCTTTTATAACATTCTTAAATTTAATATATGACATTTTTATTTCTCCTATATTTTACTTTTAGTTTATATATAATATCATATTTTTATGAATATTCCAATCCTATTTGTGTGAATTTATTATGAATATTGTTACAGTTTAAACTATGTAAATTGATGTTTTTAATTAAATTTAAATTATAAAACATCCACACAATTTTGTTAGGAAAAGTACTGTAGTTTTTTATTTTCATTTAATAACTATACAATATTTTGTCAAAAAACAGGAAAAATTAATTTCCTGTTTTTTTATAATCCTTCATTCTATCTTATTTGCTCATTTGTTTCATTTTTCTTTGCTTGTTGTATTACACTTTTATTTGGCTCTTCTTTTATTCTTTCTTTAAAGATTTCTTTTTTGTCTTTTTTTGATAAAAAAGTTTCGGCTGCTTTTTCTTTATTTTCTTTTGCAATGGTTCTTATATTTCTAGCTATTGTTTTCCCTGCAATTCCTAAACAAACTCCACCGGCAGCAATACCTCCTAATCCATTTAAAAATGGTGCTGGATTTAAGGTAATAGCTGTTATTAATTGTGTAGCATTACTAATTCCATAAACTTCTACTCCTATCTGCGCTAACCCCAATAATCCTACATATGTTCCAATTCCTCCAGTTAATAGCCCTGCCAAAAATGTAGCTATTCTCCCTTTCTTCTCTTTTTTCATTTAACCATCCCCTTTTATTATTCATTTTACTATATTTTTGTAATTTTCACAATATGGGGACTTTTATTTTTCCATTACTCTCTACTTTACATATTCCATATTTACAACTTCTTCATATGGTACTTTTTCGTTTAGTTCTCCCGCTTCTAGCATAACAGTTTGTAATAAATCAAAATCCTCTGGTTTTAGTTCTGGTGTTGTTTTCCATGCATCAATACTTTTATATCTATTTACTACTTTTTCTAATACTGTTACATCTGTATCTGGGAAAAATTCAACAATTGCTTCTGCAATTTCTCTATCTGTTGCATTAGCTACCCACTCTTGCCCTTTAGCAATGGCATTTACAAATTTTTGTATTGTTTCAGAATGATTATTGATATAACTCTTCTTGGCAAAGTAAGCTGTATATGGTATGTCTCCTGCTGCTTCCCCCACAGATGCTACAATATATCCTTTTTGTGATTGCTCTATTAAAGATGCTGTTGGTTCAAACAATGTTACATAATCTGCTTCTCCTCCAGTAAATGCTCCTGCCATTAAGTCAAATTTAATGCTATCATCCAATACCATATCAGTTTCTGGATTCATTCCATTTTTCTTAATAACATATTCTAATGTCATATATGGTACTCCACCTTTTCTTCCTGGTATTATTGTTTTTCCTTTTAAATCTGTCCATTTGAAATCTGTATCATTGGTTTTACTTACTAAAAATGAACCATCTTTTTGAGTTAATTGGGCAAATACTTGTGTGTTGTCTTCTTTTCCTTCGTTATATACATAAATTGATGCTTCTGGTCCTGCAAAACCAATATCACATTGATTTGCTAATACAGAAGTCATTACAGTATCTGCTCCCTGACCAGTAGTTAACTCAATATTTAATCCTTCCTCTTTAAAAAATCCTTTACTAATTGCTACATATTGTGGTGCGTAAAATACAGAACGTGTAACCTCATTCACTTTAACTGTTTCTAGTTCTGCTATTTGCTTATTTTGATTTTGATAAAAATAGCTAACTATTCCTAAAACAACAATCGCTATCACACATAAAATAATAATATATTTTTTCAAATTTTTACCTCCTTTTTGATGAGTTAGCTAAGACTAACCTATTACATTACCTAAAATAGTTTAATTTCCATATTTATGGGAATTTAAAATGATTTTTTCTAATAAAACAATCCCTTGATATAGTACCGCAGCAAATATTCCTAAAATAATAACACTTGTCATTACTAAGTCTAATTTAAATACTTGCCCTCCATAAACAATTAAGTATCCGCAAGCCAGCTTTGGAAACTAGGAATTCTCCTGAGATAACTCCCACTAAAGATAATCCTAAATTAATTTTTAAAGAATTAACAAATGTAGAAATGTTAGCTGGCAATACTACTTTTGTTAATACCTGATAACGATTAGCATTAAAGGTTTTTACCATTTTAATTTTTTCTTTGTCTGTATTTAAAAATCCATTTAATATTTCTAATATGGTAACAATTAAAGATATTGCTAATGCCATTACAATAATAGCTGGCATACCTGCTCCTACCCAGATAATAATTACTGGTCCTAAAGCAATTTTAGGTAAACTATTTAGCACTACTAAAAATGGTTCTGCCACTTTTGATAAAAATTTTGACCACCATAGAATAATTGCAATCATTACCCCTAAAAATGTACCAGACAAAAAACCAATTAGCGTTTCTAGTGCGGTTACTCCCAAATGTCTCATTAGATCATTTTCTGATAAATTCATTAATGTTTTAAAAATTCTACTTGGTGAACTAGTAATAAAGCTATCAATCACATTTATTTTTGCCAAAATTTCCCAAATAGCAATAAAAGCAATTAATAGCAAAATTTGTGTTGTTAGTACAGCTATTTTATTCCAAGTTATTTTCCTTAAATATTTTTTTCTATCTTCTGAAATATTATTTTGCATACACTTGCAGCTCCTTCCATATGCTATCAAAATATTTACTAAATTTAGGGCTTTCACGGCAATTTAATGGATTTCTATTAGCTATTTCAAAATCAATATGGTATATTTTTTTTATGGTAGCTGGTCTTGCAGATAAAACAATAATTCTATCTGACATACTAATACTCTCTGATATATCATGTGTAACTATCAGTGCTGTAATATTTTCATTTTTTAATATTTCATAAATATCCTTTGTTACCATAATTCTTGTTTGATAATCTAATGCAGAAAAAGCTTCATCCAGCAATAAAATTTCTGGTCTAATTGCTAATGTTCTAATTAATGCTACCCTTTGGCGCATTCCACCAGATAATTGTATTGGATACTTGTCTTTAAATTCATATAATCCATATTTTTTTAATAATTCTATTGCATAAGCTTCATTTTCCTTTGTTCGAATATGCCTTATCTCCAGCCCTATCATTACATTATTGAAAATAGTTCTCCATTCTAACAGGCTATCTTTTTGTAACATATACCCTATTTTAGGAGATATACCACTAATTTCTTCTCCATTTATGTAGAGCTTGCCTGATGTTTTTGTTTCTAGTCCTGCAATAATAGAAAGAAGTGTCGATTTTCCACAACCACTTGGCCCAATAATACTTACAAATTCTCCTTCTTGTATGGAAAAACTAATATTCTTTAATGCTTCTATCTCACCATTTTTTGCTTGGTATTTCTTTGCTATTTTTTCTACTTTTAAAACCTCTTTCATAATGTCCTCCTATTTTTTTGAATTTATCATAGTATAATATATTCTTTGTTTACGCAAAATGTTAACAGCTTCGCAAAAAGCTTTAAAACTAAATTAAAAATTCTAATTAAATTGAGTTTTTTAATTGATAAGGCAAAGAACAAAAGGAGCATGATTGAAATACCTTATCATTTTAGTGCATTTATATGCTCCGTCTTTGTTCGTTCGCGAAAATTGCATAGCAATTTTCTGTGAAATGTATTTTTGTTGTATAGGAAAAATCTGCGATTTTCCTATACAACAAAAAGCAGAAGTCTACTTTTAACTCCTGCTTTTTAATTATTAAAAACTAACAATATTATAATAAGTTTCGATTGCATAATTATCTGTCATGCCTGATATATAAGTAATAACAGCTCGTATGTAATCCTTTTTATCGCAAATATTGTACACAATTTTATTATCTAGTTCTAGCTCTTTTCTATTTGGCAAATCTATATATTTTTCTAACCATTCTATAAACTTTTCTACCATTTTAGGATAATACTTTTTGTATTTTTGTATATAATCCCAAGTATTCTCTCCATCAAATAATTCTACAAAAAATTGATATATTTCTCTAATGACATAATTAAAATATCTATCAGATGGTGCTAATCTTTTATTTTGATAAATGTGAAAATAATTAAACTTTTTAACTGTACTAATCATATTAAAACAGTTTTCAGAAAAAACTAAACCTTTTTCCACACTACTATTATTTATTAAATCTCCAATTAAAGTGCTAATAATAACTGTATTATTAATTTTATCTCTTACATAATTAAATAATGGTCTTAATTCGTCTAATTCTTGTTCTTCCAAAATTCCTAGTGAAATAGCATCCTCTATATCCCTACCCAAATAAGATATCTTGTCTGCAATTTTTACAACACATGCTTCCCAAGTAAATGGTGCATATTCGTTTGGTTTTGTATAATTTGCTAAATCAATAAACTCTTCCCTTGGTTTTAGTGCATTTTCGTCAATTTCTCCACAGTGAGAAATAATTCCATCCCTTACAGCATAAGTTAAGTTTAAATTTTTCTTTTTTCCTTTTGTGTTTTCTAATAATTCAATATTATCTACTAAATATAATCCATTTTTTTCATGCCAAAATTTTTCTCCTAACTCTTCTTGGGATATATTAGACAATACTTTTTCTCCTTTATGCCCAAAAGGAGCATGTCCTAAATCATGTGCTATTGCAATAGCTCTTGTTAATTCTGTATTTAGTCCTAAGCAATTGGCAATATTATAGCTTACACATTCTACATTATTAACATGTTCTATCCTTGTACATATATGATCATCTTTTGGAGAAAAAAATACTTGTGTTTTATTTTTTAATCTTCGATAAGAATTACTAAATAAAATTCTACTATGGTCTCTCCCAAATTCTGTTCTTGATTCATTTGGTTTTTGATATAATTCTTCCTCTCTTATTGTCATTCTTTCCCATTTAGGATTATCTTCATTTGCTGCATAATGAACAAATTTCTTTTCCATTCTTTTTCCTCCTCTATTTTTGTAAGTATATTATATTTTACACGTTTTACTTTTTCAATACTATTTTCCTTTTTATGGTTATATTTTTTATATCATAGCATATACTATATAAGAATGCATTTCATATTATTTAGTCAACTTTTATATAAAGGATAGTAAAGTTATCAAGAAATTCACATTTTTTTCATAAAATGTTGACAAATCAATTTTTTGCGAGTATACTATATAAGTATTTAAAAATATTATATCGCGGGGTGGAGCAGTTGGCAGCTCGTTGGGCTCATAACCCAAAGGTCGGTAGTTCGAGTCTACCCCCCGCAACCAATTTTGAAATTTTTGTTTAAAGGGATATCCCTAAAAAATCCAGTTCTTATCGAACTGGATTTTCTGTTTTTTTTGAATTTCTATTTTATGACATCCTTTTACTCTAAAGTTATAAATTCATTATTTTTTTCATTTCTTCTTGTCTTTTTATTTTCTTGGTTGTTGTTTTAATTAATTCTTCATCTGTTAAAATCATATTTTTTATATATTTATATTTTGGAAATGTTTTATTAATTTCTTTTATTTTCTCCCATATTATTTTGTATAGTTCTTCTAAAGAAATATCTCCATATTTTTCTTTTACTAGTTCTTTATTATAAACTACTTTTACCGCTAGCTTAACATCATTTTTATCTTGTTCTTCTGGTAAACCATATGCCATGGCTTCTTCTACTAAATCTATACGGTTTACTAAAGTTTCAACTTCTTCTGGAAATATTTTTTTTCCATTTTTTAATACAATCATATTCTTTCTTCTACCAGTAATAAATAAAAAACCGTCTTTGTCTAGATATCCTAAATCTCCTGTATAAAACCAATCATTTTTTAGCACTTCTTTTGTCGCCTCTTCATTTTCATAGTATCCTAGCATTACATTAGGACCTTTGACTCTTATTTCACCAATTCCATCTTTGTCTTTTTCCACAATTTCTACTTGAACATTTTTCATTGGAATTCCTACAGAACCTTGTTTTTTATATTGTGGATTTTCGGCTGAAATTACAGGAGATGTTTCTGTTAGTCCATAACCTTGTACTGTTTCTATTCCAAAACTAATAAAATTTTGGGCAATTTTGCTATCTGCTGGTGCTCCTCCCGATATAACAAATCTTAAATACCCTCCTAGTCCATCTATAATTTGTTTAAATATTTTTCTTCTTATATCAATATGCATTTTTAATAAAAAATTACTTACTTTTATTGCTATATTTATTAAATTTTGTTTTCCTTGTTTTTCTATTTCTTTTGTAATATTTTTATACATTGCTTCTATCAATAGTGGAACACCAACAAATACAGAAACTTTGTATTCTTTTAAATTTTGTTTAATGTATTTTAGTCCATCTGGAAAAACTGTTTTTACTCCACATGCTAGCATTACAACTAAACAAGTAGAACCAAAAATATGATGAAATGGTAAAAAAGCAATATTAACGTCATTATCATAAAATTTTTCTACACATTGCATAGCATATATATTTGATGCTATATTTTTTTGAGACAACATTACTGCTTTTGATTTTGATGTAGTTCCTGAAGTAAACAGTAAAATACTTAATGCATTATCTTGAATTGTAACATTTGTAAAGTTTGTTATACCTTCTTTTAATAATGCTTTTCCTTCTTTTATTAATTCATCTATAGAAGAAAATCCTTTTAATGAGTTAAAGCATATATATTGAGATAGATTTGTTTTCCCATTTTTCTTTATTTGTAATATTTTATCTTCATATTTTTCGTCAAAGAATATTACATCTGCTTTGCTTCTTATAAGAGAAGATTCTAGTTCATCATATTGCAAGTCTTTGTCTAAAGGAACAGAAATATTTCCTCCTAATAAATTTGTTAAATGTGCTAATGCCCATTTGTAGCTATTTCTTCCAACAATTGCAAACCTTTTATTATTTAATCCCATGGCAAATAGTTTTGTCCCTAAAGCATTTATGTCTTCTAATAGTTCTTGATACGTTTTGTTTTCATAGTCTATTTGATTATTTTTTTTGTATTTTGTAACAAATGCTATCTTATTTCCATATTGTTCTACAGAGTTATACAATAGTTCTTTAATGTTTTGAAATTCTTTAGCAGGATATAAATTATTTTTTTCCATACTTACTATCATTCCTTTCCAAAGCACATATTCGATTAGAATTTTTCCATTAATTTATTGGATATTATCATTTATATCATATATTTTATTAATTTTCTTTATACTGGTGGGTCAGTTCAATTTTAGTTTTACATTCTTTACACCAATTTTCTTCTTTTTTTCTTATCATTTTATTAATTGCATATAGAAAACTATGTTGATTTGGACATTTCCACCACACCTTCTTATTTGATGCAAAAGATACATTTTCTGGTCGTAAGAAACCATTTTTTTCATAGTCCCACCATTGTTCTAATTGAGGATATTTCGTCTTTAAACAATTTTTTTCCATTTTGCAAATAGGACAAGACTTATCTTTGGCTTCTGTTCTTAAGAAAATTGCCTTTTTCCAACAATGACCTTTTTCACATTTCCAGTAAACTTCTTTTTCACTTTTGGGCAGAACATTTTTAGGGGTAAATTTTCCATTTTTTTCGTAATCCCATTGTTTTGCAATTTCTGGATAAGTTACTTCTAAACAATTTCCTTCATTTGCTTTATGCATAGAACATTTTGTACAGCCTGAGCCATGTTGTGTTCTATTAGAAATACTAGCAGAATACGTTTTGTTACATTGGCTACAAAACCATAATACTTTTGAAGAATTGTAACAAGATATCATATCTGGTTTTTGTTTGTTCTGCGGACTCCATTCTTTGGCAATATCTGGTCTTTGTACGGCAAGAGTTCTCTTCTTTTTTTCGTGAAAATATAGTTGTTCTATTTTAGTATTATCTTGTTCATGATTAGGTTTTATTGTATAATTAATATGTAGTAATTCATTTAAATATTGAAATAAGTACTCTGTAAGTCCATCTAAATACTCGTATTGATAGGTATATGGGTAATAAATAATGTTTTTCTTTCTTATTATTCTTGCATTTTTTTGCATTACTTCTTTTAGTCGAATGACATGATATCCTTCTTCTTGTAATTTTTCGTCTTTTCTGTTGTCTCTATTTTTAGCCTCCTGACTTTTATGAATATAATGTCCATCATGTTCAATTGCAATTTTATAACTAGGAATAACTAAATCTATAAAAAATCTCCCCATTTTCATTTCACATAAACAATCTGGAAATTTTTGTTTAAGATAATAATAAATTACTTTTGCTGGATAACCAATTTTAAATTCTTTAGCGCATTTTTGGCAAGTTCTATGCAATACCGTACGATTGCAAATTCTGTCCTTCCACACATGGTTGGGATTAAAATCGCATTTCCAATAAACTTCCTGCTGACTTTTTGGAAATACGTCCATTGGTGTTAATAACCCATTTTTTTCATAATTCCATTGACGAGCAATTTCTGGATATTCTGTTAACAAATTGTATTGTGACCATACTCTTTCATGAGCACAAAATGGACAGTATGTATTCCTTTTTGTTTTTCCTTTATAAGAACTTACTCTATCTTTAATTTTTTCTTTCCATTGGTTTCCACATATATTACACTTCCAAAAAACTTCTTTTTGACTTTTAGGCATATATTGGTTTGGTTCCTTTTCATTTTTTTCATAATCCCAATAGTTTATAGTATCTGGATAAATTACTGCCAAGTTATAAGAGTTACTTACTTTTGTGTGAGCACAGTATGGGCATTTTGTTTTTTTTAAATCTTTGATTTTGTTTAAATTCTTATGCCAAGTTTTTTTACATATTTCACAATAAAATTTGACCTCCTTATTAGCAGACCTACCTATTTTATTAGCAGGAACCTCATTTTTTCCCAATTGATATTGTTTTAACAACTGATATGCTTTTTCTTCTAAACAACATTCTTCAAAACTTTTTAAATATTTCATTTTTTATCCTCCATTTCTTGTGCAATCAGGTTAGGTTTCCTAAATTTGTCTAAGTGGAACGAATAACATATATTTTGCTCTGATTACTTAAGACTTATTTAACTAAATACCTTTTTTATTGTAATTTAATATATATCATGAAGGATTATATTCTTCAATAAAATATCTTATATACAAATTTTTTCTTCTATTTCTGCATATTTTGTTTCCCCTATTCCAGATACATTTTTTAATTCCTCTATTGTTTTAAATTTTCCATTTTTATTTCTATATTCAATAATCTTTAATGCTGTAGATGGTCCTATACCGTGTTAAAGTTTCTAATTCCGTTTGTGTTGCTGTATTAATATTTACTTTATCTTTTTCTGGTTCTGTCCACAATAAATCTTCTTCTGATGTTGTGTCTTCTATATTACTTGGTATTTTTATTTTTTGCCCGTCTTGTAATAAAACTGCTAGATTAACATTTGTAAGGTTTGCATCTGATGTTAACCCTCCTGCTGCCTCTATAGCATCTGCTATTCTTGCTCCTTGTTTTAGTTCTACAATTCCTTCATTTTCCACACAACCTACAATATGAATAATAATTTTTGTCTCTTTTTCCTCTATGTCGTTTTCCTCCATATTTTCTACGGCAGAGTATATGTCAAATTCTTCATCATTTTTATCTTGAATAAAGTAATATCCTATAGTAACAATCATAATAATCATTACAGACATAAATACTATTTTCTGCTTAAGTGTTAAATTTTCCATGTTTTTCTCCTTTTATTTTTATTTTATAACTTTATCATTATATTTTATATTTTTCTTGAATTTTAAGGTTTTTTCATATATATTATTTATTAAGTAAAAAATGGAGTTAAAAAATGAATTGTAAAAAAATATTTTTTTTAATTTTTGTAATAATTTTTTGTTTTTCTAGTTATTGTTTTGCAGAAGTTCCTGATGTGCAATGTCCTAGTGCTGTTTTAATACATGCTGATACTGGAAAGATTCTATACGAAAAAGAATCTAATAAAACAATGTATCCTGCTAGTACTACTAAAATTATGACTGCAATTTTAGTTTTAGAAAATGCACAACTAACTGATATAGCAACTGTTAGCTCTAATGCTGTTAAGTCAGTTCCAGCTGGTTATTCTCGTGCTAATTTGCAAGTTGGAGAACAATTTACTATTGATCAATTGCTACATGTTCTTTTAATTCCTTCTGCTAATGATGCTGCCAATGTTTTAGCAGAACATATTGCTGGATCCATTGCTGAATTTGCAAATATGATGAACCAAAAAGCTGTTGAAATTGGTTGTAAAAATACGCATTTTGTTAATCCAAGTGGTATTCATAGTAATGACCATTATTCTACTGCCTACGATTTAGCTTTAATTGGACAATATGCTATGAAAAATAATATTTTTAGAAGCATTGTATGTAAAACTTCTTGTTCTTTACCTGCTACTAAACAGTATGGTTTAGACGATAGGGTATTTACAACAACAAATGCTTTATTAAAGCCAAATAATAATCTTGAAATCAATAACTATTATTATCCCTATGCCATTGGGATTAAAACTGGCTTTACAACACCTGCTGGTAATTGTTTAGTTGCACAAAGTTCCAATAACGGATTAGATTTTATTGTTACCGTATTAGGTGGTGCACAAGATGCTAACAGTATTAGTCAAAGATATTCTGATACCATCCAACTTTTTAATTATGCTTATGAAAATTACAACATTGAAAAAATTCAAAATGCAAATTCGGTTTTAAAAACTATTGAAATAAAAGGTGGAACTTTAGAAACAAAAAATTTGAATTTATTAGTAAAAGATGAAATTTCTGTTTTTATTTCAAAACAAAATATAGAAAACCCTATTTTGCCCCAAATAACATTAAAAGAAAATTTAGCAGCTCCTATTGCAAAAGGTGAAGTAGTAGATCATGTTCAATATATTGTAGAAGATATTGTGTATCAGTCTGATTTGTTAGCTGAAACAGCTGTAGAAAAAGAAAATATTTTGCCTATTTCCCTAAAAATATTTTTTATTGTTTTGTTATTGTTTTTTGTTTGTCTATTAATCTTTAGAACAAAAAAAGTAGATTAAGAATATAATAAACAATTAAAAAAATACCATAAGATGTAATAACTTTACATTATCACATCTTATGGTATTTTTCAATTATTTTTGTGTGTCAAATTTCGACTTTTTATTTTGTTGTTGCAATTGATAAATTATTGAATAACAGTTTATTCTATGCAACAAGGATAAATTTCTTTAGACTATGCCATTTATGGAGCAAACTCGTACATATAGCAAAGTTATTTTTTATGAGTTTGTGTTAGTTAGAGTATTATTAGCATCAGTGTTAGTATTATTACTAATCGTATTTTCTGCTTCCTCTGATTCTACATTTAAAAATAATTCATCTACTATTTCTTTTGTTTTTACTGCATCTGGATAGAAAAACCAATATCCTGTTTGTTTTGCTCTATCATCTTTTCCTGGTAGTTCCTCTGTTTTTAAGTTTTCAGTACTGAAATTTACTGCATATGGAATATAGTCTTTCATTGTTTCTATTGATAAGTTCGTTTTTACATTTTTATGAAAAATATCTATAAATTCACCTATTTTTAATATATTTTCTGGCTTTAGCGTTTGTTCTGCCACTGCTTTTAAAAATGCCATTTGTGTCTTCATTCTACCATGGTTTTCTCCACCATATTCATATGGATAAGATGAACCGGTCATTATTATGTCTAAATCTTACAACTTGTTCTGCTTTGTCCCCATCTAATAATTGATATCCTTTTTTTAGGTCAATATATAAATCTTGTTCGGTATCCCATGTATAATACATATCGATTGGCACATCAAAATATACTCCTCCAATAGCATCCACTACATCTTTTAAAACATTTGTATTAATAAGAACATAATATTTTATGTCTAATCCCGTTATTTCATTTACTGCTTTTACTGCATTTTCTGGATCTTCTCCCATTTTATAGGCATTATTAATTTTATAGTATGGAGTTGCTGTATCCGGATTTGTTCCTATAAAAGTATCTCTTGGAATAGATAACATTGCTGCTTTTTGAGTTTTAGGGTCATACTTGCAGACAATAATAGTGTCTGTTAGTCTTGAATCTCCACTAACACTTTCTCCGAGCATCAAACAATATAATGGCTCTAAATCTTTTAATGTTTCTGAATTATGTCCTACAAGAGTTGCAAGCATACCTTGCATTCCTCCTCCATTTTGGTTAATTTGATAAATAAAATAAGCTACCCAAACTACTAATGCAATTAATAGAGCAACTAATATTATTCTTAACCAATTTAACTTTTTCTTTTTACTTTTTCCTTTTATTTCTTTTTTTGGTATTTCTCTTTTTCCCATTTTCTTGGCATCCCTTTCTCTTCTCCACTATATATTTACTTGTACAATTATTGTACCTTCGCTAGTATAGCAAATTTTTCTTAAAATAGCAATGTTTAAAATAATAATTTTAATAATAAATTGTGTTGGTAAAAAACATTCCCTAAATACGAATTTGTAATTGTTACTAAAATCATTTTTTCTGCCAACATAGGTGCAATAAAAGATACAATGCCTAATAACAAATAAATAATAAAAAATCCTCTTAATACTCCATAAGTAATTCCTCCTAATTTATTAAATTGTTTAATAATAGGGAAATTGGCTAATTGTTCACTAAATAATTTTAGCACTAACAATACTATTTTTAAAATAATAAATATAGCAATAAATGAAATAGCATTAATAGCTGTAGCTGTTACGCTTTGTGCTACCGCTGTTGCTACTTGGTTTTGTGCTTGAGCTGTTGCCTTTGTTATTTCTTCTTGAATATAATCTGTTATAATTTCTGGTATACCCATGTTATTGCTTTGTTCTTGTGAATTTTCTATTTGGTTATTTCTTAAAGCATTTTCTATTGTTTCTTCTATTTTATCATCTATTATGGTTTGTTGCATAATATAATAAGATACTGGCTTGCATAGCACAAAAGCTAGTATAATTGCAATGAAAAAGGAAATTATTTTAAAAGCCACTCCTATTAATCCTTTTTTATATCCTAAAAAAGTAGATAACGCAATAATAGCAATAATACCTATATCAACAATAATACTCATATGTTAATTTCTCCTTTTTGCCTTCTAATTTTTATTGTGTTTTTTATATATTGACTAACTCAATTTTATCTTTATAAATAATTCCTGCTAAATTATCACAAATCACAATATCTTTTATTTCTCTTGTTGAAGTATATTTTTTAATTAGCCATCCATTTATACCGAATAAAATGTGCTTCTGTTCCAAAATTAATTGCCACTGTGTTTTCTCTGGCAACAATGCTTTTTGGAATACCTTCTACTTTATATAAATTTTCTTTGTCATTATTCACATTTTCTATTTCAATATTAGATTCTGAACTAAAAATCCCTGTAGATTTTTTTGTTACCTTTACAAAATTATTCCATAAATTAATGTCCGCAAATATAGTATCTGGTTCAAAATTTGATGTTTTTTGTAGCTGATTATCCTTTAGAGAGATAATTTTATTATCAAACATACAAATTAAATTATCTCCATTCTGGTATTTAATACAATTTATTAATTCCTTTGCATTTCCTTCATAAGAATATATTTCAGCTTCTGAAGGACGTGTTTTGGCAATCTCTAACGAAATTATTTTTACACTAGATTGTATAATATTTCCTGCCGAATTAATTTCTGCAAATGCTAAATTTTGGTTATCTGAAGAGATGTCAGTATCAATAGCATATGTTGATGAGCGATAGACAACTGGTAAGTCATTTCCCTCCACATCATAAGTTGCTATAATTGTTTTATAAATTGTTCCTGTAATAATAATAGAAACATATCCATTTTTATTTACATTAATATTTGCTATATTTCCTTCTATATCTTTTTGCCAAATGATATTTTGCCCCGAAATTAAATATAATTTTTTTCCCCCTTTTTCTGCTAATACCAAATACTTTCCATTTGATTCAAATAATGGATTAGAAATAGAAACAGGCACACTAAATTCCATATTGCCACTATGATTATAATGCTCTAATAAATTTTTCTTCAAAACCAGAATATACTTGTCATATGCATACACATAAGGATTATCCTCTTGACTAATTTGAATAATACTGCCTGTATTTTCCGTAATTTCTTTTTGTAGTATATAACGGTCAATAAATCCTCTAAATTCTTCGTTCCCTATATATAATGCAAATAAAACAACACATGTAAGAATAACAACTATCATAACAATTGTTTTAATTAATTTCTTTTTATTCAACTTCTTTGGTGTTCCACTTTTATAGTCATCTAATAAATAAAGTTTCATAAACTTTTCTCCTTAAAAAACTATCTTCTTCTTTATTGTATAGGAAAAATCACAGATTTTTTCTATACAATAAGGTTAGGTTTATTTAATTCGTGCGGTTTGCAAAGCAAACCTGTACATGTGGCGAAGCCTCTTTTCTTATTATATAGATTTATTCTGTTTTTGGCAATAATTTGATACATATTTTCATAATTCCATGTTACTAAATAATGCAAAAGAACAATTTCAATTTTTCGGAATAATCAAAAACTAGTCGAATATATTTTTTACTACAAATATACAAGGAGGTAATTATGTACCAAATTATTATTTCTTTTTTACTGGTATTCTTATCTGAATTAGGAGATAAAACACAATTAATAGTCCTTTCCTTTTCTACAAAATTAAAAACTATTACCATCCTTTTAGGAGTTGCTTTAGGCTCTTTATTTAGTCATGGTATTGCTATTGTTTTTGGAAGTATTTTAGGTAATACTGGAAGTCTACTATTACATCAGTTTTTAGAATTTATTACCTATTCTTCTTTTATTCTTATTGGACTTGTTAGTCTTGTGCCTAAGGAAGAAAAAGAAAAATCTACAAAATCCAATATAGTACATAAAATATCTCATTCAAAATTAAACTATATTTTTATAATAACTTTATCCATTGTAATTGGAGAAATTGGTGATAAAACTTTTTTAGCTTCTATTGGACTTGGTATTCAATATCCTTGGGCAAAATTATTTTTAATTATTGGTGCTATCTTAGGTATGATTTTTAGTAATTTAATTGCTATTGGTATTGGAAAATTTTTAAGCAAAAAAATTTCTGCAAAATCTGTAGAAATTTTATCTTCTATTTTATTTTTATTATTTGGTTTTATTGGCTTATTTCATTTTTTATTTCACTTATAATAACCTAAATTCATTAAGATAAAACTATTTTTTTAGATTAAATTTACTATTCTACTTTAGATTAAATAATCTGTAAATGATAGCCTAGCGACCAGCATTCTCAAAAAAATTCAAAAAACAATTGACTTTTGGCAAAAAACATGCTATTATATGTAAGTATTCAAATGGACCGGTAGCTCAGCTGGATAGAGCAACGCCCTTCTAAGGCGTGGGTCGGACGTTCGAATCGTCTCCGGTTCACCAAAAAACTTATACGCATTTCCGTATAAGTTTTTTCTGTTTTTATTTATTAATTTCTTAACAATTCTCTCTAACTTTTTTATCTGTCAATGAAAACCTAACATTTTTTCTTGTAAATGTTTTATACATTTACCTTCTGCTATTACAGTTAAGTAGTATTATATACTATTTCTAATTTACCATTTTGCTCCACTACATGAATAAGTAAATTATATTCTCTTTTTTTCTTACATATTTTTCTATCTATTGGATAATCTAGTTCTTAAGGAGGTTAAGGAAATGAATTCTTATTGGTTAGAAAGCACTTCTGCTTCTGCATATCCTAAACTAGAAGCAGATATACAAACAGAAGTATGTATTGTTGGAGCAGGAATTGTTGGAGTTACTCTTGCTTATCTTTTACACAAGCAAGGAATACCTTTCGTGTTATTAGAAAAAGACACGGTTTTATCAAACACAACTGCTAATACCACTGCTAAAGTTACCAGTCAACATGGTTTATTTTACACTTACTTAATAGAAACTTTTGGAAAAGATTTCGCAAAAAATTATTTATATTCAAATGAAAATGCACTTTCTTCGATAAGAAATATTATTCAATCAGAAAATATTTCTTGTGATATTGAAACACAAGATGCTTATGTATATTCTTGTTTAGAAGAAAATAAGCAAAAGTTAATTTTAGAAGTACAAAACGTAAATTCTCTTGGTTTTTCAGCTACATTTTGCGAAGAAATTCCTTTGCCAATAAAAACAGTAGGTGCTGTTAAATTTCCAAATCAGGCACAATTTCATCCAAGGAAATATACAATTTCTTTACTCAATTTAATTGTTCAAGACTGCATTTATGAAAATTCTAAAGTATATGATATTAAACCAAATGGTGATATCTACAAAACTTTTACAACAAGTGGTACTGTTTCTTCTAAATACGTTGCCATTACTACTCATTATCCTATTATTAATTTTCCTGGTTTATATTTTTTAAAAATGTATCAAGATGCTTCTTATATTATTGGTGTAGATGTAAAAAAAGAATTATTTCCTGGTATGTACATTTCTGAAGATGAGCCTGTAACTTCTTTTCGTACTGTACCTTTTCAAAACAAAAAATTGTTATTGGTAGGTGGTTCTGGGCATAAAACAGGTAGTAATAACATTGATTTAGATAAATGTTACAAAAATTTAGAAAACTATATTAAAACACTATATCCGAAAGCAGAAATATTATACCGTTGGAATACGCAAGATTGTATTAGTTTAGATAAAATACCTTATATTGGTGAATATTCTAATTTGATGCCAAATGTTTTTGTAGCAACCGGTTTTAAAAAATGGGGAATGACTACTTCTTATGTGGCTGCTAAAATTATTGCAGATGCAATTATGCAAAATCCTAATCCTTATGCAAAACTTTACTCTTCTACTAGATTTCATCCTTTGAAAAATAAAGAAGAATTTGGAAATATATTATCTCAAACTTCTCATTCTCTTATTTTAAATAGACTAACTCCCCCTATTACAAAATATGAGGATTTAAAAATAAACACTGGTGGTGTTGTAGATTACCATGGTAAAAAATTAGGAATTTATAAAAAATCCGAAAGTGAAATATTTGCTGTTAAACCCTATTGTGCTCATCTTGGCTGTGAACTTTCTTGGAATAATTTAGAAAAAACTTGGGACTGTCCTTGTCATGGTTCTCGATATGACTATAAAGGGAATTTATTAAATGAACCTAGCAAAAAAGGGTTAGAAACTATTGATATTACAAAATTATAGAGGGTCGCTTGACCCTCTAATTATTTTGTTAATGATGACAATATGTTATTTAATGTTTCTTCTGCTTGTGTATAGTTGCTTGCTTTTGTTCCAACTGTTAAAATATATACTTTGCTATCTACTTTTATTACTTCTTGCAAAACACTCATTTCTATTCCACTTTCTTGTGCAGAATATGAAATAACATATGCTTCTCTTCCATTTAGGTTAATTTGTTCTTGTTTAATCTCACTTGTTATATCCATTGCTTCTGGCAACTTTGCTTTTGCAATTTCAACATAGCCACTTAAGCTAATCATACTTCCTATTTCTTCACTTAATAAGTTTGCACTTGTTCCTGTTGAGTCTGGTGCCACAAAAAATAATGTTCCTTCTTCTCCAACAGAAATCCAGTCAGATGGACAATAAAAGCTAATGCCTTCATCATTAGTATATTTAGAATAACCTTCTTTATTAGCAACAGCATTTGTTACTGTATTTAAATTACTTAAATCTTGTGGCTCATCATTGTTAATAGTACCAGTACAGCCTGTTAATAATACAATAGCCATTATTAGAACTGTTAATAATAAAATAATTTTCTTACTTTTCATATAATCCCCCTTTTTTTATTTTATATATATTATTATCTTAATATATTTTTCGACTTTTTGCAATGATTTTTTTGCTTTCCCAAAAAATTACTTTATTATCGTTGTAATTCAAGGTTTATCTAGTTCTACATAACTCCACCTAACCATTTTACAAATCCTACTTTTTTTTCTCCAATAGTACTTCCATCTACTTTATAGCAAACAATAGCAAGTCCGTTTGTAATACCATAACAGTCACATTCTTCTTCTGGATTTAAATATCCAATTTCTTCTTGGCATTCTGTTGTTTGATACACAATTTCTTTTGTACTTCCATTTTTATATTTTTTCACTTCAAACCCCTCACTTTCTGTATTTTCTTTATTATCTATATTTTCTTCTTTTTCTTCATATGCTGGTACACAATATGCACGTATATCCCTACTATCTAATGAATATATCTCACGTTTTACCATATTGTCTTTATTCCCTTCTATTGTATGAAGTGTATTTCCTTCTACTTTTTCTACAATTCCAATGTGGTCACTGTCTGTGTTTCTATTGTAGTCAAATAATACAATATCCCCTGCTTGTGGTGTATAATTTCCTCCAAATGCTCTACTATTTTTATATTGTCCTTTAGCATCAAACCAATTTGCTGTAGATGGAACATAAGCCATTTTAGGAATAATATCTTCACTTATTCCTGCTTGATTTGCACACCAAGAAGTAAAAATATTACACCATTCATCTTGCATTCCATACCACTCGCCATATTTTGTTATATTGTTTCCTTGCTCTTTATATCCAACTTCTTTTTGTGCTATTTGCACTATTTTATTCCTCATTGTTTTATTCCCCCTTGTATAATATTGTATTCTTTTTACTTTATATTTGTTAATAGCTTTGATTAGCGGTATTAATGTTTGTGTTAGTCCACTAGTAAATATATATCTTTTGTAATTACTGGATTTTAAACTTTAACCTTATTTTTGAAATTTGAATTTAAAATTTTAAACCTATATTCTTTAAAAATTAACCTGATTGTCACCATAACCTAATAGTTGCGTTGGCAATTACATTAATGTTAATTTAACTATAAAACTGAATTTAATACATTGTTTCAGTGTCATAACAACAAAAGTGACTTCGTTACATGTACAGGTTTGCTTCGCAAACCGCACGAATCGAGGTGCTTAACCTTGTTGTTTTGAAAAAATCTGCAATTTCTCTGAAACAATAAAATAATTAAATCAATCCACTTCATAAGTAATGGCATATGGTATGAAAAATGTTAAAAAATTTCAAAAAAATTAAAAAAAGAAAAATTTAACAATATTATTTTATTTAGTTGACTATTACACTTAAAAAATGATATGTTTTCAGTGTGAGTGTAAAATTATGAAAAGTTATAAAAAATATAGAACTTGGTGTGATAAAAATAAAATTGCCATTTGGAAATACTATAAAATTTTATAATTTTGAAAGGACAATTTGCGATATTGTAAAAAATGAAAATAAATGTGGACTACATATAGAGCAAAGAAATAAAATTATTACTTTAGAAATAAATGTATTATAATTTACGATAGGAGTGTTTATGGAAATTATTGAAAAACAAATAAAAGTAAATGACTATGTAACAAAATCAAATTTACCAGCTAGTGATTATGTAATAAATCCTTATGTAGGTTGTCCTCATGGATGCAAATATTGTTATGCAAGTTTTATGAAAAAGTTTACGGGGCATAAAGAAGATTGGGGAACTTTTATTGATATAAAACACTGTGATAAAAAAATTAGTGTAAATAAGCTAAGAAATAAAAGAGTATTTTTATCTTCAGTAACTGATTGTTATAATCAATTTGAAGAAAAATACCAATTAACAAGAAATATATTAAAACAACTAGTAGACGTAGATTGTGAATTAAATATTTCAACTAAATCAAAGTTGATTTTAAGAGATATGGACTTATTAAAGCAAATGAAAAACTTAACAGTATCAATATCTATTAATACATTAGACAAGAATTTTAAAAATGACATGGATAAGGCTAGTTCTATACAAGAAAGGTTACAGACTTTAAAAAAACTTTATAATAATGGAATATATACAGTTTTATTTATGTCGCCAATATTTCCATATATAACAAATTTTAAAGAAATTATAGAAGTAAGTAAACAATATGTTAATGAATACTGGTTTGAAAATTTGAATTTAAGAGGAGATTACAAAACAAAGATATTATTTTATATCCAAGAAAAATATCCTAAATTAATAAATAAATATAATAATATTTATATTAATGAAAATAAACAATATTGGTATGATTTATCAAAAGAGATTCAAGCATATTGCGAAAATAATAATGTAAAATATATAAACTACTTTTATCACGAAGAATTAGTAAAAAATAAGAAAAAACAGATTAAAAATTAGGAGTAGTAAGTTATGCAATTAGAGAATTTAAAAAAAGAATATGATAAGTTACAAATAAAATATGGAGCAAAAGAACTTGACTCAATTTATAATGGAGGATGTATAGAAAATCCAGATATATGTTTTGTATTTATGAATCCAACTGGAAGGAATATAGCATCTTCTAAAGAATGGAAAGGAATAAAGTCTCCATGGATAGGAACAAAAAACATTTGGGATTTATTTTACAAACTAAATTTGATGGATAATAAAATTTATAAAAAAATAAAAGAAATAAAAGGTTCAGAATGGACAGAAGAATTTGCAAAACAAGTATATAGCGATGTAAAAACACATAAATATTTTATAACTAATTTGGGGAAATGTACTCAAATAGATGCAAGGGAATTGCCTAATAGTGTTTACGAAGAATACTTGGATTTATTAAAACAAGAAATAGATATTATAAAACCAAAAGTAATAGTTTTATTTGGCAATCAAGTTAGTTCAATTGTATTAAACAAGAAAATTTCTGTTTCACAATGTAGAAAACAATTATTTACTGATACAATTAATAATAATGAATATAGATTTTACTCTGTATATTACCCAGTAGGAAATGGAAGATTTAATATTGATAAATCAATAGAAGATATAAAATGGATTATCAAAAATGAAATTAAAAAATAATCTTTACAATTATGATAAAACTTTGGCTCAAATGTCTGATACTGAAAGAGAAAATATAATAAAATATAAGCAAATAGATTTGATTATAGAATTTTCAAAATGGTATCTTTTAATATCAAAAGCTGTTTTCAAGTTCTCTTAAATTTTCTTGAAAACAGCTACATTTCTGGTCGAGGTGACTAACGAGTGTCAACGATTATTTTTCATTTTATATCAATACTTTAAAGTTGTTGATATTTCTTTTCTGAACAATTTTTCCAAACAGTTCTATTTATTTTATATTCTTCCATTTTTGACATAATCTACATATTTTTTATGATTTTGCACTTCGAGATACTTATAAATATCTCCATAAGCATTTATTGTTGTTTGAATATCTGCATGTCCCATTAGTGCTTGCAATACTGGTAATTCTACTCCAGCCTCTATACATCTTGTTGCATAAGTATGTCTTAAGCAATGAACACTATATGTTCCAGTTATTCCTGCATTTTTGTAAACTCTTTTAAAATGAGAGTTTATAGTATTTGTTTCTATCAACTTTCCATCTGGATGACAGAACAACACATTATTTTTGTTCTTCTTAATATTTTGTATTGAATCTTTTAATACTTTTTCAGTCAATTCATTAATTTGTAAAATTCTTTTTCCGTTATTAGTTTTAGGTGGACCGACTATTGTTTTACCTTCTTTATTTTTAGTCAAAGTTCTTCTAACAAGTATTTGCATACTATCAAGATCAATATCTTCTTTATAGTTTAGTGCTAAAACTTCTCCAATTCTCATCCCTGTATATAGGCAAATTAGAAGAATGTTTTTATGTTTTACATTATTTCTTTCTAGATAATCAACGAATTTGCTTTGCTCTGTATAGCTCAATGCTTTTACATCTTTATCTTCCTTTGTACTTTTAGGTTTTTCAATCAAGTTAATTCCTTGAAATAAATTATTTGATATATACCTATTATCAAAAGCATTTTCAAATATTCTTTTTAGCATCGTATAATCTTTCTTTATAACTGAATTAGATTTTACTCTTTCTTTTTCTAAAAAGTTTTCAATTTGATTTTTCTTTACTTTGTCTATTGGAATATTTGCAAAGTTATTTAATTTGATTCTATTTAATGTTGCCATATTTGTTCTATAAGCGTTTCCTTTAGTTTTTCCTTTTCTAAATTTTGAATCTTCAATTTCTTGTCCAATATCAGCAATAGATTTAGTTGTTTTTTGAATAATATTATCTAAATCATTACCTGATTCCTTCATTGCAATTTTGTATTTATATAAATTCTCTAGTGCTTCTTCTTCAGTATCTCCTGTAAATAATTTTCTGATAGGTTCTCTTGTTTCAATATCTTTACCAATAGTTAGTAAAGCTCTGCCTCTTAGATAATGATAAAATTTATCGCAATTTTCTTTGTCAGTACATTTTTTACATGTTTCACAATATTTTAATTTTTTCCTGTTTTGACATATAGACCTATCTTTACATTTTCTACAAGTAGGACACATTGGTAAATCTGATTTTCTCTTAGGCTTTTTTTCTGAATATACTCCAGATGTAATTCCTCTTTTATTCATGTATATTTCCTCCATTTCTAAAAAAATTAAGGAAATACCCTTGCTCTATTTGAATTTTAGGTGTATAATACTTTTATAAATATTTTGGACAGGGTATTTCCTGTTCGTTTAGAAGATTTAAATGTTCCATATTTAAGTCTTCTTTCTATTTAAGCCATTATTTGTTTATGACTTAAAAATTCGTTTAGACAGTCTGCTTTTACCCAAAATTTTCTGCCTATTTTAATACTTGGAAAATCTTCTGAATGAAATAGTTTCAAACATTTTTCATTTCCTATATGCAATAATTCGCATACATCTTTTGTTGAGTAAAGTTTAATTTCTTGTAAATTCTGCATAAATTTTGCCTCCTCTCGTTGACTTTTTTTTGATACTAGTGTATCATATAAATATGATGTGTAAAATATTAAGTACTTATATTAAATTGCAAATTGATTATATACTAGATTTTATAAAATGTCAATAGCAATTTTATAATTCTTTCAAAAATTTTACACAAAGGAGGTTTCAATGAAAAAAATACCAGACGACATGTGTTTTGAAGGTTTTTATATATGGTTTAATAGTGACAAAAAAGAGGAATATATTTTGACTCCTAACTTTCTATTAGGTGAAATAGAAAATGTAGATAAAGAAGACTTTCTTAAACTTAAACTCATTTCTAGAATGACTACTAATAGCATAGCTAACTATAAACTTAAAAAACAAGAAATTAGTAAATGGCCTTTTATACGATTTACACCATATGTTGAAAAATTAGGTTTAATGCTAGTACGATTTTTAAATACTGATTTTTCAGATTTTATAGACTCATATGATAATTTTTATTATGCTTATGGAATAGAACTATTAGGAGAATATTCAAAATCTTTTAAGCTTAAAGATAACTATTCTAGTGAAAGACTTTTATTAGAAGATTTTAAAACTTTTCATAAATATATTGAAAATGGTGTATCAGTTATTCAAAAAGATTTTAAAGAGGCTGTAAATTTTTTATATAATTTAAATAAAAATAATGAATATAAAGATAATTCAACACAATCTAAATTTATTGCTTCTATAATAAAACAAAAAACAAATTTATATAAATATATTAATAATACAAATATAATTAACTACACATATTCTGATAAAGCAGAAGATTATAAAAATTCTTCTTTTGATACTGTTCTTTCCGATTTATCTTATGACATATCAATGCTTAAAGTATCTAATATATATACTAGTAACGAGTTAGGAGATATACTTTTTATTATATTGAGTCAGTTAATACAAAACAATGATCAAATAAGAACTTGTCAGAATTGTGGCAGATACTTTATTCCTAATAAATTGAATGAAATTTATTGTGATTTTTTACACAAAGATGGAACTACTTGCAGAAACAAAGGAGCTGGACAAACCTATAAAAAGAATTTAGAAAATATTCCAGGATTATTAGAATATAGAAGAACATATAATAAAAAATTTAATGCTGTATCAAGAAACAAACAAGATAAGAAGTTAAAAGAGGATTTTGAAAAATGGAAAAAATCTGCACAAGTAGAAATAAAAAAATTCAAACAAAATATTATAACTGCTGAAGAATTATATGATTGGATGATTAAAAATAAATAAAAATACTATCAATGATATATAGTAAAAATTAAATATTAATGTTATACTAATGTTTAACTAGGTTTAAAATAAAATGTAAATAGAGTAGAAAATAAATAGTCAAGACTTAACAAACGGGAAGTTGTTGTTAAGGCAAGTAGAAAAACGCTTATTTATTTTCGCATTCCGCTATTATAAAGAAGATTTAATAAGAGGAAAAACCTCTTTCTTTATAGTGCGAAAACTCTATAAGGAAAGGGGTTTTTTATGTCAAAAATAAAAAAAATAGTATTATCGGCAATGCTACTTGCTATATTAATAATACTTTCAAGATTTGTATCAATAAAAACAGAAATTTTAGTAATAAGTTTAAGTTTTATTCCTATTATGATGTCTGCAATATGGTTGGGATATAAATATAGTATGTTAATAGCGATGTTAGGAGATCTTATTGGAGCCATTTTGTTTCCTTTTGGACCATATTTCCCAGGGTTTACCTTAAGTGCAACAATTTCAGGAGCAATATACGGAATATTTTTACATAATAAAGGTAAGCAATTAGAAAATAAAAAACTAATTATAAGACTAATTTTTAGTAGTATATTAGTATTATTGGGTGTAAATATTTTTATAACATCCTTTTGGATACATATATTATATGGTAGAGCATATGTTGCAATTATGGCAAGTAGAATTATAACTCAAGTCGTGATGTTGCCAATCCAAGTCATAACAGTATATGTTATAGAAAAATTTACAAGACCATTAATAAACACTTATTTATTTAATAATAATGTAAAGGAAAATAAATTAAATGATTGAAATAAAAAATTTAAGTTATATGTATAATAAAAACGATATGATATTAAACGATATAAATTTACAAATAAAAGATGGTGAGATTATAAGTATAATTGGTAAAAATGGATGTGGTAAATCTACGCTTCTAAAACTTATTGCGGGAATAATCAAACCTTCATCAGGAAATATTTTTATAGATAATATAGATATTTTTAAAAGAAAAAATTTAAGAAAAGAAGTGGGTATAGTTTTCCAAAGTCCTGAGACTCAAATACTTTTTCCAAAAGTATTTGATGATATAGAATTTGCACTGAAAAATCTAAAAATAGAAAATAGAAAAGAAAAAATAAAAAATGCACTTAATGAAGTAAATTTAAGTAATAAGGAGCAAAGTAATACATATAATCTATCTTTAGGTCAGAAACAAAGAATAAATATAGCTAGTGTTTTAGCTATAAATCCAAAGTATATATTATTAGATGAACCTACTACAATGATTGACTCTAAAGAAAAGGATACTATTTATCAAATAATTCAACAATTAAGAGTACATAAAAAGACAATCATTTTTGTTACAAATAATATCAATGAAATATTATTATCAGATAGAATTTTAATATTAGAGAATAAAAAAGTTAAACATGTAATTGAAAAAAACAAATTATTAGAAAATATTCAAGTATTACAAAAATGTGATATAAGAATACCTGATGTCATTCAGATAATTTTGAGATTAAAGGAAAATGGACAAAATATAAATTTAGAAGAATGGACAATTCAAGAAATGATAGATAAAATTGTAAAGGTGTGTAATCCGTGAAAAATATATTTAAATTATTATTTTTTGTTATATATATTATAGCTATATTTAGTTTAAAAAATTATAGAATTCTTGGCATATATATAATAATTAATTTTGTAATTAGTAAAATGCTTAATGCAAAGTTTTTAGCCTTTTTAAAGAACATTAAAATAATAATGATATTAGTAATTTTTACTGCAATAATCAATATAATATTTGGAAGTATTGAAGATGGTATTGTTTTAGGTATAAGGATTTTAATTGCATATAACTTTACTTATATTTTTTCTACTACATTTGATATTTTAGAATTTGCACAAACAATAGAAATAATCTTAAAACCATTATACATTTTTAAAATAAATGTCAAAGATATTAGCCTTATAATATCAATAGCATTATGCATGATTCCGATATTAAGTGAAGAATTAGAGCAAACAAAGAATTCGCTTAAATCAAAAGGATATAAATTTAAACTGAATAATTTAGATTTATATATTAAGCCAATAATGATTTCAATATTAAAAAGAACAGATGAACTTGAAAAAACATTAATTGTAAAAGGTTATCTAGAATAGGAGCGTAAAGAATGGATATAGAAAGATATTTATCAAATTTTTTTAAAGGAACTAAAAATCCAAGTTTAAAAGCAATGAAATTTTTAATGGAGGAATTTAGACATCCAGAAGACGAGCTAAAAATAATTCATATTGCTGGCACAAATGGAAAAGGTAGTGTAACAGAAATGATTACAAATGTATTAATAAAGGAAGGGTATACTGTAGGAAAATTTATAAGTCCACATTTAATACAATATAATGAAAGAATAAGTGTAAATAATAATAACATTAGTAATATTGAAATGGAGAAATTAATAAATAAAATTAATCCTTCAATAGAAAAATATAATTCACAAAACGATATACCTGTTACATTATTTGAATTAGAAACAACAATGGCATTTTTATATTTTAAGGAAAAAAAATGCGATTTTGTTGTGTTAGGAACAGGACTAGGAGGATTATATGATTGTACAAATATAATAAATAATCCACTCGTAAGTGTTATTACTTCAATTGGTTATGACCATATGCACATACTTGGAAATACATTATCAGAAATAGCATATCAAAAAGCAGGAATTATAAAAGAAAATTCTAATACAGTAATATTTAATCAAGAACCAGATATTGATAATGTATTTATTACTGAATGTAAAAATAAAAATAATATTCTACATATTATTAATAAATCGGATATTTCCAATTATTCTTTTGATAATAATTTCCAATATTTTGATTACAAAAACTTTAAAAATATAATTATAAATCTAAAAGGAAGAGTTCAAGTTCAAAATGCATGCTTATGTATAGAAGTATTTAAAATATTAAATGAATTAGGTTATCATGTTAATTCTGAAAGTATTCAAATAGGACTAAAAACAGTTATACATAGGGCCAGAATGGAACAAATAAATGATAAACCTATAATCATTTATGATGGTGCACATAATGAACCCGCAATAAAAAACTTGCAAGATATGATAAAAATGTATTATACAAAAATGAAAAGAGTTTATATTATTTCAATATTAAAAAGAAAAGATTACAATAAAATGTTGAAATTAATTGCTGAGGACAAAGAGGCTGTATTTATTTTAACTTCAGGGAATAATTCAGAAACTTATGCATCAAGTGACGAATTGTATGAATGCATGAAACAATTCGCTGATATTAATAAAATATATAAAAAGAGTTTAGATGACGCAATAGATGAGGCTATGAATAGTGATTTGAGCACAGCAAATTTCATCATTGGCAGTTTTTATACGTATGGAACAGTTATTGATATAATAAAAAATAAGTAGTTTTATGAGTATAAAATTTCTTCATTTAGAGTAATAAGTTTATTGGAAATCATTTACAAATTATGTGAATTGTGGTATAATATTATTGTAAGCGACTTAATAAGTCATCAAACATTATCCATATTACGAAAGGAGTTTTTACTATGGAAGAACGGATATTTCATGTTTTGATGCGCGAGGTATGTGCTGAAATGGGCATCAAGGTGGAAAAAATTGTCATATGGCTGGATTTTGCAACTTTCAAAAGATGGCAAAGTACGTCATGTTACAGGCACAAGGTTTGATCTTAATCCTGAAGCTACAGGAGACATTGCATGTGACAAGTATGCAACATATGAGGTATTAAATTCTCAGAATGTTCCTATCATCGAACATGTGATGATTTTCAATCCTGCAACCAGAGCGTCACTCATTGGAGACGATGGTATTTGGTTAACAGTAACTTCTGAGTTTCTGAAGCATGGTTGTTTGGTTGTAAAACCCAACTATGGATGTGAAGGTCAGGGAGTATTCCTTTGCCACAGCGTTAAAGAGACTGAATCTGCTATTCAAAAACTTTTCAAAACGCAGAACTCTGTTAGTGTTTGCCCTTACTACGATATCAAGACAGAGTACAGAACCTTTTATCTTGATGGTGAAGTAAAGCTGATTTATGGCAAAACTAAACCTTTTGTTGTAGGTAACGGAAAATCTACTATCGGGGAACTGGTAGAGGAATTAAACTTGCCTGATAAGAGTGTTGTAAAAGACAATCTTAGGGACTTGGATCTCACCTATATTCCTACAACAGGTGAAAAGGTTGATATTTCATGGAAACACAATCTTAGTGGAGGAGCTAAACCTAATATTTTGGAAAAAGGTGAGCTCTATGAACAGATTGAACAGCTTGCAATACGTGCTGGAAAAGCTATGAATATTAACTTTGCCACAATAGACATTATCGAAACAACAGATGGGAGCCTGTATGTACTTGAAATCAATTCTGGAATTGGTGCAACCATTTTTACTGAGTTGGTTGATGGAGGAACCGAGATTATTAAGGATATTTATAGGCAGGCAGTAAAAAAACTTTTTCAGTAACATACTAGAGGTGGAATCTTTTGATCCCACCTCTTTCATAGTTATTACCATTCCTTTCCTAAACGGGTATAAATCAGAATGAATAAATTTCCAAATTTTGATATTATTCAACTCTATATAAAATAAATAATATTTGTTTTACTTTTTATAAAATATATTATACTTTTATAATTCCTAGTCTTTTAAAATAATAATATGCATCCATTCCGCCTTTAAAATATAATTCTTCTTCTGCCATAATTTGCATTTTTTCTTGTAGTTCTATTGCATTGTAAAGTAAATCACATTCAATAGGTGTTAATCCTGTTTCTACTTTATCTCCGTATAAAATATTTTGTAATTTTTCATTATTGTCTAAAATCTTTGTATATTCTTTTTGCAAATTTTTAAATTCACTATTATTTTTTTGTAAGTATATTCTTACTCCATCTAAATATTCCATAAATTCATCTTTACAATCTTCGTAAAAAGTAGTAAATCTTTTTATATTTTCCATATTATCATATCCCTTCTAAATTTTATTCAATCTCATATTCATCATCTAATTCGTTTTTTTGAAATTGGTTTATATTGGCTTGTTTTTCAAGATCAAAGTTAGTATATGTTTCTTCTTCAAATTTTCGTATAAGTTCATTCTCAGATGAATATGAAAACTTATGGCATATCCATTTAATAAATTTTTTTAAAGTTACTTTAAATTTATCTATTATTTTATTTAAATTTTTATTTTCTTGTTTTAATTTGTGAATCTCTTTTTTATATTCACGTTCTATATCATAAGTTTTAATTTCCAGCTTTAATTCAAGTTCTTTTTCTTTATTTTCTAGTTTCTCTTGTAATAAGCTATTTGAAAGTTTTAGATTTGTACTTTTTTCTACCATTCTTATATAATCTTCTTTGAAATTTTCAGCAAAATCTACTGTATTTACTTGTTTTGACAATTCTTTATGCAATATCTTGTTTTCTTGATAAAGCTTTTGGATTAGTTCATCTCTAGGTTTTATTATTGCATTTTCTATTTTCTCATCACGATTAAGTATGACTTTTTTAACATCTTTAATATTAGGTATTTCTGGTAAATCTAATGTTATATTTTTTAGTACATTTTTGGTATTTTCAAAGTTTGTTATTTGCTTAAATTCCTGCACAGAATAATGTTCTCTATTAGTTATTTCAACTAATTCTCCTCTTTCTAGTTCAAAACCTTTTTCAGAAACATGTTTAAAATAAGAATTTTGTAAATCTCTATAACTGTTTTTACCTCTCCAAAAATCTCTACAACATACTTTATCAATCTTATTTCCTTGTTTATCTGTTGTATGAACTACTGGAATAAATAACAAATGCATATGTGGCGTATCTTCATCTATATGAACAACTGCTGATATAACATTTTCTTCCCCTAAATTTTTATATTTACAGATAAAATCAAAACTTTCTTTAAAATACCTTTTACTTTCTTCATAACCTATTTCATCAAAAAATTTCTGATCAGATGTAAATACCATTTCACACATTATATTACTATTACTTCTTATTTGGCCTTTTAAATCGTATTTTTCTTTTATTTTATCAAACTCTTTTATATAACTTAATTCATTTTTCTTTAAATAATAATTTAGTTCTGTTTTACTACTATCTATATTCTTATTTGAATGATTTTTTGTTTTTCTCTCGTTATGTTTATATGCTCCCATAGCTTGTGCTCTAGTTAGTTTCTCATTTCTAATTATAGCATAGCTCATATATTCTTCTTTGCTCCTTCTCAAATCTAAGAGATATGATTTTCTTGTCTAACACACTAGACAAGTTTTTTCAAAACTTATCTAATGTGCTCTGCGAGGCTTTCCTAAAAATTGCATACTGCACTTTTTAGGCTATAATTTATAATGACAAGTTCATTATAAATTATAGTGAAGTTGCACTATAGAGCATATCTTTGCAACTTCATACCATAGCAAATTCTTAAGAAGATGCTACTGTATTCTCACAAGGAAAGTTAGCATATAAGCAGTCGAAAAATCCATCGGGATATTTTCTTTCATATTCGCGAGCAGGATTAGTAGTTTTATTTAGTAATTTTATATTGCCATTTCCTAAATTATTATATAAGCAAATTATTAAATAATTAATTATATTTTTGATATTACCACTAGCCTTCATAATATTTAATAATTGAATTAAGTTATTTTTATTTATTAAATGTAGTTTAGATAATATTTTAGAATTTGTAATTACTATACTACCCACTTTTAAATTATCTGCATAATATAATCTATCAATTACATCTTCTAAAATAGATTGTTCTTCTTTTGTAAATTCATTTAGTTTGCATTTTCTTTTACTTTATTTAATGAAATAGATTTCTCATTACTTTGAGGATTGATAGAATCAGTATTGATTATATTAGTCTTGATATTATAAGTATTGATTGCCTGTAAATTCTCCTGTTCTTGAACTGTATTTTCTACTGCTACAGAACCGTAAAAATTACTGTTCAAGACTTGTACTTTTTCCGTATCTAACATTTTATCTTCATATTGTATTTTAGCAACATATATTAAATTAGGTTTTCCTAATCCTTGCCTTTTTTCTTCAATTAAGTTTACATCTGATAGTTGTTTGAACGCTTTTGTTACTGTTTTTTCTGATAATCCTAATTTTTCTTGAACTTCTTGTCTTGTAAAAATTAAAAAAATACGATTATTATTATCTACCCAATGATTTCTATTAGATAAAGATAATCTATCTAGCAAAAATGCATACAATATTTTACTATCAGAATTTAAATTATCTTTATATAAAGAACTTTCAAATAATTCTTGTGGGATTTGATAATATTTATGACTTAATGTTTCATTTGATTTATAGTAATCTAGTTCTTTCATTTTGACTTCCTTTCTAGGAAGAATATTTTTCTGAACTTTTTCTAAACATTTTTGTTTGGAATAAAATTTTTTCTGAACATAAATTTCTAAACAAAATATTAAAATTTATTAGAATTTTTTAAGATTTTTTAAAATTTAACAGAAAAGAGTATCAACGAAAACCTTATCGTTAATACCCTTTTCACTCTTTTTAAATTTTCTGCAATTCTATGAAAATTGCTTGTAAATGGTCGGGGTGACACGGATCGAACGTGCGACCTCATGGTCCCAAACCACGCGCTCTACCAACTGAGCCACACCCCGTTTTTAAAATTACTTATATATAATAGCATAATTTTTATACATTTGCAATATTTTTTTAAAATTTTATAAATTTTTTAAATTTTGCAAAATTTTCATTGAAATTTTTTAAAATCACTTGAATTTATTGTCTAATACGATTATAATGTTAATAGTATGTGCCCGTAGTTTAGCTGGATAGAATGCAAGGCTACGAACTTTGAGATCGGGGGTTCGAATCCCTCCGGGCACACCAAAGTCTTCAAGTTAATTTGAAGACTTTTTTATTCATTTCCTTTTTCTTTAATAACTTGTATATAAATAATTAAATATGCCACACTGAATAAAAATCCACCTACAACATCACTTGCATAATGCACTCCTAGATAAATTCTGCTAAATCCAATAATTAAAATTAGCAGACTCAATAATCCACACAAAATATATTTCCATTTTACATTTTTCATGTTTTTATAAATCAGATATACTAAAAAACCATAAAATGCCATGCTTACCATAGAATGTCCACTCGGAAAACTATATCCTTCTGCTTCAATTAGTCTATTACCTACTGGTCTTGTCCTATTAAATAGTAATTTCAATATTTGATTAAGAATAAAAATACTAATTAAATTAATTGAAACTAATATTCCCTGTTTTCTATTTTTAACAATAATAGCAATTGTAATTGGTATCATAATCATCCAATCACCAAAATGTGTAATTGTTTTTAATATATTGGTTACTTCTGGGCACATAAATAACATGGTTAATTGATATACTTGATCATCAAATTGATAAATATTATTTTGATAAATTCTATTAATAATATAGGCAAAAGTAAAAATAGAAATAACTAATACTATCCATTTAATACTTTTTTTGGCGGTTTCTTTATATTTTTCCATTCTTGTCCTCTTACTTTCTAAAAATCTTTTCCATTATAACATAAATGGAAAAGTTTTTGCACTACATATTGGGATAAATTTGGAAATTTGGATTTGCTAAAAAATTATTTTCACTAATGGTAACAAATTTAATAGAATAAATATCACAATATAACAGATTTCCATCTTGTACAGAACGAAGCACAATGTAACTAGCTCCCACTTCTACTAATACACCTGTTCTATCTGTTAACCCATTTGTTCCAATTAAAAATTCTACTCTTACTAGTTTGCCAATATGTTCTCGTAAATACCCTGGTGTATAAGTAGGATTTCTTAATGTTTCTGGTGCATCATCATCTACTTTTACCGTTCCCATTCCTTTTTGTCTTGTTTGCGTGCCACAATATGTGTAATCCATTAATATTCCTCCTTTTTAAGTATCTGCATATAGAGAAGTCGGCCTATAAAAGCAATGTAAATTAATCCTAGTGTGTAACGTTCCGGATCCATTATATGGAAATGTTTGAGGACAATCTGGACGAAAAGGATTTAAGAACCATAAACATTCCCCTGCTTCATTTAATTTATTTCCAGCAATTGCCCAATCTGCAATTTCATAATGAATTGATTCTGGTTCACTATTATAAATATTCTGCGGATTATATCTTCCTCCTAAAGATTCTCTAATACAGTCAAATTGACCATCTTGAAAAATAATATTTCTAATATTTCCACCTTGCGAAATTCTTGCATACTCTCCTATTGGGACCTGCACACGATTCATCACCACAGTTGCAACTGCTTTCATTCCATTTTCTCCTTCTCCACCCGCTTCACATTTTATTAATCTTGCTAAAAGTTCCCTTTCTGAATAAGCCACTAAAACCACCTCTAACATCTTATTATTATCATATGTATAAGATGGTTTTAATGTTACAAAAAACTTACACTATATTCACAAATAAATTCTTGACTTGGTTTTAAACAAATAGTTCCTTGTTTTTCGATAAATTCCCCATTGGAATTTTGTTTATCTGCTGTTGTATACCATGGTTCTAAACATAAAAACGGTGCTTCTGGTTTTGACCATATTGCTAAATATGGAAAATCTTTAAAATAAAATTCTAATACTTTTTCATTTGTTCCCTTTTTGTTAATGGATAATTTATTGGAATTTATATTTTGTATAATAATGGCATCATTTTCAAATGTATTTTTTCCTAGCTCTAATATTCTATTATTTATTAGCTGTTTCTTATACTGTTTTGCTATTAAACCATTCTCTAACTGGTAGCACAAAATATTTGTCTCTTCTTTTTCAAATTCTAAGTAGTAATCTTCATATTGCATTTTGTAGGCAGGATGTGCTCCAATGCCAAAATAAATGTTTTTAGTATCTGTATTAATAACTTTATACTGTGTAGTTACTTTATTTTCTTTTGCTATATGAGTTACGTTTATAATAAAATCATATGGATATTTTTCTTTTGTTGTTTCATTACTTTTTAATAAATAAGATTGTATATTGTCTGTATATTCTATTATCTCAAATTCTAAATCCCTTGCAAACCCATGTTGCTTCATACAATATGTTTGTCCTTCTATTTGCGTACAATCATTTTTTAATCTTCCTACTATAGGAAACAAAATAGGGCTATGTCTATTCCATTGTGTCTTTCCATCATGCAATTTTTCTTCTCCATTCCATAAAATGCTTGTTAGTTCTGCTCCTTTTTTAACAGACTTTATCTGTATACTCAACATGCAATTCCTCCTTTTATTCTTTATTGCATTTTTTCTTTATTTAATTTCTTGTTTTGTTTTAAAAAATGTTCCTAAATGTTTTTATTTATATACTTCTGTTTTCATTTGCTCTCTTCTTTGTAACTACTTTCTATCAATCATCAGTTAATACTCTATTTTCTATCATAAATTATATTATAAATCAAGAAATTCGTTTGCATTTTTTTATCTTTCCTAAGATATCATATTTTTATTTTCTTAGCATACATTATATTAGTAGGTGATATATTTGGAAATTTTACAAATTGGTTCTAATGGTCCTAATGTAGAACTTTTACAATCAACTCTTCAAAAAATTGGTTACTTTTTTCGGAAACATAGACCGGTATTTTCGGAGAAGTTACCAAAAATTCAGTTGTTAATTTTCAACGCAACTTTCGGATTAGTTCCTGATGGTATTGTTGGTACAGCTACTTGGAATGCATTATTTCCTTACTTAAATGGTTATACCTTATACACTGTCAAAATTGGTGATACTTTATATAACATTGCTAATTTTTTTTCTACAAGAATTAATCGAATTTTATATGCCAATCCTAATTTAGAACCGAACTCTATTTTCCCTGGTCAAAAAATTATTGTTCCTTTTAGTTATATTGTTCCTACCAATATTAGCTATACCTATGAAATTATGCAATCTAATATTACAGCTTTAACAAGAATTTACCCATTTTTACAAACAGAAAGTATTGGAAAAAGTGTTTTAGGGAAAGATTTAACTGTTATCCGTATTGGTAAAGGAACAAAGCAAGTTTTTTATAATGCTTCTTTTCATGCAAATGAATGGATTACTACACCGCTTTTAATGAAATTTATTGAAAATTTTTGCATTTCTTATGTAACAAATTCTGAAATTAATTGGTATAATCCTCGCAATATATTTGATAATGTATCCATTTACATTGCTCCTATGATAAACCCCGATGGCGTTAACCTTGTAACTGGTGCTATTGTCCCCTCTTCTCCTATCTATCAACAAGCTCAAGAAATTGCCAACAATTATCCTTCTATTCCATTTCCTTCACGGTTGGAAAGCTAATATTACAGGTGTGGATTTTAAAAACTACCAACCATTTTGCAAAGTCTTGTAACTACTGGAATTACATGGCTTTGCGTTTTGGATTATCTTCATTTATTAATTCTTCGATTTTAACAAATTCATCTAGATTTTCATTAATAGAATTTAATTTTGAAAAATTAAAATATATGTAAATATTTTTATCTTTATCTATCTCTATTTTGTTGATTAATCGATATAAATAAATTTTATCAATTTTTTCTAATTTCAAAAAATCTTCTATTAATTTATCTAATTCCTTTTCTTCTTTTGCTTTGTTTTTATTATCTACTTTTTCTTCTGTTTGACTTAACTTTTGATCTAATTCTTTCTTTTGTTCATTTAATTTTGTTCTTTCAAATTTTAATTTTTGTGAAACTCTAATATAATCTTCTTCTTGCAAAACACCTCTTAATTTGTCCATATACATCTTGTCTAAGTTACTATTTATTTCATTTATAGCTTTATTAACCTGTGATAGTTTATTTCTATAACCTTCTCTTATATCAAGAGTTTTATTTTGGTATTTTTCATAAAACCTCGCAAAAACTTCCTTATCTGCATATATTCCACATATCTTTTTTACAATATTAATAATGTGTCTTTCTAATTTTTCATAATTCATGCTTAGTGGATAGCAACCTCGTATCTTTGCATCACTACAAGTTATATATGGATGTGCTTTTGAATTTCTTTTAGAATTTTTCTTTAAAACTATTTGCAATTTCCTTTTGCAATTATAACAGTAAAGTAACCCTCGTAATAAATAGTCATATTTAAGTTTTGTATTTGTTCCTCTTTTTTCTAAAATACACTGTACTTTTTCAAATATATCTTTGTCGATAATAGGCTCATGTGTATTATTTACTCTTATTTGATTTTTCTTTTCCACACTTCTTATTTTCTTTACTTTATATGATATAACAGATTTTTTGTTTTGTACTGTATTTCCGATATATACTTCATTTCTTAGCATATTACATAATGTTACTTCATTCCAGTTATATCCTGTCTTGTTTTCATCTTGAACAGCACCTGTTTTTCTGTATCCTGACGGAGATAAATATTTGTTATTATTCAAATAATTTACAATCTCTGAGCTTCCATGTCCATTTGAATACATATCAAAGATTTTTTCTACAACACTTTTTACTTTTCTATCTACAACTAATTTATTTTTTATACTAGGATGTTTTTTATAGCCATAAGCAGTTGCACTACAAAGATATTCGCCCTGCTTTTGTTTCTCTTTATAAACACTTCTAATTTTCTTTGAAATATCCTTAGCATACATATCATTCATAATTGCTTTAAAAGGTGTTATATCATTATTTGTGCTATCTAAATATGTATCTATACCATCTGTTATGGCAACATATCTAACATTGTTTTTTGGAAAGTAATCCTCTATATAAAAACCTGTTTTAATATAATCCCTACCTAGTCTTGATAAATCTTTTGTTATAACCATATTGATATTTTTATTTTCGATATCTTGTAGCATCTCATTAAATCCAGGTCTATCAAATGTTGTACCACTTACTCCATCATCAACATATTCTTTTACAAAACATAAATCATTCTCCTTTACATATCTTTGCAAAATATTTCTCTGATTACTGATACTTTCGCTTTCTTGCTTGTCGCCATCTTCTCTAGATAATCTGATATACATTCCAACTTTAAAGTTCTGACTTTTAAAATCTAGCATCTGACCTCCTATCCGTAATCATCTACAATTAAATTGTAACGTTCCCAAAATTATTTTGCAATAATATGTAATAATTACTTAGTTTTTATCTTTATATTTTCTAAATAATCTTTAAAAATTAGTCCTATTGTTTCTTTAACATCCTTTTTTTCTTCTGCAAATATACAATATGTATTAAATTCTAATTGCTTACATTTTGTTTGTTTGTTATCTTTACACATACTCGCATCATCTCCAAATTGTTTTTAATAAAATATCTAATACAGAATATTAAAGAAAATGGCTTGATATGACACTTAAATAAGTGTATTTGCCAATGTGCTAACCGCTTCTATATATACTTATAGTAAAAGCGAAACCGTTTTAATCTTTTTTTGCATAAAAAAAGACACCCAATAATGTTTTCACACTATTAGGTGTTATCTTAAGCAACTTTTTGCTAACACTTTTTCTCAATTAATCTATCTGTGTAATGCCTTTGCCATTACACTTTCTTTGCATATTTTATACACATTTACATACTTTGTCAATACTTTTTAGAAAGTTTTTACAATCTAGCACCAACTTTATTGTATCTGCAAAGCTATATTTATAAAATTTTTTCAGTTTCTTATTAGAATATTTTTTATCTTTTCTTATAATTTTATACCAATTATATTTAATATTATTCAAAGTATAATGCTATTGGTGTAATTATAAAAGATTTTTTATAATTAGGTAGAAATAGATTATACATAGCCTGTCTTACTTCTTCTATTGCCTTTCCAAATTCTCTATTATACAGTCCAAATACATTTATATCTCTGCTACAATCTTTTGTTACTTTTCCTATTACTGCTATATCTCCTCCATACTTAAAATCTATCATTTCTGGTTTTTCCCTTAAAAATTGATCATCTAATGGTATAATTAAATTATTACTAATTATTAACTGTTTAGCTGGAAAACATGAATCAAAAAAAGTTGTAAAATTTCCAATCAATTCCATAGCAAATTTGGCATCTTTAGTTGTTTTATCATTTCCTGGATTAGTAGCATTCATTATTTTCTCAAATGATTTTTTAAAGTCATTATTACTAATAGACTTTAAATAGCTATGATTTACAAAATTAAATGGTAATTTAAATTCTACATATTTACCATATTGTATATCACTAATATTATTAATTACTTCCTCATTATTATTTATATATTCAATTAAATTATCTAGCAAATTATCATGATATATTTTTTCAATAACTTCTTTTGATGTATTAGAATTATCAACTCCTCTCATTGATTTTTCTTTCAAATCATATTCAGTTTCTATATTGCTATTTAAAATTGCTGGTATTCCTCCTTTAATAGTTGCCCTTATCCTTTCTTCTGGAGTTGTAATTTCTTGTGTTTCTTTTTCTACTAATTCTTTTTCAGCTTTTCCTCTTTCTAAGATACCACCATATATTTGTGATATGTATGAATTTAAGATTTCTTTATCAATATAAATATAATGTTTCATCTACTTTAACTCCTTTTTATCTAATTTACTAATTCTCTTATTGCTTCAACTATTGACTTTGTGTTCCATTTTACAATTTTGTTAGCATTAATCTCTACATCATTTGGTATTCTGTTGCATCCATAAGGTTCTATTAATAAAATTGGCTTATTATATTTTTTAGCTATTTCAATTTCTTTCTTTATCCATTTTCTGTAATTGCAATACATTCCTCCTATTACTAAAACAATACTACTTTCTCTTATTTGTTCATCTAGTTTCTGAACTAATTCTCTCACACTATTAAAATCTAATGGATCGTGTTCAGGAACACTATAATTTCTAAAATTAAAATAACTATATTCCTTTAGCAATTCTTCAAGTCTGTAATACTCATTATTATATTTCCATGCATGACTAATAAATAAATCATATATTTTCATTTATTCTTCACTCCTTTATATTAGTTTTATAACAAATAATGCTATATATAAAATAATAAAAATTAATGAACTTATCTTTTCATATGTTGTTAGTGCTGTTAATATACTAATTCTTTTCCATTCTTCTTTATACAATTTGCCATATTCACTTTCATTTATTATTTCAAATTTAACTTTATTCCTTTTCGAATAATTGTTAATTGTGCAAAACCATATTATACAAATTAATATACCAATAATTATCATTATAATAGTTTGCTTTATATCAAAATTCTGTGTACATATGTATGATACAAATGCCAAATTAATTGTCAAATAAATATTATTTTGTGTTATTCGTTTATCACTATTTTTTTCTGCTGAATCAATAAATATTTTATATTGTTCAAATTCAATTTTCTTTTCTTCACTCATTATTACCCCCCTTTTCTATATATCATTTTTTTATTGCAAATTTTGTCGAAATTTGTAATTTGCTGTAAAAAAAGCAAAATAATCCTGTAATATAAAATTACTCTCATACTTTGCTTTTCTCTTGTAAAACTATTCTAAATATTCTTTTAATCCATCAACAATTTTATAAACCTTTGTCATGGGATTTCTTTCTGATGCTCGTCCATCTTTATTAAGATTCTCCATATATTCACAATTTCTTATTGCATTATGTATTTTGCCATTTTTTGTAACCTTTTCAAAAATGTCAGCATCATTTTTATTATACTCTCCTAATCCATTCTTTTGAAATTCTTTGCTAAGTTCATCTAATATATCATCTTTAGAAATGTATCTAGTTACTTTCTTTAAATGTGCTAACAACCAAAGTTCAAAATTAGGATTTGACCAACAAGCATTATAATCACAATTTTCTATTGCTTTATTAAATTGCTCATCATTATAGTCATCTTTATCAAATACTACCCAAACTTGTCCATATACTTTACTTGAATAATTGACATACTTTTGAGTATATTTTACTAAATCTGTAGTATTTCTTCCTGTTCCTTTAACTTCAATATTAGGTATTAAAACATCTACTTTATTTCCGTACTTATTATTAATCTTTTTCTTTAATCCGTTAAAGTAATTGGGTTCTGTTTTCTTGCCTTCACATACAATTAAGTAATTGGCTGGTGCTCGCCTTTTACTTTTTAATCTATCTTTTCTTGAAACATTATTGTTTCTCATAACTTATCTCAAATTCTTCTAAAACTGGAATAGCACCATATCTTCCAGTTAAATAATCTTTGTTGTATGTTGCATCATTTCTAACTTTTTTACCAGATTTTTTGTCTCCATCATCATCAAGTATATAATCTGATAGAGCATATAATTCTGATACACCATCTTTATTCTTCTCAGTAAACCATATTTCATCTCTTCTAAATGTATCTTTATTTAAATTTACTGTATCATGAGTAGAATATATTAGCTGACCATTACCTATATTTGTTTCACTATTATGGAACAAATTAATAATATATCTTGTTAATAATGGATGTAATTTTGCATCTAATTCATCTATAAATAATACCATTCCATTTCTTAATGCATCCATAAAGAAGTCAAATAAATGAAACATTTTTCTAGTACCATTTGATTCTAATTCTAGTGGTAATGCTTTTAATTCATTATTCTCTCCCCTATGAATTAGTTCAACTTTAACTACTCTATTGTTATTCTGTACTTCTTCTAAAGAATTAGGTGTAGTTTTAATTCCTTCTATTCCAGAGTCAAATGTTTTAATAAATCTTAACAATTCTTTTTTATATTTTTCATCACTTAATATTTTTAGTGAAATTCTAGTATTTATAAAATCTTCAAATCTTGGATTTCCTAAATCCAAATAATTTGCATCTACAAACCAATCATAAACATTGTTAAAATCTTCATTGTCTTTATCTATTTTACTATATATATTTAAAAATAAAGTTCTTTCATCAATATTTGCTAGTCCTGATATTTTATTATTTGATTTCATAGTAACATTGTTCTTTTCTCTTTCAAAAATTGAATAGAATTTATTTATCTTTTTTATATATAGCCATTCTGAAACAATACTATCCTTTAATACATCAAAACCATATTTATATATTTTGTTATTTTTTGCTAGTATTTCAACTTCTAAACTAATTGGTTCATTATTTATCATATAACTATATACATTATCTTCATCTATTGGAGAGTTCTTTTTAGAATCATCACTAACTAATATTCTTTTTTTCATATAATCAAAAGCTTGTAATACATTAGTTTTTCCACTTGCATTAGCACCATATATTGCTGCTACTTTTAAAAGATTAACTTGGTCTGTTTTTACAAGATTATATTCATGTTCTTTTAATGATGTAGCTTCCATATCTAGTACATTTTCATCTTTAAATGATTTAAAGTTTTTAAAACTAAATCTTATTAACATTTTGATTTTCCTCCTCTCATACTATATTATATGCCATATTTTTAAAAATATCAATATTTTTGAGAATTTTTCTCAAAAATATTGATATTCATTGTTTAATATAGTAAAAATCAATAAAAAAGAAGATATAATTTCTTATGTTAAGAATTATATCTCTTCTATAACTTGTAATTTGTCGAGATGATTATAGCATAAAAAAGAAAATTACTCTATACTGCAACAGTATAAAATAATTTTCTTTGAAAATAAAAAGGGGATGTTAATTAGTCTTAAAAAACTTTTTATTAAGGTATTATAATATTGATTTTTTCTTTTTGTTAAATTCTAGTTTCTTTACTTGTCATTAGTCTATCCAAGTGCAACATCTAATATCATCATTATAACAAAACCTATTGCTACACCAATCGTTCCAATATTAGAATGTTCTCCTGCTTGAGATTCAGGGATTAATTCTTCGACCACAACATAGATCATTGCTCCTGCTGCAAAAGAAAGTAAATAAGGTAATATAGGTGTTACAATACTTGTAAGCAAAATAGTTATAATAGCTCCTATTGGCTCAACAACACCTGATAATGTTCCGTATAAAAATGCTTTTGGTTTTGAAATTCCTTCATTTTTTAATGGCATTGATATTATTGCTCCTTCTGGAAAGTTTTGTATTGCTATTCCTATTGATAATGCAAATGCTCCAGCTAATGTTATTGTTGTATTTTGAGCTAATACTCCTGAAAACACAACACCAACTGCCATACCTTCTGGAATATTGTGAAGTGTTACAGCTAATATCATCATTGTAGTATTTTTTAACTTTGCTTTTATTCCTTCTGGCTTTTTTGAGTTTAAATGTAAATGTGGTATAAGACTATCTAAAACTAATAAAAATGTAATACCTAATAAAAAACCTATTGAGGCTGGAATCCAGGAAATTTTCCCCTGTTCTTCTGCCATTTCTATTGACGGTGTTATAAGCGACCAAATAGAAGCTGCTATCATTACTCCAGAAGCAAAACCTAATAATAGTTTTTGAACTTTTGGATTTATTTTATCTTTCATTAAAAAGACCATTGCTGAACCTAATGTAGTACCCAAAAAAGGGATTAACAATCCTACTAAGACATTTTCCATTGTATTTCCTCCATTTTAAATAACTAATTTAAGTTCCATTCCAAAGATTCTTGTTGTTTTTGAACCATATCTTTAAAAATACTATCTTTTTCCAATAATTCTTTTGGATTTCCTTGTTCTTTTACTACACCATCCTTTAATAAAACAATTTTATCTGCGTTTGTAACTGTTCTCATTCTATGAGCGATAATTAAAACAGTTTTATTCTTTACTAATTTTGATATTGCTTCTTGTATTTCTGTTTCATTTTCTGCATCCAAAGAGGCTGTTGCTTCATCTAATAAAATAACTGGAGAATCTTTTAATATAGCTCTTGCAATAGAAATTCTTTGTCTTTCTCCTCCTGATAAATTACAGCCATTTTCTCCAATATAAGTATTATATCCATCTGGTAGTTTACTTATAAATTCATCACATTTAGCTTGTTTAGCTGCTTTTATTACTTCATTATCTGTTGCACCTTTTTTTCCTATTCTGATATTTTCCATTACGGTATTATCAAACAATGTTACATCCTGAAATACTATTGAGTAATTATTTAATAATGTTTCTGGATCAACTTTAGAAATATCTATACCTCCTAAAGTTATTTTTCCTTTTGTTGCATCCCAAAATCTAGCACATAATTTCGATATAGTTGTTTTTCCTCCACCTGATGGACCAACTAAAGCAGTTACTTCTCCTTGTTTAGCTGTAAATGATACATCTTTTAAAACTGTATCTCCTTTATTGTATTCAAACTCTACATTTTTAAATTCTATATCATATCCATTCGTTTTCAACTTTTTGCTTCCTTCTTGTAGAGGATAATCATAAAATTCATTCATTCTTTCAATATTTAACCTTGAGGAAATTATTGCAGCTAAATTGACTAATGTATTATTCATAGGTTCATATATTCTTGAAACAACTAATAAAAACATAAAGAATGTTAATACTGTTATTTGATTATTTAGTAATAAATATGAACCAACTAATGCAACTGTTCCTATTCCAAATTTTAATAATAATGATGAACTAATGACAAATATTGCTACACCTAATTCAGCAAATATGTTTTTCTTTTCTACTTTTTTTATCTTTTTTGTTAAACCTTCTAAATATCTATCTTCACTATTTGTTGCTTTTAAATCTCTAACTGTTTCAATACATTCTTGTATTCCTTCCGTACAATCAATTACTGCTTCATTTTTCTTTCTTGTGAATATATTTTGTACTTTTCCTGATGTTCCAACTATTATTAATGCTACTGGTAATACCCATAACGCAGCTAAAGCCATTCTCCAATCGAAAAAGAATAAATTTACTGCTATAATACAAGTAGAAATAATTGAGCCATAAAATTGAGGCATTATATGAGAAAAATTATGCTCTATTCTTTCGCAATCTGTTAGTAACACACTTGTTAAGTCTGATAAATCTCTTTTTCCAAAGAAAGAAAGAGGTAACTTTCTTAATCTTTCAGCTAGTAATATTCTTCTTTTTCCACTTTCAATATATGTACTAAAAAATGTAGCATTATATTGAAAATAGTTACTTACATAAAGCAAAACTAAAATTCCTACAATTTCTATTCCATATATATAGTAGTGTGAAACTGGTATTATTCCGTTTAATAAATCGCTTACTAATAAATACAATAAGCCAACTGGAATCATTAAAATTAAATCTGTTATCGTACAGCTTATTGTGGATTTAATAAAGTCTTTTGCTCCCTGCTCGGTCAAAGCATATTTCTTCATTAATTTTTCTATCATACATTTTCACCTACTTTCCATGAAATTGAAGTTTGATAATTATCCCACATTTCTTTATATAATCCGTTTTTATTTAATAGTTCTTCGTGATTTCCTTCTTCTTCTATTTTTCCATTATTTAAAACATATATTTTATCTACATTTTTTATAGTAGATAATCTATGTGCTATCATTATTACTGTTTTATTTTTTGATAATTCCTCAAATGCTTTTTGTACTTGTATTTCATTTTCTGGATCAGCAAATGCTGTTGCTTCATCTAAAATAACTATTTTTGAATCTTTAAGCATTATTCTTGCTATATTTATTCTTTGTTCTTCTCCTCCAGATAGATATACTCCTTTTGTTCCAATTACAGTATCTATTCCTTTTGGTAATTTTTTTATTATATCATCACATTGTGCTAAATGTAGTGCGTGTAAAACTTCCACTTTTGTAGCCTTTGGTTTTGCCATTTTTACATTTTCATAAATACTTGTTTTTAGTAATTTACTATTCTGAAATACAAAAGATATTGTATTCATAAGCATATTTTTCTCTATATCTTTTACATTTACATTTCCTATTAAAATTTCTCCACTATCTACATCATAAAATCTTGAAATTAAATTTGCAAGTGTTGATTTACCACTTCCAGAAGGTCCAACTAATGCGATCGTTTCATTTGGTTTTATTTTTATAGAAATTCCGTCAATAGCATTGTTTTTACTATTTTCATACTTGAATTTTACATCTTTAAGCTCTATTGAATTATCTTTTATTTCTACTTTACTTTCATTATTACTTAATGGTTTAATATCTAAAATGCTATGTATTCTTTGCAAACTATCTTCTACTAACATTTTATTTTCACTCATAAATATTACTTTACTTAATGTTGTACTAATAACTGGAGTAAATATTATATAAAATAACAAGTTTAAGAAAAATGTTTGATCTATTGTTCCTCTACCTACAATTATTAATGTAATTGCAATCAAAAATGCAAATACACTATTTATAAATGTTTGAAATTGTAACATGGGTTTTCTTGCTTTTTTAGTATATGACATACAGAAATTATCATAGTTATCAATAGAGCTTTTAAATTTTTTAAATGTATATACACTCTGTCCAAATGTTTTTACAACTGGCATACCTCTTACATATTCTACTGCTTGATTATTCATATCTTCTAACGCATCTTGATAACTTCTCATATCATCTTGCATTGCTTTTCCAACCATTTTTGACATTGCCATAAATCCTAAAATTGTTGGAATTAAACTTACTAAACCTAGTTTCCAGTCAAATATAAACAATAAAACAATCATACATATTGGAGTCGCTATTGCAACTGACATATCTGGTAATTGATGAGCTAAATATGTTTCTGTTGCTCCTGTTGCTTCTGATACTATTTTTCTTAATTTTCCAGTACCTATTTCATCTAATTTTCCAATAGGCATTTTTGTAATGTGTTGTAATAATTTGATTCTCATATTAGAGGCTATTCTAAAAGCAGACAAGTGTGAACACATTAAAGCAGAAAAATTCACAATCATTGCAAGTAAAGCAAATATAACAGCCATCCATCCATTATGTATCATATTGGTTGCATCTGCAAAATTTGGCATAACTTCTATAACTTCTTTTATAATAAGCCAAATATAAATAAATGGTACTAATGCTAAAATCCCACTTATAGCACCTAAAACAAGTGATAAGTAAGTTAATATTTTATACTTACCAGCATAAGACATTAATTCTTTAAAATTTTTGTTTTTCAAAACTCTCCCTTCTTTCTTTTGCCTTTTATACATAAAAAATAGGCATATTATTTAATAATATCACCTATCTTTATATACCTTTTATTCTTTTATTTCTACCCCAAACAGTCTTTGATGCTCCAAATGGACTTTCTGTTTTCTGTATTCTACTGGTGAACATCCCAGTTTATCTTTAAAGACTTTTGCAAATTTACTGCTGTTATCATAGCCAACAATTCCTGCAATTTCACTTATATTTTTATTTGTTTCTTCAAGTAAATGTAATGCTCTATGTATCTTATAGTCTTTTAAATAAGTATAAATTGGCTCTCCATATATTTCTTTAAAATATATTTTTAATGGTGTAGTTCCAATATTATATTTTTTTGATAGCATTTCTATTGTTATCTTTTTATCTAAATTTCTTATTAAAAAATCATGTATCTTTTTAATTTTATCTACTTGTGCTTTTTCAATATATCTTTTCTTCTTATTTTCATTATTCATTGGTATTGTAGTAAAAACTAAAAGCAGTTCTAAAACTTTTATTTGAGCATATAATTTATTTTCTTCTGGATTTATATAATATAGTTCATCAAATATATGGATCATCTCTTTTATTGGTTTTAAAATTATTCCCATATTATTATTTAATAATACTGTTTTTAATTCTTTTATATTATCAATAATTTGGCTAAACATTGGAGGAATATTTTTTTCTAGTTCTTCTATACTTATTAAAAGTTCAATACCTTCATAATATCCTTTTGTAAATACTGCCTCTATTCTTTGAATTTTATTTATATTAGCTGAAATTTCACCTTCTCCTAAAAAAAGTAATTTATCTTCTGGCATAGTACATTCAAATATTCCTCTTTTACAATAATTAATTTCTACATAATCTCTTTCAATATCTTTACTACTTGTTGGAGAAATTTCAGTATTAAATTTATTATATATTAAATCTAATCCAGGAAATAAATGATAAAATGTCATTTGGCTCAATTCTTTTCCATCATACATAGTAAATATACTTTTGTATTTATCATTATATTTCATTTTCATTTGTTCTGGATATATTTCTTTCATTTTCTTGCTCCTAACAAATTATTCTTTTTCTTTTAGATAATAATGTCTAATTGGTTTTAAATCATTATCTAATTCATAACAAATTGGATTTCCTGTTTGTAACTCTAATTTTATAATATCTTCATCACTTATATTGTCTAAATATTTAATTAGCCCTCTTAAACTATTTCCATGTGCTGCTATAATTACTCTTTTTCCTTTTTCTAGTTCAGGTTTTATATCAGTATTCCAATATTCTAAAACTCTTTTTATTGTATCTAATAAATTTTCTGTTTTAGGTAGTTCTTTCTCTGTTAAATCTTTATATTTTGGATCATTACCAGGATACCTTTCATCTGTTGTTTCTAATTCTGGTGGTCTGACATCTGTACTTCTTCTCCATAATAACACTTGCTCTGTTCCGTATTTTGCTCTTGTTTCATCTTTGTTAAGTCCTTGCAAAGCTCCATAATGTCTTTCATTTAATTTCCAACTTCTTTTAATTTCTATATCTTCTTCTCCCATTTCTTTTAGAATATAGTCTAATGTATCTTCTGCTCTTTTTAATACAGATGTAAAAGCAATATCAAAATGAAAATCTTTTTCTTTTAAGATTCTTCCTGCTTCTTTGGCTTCTTCAATTCCTTTTTCTGATAATGGTACATCGGTCCAACCAGTAAATTTATTTTCTAAATTCCAAACACTTTGACCGTGTCTTACTAAAACTAATTTAATCATAAACAATACCTCCTATAAATTTTTTATTTTTCCGATTAAAATATTATCATAATTAAATAAGTTTTTCAAATTTATTTAAAACTAAAAGAGAATCACTATTTCTAATGATTCTCTCTCGAAAATAAAAGGGGATGTTTTGTACTATCTCTTGAATAGTATTTGTTGTATTATAGTAAGTTTTTTATATTTTGTCAAATTGTAATTTATACAAAAAGTTTATTAAATATGTTCTTTATAAATACATCATCATTCATTTTATTCTCTAAATAAATATTAAAGTTATCTTTATTTATGCCATTTTCATTTATATTGCTATAATTAGGATATAGTTCTTGAACTTTTTCTCTTTTAATTGTGTAACTATTTCCTGTAAAATTAAAGGTTATATATTGTAAGTTATCTATTAAAGAAAATAATGCAACAGAATTATATACTAAAGCTCTTTCTACATACATTTCATCATTTATATACCAATCTGTAATATGATAATCTATCGTTAAACCTAAGTTATTTGAGTCTATTTCAAACACATATCCATATTCAGAAAGTGGCAAATTACTTATTAAGTTTCCAGTATTACTATTATTTCCAACATATTTGTTTTGATATTTTAAAATATTATCTATACCACTTTTATTTCTATTAAATGGTGTAATTGGCATAGTATCAAAATTATATTCTTTTCTCTCATCAATAACATAATATTCGTTTGTTGTATCTGCATTAATTCTATATACATTATAGAACAAACTATAATAGGCAATTTCTTTTGTTTCTCTAAATGTTGTTTCTATTTCATAGTTATAAATTGGTGGTCTATTATTTGTTTTTACCCCCAAATAATCAGCTATATAGAATATTCCAAATATCCCTATAAATAAGACTATTCCAATACCTATTTTTTGTATTTTCTTAAACTTTTTTAAATTTCTTACTAAACCTATTACAAATATAATAATACCTATAATAGAATATATAGAACACCAACTACTTTCTTTGTTAAAAATAGTTAATGCTGAAATACTTATAATAGCACCTAAAATCATTAATATAATAGATATTTTTTTGTGCTCATTTTCCACTTTTTTGCTCGAGTAATCTATTGTATTTAGTATATTTCTCTCTGTATTTTCGACTATTTTTTCTTCCTTTATTTTTTCACCAGATAATAATTCATTTAATGTTATTCCTAATTCCTCACTTAATGGTTTTAATAAAGATAAGTCAGGCATATATTTTCCTGTTTCCCATCTTGAAATTGTTTTATTTGTTACTCCTAATTTTTCGGCTAATTGTTCCTGTGTTAATCCTTTATTTTTGCGATTCAAAGCAATAAATTTTCCTATTTTATCTAAATCCATTCTTATCTCCTCCTCACAAAAATCATACTATTTTTATTCTAAAATTAACACCCCACAAACAGCGAATTCCTTATTTTTTTAATAAATTGTCTGCTTTATACATTTTTTAACTATAAATATAAATTACTATTCTTTTTTTTCTTTCTTAAATTTTTCATAAACTGCTAATTGAGAAAATATAGCACAAAATAAACTAGGAATTATAGCATATCCTGCATTTACCTGTCCTTTATTTGATAAAACATATCCTGCACCTATAAAAGTTAATATCATAAATATAAAAGTTAAAATTCTAAATATTTTTTCTTTTTTCATAACATCACACTCGAAATTCATTTCATTAATTGCTTTTCTTAATTTAATTCTTAGTAATATTCCATATCCCCATATAAAGCAACCTATCGATATCACTATTATTTTTTGAATCATTGTTGTTGCTAGTAAAGATGTTAAAGTCATTGTTATAACTATACCTGCAAATATTAAAATTTCTGTTAATATTTGCATATTTTCTAATTGATTTCTTGTTATTAAAATAGATAAAATATTTTTATCTGACAATTTTTTCTGCTCATTTTCATTTAATTTCTTTCCTTCTATAAGTTCATTTATAGTAATTTCTAATATATTACATAGTTCAGGCATTTTAGAAATATCTGGTAAATTTAATCCTCGTTCCCACTTTGAAACAGCATTAACACTTACATCCATTTTTTCTGCTAATTGTTCTTGAGTTAGTTTTTTTTCTTTACGACATTCACTAATAAAATTGCCAATTTTTATTTTTTCCATAATAATTCCTCCTTTACTATTAAATATATCAAAATTATTATAAATTACCACATACCATAGGTTTAATTTTATGATAAATACTTAAAGTTTATTTTATAATTGTAATTTATTTGTTTTTCTTTATATAAATAAATCTACCAATCAAACTACCTATTAATGCTAATACAAGATATGCAATCATAAATATTAAAGCTGATGTATTATAAAATATTAACATTGTTGGAACAAACAAAATTGAGATTAGTAAAATAATCCATATTTTAAAACCATATTTTTTAGACATTATAATGGAGCTTATCAATGCGTATAAGGAATTTATTATCCATAAATCTGTTAAGAATGTATAATAAATGCTATTTGGAAATGTAGCATTTATTATGGGTATTATGTTATATATTAATAGAGTTATAATTATTAATGTAACTATACTTTTTTTCATAAACATATCCTCCATACAAATTACTATTTTTATTTAAAACCACTAAATTGTAATTTGTCTTTATTTTTGTGCTTCGTTAATTATTTCGTCTAAACTCGAAAAATCAATAAAATTAACCTTTTTATTATAAGTTTCTATCATTGCTCTATCTTCAGCTGTTAGCTTTTCTTTTGGTAAATTCTTAACTGCATTATATAGCAATTTCATCATAGTTTTATGAGCAAAGTTTAATTTTGAATAATCTATTCCACCTCTTAAATGAAATATTTTTGCTTTTTCAAAAAATTTTTTTGGCATCTGATTTTTTATATTATTTCTTATATTATTTTTATTTACTCCATCTGTTGGATCCGAAAGACCCACTGTTACAATAATAATCTTTTTGTTTGAGATATTATTTAATTTTTTTAGCGTTTTTGACATTCCTAATACTCCACCAGCATACAAGGCACCTAAATAAATAATATTATCATAATCATTTATTTGCTGATTAACCTTTTTAAAAGAAATTACTTTCATATTTGTTCTTCTTGAAAGTTCATTTGCATATTGTTTTGTCGTTCCATAATTAGATCCATATACTATAATACTATTCATAGAAACTCCTTATTTTTAACTTAATTTTTAAATACTAAAATTGCTTTTGCTGTTCCTGTAATCGACATTGTAATTAGTTCATAACCATCTTGTAACATTTCATTTGCTTTTTCTTCTACTTTTTGTGCCATATCATCTGCTTTTGGCGAATACTCTATAACAACTGTTTTATACATCTTCACACCTCCAAATCTTATTAAAAATTTATTTTTTTTCATTTTTCTCTTTTGCTGCATAAATAATGGATAATATTATTCCTACTAAATTTGCACCTACTGATACCCCTAATAGTAATCCTTTAGTAAATTCTCCAAACGAACTAGTTTCATTACCAGTAAAAAATATATATGATAAATATAATACATTTCCTATTATTATTAAGAAAATTCCTGTTTTTAGTTTGTTCATTTTAAATTTTCCCCCTCTATTTTATATTGTCTTAAAAATTAATTTCAATTAGCAGTTTTTGCTAATATAACAGTTCGTGCATTATTTTATTTCCTATTAAAGTCATATTAATATCTTTTTGTGAAGATATATTTGATAAAACCACAACTCCTATTTTATTTTCTCTATTAAATCCAATATAACTATTGAAATTTGTGGTAGAGCCATTATGCCAAATTACATTGTTCTTGTTATCAACTATCCATGTCATCCCCACACTATCAATATTTACATCAAACATATTATAAATTTCATTTTCTATATTTATATCTTTTAATGGCTCTGCTACATTTATTACATATTCTTCTTCAGATGTGATTAATGTTTCTAAATATTTTGACATATCTTCAATATTAGAAATAATTGCTCCAGATGGAATATATCCATCATTTTCATTCCATTTCCAATATCCACTCAAATTACCTGTTCCTGTCGCAATAGTTGTATTATTCATATTTAATTGTTCTAAATATTCTTCTAATAACTTATTATAGTTTTTATCATATACTTTCTCTAATACTAATCCCAATGTTGAAACGCCAAAGTTTGAATAATTAAAATTATAATCTTTATCTTCCAACTTTGTTTTGTTTAATTCTTCTAATAATTGTTCTTTCGAAATATTATAGAAATCATTTCCTCTAGCAAAGTAATTTTTGATTTTCTGAAAACTTAAATAATATGGTTTTAGTCCTGAGGTATGTGTAATTATTCTTCTTATTGTTGGATAATATCTATTTTTAAGTTCTAAATAATTTGAAATGCTATCATCTAAATTTATTCTTCCTTCTTCTATTGCTTTAGAAAGTGACATGGCTGTAAAAGTTTTAGTAATTGAACCTATCTCATAATCATAATTCAAACTATATTCTGCGCCATATACATTATAGGTTATACCATTTTCATCATATATGCCTATTGATATAATTGCATTTTTATTATTATTTAAAGTATAATTTATCATTTGACTAGAGGTATATTGACTAATTTCTTTCATCTTATTTTTATATATAATTCCACTAATAAAACTATATATATAATATAAAAAAATTATTATGATTACAATAATTACAACAATCCTTATTTTTTTCTTTTTCATATATTTTTAACTCCAAAACACAAATTACTATTTTCAATCATAATTATACTATTCAATAATACCGGTATCAATAGCAAATTTTTTATATAAAAATTTGCTCCGAATACTATGGCATTCTCCCTGCCTAATATTCGCCAGCGTGGTGTTTTGACACCCTTTTAGCTGTTTAGGAGAAAATCTCCTAATACCTTTTTAGCTCGCTGAGAGATATTTCTTATTACTTTTTTATAAATTTAATTTCTAATTTGCTAATAAATATTTTTAATTTTATATATTAAAATTTGCATATAAACTATTTAAAAATTCTTCTGAATATTTCCTTCGATTTGTATAATTAGAAATAATTTTTTCATTTACTTTATTATTATTTTTAATATTATTTCTTATATTATTATCTTCCACTTTTTGATGGATAACTTGTCCATTTTTTAATTGATACTGGTATCCATTATTTAATGGATATGGTGTATCATTTATATAAATCTTTCTTTGAATAATTTGTTTATTTTTATTTCTTATTAATTCAAGCATTATAAATCCTTTATCTCTTAAATCTGAAATCCAACTAGAAACTGTTTTAGGATTTACATCTAATTTTTCTGCTAAATATTTATTAGATGCAAAACAGTAGCCTTCTTTACAAGCAAGAGATGTTATTATTGCGTATAACAATTTTTCATTTGCTTTCAATTCTTTATTATATAAAACTGTTGCAGGAATTACAGAATAATATCCTATTTTTTCTTTATTTTCTTTCATATACCACTCCAATTCTAGCAGTAAATCAAACATAAAAATACAGAATACTTCAATTAATTTGAAATACTCTGTAATATAGATGATTACTGCATTTTATTTGTTTTCATATTCGGTTGGTATATTTTTAAACCCACAGGTGTGGATTTAAATTTACAATTTCCTGCACGGTTGGGAACAAGCTCGAAATATTAAATATGCCCAAGGCTTTACTTCTCCTGCACCAAGGGATTTTGTGGGCAATGCACCTTTGGTTGCACCAGAAGCAATTGCTGTATATCGTTTTACTAATTTTCATCAGTTTCGCCTAACTATTTCTTACCATACACAAGGAGAAGAAATTTATTGGGAGTTTCAGTCTTATGCACCAGAAGGAGCTTTTGAAATTGGTACACGTTTTTCCAATTCTAGTGGATACCGTTTAGCAAATGTTCCCTATAATTCTAGTTTTGCTGGATATAAAGACTGGTTTATTCAAGACTTTAATCGTCCTGGTTACACAATAGAAGCAGGTCTTGGTCAAAACCCGCTTCCTATTTCACAATTTAATAAAATTTATAATGACAACGAAGGTATTCTCGTTTTAGGTGCTATTCTTTAGCACCTTCTTTTGCATTTTATTTGTTTCTATATTCTAGTATATCTCCTGGTGTACAATCTAATATTTTACAGATGTTTTCTAAAGTAGAAAATCGAATTGCTTTTCCTTTATTATTTTTTAGGATGGATAAATTTGCCATGGTAATTCCTAGCTTTTGCGAAAGTTCTGAAGATGATATTTTTCTCTTAGCCATCATAACATCTAAATTTACAATTATTGGCATACCTCTCCTCCTTATATTGTTAAGTCATTTTCTTCTTTAAATTCAACAGCTTGTTGAAACAATTCTGACAATATGTATAAACCAATCCAAGCAATTAAAAATATTCCTACAATAATAAATGTAAAAATGGATTGAAATACATAAATTCCAATAAAATATTCTAATGCTATTATTGCCGAGCAAGTAGAAGCAATTTTTAAATGGGTAACATTTTCTTTTATAAAAGGAGTATTTATACTTAATGTATTAAACAAATAAATAAATTGCTTAACAATTACTAGCATTGGTATTCCTGAAACATACAATAAAATTAAACAAGGAAAATAAAATTCTAATAAATCTAATCTTAAAATCTGAATATAATATTTTACAATAACCGGTAAAAATGCAACAACTATTATTCCAAAAATAAATATAAGCTGTAATATTATTTTAATATAATTTGATATACTCCTTTTGCCTGTTATCTTCATTATTTTTCTCCTTCTCCATTATTTCAATCTGTTATATTATTCAAAATTCTTTTTACTTTTTCTTTTGAATAGTTATATTCCTGCCATGAGTCTTCCTCTTCTCCTAAAAGTTGTTTTTGTTTTTGCAAATAATTTCTTATATCCTTTGATACAGAATTATCCTCTGCATTTAGTAGTCTGGTTATTTCTGATATTGCATCTATTCCTATATGAGTTTTTAAATAATATAAATCAATTTTATTCTCTTGCTCATTTTCAAAATAATTATCAATATTATTTTTGGCAATAACATAATCAAAATTTACATAGTTTGCTATAATATACATTGTTATTATAATCATAAATCCAATTTTTAATAGATTCACTTTTTTATTTATTAAATAAATAATGGTTGGTATTAATAGTAACATTTCTGTTATTAAAATAAAGTCTACCGCTAGTCTTAAATAAGTATAACCATACTCTTGTTGATATAAATGCATCCTAAAAAATGAAGATATAACAATAATACCAGTAAATATTGCTAGTAGTATATTCATCCATTTTGTATATTGATTTGATTTTTTTATATGAACGTTGGATACAAACAACAATATAAAGTTAATTAATGAGACAAATAACAATTGAAAAAAACCTTGTCTTGCATATTGTGCATAATTAAAGTTTTCTTCTCTACCAGCTCCTGTAAATAAATAAGTAAATTGAATAATAGAAAATATAAGATAGATTACATTTAATACTGTTAAAATACTGTTCATTGTGAAAGATTCTATTTTTACTTCTTTTCTTTGATTTACTTCTTCTACTACACTATAAGAACTATGTTCTTCTGTTAAGTTTATTATATAACTTAACAAGTAAATTCCTAAAATAAAAATTAATCCTATTCTTATTGCAATATATACAATTTCATAATTAACAAATAATTTTTCTAGGCAATTTGAAACCCATCCAAAAGTATCTGCAAAAATTGTATCTGCTGACATTAATAAAAATAATACAATTAATACAATTGGAATAGTAATTAACAGAGCCTTTCCTAACTTTTTGAAAATTTGTTTTTTATTTTCCTCTGTTTGCTCTGTTTTTAAAAAGCCTTTTATTCTTTTTCCACTTTCTCCAAATAATTCAATAGGACCTAATAAAACAGAAAATATTTTACTGATTAACAATTTTAGCTTTACATCTCCAGATGTTAGCCAAATACTCATTATTGCTATTAGTCCTAGTATTACAATAATATTTATTATGCTAAACCATTCGTTAGAAAACAATCCATATGTAAGTGCTAACAAGGTAATTGGTATTATTAAAATACATGCCTTCTTGTCTTTTATTTTTCCGATTTTATCTAAACAGTAAATGACAAACAAAGTAAACGGAATAAAAAATAATACCATAGATATTCCCCAATTTTTATCCCAAAATAAAATAGAATGCCATATACTTAAAATAAAACTCCCTAATATTGCTATGTTCAATAGCTCCACCTCCTATATTTGCTAATAGTATATATGTTATTTTATTATTTGTCAATATATTTTTATTGTTTTACAATAAAAATATATGATATACTGTTGTTGAAAATTATAAGTAATACTATTAAATTGCAATTTATATAGCAACCAAACAAAGGCTTTTAAATTACAATTGAAGCATTAATCATTTTTTAGTTTGTTCTTTTTCTTAATACAACAAAAAAGCGCACCATTGTGCACTTTTTACTATAAAGTTTTTTTCTACAATTTCTTTCCTAGTTTTACTTTCAAGCTATATTTTTTATTATTTCTTGTAATATGCAATGTGATTTCTTCTTCTGGATTTTTGCTATAAATATATTCTCTTAATTCACACATCTTATTAATCTTTATATTATCTATTTGGGTAATAATATCTCCTACTTTTAATCCGCTTCCATTGCAAGGACCATCTAGCACAATTTGTGCAACATATACGCCACCAGAAAAATCAATGCTAGCATCCAAATAAGGTATTACTTTTTCATCATAGCCAAAAATTCCTAAATAAGCTTCTTCAAACTGCTTTGTGTTTTTTAGTTTTTCAATAATTGGTTTTACAATATTAATTGGAATGGCAAATCCAATTCCTTCTGCAGAAGTTATTTTAACAGTATTAATTCCTATTACTTCTCCATTTAAATTAATTAAAGGCCCTCCACTATTGCCAGGATTAATGGTAGCATCTGTCTGTAATAGGTTCTCCATATAACTTACTTTTTCTTCTTCCTCTAATTTAATGGTTCTATCAATAGCACTAATAATTCCCCCTGTAACCGTTCTTTGGAATTCATAACCTATAGGATTTCCAATAGCATAAACTTGTTCTGCTACTTTTACATTTTCTGAATCTCCTAATGAAATAGTTTTTAAAGATTTTGCATTAATTTTTACAATTGCCAAATCAATATCTTCATCAGACCATATTACATTTCCACTATACAACTTACCATTTTCTAAAGTAACATAACAAGTACTATATTTACTACCAGATACATGCTGATTCGTTAAAATATAGCCATCGTCTGTTATAATCATTCCTGTTCCTAATCCAAGCCCGTGAAACACTTTCGTTTAAAAAAATAGCACTTCCGGTATTTTTTATTTTAGAAATTCCAACAACACTTTGACTAATCTCTTCTACAACATCTGCAATTTCTTTACTTTGTACTTTGCTCTCCTCTAAGGTTCTAGTTAAATTATATCCTGTTTCATTTGTTTCTTTTAATGGTGTTATTTCTATTCCTAAATACATATTATGTAATACTAGAGTTATTGCTGAAACTAATATAATAATAGCAATTAAAGAAAGAAATCTCTTTACTTTTACATGTTTTTTTTCTTTTGGCTTATATCGATACATATTTCCTCCCTATTCTTTGTAAATCCTATTATTATTTTTCCCAAACTAATATAATTTAATCATCTAGTCTTTGTCGATATTTGTAATTTTTCGCGTTATATTGCAAAAATATTACATTTGTATTACAATTAGATTATGTTTCGAGGAAAAAAGTTGATTTTTCTTGATAAAATTATATAATTAGACTGAAAATTAGTATTTTAAGGGTGATTATATGGACAAACATTTTTTTGAATTAACCAATCCACAAAAATCAATTTGGTATACAGAAAAGTTTTTTGAAAACACACCTATCAACAATATTTGCGGTGTACTTAAAATAAATGAAACGGTGGATTTTTCTGTTTTAGAAAAAACACTAAACATTTTTGTAAAAAATAATGATAGTTTTAGAATACAAATAGAACTAAAAGAAAATTCACCTGTTCAATATATAAAACCATTTCATTCTTTTCATATTCCTTTAGATTTAATTGATACCAACGAAGATTTAAAATTTATTGAAAAGAGTTTTTCTCAAGAGGTTTTTCAACTTCTTAATTCTCCTTTATTTCAATTTCGAATATTTAAATATAAAGATGGCTCTGGTGGATTTATGGCATTAATGCATCATTTAATTTCTGATGCTTGGTCTTCCGGATTATTAATTAACCAAACCATGGATATTTACCATGCTTTATTAAATAACACTCCTATTAGTACTGATTTCTATTCTTATACAGATTACATACAAGCTGAAAAAGAATATTGTTTAAGTGAAAAATATAAAAAGGATGAAGACTTCTGGTTAAACCAATTTTCTTCTATCCCAGAAATTGCAACTATTCCTAATCCTGCCATGAAGCAAAAAAAGTCTAATTTAGCTAAAAGGTTAACATACTCTATTGACAAAGAAATACTTCATATGATTAATACATTTTGTTCAACCAATAAAATTTCTATTTTTAATTTCTTTATGGGGATTTTTGCCATTTATATTGGAAAAGTATGCAATTTGCAAGAGTTTGTTATTGGAACTCCTATTTTAAATAGATCTTCTTTTAAAGAAAAACATACTACTGGTATGTTTATTAGTACTGTACCTTTTAAAATTAATTTAAGCTATAACTCTACATTTTCTCATTTTGTATCTGAAATTGCAAAAGATACTTTATCTATGTTGCGTCATCAAAAATATCCTTATCAAAAATTATTAGAAAATTTAAGAAAAACCAATCCAGACTTACCAAACTTATATAATATTGCTTTTTCTTATCAAAATACAAGGTCAAATAAACAATCTTCTGCTATTAACTTTGAATCTTATTGGGTACCTAATAATTGTATTGGAAATACTCTTGAATTTCATATTCACGATTTAAATGATTCTGGAATACTTCACATTTCTTATGATTATAAGACTGGAAGCTATACAGAAACAAATATTAAATTAATGCATCAAAGGATTTTACACCTTATTCAACAAGTTTTACAAAATGCTAATATTGCCATACAAAATATTGAAATTGTTACACCAACAGAAAAAACACAATTATTAGAAGATTTTTCTGGCAAAAAAACCAATTATCCCAAAGAAGCTACCATTATTTCTTTGTTTGAGAAAAATGTTGAAAATTATCCAAATACTATTGCTGTTTCTTATAAAGAAAAGAGCCTCACTTATAAAGAACTAAATAGTAAAGTAAATCAATTAGCCCACTATTTATTAAATAAGGGATTTTCTAAAAATAATATTATTAGTGTTTGCATGCAAAAAAACATTGATTTTATTATTACTATTCTTGCTGTGCAAAAAATTGGTTGTGCTTACTTGCCAATTAATCCGGCTTATCCAGTTGATAGAATTAAATATATTATGGAAAATAGTAATTCTATTGTTTTAATCGCAGATTGTCCTATTGCTATAAAAAACTCTCTTCTAATACAAAACATGGATTATTCAAATTGTAACGCTCAAAATCCTTCTATCCATATTTCTTGTGAAGATTTAGCTTATGTTATTTACACTTCTGGTTCAACAGGAAATCCTAAAGGAGTAATGGTAAGACATCAAAATTTAATTAACTTTGTTTATTGCCTAAGTCGTCAATTTAAAAATGGCCTTACATCAGAAGATAACTGTCTTTCTTTAGCTAATATTTCTTTTGATGCAAGTGTCTTTGAAATGTTTTCTCCTTTAGTAATGGGGTGTACATTAGTATTGTATTCCGAAGATATTTTAACAGATATTCCCTTGTTATGTGATACTATTTTTCAAAAAAATATTACGTTTTTATATATTCCACCCAACATTTTACTTGATGTCTACTCCCATCTAAAAAGCTTAAACAAGCCGATTCCTATTAACAAATTATTTGTTGGTGTTGAATCTATTAAAAACGGAACGTTAAATAACTATTTAGAATTAAATCCTACCATGGAAATTGTTAATGCCTATGGTCCAACAGAAACTAGTATTGTTGCAACTTTCTTTCCTTATAGCAAAAATGAAAATGCAGAGAATATAGTTCCAATTGGTTTTCCTGTGGATAATAGTCATATCTACATTATCAACTCATGTTACTCTTTACAACCAATTCATATTCCTGGTGAAATTTATGTGTGTGGAGACAATGTTTCTAAAGGATACTTAAACAATATGGAATTGACCAATAAATCTTTTATTCCAAACTTTTTAGGTACAGGCCAAGTTGCTTATAAAACAGGAGATATTGGCTATTGGAATACAGATGGTTCTATTCAATTTATTGGAAGAAACGATTCTCAAATTAAGTTTAGAGGACATAGGATTGAGCTAGGAGAAATTAATAACACTATTAAAGCATTCCCTGGAATAGAAAATTCTTTTACTACAATTATGCCTGTTAACAATATTCCAGCTTTATGCTCTTATGTTGTGGCTTCTTCTGCTAAAATAGAGGCTTTAAAAAAGCATTTAAAAAATACGCTCCCTTATTATATGGTACCATCACACATTGTACAATTAGATAAAATGCCTGTAAATTTAAATGGAAAAATTGATAAAACAAAATTACCACTTATCAATATAAATAAAACAAAAATAACTCTTGCTCAAAATAAAACAGAAGAAATTTTATTAGACATATGGAAATCTATTTTGGGATTAGAGAAAATTAGCACAAATTCAGACTTTTTTGAATTAGGTGCTGATTCGTTATGCTCTATTAAATTAATTTCTGAAATCTATGAAAAATTAAACATTAAAATTCCTGTAAAAGTAATTTTTGAGCACAGAACCATTATTAGCTTAGCACAATATATTGATAAAAAATCAGAAAAAACTGTCCTTGAAACCATTACGCCAATTAAAAAATCACCTTACTATAAGACATCCTCTGCCCAAAAGAGAATCTATTATGCTTCTCAAGTTTCTGGTGAAAGTTCTTTATCTTACAATATCTCTGGTGGTGTTATTTTAGATTCTCCTCTTAATATTAATAAATTACAAAACTGTGTTAATCAATTAGTAAAAAGGCATTTTTCTTTGCAAACCTATTTTGAAGTAGTAGATAATGAAATTGTTCAAAAAATAGATACTACTGCTTCAATTGGTATTGAAACCGTTGCTTGCGAAGAAAATCAATTAGAAAAAGTGTTCCAAACTTTTGCAAAACCATTTGACTTATCACAGGCTCCATTAGCAAGGTTTATGTATGTTGATTTTGGAAATGGAAAAAGTGCTTTTTTAATTAATACACACCATATTATTGCTGATGGTACTTCTATGAGTTTGCTAATCGATGAATTATGCAAGTTGTATAATAAAGTTGAACTTCCTATTCAATCTCATCATTATATTGATTTTGCCAATTGGGAAAATTTACAACTACAATCAGAAACATATGAAAAACATAAAGAATTTTGGAAAAATAAATTTGTAGGCGAAATTCCAGTATTAAATTTGCCTACACAGTTTTCAAGACCTAGTGTTTCTTCCTTCCAAGGAGAAAAAATATATTTTTCTATTGGACACGATTTAACCGCTTCCCTTTACCAATTGGCAAATCAATGGCAGGTAACCCCTTATATGTTATTTCTTTCTGCTTATTATATATTGCTTGCAAAATATTCTTCTCAAGAAGATATTGTTGTAGGCTCTCCTATTGTGGGTAGAGAACTACCAGAAACTTATTCTATGATGGGAATGTTTGTTAATTCCTTACCATTAAGAAATATCGTTCAAAAAGAATTGTTGTTTCAAGACTTTTTGAATAATGTTAAACAAAATTGTCTTGCTTGTTTTGAACATCAAGCTTATCCTTTTGATGAACTTATTAATCAATTAGATTTAAAAAGAGATGTTAGTAGAAACCCTCTTTTTGATACTATGTTTATTTTTCAAAACACGGGAAATCCAGAAGTAAACTTCGGAGATATAAAAGCTAAATATTACATACCAGATATGCATATTTCTAAATTTGACTTATCTTTAGAAATTATTCCAGAAAATGACTATTTAAACTTGTCTTTTGAATATCGCACAGATTTATTTGAAAACTGGTTTATTCAAAACATGACTACTCATTATATAAATATTTTGGAAAAAATTATTGATAACCCTAATGTTGCAATAAAAGATATTGATATTCTTTCAGCAGAAGAAAAAAATAAGCTACTATATGATTTTAATCATACTGCTGTTCCATATTCTAAAGATAAAACAGTATCACAACTATTTGAAGAGCAAGTAGAAAAAACACCTAATGCTATTGCAGTTGTATTCGGAGAACAGCAATTAACTTATCGAGAATTAAATGAAAAGGCAAATAGCTTAGCTAACTATATGAAATGTTTTTCAGTAACATCAGGAGCAATTGTAGGAATTTTATTAAATCGCTCTATAGAAATTGTTATTTCTATGCTTGCTACTTTAAAATTAGGTGCTGCTTATCTTCCTCTAGATCCTACTTACCCTGAAAGTAGAATAGACTATATTTTAAAAGATAGTAATGTTAACCTTATTTTGACTAGTCAAAATTTAACAAATAAGTTTTCAAGTCAAATAAACTACATTAACACAAGTATGTCTAATAATGAAATTTATTTGAAAACAAATTCTAAAAATCCAGAAGCAAACTTTTCTTCTGATGCTTTAGCATATTTAATATATACCTCTGGTTCTACTGGCAAACCAAAGGGTGTGACAATTTCAAATAAAAATATTATTAATTTCTGTACAGGAATTGCTATACAAACTCCTATACAAAAATTTAAAAACATTGTTTCTATAACAACTATATGTTTTGACATTTTTGTTTTAGAAACTCTTTTCCCATTGCTATATGGTATGACTATTATTATGGCAAATGAAGAAGAACAGGTTAACCCTAAATGTTTAAATACATTGTGTCTAAAAAATAATGTTAATATATTACAAACAACTCCATCTAAATTTTCTTTACTATTAAGCGATAAAAATAATTTAGAGTATGTAAAAAATTTAAAATATATTCTTTTAGGAGGAGAGCCTTTTCCTGAAAAATTATTAACAGAATTAAAGGTTTTAACAAATGCTAAAATATACAATATGTATGGTCCAACAGAAACTACTGTATGGTCTTCTGTAAAAGAAATAACAAATGAGAACAAAATTACAATTGGTAAGCCTATTGCTAACACACAAATGTATATATTAGATGATAATTTAAAGCTCCTACCAATTGGCTTTTCTCGGCAATTTATATATTGGTCGGAGATGGTCTTTCTAATGGCTACTTTCATAAAGAAGCTCTTACAAAAGAGCGCTTTATTAGTAACCCCTACATAAATAACAATATAATATATCAGACTGGAGATATAGCCAAATGGTTACCAAATGGTGAAATTGACTACATTGGCAGAAGTGATTTTCAAGTAAAATTAAGAGGACTCCGAATTGAATTGGGAGAAATTGAAAATAAAATTTCTAATTTTCCTGATGTATTAAAAACTGTTGTTTGTGTTCAACATGATAATCATGGCAGAGATTTCTTATGTGCATACTTCACTGCTAATATTAAGATTTCTCTTCCATTATTGAAAAAATATTTATCAAATTACTTACCTGCCTATATGATACCAACCTACTTTGTTCAACTAGAAAACTTCCAATATACTCCAAATGGAAAAATTAATAGAAAAGCTCTTCTGCCACCTAACTTTTCTTCTGAAGACAAAGAAATTATTCTACCGGAAAACGAGTTGGAAAAAAAGATTGCAAGAATATTTGAAAGCTTACTAAACATATCTCCTATTAGTATAAATGATAATTTCTTCGATATTGGTGGAGATTCTATTCTTGCACTTAGATTACAATTAGAATTAATGAACGAAAACATGAATGTAACTTATTCAGATATTTTTAAATATAATTCTATAAAAGATTTGTCATTAAAAATATCTGCTAATTCTACAACTTCTGTAGAAACAAATAGTAATTACAATTATTCTAACATAAATACACTTATTCAAAAAAATGAAATTGTATCTTTAGGCAATTTAGAAAAACAGCCCCTTGGCAATGTAGCATTAACAGGTGTAACTGGCTTCCTTGGTGCTCATATTTTAGATTATATACTTACAAATACAAACTCTAATGTTTACTGTTTAGTAAGAAAAAATGCAAGTAATAGTATTGAAGAAAAAGTTTTATCTCGATTACATTATTATTTCGGAAATAAGTATGATTGCGAAATAAATAAAAGAATTTTTATTGTATTATCAGATATTGCAGAGCCTAATCTAGGTTTATCTAATCGTGATTATAAACTTTTGCAATCCAAAATATCTTGTGTTATTAACAGTGCTGCTATTGTAAAACATTATGGTTATTATTCAGATTTTGAAAAGACAAATGTATTAGGTGTGAAAAACTTAATTGATTTTTGTGAAAACACACATAAAAAGCTAGTTCAAATTTCTACAATTAGTGTTTCTGGTAACACTTTAGTAGGAAAAAGTAATCAATCATTTGAAAATGCTATTACTTACACAGAACGTAATTTATATGTTAATCAATCATTTGAAAATGTTTATGTAAAAAGTAAATTTGAAGCAGAAAAACTAGTATTAGAAGAAATTTCCAACAAAAAACTAGATGCTATAATTTTAAGAATTGGTAATATTACAAATAGATTTTCAGATGGAAAATTTCAACCAAATATTGAAGAAAATGCATTTATGAATAGATTAAAAGCATTTCTTAAATTAGGAATTGTACCCGATTACTTATCTTATGTTTACCTTGAATTTAGCCCTGTTGATTACGTTGCTAAAGCAATTGTTAATAGTGTTATATATGCCAATAATGATATCAGTGTTTTACATATATATAATCCTAACCATGTTTATTTAAATGATTTTGTTAAATTAGTAAATGATAAAATTAAGATTGTTGATAGTAAAACTTTTAAACTTACTTTGCAAGAATATTTAAAATCCTCTGAAAAAGGAGAAAAATTATACTTTATCCTAAATGACTTAACAGAAAATTACGAAGTGTCGTATAACACTCCAATAAAATTAAAAAATAACTTTACAAATACATTTCTACTTAAAACTGGATTTTCTTGGCCAATTATAACAAAATCATATATAATGAAAATAATAAAATCTATCAAATAAAGAGGTGCTTTAAATGAAATATAGTATTGAGTTATTATTTCTAACTTTACTAACAATTATCACTTCTATCGTTATATTCTATATAAAAAGAAAAAGAGTTCCTGTAACAAATCAAATGTGTACAGTTTTTCTTTACAACTTATTTTTAATTATCTTATGGAATATTAGCTTAATTGCTCAAATTATTACTGTTAATTTTTCGACTGTTAATCCTATTTATTTTGATTACTTTGCTTATATTGCTATTTGTTTGATGCCAATTAGTATTTTATTTATGGGATTAATTTTTCTAAGGACTAAGATTAACTATAAAAAAAGATACTTATTCCTTTTTGTTATACCAATCCTCTCTCTTATTGTATTGTGGACAAACGATTACCATAATTTGTTTTATCAGGTCTACGATATTAATTTAATTAATGTTGTCACTGGACCATATGCTTATATACATTCTATTTATTCTTATGGAATAATACTTGTTGGTCTATATTTTCTAGTCAAGGGATCTGTTAAAACTTCTGGTTTCTTCTCTATGCAATCTATTTTACTAATAATTGGCAGTCTTATTCCAATTATTGTAAACATTATTGGCACTTTTGGAATTATACCTATGACTATTTATATTACTCCAATTTCATTTGCAGTTTTTTTGTTCTGTTGTGCAATCGCTATATTCAAATTCCAATTTTTAAGTGTTTCACCGATTGCCTTACAAAAAGTTGTAGATAGAATGTCTGATTTGTATCTTGTTATTAATGACAACTTTAGAGTTATTGACTTTAATAAACCTTTTACTGAAACAACACATACAAGTTCTAATAATTTAAGAAATAGGGATATTTTTTATGTGCTTGTAAACCACAGTGATTTATTTTTTACAAAAGAAGAACTAGAGCAGTCTTTTGAATCTGTAAAAAATAATCCTTCTAAAACAATTGTATTAGAAAAACATTCTGAAACACTTAAAAAATATTTTAATATAGAAATTAGTAGTATTTTCTCTAATAAAAACTTTCTTGGCATTTTAATTTTATTTAAAGATGTTACACAACATATGATAGATATGGAAACCATAAAAAATAGTCAAGACATTTTAGTAGAAAGAGAACGTTTAGCATCATTAGGACAAATGATTGGGGGTATTGCTCATAACTTAAAAACACCAATTATGTCTATTTCTGGTGCTGCTGAAGGTATATCAGACTTAATTAAAGAATATGATAGTTCTATTGACGATGCAGATGTAACAAAACAAGACCATCATGATATTGCCCATGATATGGCTGTTTGGGTAGAAAAAATTAAAGATTACACCGGTTATATGTCTGATGTTATTACCGCTGTTAAAGGACAAGCCGTTAATTTATCTGATGAAGAATCTGTTTCATTTACATTAGAAGAGCTTGTAAAACGTGTTAATATATTAATGAAGCATGAATTAAAAAATGCAATTTGTTATTTAAATATATCAATGAAAATAGACCCTTCTACAGAATTAAATGGTAACATTAATAGTTTAGTACAAGTTATTAACAATATGATTTCTAATGCTATTCAAAGTTATAATGGTGTAGCAGAAAAAAATATTGATATGATATTATATAAAGAAAATCATAATATAATAATAGCAATTAAAGATTATGGACCAGGTTTACCTAAAAAAGTAAAAGAAAAATTATTTAAAGAAATGATTACCACTAAAGGTAAAAATGGTACTGGTCTAGGATTATTTATGTCTTATTCCAATATTCGTGCCCATTTTAATGGAAATATCACATTTGAGTCAGAAGATGGAAAAGGTACTACATTTTATATAGAATTACCAATATAGGATTATTTAAATTTTAATATTATATACTTGCTTTTTTATTAAATTTTTAATATAATTGTCTAACAAAGTAGAAAATTGTGGAATGGAGGAACTTATGCGAAAAGGAATTATACCAAATGAAAATTCAGAGTATAAAATAATAGCTGTGGATGATGATGTTCGGAGTTATAGATACATTATCTGTATTTTTAAAAAGATCTGGATATAATTTAACTGGTATTACTAATCCTGTAGAAGCAGTTGAACTAGTAAAAAAGGAACATTTTGATTTAATGATATTAGACTTTATTATGACACCCGTTCATGGTGATACAGTCGTAGAAGAAATACGTAAATTTAATAAAGATTTATATATTTTACTTCTTACTGGACATAAAGATTTAGCACCACCATTAGAAACAATTAGAAGATTAGATATACAGGGATATTGTGAAAAGAGCGATAAGCAAGATCAATTATTACTTTTAATTGAGTCTGGAATTAAATCTATTGCACAAATGAAAATTATTAAACAAATTAATGTTGAATTGCAAGAAACATATAATAAATTAGAACAGGCTTATTTAGATAGTATACAAACACTACGATATACAGTTGAAGCAAAAGATGTATATACACGAGGACATTCTGACAGAGTTTCTGAATTTTCAGTCCTTATTGGCGAAAAATTAGGTTTATCAGAAGAAGATTTGAAAACTTTACGTATTGGTGGCTTGTTTCATGATATAGGAAAAATTGGTGTTCCTGATAATATATTATTAAAAGACTCTAAGTTAACAGATGATGAATATTCTCAAATTAAAAATCATCCATCAATTGGAGCACACATATTGTCTTCTGCTAAAATTTTTGAAAATATTATTCCGATTGTAAAACATCATCACGAAAAATATGATGGAAATGGCTATCCTAGTAAATTAAGGGGAGAAGAAATTCCATTTTTAGCAAGAATTGCTGCTGTTGCAGATACTTTTGATGCGATGACTTCTGTAAGACCTTATCGAACAGCACTTCCTTTAGAAACTGTTAAAGAAGAATTGCAAAAATGCTCTGGTACACAATTTGATCCTAAAATTGCCTCTGTTTTTCTGGACATTTTAGAAAAAGAATATTCTAAAATTGTAGAAATTCAAGAAAAATATGCAAGTTAGTATAAAGTTTATATTATATTTTAAGAAAGGGGGATTTTTATGATGTTAGCATCTCAAATTAGAGCAAATGCTCGTGAATCTTTACAAAACAAATGGGGAAAAGCAGCTTTAATTACTTTAGTATTTATGGTTATTTCATTTCTTTTAAGCTTTTTAAACATAATACCACTAATTGGAGGATTAGTTGTTACGGTTATTTCTGTTCCATTATCTTATGGATTGGTAGCAACATTTATTAAATTAAAAAGAAATGAAAATGTTACTTACACAACATTCTTATCCGAAGGTTTTGCAAATTTTGGAAAAGTATGGTCTGTTACACTTTGGATAGCTTTTAAATTATTACCTTGGATTATTTTAATGATTGTTGCAATTGTATTAATGGCTGTATCAGGTATTCCTCTTGTATTAGGTTCTTCTTCTAGTGGTTTTGGACTTATTTTTGTTGCTTTTATTGCTTATATTGTTGGTATTATCATGTTAATCATAAAAGGTTTTTCTTATGCCATGACATATTTTATCCTTTATGATAATCCAACATTGGCAGGCAAAGAAATTGTCGAAAAATCTGCTGTTATTATGAAAAATAATAAATGGAGATTTTTCTGTTTAAGTCTTTCATTTATTGGTTGGGCATTTTTAGCAGGACTTACATTTGGTATTGGTATGCTTTGGCTAGCACCTTATATTCAAGTATCTATAGTTCATTTTTATGAAAATTTACTAGGAAAAACTTCTAATGATAAAAAAGAAGAGCCAAAAAATGAAGAAGATGGAAATGCAATAATAGAAGAATAAGAAAAGTGGCTTTGCCACTTTTCTTATTCTTCTATTTTCATACTTAAACTTACTTTCTGCTTTTCTGTATCAATTCCAATTACTTTCACTTTTACAATATCTCCAACAGACACAATATCTGAAGGATGACGAATAAATTTATCTGCCATTTCAGAAATATGCACTAGTCCATCATGTTTTACTCCTATATCTATAAAAGCACCGAAATCAATTACATTTCTTACTGTTCCTGTTAATATCATATCTTGTTTTAAATCTTCAAATTTTAGCACATCAGAACGTAAAATTTGTTTTGGCATATCTTCTCTTGGATCTCTTCCGTGGTTTGCTAAGTTCTGCAATAATATCTTTTAGTGTTAATTCCCCTACTTTCAATTCCTTTGCAATTTTATTTGTTTCCATTCCTTGCAATTTTTCTTTTATTTGAAGTAGCTTTTCTTTATTTAATAAATCTTCTTTTTCATATCCTATTGCTTTTAATAATTTTTCTGCTACTTCGTAGCTTTCTGGGTGAACTGCTGTTGTCTCTAAAGGATTTGTACCGCCAAAAATTCTAATAAAACCTGCACATTGTTCAAATGCATTTTTACCTAGCTTTGGTACTTTTAATAATTCCTTTCTTGACTTTAGCTCTCCTGTTTCATCTCTATATTTTACAATGTTTTTTGCAATTGTACCGTTAATTCCTGCTACATAAGAAAGTAAAGAAGGTGTTGCTGTGTTTACATCTACGCCAACAGAGTTTACAGCATCTTCTACTACACCAGTTAAACTTTCAGATAATCGTTTTTGATTTACATCATGTTGATATTGTCCTACCCCAATTGATTTTGGATCTATTTTTACTAACTCTGCTAATGGGTCTTGTAAACGTCTTGCAATAGAAATAGCTCCTCTTATTGAAACATTAATGTTTGGATATTCTTCTGTTGCTAGTTTAGAAGCAGAATATACAGATGCTCCTGCTTCACTAACAATTGCATAATATACTTTTTCTTTCACTTCTTTCAGCATATCAGAAACAAACATTTCAGATTCTCTGGAAGCAGTTCCATTTCCTATTGCAATCATAGAAATATGATGCTTAGTAATTAACTCTTTTAGCTCCTTTTTAGCCCCTTCTACGTCCTTTTGTGGCTCTGTTGGATACACTGTTGTGTAATCTAATAATTTACCTGTTTCATCTATTACAGCAATCTTACATCCAGTTCTGTAAGCAGGATCAAAGCCCATCACACACATTCCTTTAATTGGTGCTTGCAACAGCAATTGTTTTGCATTTTGCCCAAATACTTTAATTGCTTTTTCCTCCGCCCTTTGTGTTAAATCAGTTCTAATTTCTCTTTCAATAGAAGGCTCTATTAATCTTTTATAACTATCTAATATAGTATTTTGTAGCATTTCGTTAAACTGGCTTTTTGGATATTTTACTACTTGTGTATATAAAAAGTTAAGTACTTTTTCTTCTGGCTTTTCTAATTTTACTTTTAGAAACTCCTCTTTTTCTCCTCGATTAATTGCCAAAATTCTGTGGCTTGGGATATGTAAAATTGGTTCACTATAATCATAATACATCTCATAAGAAGACTTTTCTTCTTTTAATGCTTTTGTTATAATAACCGCTTCTCTAAAACACATTGATTTTATTTTTTTACGAAATTCTGCTACTTCTGAAATATTTTCTGCAATAATGTCTAATGCGCCAGAAATAGCCTCTTCAACAGAAGAAACACCTTTTTCTTCATCTATATATGCCTTCGCAATTTCATAAATATTTTCTTTTTCTTCTTGTGCAAAAATAATGTTAGATAATGGCTCTAATCCCTTTGCTTTTGCTACTGTTGCTCTTGTTTTCTTTTTTTGTTTATATGGTCGGTAAATATCTTCTAAATCAGCTAATGTATTAGCATTAGCAATTGCTTTTGTCAATTCCTCTGTTAATTTTCCCTGTTCATTAATTAGTCTTGTTACTTCTTCACGTCTTGTTTGTAAATTTCTTAAATAAGCAAGTCTTTCATTTAAATCCCTTAAAATTTCGTCTGATAAACCACCTGTTACTTCTTTACGATAACGTGCAATAAAAGGAATTGTATTTCCGTCCATCAATTAACTTTATTGTATTTTCCACTTGAATTGGTTTTATTTGAAATTCATTTGCTAAAATTGCATTTATTTCTCGCATATTTTGCCTCCTTCAAATTTTATATAGCTTTCGTCTTACCTATTGATTTTTATAAAATAATAATAGGGAAACAGAATTTAAGAATACCTTTACATGCTTTCTTTTCTGCTCCCAGTTTAAATACTTAAAAATACTTAATTTACTAATTCTAAATACTCATCATAAGTTCCCTGCTTTACAACAACACCTTCTGGTTTTAAATCAATAATTTTATTAGCCACTGTTTGTGTTAATTGGTGATCATGAGAAGTAAATAAAATAATTCCCTTAAACCTACTCATTCCTTCATTTAATGCTGTAATACTCTCCATATCTAAATGATTTGTTGGTTCATCAAAAATTAATAAGTTTGCTCCAGACAGCATTATTTTTGAAAGAACGCATCTTACTTTTTCCCCACCAGATAAAACATTTACCTTTTTTAATGCTTCTTCTCCTGAAAATAACATTCTACCTAAAAATCCTCTAACATATGTTTCATCTTGCTCTTTAGAATATTGTCTTAACCAATCCACTAAATTTACATCTGTCTGAAATAAGTAATTATTATCTTTTGGAAAATAAGAAGTTGTAATCGTTGTCCCCCAAATTAATTCCCCTTCATCTGGCTCCATCTCTCCTGCAATAATTTGAAACAATACTGTTTTAGCTAACTCATTTTCTGCTAAAAACGCAATCTTATCTTCTCTTGTTACTGTAAAAGAAACGTGATCTAATATTTTTTGTCCGTCAATTATTTTAGAAATGTTTTTTACTTCTAATACTTCTTTTCCTTGTTCTCTATCTGACTTAAAATCAATATATGGATACTTTCTGTTCGATGGTCTAATTTCCTCTAGTTCAATTTTTTCTAATGACTTCTTTCTTGAAGTAGCTTGTTTTGATTTAGAAGCATTTGCACTAAATCTGGCAATAAAATCTTGTAATTCTTTGATTTTTTCTTCCTTTTTCTTGTTTGACTCTTTCATTTGCTTTAAAGCCAGTTGACTTGACTCGTGCCAAAAATCATAATTTCCTGGATATAATTTTATTTTCCCAAAATCCACATCTGCAATATAAGTACAAACTTTATTTAAAAAATATCTATCATGAGATACTACAATAACAGTATTTTCAAAATCAATTAAAAACTCTTGTAACCAGTTAACTGCTCTTAAATCCAAATCATTTGTTGGCTCATCTAGCAAAAGTACATCTGGATTTCCAAATAAGCTTTGTGCTAACAAGACTTTTACTTTATCTCTCGCTTCCATTTCTCTCATATATTTATAATGATATTGGCTATCAATTCCTAAATTATTTAATAAAATAGCAGCATCTGACTCTGCATTCCAGCCATCTAATTCTGAAAATCTTTCTTCTAATTTAGCAGCTCTCATTCCATCTGCTTCCGAAAAATCTGGTTTTGCATATATTTCATCTTTTTCTTTCATAATACGGTATAGCTCATTATTTCCCATCATTACTGTATCAATAACTGTATGCTCTTCAAAAGCAAAGTGGTCTTGTTTTAATACAGATAATCTTTCCCCTTTATCCATATAGACCTCACCTTTAGAAGGCTCAATCTCTCCAGACAATACTTTTAAAAAAGTTGACTTTCCTGCACCATTTGCACCAATTAGTCCATAGCAATTTCCCTTCGTGAATTTTATGTTAACATCTTCAAACAATACTCTTTTACCAAATCTTACTGTAACATTATTAGTCCCTATCATTTTTTCTCCTCCTTATTTTTTAGCTCTCCTATTATACATTAAGTCCTTTACTTTTTCAAGGTGTTTCATAATCCATTTTTGTTCTCCTTAATTATTATTTTATATTGAAAATTTTAGAAATGCTTTTTTAAGGATTTCACTATAAAAAGGATAGATTGTAGGCATTGACACTTATAATTTATTTAGCCAAAAAAAGAGTACTATTAGTATTTACTAATAATACCCTTTCTTTGCATGGAGTTATTTTTCTAATCCTTATCAAATAATAATTTAATTGCCCATAGCCCTGATAATCCAACTAATCCATATACAACTCTTGAAAGTATAGACATTGCTCCAAATAATGTTGCAACTAAATCAAATTGGAAAAGTCCAATAAGTCCCCAGTTGATTGCTCCAATAATTACCAGCACAAGGGCAATCTTGTCAATTATCTTCATGGTTTTGCCTCCATCCGAACAATATTAAATTGTTCACTTTTTTAGGTAATCAATTGATTCAATTTTTCCCTCTATTAGTATATTGTTTTTTTTAAATATTATTCTAAAACATATCTCTTCTTTTTAACCATATTGCAGAAATTCCAGCTATAATAATAGATATTCCTATTAAAATCCAAAAACCATATGGATTATTCATAAAAGGCATATTGACAAAATTCATTCCCCAAAAACTCGCTAACATTGTTGGTAAAGACAAAACAATAGTAATTGCTGCTAAAAATTTCATAACTACGTTTAAATTATTTGATATAATTGATGCATACGCATCCATTGTACCACTTAAAATATCACTATATATTTTACTCATTTCAATTGCCTGTTTGTTTTCTACAATAGCATCATCTAGTATATCTTCATCTTCGTCATATAGCTTTATAATTCTACCATTTAAGCATTTTTCCATAACAATTTCATTAGATCTCAAAGATGTTGCAATATAAACTAAACTGTTTTCTAAATCCAGTAGTTGAATTAACTCTCTGTTCCTCATTGATTTTTGTAATAAAAATACTGTTGCCTCTGATTGTTTATTTATTTGTTTTAATACAGATAAGAACTGTGATGAATTATTGTATAAAATTTGTAAAATAAATCTTGTTTTTTTATAAGTATAAAAATTTTTAATTTTTCCTTTTTCAAAGTCTTTAATAATAGATGTCTCTTGTAAAGAAACTGTTATAAAAAAATCATCTCTTACAACAATCATTCCTAATGGCATTGTTGTATATAATTTTTTTTCTTCCTTCTCTTCAATAATTGGAACATCAATAATAAATAAAGTAACATCATCTTCTTTATCAATTCTTGCCTTTTCTTCATAGTCTAATGGATATTTAATAAATTCTGAATCAATTTTTAGTTTTTCACAAATTTCTTCAATTTCTCCTTCATTTGGATTTACCATATTAATCCATGTTCCTCTTTCAAAATCATTTACTTTAGAAAATTTATTTGTTTTCATATCTGTTCTATACATTTTTACCATTGTTTTTTCCCCTTTCTGTATTAATAAACTTTATTTTTTATTATATCCTTTACTAAATTTACATATTTTTTAAATATTTTACCCTTTTTTAGTTATTTTCAATATAATTTTATCCTTTTTAGTGTTTCCTTTTTGTTCTACAATATAAAACCTGCCTTTTCCTCTTATACTAATATAATCTCCTACTTTTAAATTTTTAGAATTGTTTTGACAAACCTCAAAATTAATCAATACTCTTCCTTGTGAAATAATTTCTGTAGATTTTGTTCTACTTAAATGAGTACACTGTGCAATAACAGAATCTAAACGAAAACTCGGGACAATAATTTGGAATTCCTCTACTTTTTCTTCTGGTAAAATCAAACTCTTCAATTCTATTGGCATTATATTTGCTTTTTGAAATCTTGTCAGTTCTTTTAAATTTGATAATAAAAAATTCTCAATATCCGGTGAAACAAGAATAGCTGCTCCATTAGAATAAACTAAAATGTCTCCAATTTTTTCTCTTTTTATTCCTAATTTCATTATTCCTCCCAAATATTCTCTATGAGTATATTTTTCATTTTTTGGTAACTCTATTTTTATAACTTTTATATAATTTTCCATTACTTGTTTTATTGTATTTTCTATTACTTTTTCTGGATATAAAAATAAGATTTCTCTTTCCGCCCCTTCATATCCTCCGAAAAATAAGTAGTTTTGAAATTTTTCTTGTATTAAAATTTTATGAGCACATTGTTTTTCATGTAAATTTAAAAAACCTGTATTTACTATTACATTTCTTGTTTTGCATAATTTTATTTTATCTTCTAATTTTGCAATTAATAATGCATCTGCCATTTGGTTTATCTCTTGCATTTCTTTTTATCCCCCTTTTTTACTTTTCTATACAACAAGGTTAATTTTCGTTGACTGTGCCATTCACAAAGCAAACATGCATATTGGGCAAAACTACTTTTCTTATTGTATAGTAAAAATCAAATTTTTTTATTGATAACTTGCTTAAGGAAATGCCTTTCTTATTATACCACGAAAATAAAAAAATGTATTTAATTCCTATTAAATACATTTTTTATTTTAATTTTTTTAAAATTTCTATTATTTCTAATAATGCATCCATTTTTTCAGACGACATTTGGCTAATCTTCTCTGATATTTCTATCTGCTTTTGTAACTCATTATCTGTAATTGCTTCCTTATACAAAATATTAGGAGTTATATTCAATATGTTCATACACTTAATTAATTTATTATTTGCTAATCCACTTTTTCCATTTTCTATTCTTGACATGTAATTAATAGAAAGCCCTAATTTTTCTTCTAGTTCTTCTTGCTTCATTCCTTGTTGTAATCTATACTTCCTAATTACTTTTCCAAAAGCTTTTCTTATTTCTTCGTTACTTAATTCCATCCCTTAACCTCTTTTTCCTGTATTAATTTTAGTATATCAATATCATTTCAAATATTTAATAGACTATTACTCCATATTATTTTCGCTTTTTTATAATCTTATTTTGTATTTTATTGAATTTTTAAGATTTTTGTGTTAATATGTTTCATGGACTTTTAATCCATATTATTTTTCTAACAGGAAAATTTTTATATAATGCATCTTGTTATTTTTAAAAATTTTTTTCTGTTTACAATAGAGAATATTTTTAGGAGGAAAATTAAAAATGTACCTAATACAATACGAATATAACAAGAAAAAACAATATTTTAATTGTCAGGACTTTTCCCTTTCTCTTATTTTAAAATCTTTGTTAAAAAAAGGAAAAAACATTTTAGAAATAAAAAAACTAGAAGAAATTAATATTACACAAGAATTAGAATATTTATCTAACATACAATTTCTAGATAATATTCCTTTTTCTTATTTAATAGAATATAATCATTGCGGTATATTAAAGTGCTTTGAGTGTACAGCTCCTGCTTTAAAGTTAGCTTTAAATACAATTGAAAGTAACTTTTATAATGAGATTTTAAAAATATATAAACAAACCATCATAGACTGTTCATATAAAACATAAGGACAGCCATTTGGGCTGTCCTTTCTTTTGGAGCTTATCTGTCATAATAGGTTGTATAAATTTCCCACTCGATTTGGCTTAAAATCTTTTCATCTACTTCTGAATCTAAACCAAGCTTTTTAGAAATTTCAACCAAAATGCTAGCTGGTACAGCATCAGCGTCTTCTCCTTCTACAGAAGAAATCACTTCTTTTCGTGAATTCAAAATGCAAATTTTTTGCATTTTTTCATCATACCGTACATGCCACAGTTTTTTCATGACAAAGCTCCTTCCTATGACTAATGTCATAGTTTATTATAGCATACTTTGCATAAAATTTCAAATTTTCATTTTTTACTATTATTTTTAGTATATGTCACATTGTATGTTACTATATGAAAACATTTCTTTAGCCTCCATTAAAAAACATAAATTTCTTTAACTGTTATTTATTCTACACTTCCCCATCTATCAATAGGCCAAAATCTTAATAACACCTTTCCTTCTATTTTTGAAATTGGTACGCATCCAAAACTTCTACTATCCATACTAGCAGAACGATTATCTCCCATTACAAAAATACAATCTTGTGGTACAATAATATCTGTATATTCTCCTCCTTCATTTGTATACAAACCTTCTGTTAAATAATCTTCTATTAAAAGTTCTCCATTAATAAATACCTTTCCATCTTTTATTTCTACATGTTCTCCCGGTAATCCAATTACCCTTTTTATATAACTTGTCTTTCCAATTTCTAAAGTATAATAAATAAAATTTTCAAAAAAACCCTTTTGACTATTATCATAAATTGCAACTGGGTTTTCTTTGCTTTCTGCTTTACTGATTGGTGCTTCAAAGGTAATAATTTCTCCCCTTTGAGGAGCATTTTGAAATGTTCTATATAATCGATTTAGCAATAATCTTTCTCCAGATTTTAATGTTGGATACATTGATGTATGTTGTACTAATGTTGGAGTTCCAATATAGTACTTTATTCCTAAACCTAATGCAACCGCAACAATAATACATATACACCATTCTATTATTTCTTTTACAGTTTTATTTATTATCAAAATAAATTCCTTCTTTCTTAAACTATGTACTTTATTATACCAGCATATTTTTTTGATTTCAATCATTTTTTTATTGTCTCATTCAATTTTTGTTAAACAATGTTAAAAAATAACTTATTGATAATTTTAAAATTTTTATAAAATAATCTATAAATTAGTTTATTTAAGCTTTAGTCTAGGAATTTTTATAATACTTATTTGAACAAAATCACTTTCTTTTCAAACTATTTTCTAACTCAACAGCAATATACTGAAAAGCATTTCGTAAGTTATTGTCTTCACATATTTTTAATAATAATTGAATTAATTGTTCACTTTTTCCATATTTTTTACTTAATTTTTGTATAGTGTCTTTTTCCATATAGTTTCCTCCTAATAATTATAAAATATATTTTTATTTCTATTTTAATTTTATAATATTTATTACATTGAATGTCAGTCCGACTATATGAACTTTTTCATATTTTTTATATAATATTGTCGAAAATTGTTTTGTTGTATGGCAATTTGTTTTTTCCTATAAGAAAAATGGCTTAGCCACATGTACAGGTTTGCTTCGCAAACTGCACAGTTCAAAGAAACTTAACCTTGTTATATAGTAAATAAAAAGAGGGTGTCCTAGAATAGGAACCCTCTTTTTATTTTTTATTCCTTTGTTATGACTTCTTTTTGGGAAAGTTCATACGTTTGCAATGTCATTAAAATCATATCTAATCGTTCTGAAACCCTTGCTGTACTTCCTAGCCTTAATTCTTTAGCAATACAATTTTGTGAAATATCTGGATCGGTTATAATAAATTGGACAAAAAAGATAAGGACATGTTAAAATAAAAAATAAATGGAGGGATTAACATGTCAAGAAGGGAAAGAAGAGAATTTACAGAAGAATTTAAATTACAAATGGTACAATTATACAACAACGGAAAAGCAAGAAGTGAAATAATAAGAGAATATGATTTAACACCATCAGCATTTAATAATTGGGTAAAAAAATATAATGCAACAGGTTCATTTAAAGCATGTGATAATAGAACAGAAGAAGAAAAAGAATTAATAAAGTTAAGAAAAGAAAATCAACAATTAAAAATGGAAAATGATATTTTAAAGCAAGCAGCGCTGATAATGGGACGAAAATAAAAA
>OLPF01000048.1_pt1 | contig 129839 bp, 103 predicted proteins | sample 1673121 | NCBI WGS metagenome assembly OLPF01 (sample SAMEA3136756, study PRJEB25190) | human gut metagenome
TTGTCGTAGAGCGCCAGCGGGATATTCACCCAGAAGTCGTAGCCGCTCACCCCGCCGTAGCCGCGGCGGTTGAGAATCAGGATCCGGCCCGATCCGCGGCGCGGGACCAGCACCTCGGCGTCCTCCTCGCGTTTGTGCAGGGTGATGAAGCCCTTCGCAGCCGCATGGTCGAACGTGTCGCCCTCGTCGTAGGTGGCGAGCTCCTTGGTATAGAGCGAGTAATCGCTCTTGGAGCCCGTGACCGTGCAGGCGCCCTTGTAGAAGGACAGGCGCACCGTGCCCGTGACGTTGACCTGCGTCGTTGCGAGGAACGCATCCAGACCGGCCTTCAGCGGGGCGTACCATTTGCCGTTGTAGACCTGGTCGGCCCACTCGTGCTCCACATGGAGCTTGTAGTGGAGCACGTCGCGCTCGAGGCAGATGTCCTCAAGCGCCTTGTGCGCCTTGATGATGGCAAGCGCGCCCGGAGCCTCGTAGCATTCGCGGCTCTTCACGCCGACGAGGCGGTTCTCCACCATGTCGAGGCGGCCGAAGCCGTTCGCGCCGGAGATCTTGTTCATCTCGAGAATAATGTCGAGGTAGCTCATCTCCTTGCCATCAATCGCGCAGGGGACGCCGTCCTTAAAGGAAATTTCCACAACGGTCGGGGTGTCGGGAGCCTTCTCGGGGTCGGTGGTCATCGTATAGATGTCCGCCGGCGGCTCGTTCCAGGGATCTTCCAGAACGCCGCACTCAATGGCGCGGCCCCACAGGTTGTCGTCGATCGAATAGGGCGACTTCTTGGTGGTGGGAACTTCCACCCCGTGCGCCGCTGCCCAATCCATCTCCTGCGGACGGGTCTTCAAATCCCACTCGCGAACAGGGGCGATGATTTCCAGCGACGGATCGAGCATCATGATGGACGCCTCGAAGCGCACCTGGTCGTTGCCCTTGCCGGTGCAGCCGTGCGCCACGTACTTCGCGCCGAACTCGTGCGCGATCTCGACGAGATGCTTCGCAATCAGCGGGCGCGAGAGAGCGGACACGAGCGGGTACTTGTTCTCGTAGAGCGCGTTCGCGGCAAGCGCGGGGGTAAGGTATTCCTTGGCGAATTCCTCGCGCATGTCGACCACGCGGCACTCGATGGCGCCGGTGCGCAGGGCCTTGTCGTGAATCTTCTCGAGACCGTCGTGCTCCTGTCCGACGTCGCCAACGACGGCGACGACGTCGAGCCCGCGCTCCTCCTGCATCCACTTGATGCACACCGACGTATCAAGGCCACCGGAGTAGGCCAAGACAACCCTGTCCCTTTGTTCGCTCATTTTTGTATCCTTTCCCAGCTCAAAACTGTTTTAACCACGGTAAACCAAATGTACCCTGAGCATTTGGCGAACTATAAAATCCCACCAAGTTTCTCGATTAACGCATCAACGTCGGCCTTGCTGCACACGAGCGGCGGCAGGAAGCGCAGCGTGTGCGCGCCCGTCGCGTTGAGCAGAAGCCCTGCGGAAAGCCCGTCGAGCACGACGTCAGGAGCTCCCTTGCCGTCCTCTGCGAGGTCGGCCGCCAGCATGAGGCCCATGCCGCGCACCTCAGTGACCTGGGGAAGCGCGGAAAGCTGCTCGCGCAGGTACGCGCCCACCTCAATCGCGTTCGCGGCGAGGTTCTCCTTTTGAATCTCGCTCAGCGTCGCCTCAGCCGCCGCCACCGCAAGGTTGGACCCGCCGAACGTGGAGCCGTGATCGCCCGGCTTGAAGGCAGCCGCCACTTCCCCGCGCGCGGCGCACATGCCGCAGGGGAAGCCCGACGCCACGCCCTTCGCGATGGAGACGATATCGGGCACGACATCGTAGTTCTGGAAGCCGAAGGGCTTGCCGGTGCGGTAGATGCCGCACTGAACCTCGTCGCAGATCATGAGCGCGTGGCGCTCAGCCGTGAGGCGACGCACCGCCGCCATGAACTCGGGGCTGCAGGGATGCACACCGGATTCGCCTTGGATAGGCTCGAGCATGACAGCGCAGATGGAGTCGCCCTGCGCCTCGAAAAGCGCCTCGAGCGCCGCGATATCGTTTTGCGGCGTGGGCGTGAAGCCGTCGGGCAGCGGCTGGAAAAGCTCCTGCTTGGCCGGCTGCGCGGTCGCGGCGAGCGTGGCGAGCGTACGGCCGTGGAAGCTCTTCTTCACCGTGACGATCACACGCGGAGCCGCCTCACCGTTGCCGCCTTCGGCCTCAACGCGACGGCGCGCGTAGGCGCGGGCGAGCTTGATGGCGCACTCGTTCGCCTCGGCGCCCGAGTTCGCGAAGAACGTCTGCCAAGGCGCCTGGTCGGCGGCGGGCACGTCCTCGTTCAGAGCGTCGGAGAGCAGCTTGCCCACCTGCCCGCGATGCTCGATATAATAGTAGTTGCTCACATGGATGAGCGTGGAGGCCTGCTTGGTGATCGCGCCCACGACGGCGGGGTGGCAATGCCCCAAGCTCACCGCGCCGATTCCCGCGATGAAGTCGAGGTATCCCTTGCCGGCATCGTCGCGAACGACCATGCCCTCGCCTTCCACCAGCTCGACCGGCTTACGGCCGAACGTGTGCATGACGTAGGTTTCCTCCAGCTGCTGCTGTTCAGCAAGACTCATTGTTTCTCCTTCTCACAAAGGCGGTGAGGTGACCGCCCACGTTACACCAGTTTGCTCGCGAAGCTGCCCTCGCGCGTGGAGTCGAACGCCGCGTCCCCGTCGGGCGGGACGATCATGGTGCCGACGCCCTTGTCGGTGAGCATCTCGAGCAGAAGCGCATGCGGCGTGGTGCCGTTTAAGATATGCGCACGGTGCACGCCCGCGTCGAGCGCGCGGATGCAGGATCGCAGCTTCGGAATCATGCCCGTCGAGACCTGCTTTTTGTCCACCATCTCGCGGACTTCATCAAGCGAGATACGCGAGATGAGCGTCGACTTGTCGTCGAAATCGCGATAGAGGCCGTCGACATCGGTCAAGAAGAACACCTTGTGCGCGCCTATGGCCGCTGCCACATGGCCCGCCACCACGTCGGCGTTCACGTTGAAAAAGCCGCTGCCCGGCTCTTCCCCGATGCCAACCGACGCGAGAACGGGAATGTAGTTCGCCGACACGAGGTCTTCGAGAAGCTGCGAGTTGATGCGCACGACGCGCCCAACACGCCCGAGCTGCTCGCTCGCCTGCTCGGCGATGATCGTGGCCCCGTCGGCACCCGAAAGGCCCACCGCAACCCGGCCATGCTCGTTCATCGCCTCGACAAGCTCCTGGTTCACCTGGCCGGCAAGCACCGAGCGCACCACTTTCATGGCCGCATCGGTGGTCACGCGCTGGCCATCGATGAACTTCACGGGCATGTCGAAGCGCTTCATGGCCTCGGAGATGGCAAGCCCTCCCCCGTGCACGATCACCGGGTTCACGCCGATGATCTTCAGAAGCACGATGTCGGCCATGACCTCGGCGCGCAGCTGCTCGTCGACCATGGCAGATCCGCCGTACTTGATGACGATGGTCTTGCCGGTGATGTTCTTGATCCACGGCATCGCCTCGGCGAGCACTTCGCCTGTGATGGTGTCGACCCCGTTCGGTCTGCTGTCCTTATCGTAGTTCATGGCAATTAGGTCCTGTAATCTCCGTTGATGGTTACGTAATCATGCGAGAAGTCGCATGTCCACATGGTGGTTTCGCACGTGCCGGCGCCGAGGTTCACGTCGATCGCGATCTCCGGCGCCTCGAAACGTCGCAGCGCCTCGTCCTCGTCGAAGGCGACGGTGAGCCCGCCTCGGCAAACAGGCATGCCCATGATGTCGATGGACACATCCTCCTGGCGAAACGCCGCACCCGAGCGCCCTGCAGCCGCGGCGATGCGTCCCCAGTTCGCGTCGTGGCCGTAAATGGCCGTCTTCACGAGCGGCGAGTTTGCGATGGTACGCGCGGCAGCGTCGGCGTCGGCGTCGGTGGCGGCGCCCGCGACATGCACGGTCACAAGCCTCGTGGCACCCTCGCCGTCGGCGGCCATCATGCGCGCGAGGTTCGTGCACACTTCCTTATAGGCGGCGGCGAGCGCACGATAGGCGGGAGTTCCCGGCTCGATGGGAGCCGCACCTGGAGCCGCAGCCCCGCTCGCGAGCGTGACGCAGGTGTCGTTAGTCGAGGTGTCCGAGTCGACGGTAATCTTGTTGAAACTCACACCCACGGCGTCGCGCAGGATCTGCGAGAGATGAGCAGCAGCGATAGGGGCATCAGTCGTGACGATGGCGATCATGGTGGCCATGTTCGGCATGATCATGCCCGAGCCCTTCGACATGCCGCCGACGGTGAAGGTGACGCCGTCGAAACCCAGGTCATCGCCCGAAAAGCTGACCGCATATTCCTTTGGGTGCGTATCGGTGGTCATAATCGCGCGCGCAGCTGAGGCCCCGCCTTCGCGACTTGCCTCGGCGAGCGCTTGGGGAACGCCCGTCTTGAAGGGATCGAGGGGAAGATGCTGCCCGATGACGCCGGTCGACGCGACGAGCACCTCCTCATCGGTGCAGCCCACGGCGTCGGCGGTGATGCGCGCCATCTCGCGGGCATGTTCGAGTCCGGGGACGCCCGTCGCGGCGTTCGCGATGCCGGAGTTCACCACCACGGCGCGCGCGGTGCCGTAGCTCGGGGCACCCGTACCGCCATCGGAGAGATGCTCCCTCGAGATGATGACGGGCGCGGAGCAGAAGATGTTCTTCGTGAACATGCCCGCTGCCGCGCAAGGCTCGTCCGCGACGACGAGCGCGAGGTCGCGACGCTCAGGTTCCTTGCGGAAACCCGCATGGATGCCGGCGGCCTTGAAGCCACGGGCGCTCGTGACGCCCCCGCCCTCGATCTGGGTGAATGCTGTCATGTCGGTTCCTTCCATCGGGTTTTACACCCCCACGGCAAGCGAGGTGAGGCCTTCGGTCTGATCGAGGCCGAAAATGACGTTCGCGCACTGGACGGCCTGGCCGGCAGCGCCCTTCCCCAGGTTGTCGATCGCGCCGATTGCGATAATCATGCGAGCTTCCGCGTGATAGGCGACGCCCACCTGCGCGCGCGCCGTCCCGGCGACCGATGCGGTCTTGGGAAGCGAGCCTGCAGGAAGCGCCTCGACGAGCGGGGATTCCGCGAAGAAGCGCTGCTGGATGGCGGCGAGCTCTTCGGGATCGGGAGCGGCGGCGCCCTTCGCGAGCGGCATCTTCACCGTGGAGAGCAGGCCGCGGTTCATGGGAACGAGATGCGGCGTGAATACGAGCTTGCCGGGGGCGAGCCCCAGGATTTGCGAGATTTCCGGCGTGTGACGATGCGTTCCCACCCCGTAGGCTTCGACGCTTTCGTTCGCGAAACAGAAGTGCGTGCGCTCGGTGGCCTTCTTGCCCGCACCGGTGATGCCCGAGAGCGCGTCGACGATGACAGTGGCGCCCTCTTCGACGAGCCCGGCGCGCAAAAACGGCGCAGCGGCAAGCGAGGTCGCCGTAGGATAGCAGCCCGCGCAGGCCACGAGCACGGCTTCCCCTGCCGCTCGACACGCCGCGGCAGAGGCGAGCTCGTCGCCCGTGAGCTCAGGCAGGCCGAAGGCAGCCTTTGCGAGAAGGTCGGTGGAAGTGTGCGCCACCTTGTACCACTTCTCGTAGATTGCGGGGTCTTTCAGGCGGTAGTCGGCGGACAGGTCGATGACCGTGGTGCCCGCAGCGATGAGTTCTGGCGTCATCGCGAGGGACGCCGTGTGAGGAACGGCGAGGAAGGCCACGTCGAGGTCGGCAAGCACGCTCTTATCGTGCTTGGAGAAGACGAGGTCGCTCGCACCCGCGAACGCGGGGTACACCTCGGCGAGCGCGCGCCCGGCGAGCGCATCGGAAGTGATCGCGCACAGCTCGAAGCTCGGGTGCCTCAGCAAAAGGCGCGTGAGTTCCGCACCTGCGAAGCCAGCGGCCCCAACGATACCGGCTTTAATCTTCATAATGTCGATTCCTTATCGAATTGGTTCCCGCGCCTGCGGATATGCGAACAACGAGCCCGGCCGCCAGCGATGCTAGCTGCGGCGATGCACGCGATACGCATAGAGCGAAGCGCACGGACAATAGTAATGAAAGGGGGTTCCCGTCCAAAGAGGACGCGAAAAAGTTACAGAGAAGAAACGCGCGAAGCGGCACGGCGCGAGGCTTTGCCGTCGCGCAAAGGACGTCGTCGGGACATGACAGCAAAAGAAGCGGCGAGCGCCTTGCTATTCAGAATGCCCAAGTTCACGATTCGTCCTCGTTTTCGATACATGCCCAATTCTGTCGCCGCAACGTGCTACGATGTGCGGCGAATTTATTTTATACAAACCCGCTGGGGTTTGCACCACTTTTTTAGGCCAAGGAGCCAAACCATGAATGAACAGGCCAGTGACCAGGCATCAGACGCGCAAAAATTCCCTGCGAACGGTATGGAGATGTACGATCGCAACGTCGACGCGATCGCGGCGTTCATCGAGAGCGGGTGCACAGCTGACGAAGGCGCGCTCGGCATCGAACTCGAGCACATCATCGTTCGCGAGGACGGCTCGCCGGTGAACTACTCGGGCGAAGACGGCATCCAGAGCGCGCTCGAGGTGCTGCGCGCCGACTACCCGCAAGCAACCTACGACGCCGAGGGCGACCTTTTGGGCGTAGCGCGCCCCGGCGAGGCGGTGACCATCGAACCTGCCGCTCAGGTGGAACTTTCCGCAGGTCCTTTTCATGAATTGGCCAGCGCGAAGGCGTGCTTCGAGCAATTCGAGAAGAAGCTTTGCGGCGTGCTCGCGCCGAAACACGGGAAGCTCGCGAAGGCGGGCTATCATCCCACGGCGCGCGCGACGAGCCTGGAGCTTATCCCCAAGCAGCGCTACGAGTACATGAATCGCTACCTCGGTAGCGTGAGCCCCTTCGGGCCCTGTATGATGCGAGGAAGCGCATCGACGCAAGTGAGCATCGACTACACGAGCGCCGACGACTGCGTGCGCAAGTATCGCGTCGCGAGCGCGCTCACGCCGGTCCTGTCGCTTATCTGCGACAACTCCCCCATCTTCGAAGGTGCGCCGCGCACTCACCGCATGGTGCGCACCGAGATTTGGCAGCACTGCGATCCCGAGCGCTGCGGCATCGTGCCGGGCGCTGTCGAGGGCTCGTTCACGCTGCGCGATTATGCGCACTGGGTCTACGACACGCCGGCGATTCTCGTGCCCGACGGGCAGGGCGGCTGGCGCGAGGATTCCCGCCGCTTCAGCGAGATTTACGCTGAGCGTCCCATGAGCCGCGCCGAGATCGAGCACGCGCTGTCGATGGTGTTTCCCGACGTGCGGCTAAAGACTTACCTCGAGATTCGCCCCGCCGACGCGATGCCCGTGCCTTACGCCGTCGCATACGCCGCACTTGTGAAGGGCATCTTTTACTGCGAGGAGAGCTTGGCGCATGTGGAGAGGCTTTTCGAGGGCATCGCGGCAAACGACATCGAGCAAGCAAAGAACTCGCTGCAGGAGCTGGGCTATGCGGGCGAGGTCTACGGCAGGTCGGCAGCCGAGTTCGCCGACGAAGTGATAGCCGCCGCACGATCTGGGCTTTCCGACAATGAGCGAGGTTTTCTCGAACCGCTCGAGAAGCTCGTCGCCGCGCGGACGACGCTCGCCGATCGGGGATAGCACGACGCATAGCGAGGATCGGGAATCAGGCGCGAGCGGCCGGTGGCCTTGGCCGCGCACTTCAGATAGACTGACAGTTAACGCTTTTCAGACCGAGAGGAGATGTGCTTCATGAGCAATGAAGGCAAAAAGGTGAAGACCCACTACAAAGGCACGCTCGACGACGGCACGCAGTTCGATTCGTCATACGATCGCGGCGAGCCGCTCGAGTTCACCTGCATGGCAGGCCAGATGATCCCCGGCTTCGACAAGGCTGTGCGCGACATGGAGGTTGGCGAGACCAAGACGGTTCGCCTCGAACCCGCCGAGGCATATGGCGAGCACAACCCGGCGCTCGTGCAGAAGATACCGCGCTCGAATGTCCCCAATGCCGATCAGCTGCCTATAGGACAGACCATCTACCTGCGCTCGGGCAGTTCGGCCCCCTTCCCCGCACGCGTCGTGGAAGTGACCGACGACTCCGTTAGTTTCGACATGAACCACGAGTTGGCAGGCCAGGCGCTCACCTTCGAGATCACCCTGGTGGAAGTCGCAGACTAACCGCCGCACACATCGCGAGCCCGAAAGCCCCGCATCCATCCGCTTTTGCAAAGGACGCGGGGCTTTCTCATTTTATGTAGTCCCTAACTGTAACCTTGAGCAAGGCGCCACGAGGCGCGCATTCCCGCCCATCTGCCCGACGGCCCCACCCTCACGTGAAGCGGGCGCGTCTACTTGATGCGAGATTGCAAATCGCCGATTTTCGTCTTCGCCCTGGAATAATGATAGGCGCCGATGCCGACGAAGCCGGCCGCTACAACCGCAATCGCATAAGTGACTACGCTCGCCGCAACCGTCTCGGGGTCGAACATGCCGTTCGCTACCAAGACCTGGCGGATGATCAGGAACAGCACGAAGATGATGATGCCGCCTGCCGTCTGCATGAAGCCGCGCGTTTTCTTTTGCTCGAGCTCGGCGATTTCCTCGCGGAGCTTGCGCTCCTTCTTGCTCATTCCCTTTGCCATTTCCCACTCCTTAAGGCATCGCGGCGACGCAATGAGGCAAAACCAGCGCTCGACGCGAACGAACTACGAAAATAGTGCTAACCAGTATAAAGCAAGCGTCCAGAAATCAGCACGCTTCCCGTTACCACTTGCGAGAATCGTGTCGTAGCCCCCATCTGGTGCGAAGTCTAACAGGTTGGCAGGCCCACGATGAGGCGCAAAAGCATAACGGGCCTCCCTCTATAAGAGGAAAGCCCGCCAAGATGAAACGCAAAGCAGGACGCATCACGAAACGCACTCCAGCAGCGCGAGTTGCGAGGTACGCAATCGCGAGGCAAGGCGCACGACGCACAGCCGTCGTACGAAAAGCGGTCGCTTAAGCCTTCACCGACTCGCTCATACCTGCAGGCACACCGCTTTCGCGCGTGGCGTCGTAGCCTTCGAGCTCTTCCTTGTCGAGCTTCTTCACCATGGAAGCGTCGTAGCCGAGCTCCTTCAGCGAGTTGAGCGCCTTCTCGGCATGAACCTGCTCGAGCGGCTTGCGGCCGAACGTCCAGTTGTAGATGAAGAAGGTAAACAGCGCGGTGATGGCAAGGCCGGCAACAGCAAGCAGGAACGAGCCCAGGTGCACGCCGGCGCCTGCGAGGTTGCCCGCAGCGAGCTCGATGCCCACGTTGAACATATTGTAGCCACCGACCGTAATCATGACGGAGAAGCCCTCGCCGGAGAAGTTGGCAAGCGCACCGGAGATTCCGAAGGGCGCGAAGATTGCGCCCAACATCCATGCCGTGATCAGGATGTGAAGCGGGGTGACCTTCTTGGTGACCCTCTTCAGACACACGAACAGGATTTGGAAGAACGCGGCGAGCAGACCGCCCACAAGGAACGCGCACACGAACAGCATGCCGCCCTCGGTCTTTGCGACGCCGAGGTTGTTATTGAACCCGACCGTGCCGCAGATCCAGCCAATCGCGATGCAGATAGCGGCGAACAGCACGTTGAACCACACGACGAACCACACACAGTTCCAGATGCACTTGCCCATCTTCTCGTTGTTCTTCGTCCAGGGACCCACGGCCTTCATGCCGACCGCCATCGCAAAGCCGGAGAACGGGAGCAGCGCGCCAAACGTCGCCCATTCCTCGACGTACTGATAGCACGCAAGGCCGCCCAGGATGCAGCCGATCACGCCCATGCTGACAAGCGTGGCACCACCCATGAAAAACGCCATCGGCGTGCCTACGAGCACGGTCTGCCAGAACGTGAGGATCGCCTGGGCGATGAGCGCGAAGGTGCCGCCCACCAGGAAGCTGTAGATAACTGTCTTGTATGGTTTCATGACCATCCCCTTCAACTATTCTTTTGACTCCACATCGCGCGAATGCGCAAAAACAGACACGCTTTCCCTCAAAAGCGTGAACATGCACACGATAGACTACCCGAAAGCGCGCGCCCGACCTCAACCCGCAGGGTCGAATCGACGGGTTGACTTGGCCGTGCGTCCCTGCGGCGAGAGGACGAATTTGCCCTGGGGGCATGAGAAAAGGACCGAACAGATAGGCGAATGGGGAACGCGAAAGAAAAGAGGACGCGCCTCCTACCCGGGCGGCTTCCCTGCACACGCAAAGGGGGCCGGCGGCGTGATAGCCGTCGACCCCCTTGTTGCGCAAGCGCCGCCTCGCGTCTGTTGGACGCGGTAACGTCTTTAATTCCCTGCAGCCCTTGAAGCTTGGTATTCCTCCACGAGCTTCTTCGTAACGTCGGCAGGCGCCTGCTCGTAGCCGTTGATCTGGATGCTGTACGAACCCGAGCCGCGCGTGATCGAGCGCAAATCCTTCGTGTACTTCACGACCTCAGCGTAGGGCACGCGCACGATGATCACCGTCTCGCCCTCGTCGTTGGAGTCGGTGCCGACGATGCGGCCGCGGCGCGTGGAGATATCGCCCATAACCGGACCCGCATAGTCCTCGCCCACCGTGATCTCCATGTCGGCCATCGGCTCGAGCAGCACAGGATCGGCCTGGTCGCACGCGGCGCGGAAACCGATGCGCGCGGCGGTCTTGAACGCCATCTCGTTGGAGTCGACGGAATGATAGCTGCCGTCGAACACGGCGACCTTGATGTCGACCATCGGGTAACCAGCGAGCACGCCTTCCTTCATGGTCTCCTGCACGCCCTTGTCGACCGCGGGAATAAGGCCGCCGGGGATAGCGCCACCCTTGATCTCGTCGACGAACTCGTAGCCCGCCCCCGGGTTCGGGGAGATGCGCAACCAGCAGTCGCCGAACTGCCCGGCACCGCCCGTCTGCTTCTTGTGACGACCCTCGGCCTCGGCGGTCTTGCGGATGGTCTCGCGATACGGGATGCGCACCGGCACGAGGCGAACCTCAACGCCCGTCTGCTCCTTGCAGCGGGAAATGAGCATGTCAACTTGCGTATCGCCCATCGCGGTGAGCACGGTCTGGTGCGTTTCCTCGTTGCGCTGGATATGAATCGACGGGTCGTTTTCCGACGCGCGGGCAAGAAACGTCCCGAGCTTGTCCTCTTCCTTCTTGTTGACGGCCTCGATCGCGACCGGGTACTGCGGCACCGGCAGCGGCAAGGGGTCGACGGCAATCTCGCCGGTAAGGGAAATCGTGTCGCCCGTGCGCGTCTCGGCAAGCTTCGGCACAACGATGATGTCGCCCGCCTTCGCGCTCTTCACGTCAGTGGCTTCCTTGCCCATCATGACGTAGAGATGGCCCAGGCGCTCCTTCTTGCCCGTGCGCGCGTTGATGAGCTCCATGCCGGGCTCGAGCACGCCCGAGAGCACCTTAAGGAAGCTCAAGCGGCCCACGAACGGGTCGGAGAGCGTCTTGAAGGCGAAGGCCGCGGGGCGGTTCGTCTCGTCGATGGGGATGGAGGTGCCGTCTGCCATCTGGAAGCGGCCGTGGCTCCTTGGGTGCGGGAAGTAGGTGCAGATGTCTTCCATAAGCCCCTGAATACCCTGCTTGATGATGGTGGAGCCTACGAACACGGGAATGAACAGCTCCTGCGCGATGGCCTTGTCGAGCAGCGACTCGAGCTCGTCTTGCGTGAGCTGCTCCTCGCCTTCGAGATACTTCATCATAAGCTCGTCGTCGGCCTCGGCCACAAGGTCGCACAGCTTGTCGCGGGCCGCCTGAGCAGCATCGGCGAACTCGGCGGGAATGGGCTCGATGCGCTCGGAGTCGTCGCCCTCGCCGAAATAGCGGGCTTCCATGCGGATGATGTCGATGACGCCCTTGAAGTCAGCGTCTTGCCCGATGGGGATGGTGACCGGGCCCAAACGCGAACCGAAGCGCGCGTGGAGCGTCGCCATTGCCATGTCGAAGTCGGCGTGCTCGCGGTCGATATGGTTGATGAACACGGCTCGCGACAGGCGCATTCCCTCGGCCTCGCGCCACAGCTTGGTGGTCATGACCTGTGGGCCTGCAACGGCGTCGACCACGAAAAGCGCCATTTCAGCAGCTTGCATGGTGGACAGCGTGTCGCAGATGAAGTCGGGGTGGCCCGAAGTGTCGAGCACGTTGATTTTGTAGTCCTTGTACGGGATGGGGGCAATCGAGGTGCCGATCGTGAACTTGCGCTTGATTTCCTCGGCGTCGTAGTCGAGATAGGACTTGCCGTCGTGTGTCGTACCCATGCGCGGGGTCTTGCCGGAGACGTAGAGCATCGCCTCAGCGAGCGAAGTCTTCCCCGCGCCGTCTTGACCCACCAGGACGACATTGCGCACGTGCTCAGTGGCAGGAGCTGCCATTTTGACCACCAACCTTTCGTTGCGTGGCCGCGCCCGAAAGAGCATCTTTGAGGCACAACCACTTTTAGTCTTGCACACACAAAGAACCGCTTGGTCAAGCCGACTTCGGCTTGCGTTGTAATCAGTGTAGCGTACTTTCGCCCTTTTTCATCCGCTTGCCCCAAGATTTGCCCCGCACTTTGGAAAGCACTTGCATTTTACGGGGAAATGCGCGCTACACGCCCCCGCGTGAAGCCATAGGGGAAGTCGTGCGACTATTCTGCTCGCTTCATGCGGACGCTCATGTCGATGGGCTTGGCGGTGAAGGGCGCTGTGGTGACCAGGCCATCGACGCCCGTCGCGGCGTAGGCTGCGGCGTTCTGCAGGTTGATGCCGCCCGCCGCGATGAGCGTGAGATGAGGGTCGATCGCGCGCAGCTCGGGCACGATCGCGGCCAAATCGTCCACCGGCAGCTTGTCGAGCTGGATGCCGTCAACGCCCGCTTCCGCGAGACGGCACGCCTCGTCGGGTCCCGCCTCCACGAACAGCTTCTTCTCCACGCAGCGGCCACGAAGGGCGGGAAGCGCGTCCAAGAACGCCTCGAAGCCGCCCATGAAGGTGATGTGATGGTCGAACACGAGCACGGTCTCGGACGCGCCCAAACGGTGCGGGAAGGCGCCGCCGCAGGTGACCGCCTTCGTGAGCAGGTCTTTCACCCCCGGCATGCTCTTGCGCGTGGTGAGCACCTCGCATGCGGGGTTCGCGCTGTGCGCCGCGTCCACGATCGCGCGCGTCTTGGTCGCTACGCCCGACAGGTGATCGCACAGGTTGAGCGACACCTTCCACGCCATATGCAGCGCCGCCGCCGTGCCCTCCGCACGAAGGAACGGCTCGCCCGCAACGAGCCGCTCGCCCGAACGCCGCGACCACACGACGCGCGCACCCGTCTTTCCGAGCACGCGAGCAGCCTCCTCCACACCGGCGAGCACGCACCCTTCGCGCGTGAAGTACTCGATTTCCCCCGGTTCCTCGCCGATGCCGAGGACTTCGGTCGTAAGATCGATATAGGGCATGTCTTCGAGAATGAACTGGTCGATGCGGCCATCGGGAATGAACACGTTCATGAGGATCCTTTCCATTTGCCGTTGCGACGCGCTGGCCGCAACCCGTTGATTCGGCCGTCCCGCCGGTCGAAGCGGGACAGAATAGCGGAACGAGCCACCCGACGTCCCGCACCTTTGGTTCGACTCCAAGCCTAGGCTTAGGCGCCCGCACATTCAACCTAGCATCTCGATGGGAATTATCCCTCAAGCGCCATAATCCGAAAAACTCGCACGGCCTTGCTCGTAAACGTCGTCATTTTCTCGAAATAAGACTAGAAATGCATCTTGCGAGCTTTTGCCCTTTTACGCCTTCTTAAGGCAAAACGGAACGCATTGCCTACTGTCCGACACGGGCCAAGAGGAACCCATATGACAACCAAGGAAGCTGTCCCAAAATCGACGCAGCCGAAAAGAAATCCGCTGACATCGGCGTGCCCGACGACATCCGCGACGACGCCGCTTCTGCTCGTGATGTACCGCTTCTTCATCGGCGTCTTCGTAGGCGCCGACTACCCCATCGCGACCTCGCTCATCACCGAGTTCACCCCCCAAGCACCACCGCGCGATATCCATGGGCATGGTCTCGGCGGCATGGTATTTGGGCGCTACCGTGGCTGCAGTCGTCGGCATCTCCCGCGTCGGGACTATCGTCGCCACGTACGCCACGCCGATTTTCCTCGCGAGCTTCGGCATCGGCCCTACCATGCTCGTGGCGGCTGGGCTCGTGATCTTGGGATTGGTGTTGTCCATCTTCATGGCGCCTGAGACCGCAGGGAAATCCCTTGAAGAGACGAGCTCGCTGTAAGACGCAACAGGAAAAGCGCCAACGGAGGCCCGCCCCGCTTGGCGGCGAGCTCCAGGATTGGGCGATTCGACCCACTGGCAACTAGGACGGACAGATCCCGAAAACAACAAGAGCGCCCTTCTCGCGATGAGAGGGGCGCTCCCGCTTTGCGAGCCGTTTGCCTTAGAGCTCGGAGATAATGCGCTTCGTGCGAGCGGCGACCTCGGCCTTCACCTGCTCGAGGTCGACACCCGGGCAAACGTCGTCGCGATAGACCACCTCGCCGTCGCACATGGTGAGCACGACATCGGAGCCATGACCCGAGAACACGATGTTGACCTCGGGATTCGTCATGGGGCACCACGAAGCGCCCGTCGTGTCGAGCACCGTGAGGTCAGCCTTCATGCCCACCTTCACAAGCCCGCAGTCCTCGCGACCCTGAGCGAGCGCTCCCCCGCGCGTGGCAGCGGCGATGACCTGCTTGGGCGAAATGATCGCGGGATCGAGCTCATGCCCCTTGTAGATCGTGCCCATAAGATACATGTCCTGGAACAGGTCGTGGTTGTTGTTCGAGGCCATGCCATCGGTGCCGAGCGCCACGTTCACACCCGCATCGAGAAGCTTCTGCACGGGCGCGAACCCGCTTGCGAGCTTCATGTTGGAGGCAGGGTTCAAGGCCACGGTCGCGCCGCGCTTGGCGAGAATCTCGATGTCCTTGTCGTCGACCCACACGCAGTGCGCCGCGATAACCGGCACGTCGAACACGCCGATGCTCTCGAAGTACTGCACGGGCGTGAGGCCGCCGTGGCGGCCCTTGCATTCCTCGTGCTCGCTTTTCGTCTCGGAGATGTGGATATGGATGGGAAGACCCGCCGCCTTTGCGACCTTCCCGATATCGGTACAGGTGATGGGGTTGGATGTGTACTCGGCATGGATGTTGTAGTCCACGCGGATACGCCCGTCCTGCGCGCCGTGGTACTGCTTGACGATGCGCTCCATCTTCTCGCACATGGGGTATTCCGCAAACGGCTTCGGCTCGAAGTAAAGCACGCTCTCGCAGACGTTCATCTTCATATGGGCCTCGCCCACCGCCTGCACGCGCTCGTCGGTGGCGTAATACATGTCCGACGCGCTGACCGAGCCGTAGCGCGCCATCTCGGCAAGGGCGAGCTTGGTCGCCCAGTAGTTGTCTTCGGGCGTCATCTTCCCCTCGAAGGGCCACACGAGGTTGTTGAGCCATTCCTGCAGGGGCACGTTCTCCGCGTAGCCGCGCAGAAGCGTCATCGGCAGGTGCGTGTGCGCGTTGTAGAGCGCTGGCATGAGCAGACGGCCGCGACCGTCGTAGGTCTCGCCGTAGTCGGCAGCGTTTTCAGGTGCGGCGTCGCCGATATAGTCGATCGTGCCGTCCTTGACGCCCACCCATTGATGGGCCTGGTAGTCAAGATTCTCGTCGAGGATATCGATGTCGGTGAAAAGCACGGGGATGCTCCTCTCTGTTCGTTTTCAATGGCACCTATTATAGGACTGCATCTAGTAATGCGCGAGGACGCTTTCGAGAGAGACGCTACCAGGTGCGGGTCTTCCAAGTCCCTAGCCATCGAGCGCGCGCCGATCGCAATGGTCAAGTGCTTCGGAAAGCCCGCGAGAACCAATTCGCAGCTCGCCTCTTCGCAACGCGCCTGCGGCACCGCGCAGAGAAGCTGCTACTGCGAAACTGCGGGCCCGCGCGAGCCTCGTTGGACTCGCGACAATCGTGCAGAAATCGACTTTGTCGTAGAGAGACAGGGATGCGTGTCCGCGATTGAGGTCAAAGCGGGCGAGAACACGCGATCTCGAAGCCTGTCCTCACTTAAAAAGAGCCATCCGGGCGTGCGCCTTATCCGGCTTTCAACTAAGCCCTTTGGAATGAACGATGGTCTCAGGTCTATTCCGCTCTATGCGGCTTTTTGTCTATAGAGCGCTATCCTGCTGTAACGCATGAAGTGTAGAGCGCATGCCCGCAAGAGGAGTTCGATTTTCGCCAGGACGGCTTCGGTCGAAGCCGCGCTTTCCACCTCCGCGACCCCGGCGGGATCATCCTAGAAATCATGCAGCCGCCGAATGATTAACGCACACTGCGGATTGCCCGGGCGGTTATGGGCAATCCGCAGCTGATGAATAGGGGGGGTGGCAAGGGAGACTGGATGCAACCGGAATGACGGGACGGTAAAATCCTGTTTTTTCATGCCATGGGTGTTGTGAGCGAAAGCAGCGATCAAGTAGCGAAGCACTTGGCCGATCGGCACTTTTGCATCATGCCGACGTCGACCGCATGATCGGCTCCCGTGATTTCAAGAGGCAAAACATATCGCTGGCAAAACTTCCTCTGCGCCTCCGGTTCGCAGATATGCCGAGTGGGGGCTTCGGCACGTACCCGACCGCCCCACCTCACATCGTTTTTGCGTTAGAGGGCCCACGCGGCGCTTTCGCGCTGCAGCTCCAACATACGGCGGTACCTGCCTTCGGGCTTTTCGCGTAACTCGGCCGGACTTCCCTGCTCCACCACGCGGCCGCCTTCGAGCACGACGATCTTGTCGGCGTTGTCGACCGTGCGCATGCGATGCGCGATGACGAGGACCGTCTTGCCTTGAAGCAACTCGGAGAGAGCAGCTTGCACCTGCGTCTCGTTTTCCACGTCAAGCGAGGCCGTGGCTTCATCGAGCAACACAATCGGGGCATTTTTCAGCAAGGCGCGCGCAATCGAGATGCGCTGGCGCTCACCGCCGGAAAGCCTGCCGCCGTTTTCCCCGATCAGCGTGTCGTAGCCGTTGGGCAAACGCTCCACGAACTCGTCGCAGCGGGCCGCCTTCGCCGCGGCGAGAACCTCCTCGTCCGTAGCGTTCTTCTTCCCAAGGCGAATGTTCTCACGCACGGTATCATCGAAAAGCACCACGTCCTGGAACACCTCGGAGAATGAAGAGAGCAGCGTTTCCGGATCGACAGTGGAGACGTCGACGCCGCCCACGAAGACCGCGCCGGAGCTTACGTCCCAAAAACGCGAAGCGAGCTTGACAGCCGTGCTCTTGCCCGAACCAGACGCGCCCACAAGCGCCGTCACCTGCCCTTCCCGCGCCGTGAACGACACGCTGCTCAAGACGTCCTCGCCGTCGGCATATGCGAAGCCCACGTCATCGAAAGCAACGTCGTAGCCCTGAGGCTCGAACGAGGTGCTACCTGTCTGAATTGGCTCGTTCTCGATGGCGCGCATGCGCTTCAGGCTCAAGCTCATGTCCATCAGCTCGGCGATGGCTTGCAAGATAACGTTGATGGGATCGTAAACCCTCGTCACCGCCAACAGATACACGAAGAACACGAGGAAGTCGACTCGTCCCGCCACGAGCAGCATCGTCCCCACCACGATGACGGATGCGATTCCCAGGCGCAAGAAGCCTTGGGCAGAGCACACCGCCACGCCCATAGCCAGTTCGGCACCAATCTTCTCTCGCTCGAAACGATCGATGCGACGACCAAGATTGCTCTGAAACGCGCCCACCTTGTTGAGCGAGCGTATCTCACGGTGGCATTCAAGGTATTCCTGCAGCCCATCGACGAACGAAAGGGACGCCGCGTTCTTCTTCGCGGTATGCGACTTCTGGACGCGCGCGGTCAGAAGCAACGCCACGAGCGCTACGGGGATGGGCCAGAGCGCAGATGCCGCCAGCCTCCAGTCGAACGCGAACATCATGACAGCGAACACCAGCGTCGAAGCGCCCATGCCGAGAATCTGCGGCATGGTGTGCGAGAACAGGCGCTCCTGATCGGAACAGTCCTTCATGATAACGCTTGTCAAGTCGGCCAAATCGCGCTTTCCGAAGAACGAGAGCGGGAGCAAGCGCAAACGCTCCGCGATGGCGATGCGCTTGCGGGCACTTTCTTGGTACACCACCGTATACGTCGCACGATATTCCCACATCTGCGTGACGAACATCACGGCAAGTGCCGCCACGATGCCCACCACGTAGGGCGCCATGCTGGGCAGGCAGGCAGCAGGGTCGCCCAGGCACCCGATGAAGTCGCTTGCGACGAAGTACAGCACCACGATGGGCAGCATCAGCATCAGGTTCGCCAGCGCGCAGAACCCGGCACCGCGCATGAAGTCCTTCATGCCCTGGTCGGTCAGGGCGAAAGCATCTTGAATCCTACGCCACACGGCTACCACCCCCTTCGATCCTCCACATCGCGCTCGTTCGGTAGTCTCGCCACATGCGCGCATACAGCCCGCCCTGCGCGACAAGCTCTTCGTGGGTACCCTGCTCCACGACCGAGCCCCGATCGATGACGAAGATGCGGTCCGCATTTGCGACGGTGGATAAACGGTGCGCGATCATGAGCACCGTCTTGTCTTCGCAAAGTGTCGCGAGAGCCGCCTGGATCAACGCCTCGTTTTCGGGGTCGGCGAACGCTGTTGCTTCGTCGAGAACCACGATTGGGGCGTCTTTCAGAATGGCACGCGCAAGCGCGATGCGCTGACGCTCTCCCCCGGAAAGGTACACGCCCGCTTTTCCCACCACGGTGTTCACGCCATCGGGGAACTTGGCGATGATGTCGTCGCACTGTGCCGCATGGAGCGCCGCGAGCACCTCGGCATCACTCGCATCGGGGCGACCCGCACGCACGTTGTCGGCCAAGCTCCGCTTGAACAGCCGATCGTCTTGGAACACGAAGGAAACGGCGCCCATCAGCTCCTCGACGGGAATGCATCGCACATCCGCCCCGCCCACAAGAACGACACCCTCATCTGCGTCCCAAAAGCGCGGGACGAGCGACGCGAGCGTCGACTTGCCTCCGCCCGACGGCCCGACGAGAGCCACCGTCGCCCCGGCGGGAACGGAAAGCGATACGTTGCAAAGCGCCGGTTCCCTGGACCCCGGATACGAGAAGCTGACGCCCGCAAGCTCGATGCTCGCCTCCTTCGGATGAAGCGCTTCCGCAGGCTCCACCTCGTCGATGGGAGCGACCTCCATAATCGTGTTCATCCGCCGCAGTGCGTCTTCGGCGATCATGACGGCCTCCGACGAATACATGACCTTCGACATCATCGTTGTTGTCATCGCCGAGAAGAACGCATAGAACAGGAAGTCAATCAGGAAAGCCGGGAAATCAGGTGCGACGGCCGCAAGCGCAATGCCTGCAGGCACGAGCACCGCGAAAGTCGAGTTGATCGCGACCAGCTGCACGACTTGGGGTCGTCGGCAATACTCGGTATAGTTCGTCGCCATGTCGCGATAGTCGATGACTGCCTCGTGGAATGCTTTGAACGAAAACACCGTCTGCTGGAATACCTTTACCACGGGTATACCACGAACGTATTCGGTTGCCGCAGCACTCATGCGCATGAGGGCCGCCTGGTAAAGCTCCATGAAATGGCGGCCGCCCTTCGCATCCTCGCGGCCCATCATCCACCACATCGCGGCGAAGGAAACGGCGATGGGGACGAGGCACAGAAGTCCCATCCTCCAATCGAACAGGAACGCCACGACAAAGAAGATCACCGGGGTGGCGAAAGAGCCAACGAAATCGGGCAGCTTGTGGGCGATGAGGTCTTCGGTCTGGCCCGCGCACCCGTCGATCACGCGGCGCATCTCCCCCGACGAGTGCGCGCTGAAATACCCTATGGGGATTCGCGCCACGTGGCGCACCATCGCCTTGCGCATATTTGCCGCAATGCGAAAGGCCGCAAGATGCGAGGCCATGAGCGCACCGAAATACACGATGATGCCCAGCGCGGCGAACACCACGGCAAGCACAGCCCACATCGCGGCCGATGATGCTTCGCTCCAGTTCGGGTACACCGAAATCAAATCACGGACAACGAACCACACGCATACGAGGGGCATCACGGTGAGCGCGGCGTTCAGCACCGAAAGACCGCATCCCGCATATGCCAAGACGCGCCGCTTGCCGGCGAATCTCAAAAGCTCGAGAATCGCGTTTTTCTTCTTGGCAGGGCGCTCTTTTCCCCCGCCCCTTCCCACCCCAGCCGCTGGAGCGCCGTCTTCCCGGATCATCGCCATATCTACCTCCCGGTCAAAAACCTACATACCGAGCTTGGCAAAGTGCTTCGAGAACACCTTGGTCCCGATGAATCCACCGATAAGGCCGCCAACAATGGTGGCAGCGCCGGTAACGACGCCCATTGGGCTTAGAATCGAGTTAACGAGCGTTTGGCCGTACTCGAGGGTCATGCCAGCCTGAACGCACATCTCGGCATAGGCCTCGCCCGTCATAAGGATGAGAGAGATCTGCCCAAGCCAGAAGCAGAACGTGAACGCGGCAAAGGCACAGATAAGCTTGGTCTTGGTGCGCTTCTGCGGATCGCCTGCGATAAGGTCTGCCACGATACCGCCCACAACAATGCCGACAGGACCGCTCCAGAACATACCCATCAGAAGGCCGACCGCACCAACTATAATGCCCATGATGGCGATCGCGCCACGCTTCGGGACGCGATAGGCCAGGTACATGAACACGGTACCAGCGAACAACGCGCCTACCGTGTGAGTAAACCAGCACAGGTTGGCATTCGCGCTAAAGATAATCGAGAACACCATGAACACTAGGAACAAAAGGATGCCGAACACGGCGATGAAGACGAAGTCCTTCGGGTTCAAGCCAGCACGTTCTTTTGCGACAGAACCAATTGTTGCTTTGCTTGCCATTGTGAAGCCTTTCTCTTGTTACTGCATTTCCGCAAACCCGAAATTGAGCTTCAACTTCGGAAGTGTTGCCTTGTTTAAGGGGAAGCGCTCGGCGATGCGCCCGTCTTCGACCAGGGCTATCTCGTCGCATGCCGAGCAGAGGAATTCATAGTCGTGCGAGACAACGCAGACAGCGATTCCCGCATCGCGCATGCGCGCGATCTGGGCATCTATTCGACGCATGTTGCGATAATCCAAGCCACTCGTAGGCTCGTCGAGAATCATCGCGCGGGCACTCGAAAGCAAGCCAGCAGCGATGGAAAGCCGTTGGCGCTCCCCACCTGAAAGGGAGAGCGGGTGCCTGTCGGCAAGACCTTCGAGAGCAAGCGCAGCCTTTATTGCTGCAATCCGGTCCTTATTGCCTAGGCTGTCTTTCGCGCCATCCGAAGAGCACGCGCTTGCAAGCTCATCGTCGACTGTGCTGCTGAACAACTGGTATCCCGGTTCTTGCATAACCAGGTACACGCGCCCCGCCCGTTTCCTTGCGCGAAGCGGCACGTCGTCGACCTCGATCACCCCCGCCTTTTCCTTGAGAAGGCCGGCCATGCACCGGGCAAACGTCGTTTTCCCAGCCCCGTTGCGCCCCACAATACCGACGACACTGCCCGGAAGGAGGCAGGAATCGAGACCGTTCAAGACCGCAGGCGCACCGCGGTAGCCAGCAACTACGCCGCTCATACGTACGATGGTTTTTCCGTAAGAAGGTGATCTGGAGGCATTCGATGCGACCGCGTCGCCCAAGGGCGACACCGCCACAACAGAGTCGATTTCAGCAAGAGAGGCGGCGCGCAGCCCCATATCAGTTCTCGTTTCAAACGGCATAGCAAGGAACTCTGCCGCCGCCCAGTCTCCTATAACCGAGCCATCGCTTATAACCACATAGCGGTCTGCAATACCATCAAGCCACCACAGACGATGCTCGGAGATAAGCACGGTCTTCCCCTGGCTCTTCAGAAGCGCAACCGTGCGCGCAAGATTCCGCATCGCATGCACATCGAGCGACGCGGTTGGCTCATCAAGCACGAAGATGTCAGGATGCACCGCATAGGCCGATGCCAGGATAACCGACTGCTTCTGCCCGCCGGAAAGCGCCTCGGTACCGCGCCCGAGTAGGCCCTCAATACCGAGCGTTGCCGCTGCCTGCGCCACACGTTCGACCATTTCCTCGCGATCGATTCCGAAGTTCTCACATCCGAAAGCGATTTCCGAGGTCACGTCGAGATTGACGAACTGGCTACGCGGGTTCTGGAACACCGACCCGACATGCGCGGAAAGCTCGCCCATCGTCCATGCGGAAACGGGTTTTCCCGCAACAAGCACCTCACCTTGAAGGTCCCCTTCGTACATAAGAGGAATAAGCGCATTAACGAGGCGCGTAAGCGTTGTCTTGCCACATCCTGACTGCCCGGTCACAACAACGCATTGACCGCGAGGGATCTTAAGCGAAACGTCACGAAGCGACGGGCGGGAAGCACCCTTGTAGCAAAACGTGCAGCCGTCGAGCTCGATAGCATAGGGCGAAGCCTTCGCCGCGGCGGCATTTTCCATCATCAGAGCACCCCCGCTCTAAGGCAAACGGCAAACGCCAGAAGCGCCATCACAGCGATAAGGCATGCGACGTCGACTGCGCATATCCTCAGGCGGTAATACGAGGTGCGGCGCACGCTCGCCCCTACACCGCGGACGACGACCGCGTTCCCCAGCTCGTCGGCAACCTGGCCTAAACGCGCGATCACGGGCACAAGGAAATGCTCGGCGGTCTTCGCGGGATGGCACACGACCGATTTCGGCGTGAGAGCGATACCGCGCGTCTTCATCGCGTCGGCGACGGCGGAGAATTCGCGGCCCATGGTGGGGAGGAAACGAAACGCCACGCACACAGCCACCGAAACATTCGCGGGAACGCGAATCGCCTGCAGAGCACAAGCGAGCTCGCCGAGACGCGTGGTTGCAATCATGTTGAAAGCGAACATGAAGGCGGGCAGAACATGGCGGTACATGAGAAGCGACGCCGCAAAGGGCGAAAGCAAGGTGCTTCCGCTCGCCACGAGCAGCTGCGCCGTCACAGCGAACAGCGCATAGAAGGCAAGCCAGCGCACAATCGCGGAGAAGCGGCGGCAATACGTCATCGCGGCAACGGTAAGCGCCAAAACGCCCATCTCGGCGAACAGGCTTTGCGAAAGCGCCATCTGTACGTTAATCATCACCAGCACCGCAAGCGACACGCGCGGGTCGAGATGGCGCGGCGCGGCGTCGGCGGACAGCGAAGACCGCGCCTGCACTACCGCGCTCAAGGGCAAAGACGTATCCATCGAAAGAGCCATGCAGTTTTCGTCCTTCTTCCTATCAGTTAGCCATAGGTGACTTATTCGCGATACAATAAAGCTCGGTGAAGCGATGCGAAAGACGGAACGGGAAGATGGAAAACGACGCCGAAAAGAAATCAAGTTCTACCGAAAAATCAAACGGAAGCTATGCCTCAGAACAGGGAAACCCGCTTTACGACATGTTCGTCACACAGCTTACGCGGCTGCACACCGTACGCGCGAAAGAAGCAATCGCACGCGGCTTCGGGCAGGCAAACCTGGTGCGAAGCGTCGGCGAGACATGGTTTGTCGACCCCCGATACGGCAAGGGCTCCTATTGGTTCTACCTCATGGACGGCGACACTATCGTCGTGTCGATGGACATCACGTACGAACGCGCCGTGGAGGCAGCCATAGAGACTGTTCCCTATCTGGGGTTCGGTCTCTATGAGCATGCAATGCCCGAGTATTGCTCGCCCGAGTGCGCCGGATCGAACTGCAAGCTCATAGGGCATGACTGGGATGGCGGCACCTACACAAGCTCGTTCGAGCCCGGCAAGCGGCTTTCATCGGCGTCGATCACCATTGCCCCCGAAGCGATGCACCGCTATGCGGACGCCTTGCGCTGCGACCAGGAGAAACTGCGTCGCACCATCGGGCGGCTCACCACGTCTGATGGCGTGCCCGGCTTGCCCTCGGCGCTTCGAGGGCTTGACATCACCTACCCCGCCGCATCAATAGCCGATGCGTATTATCACGCCAAGGTGATTGAATGCTTCGCGCTGCTGGCGAGCGGCATTCCCGAGAGGGACACGACAGCCGACGCCGCGCACATAAGCGACAAGGATTGCGTCGAATGCATCTGCTCTTACATCGATGGCAACCTATCATCCGATCTCAGCACGAAAACGCTGTGCAATATCGCCCATGTAAGCGAGGGGAAGATGATATCGGCGTTCCGCAATGTTCAGGGGGACACCCCGCAAAGATACATCCGCGCACGGCGCCTGGAGCACGGACGACGCCTTCTCCTTGATGAAAGCCGCGAAATCGGCCGAATCGCCAAAAGCGCAGGCTACCGCAACCAAGGAGCGTTCACCGACGCATTCAAGCGTGCCTACGGCACGACGCCACGCGCCTATCGCAAAAGATTGCGCATCGAATAGGACAGAGCATCGCGCTATACCCCGCCACCCCGAAAACAGGTGGGAGCCGGCCATGCGAGCGACTCAGATTAGAGGGGCGATGGGGAACGAAGGTCAACCGCCGGCGACGCTACACTCGAAAGGATGCGCCGACGTGGCGATCGGCGTCAAGCGTTTGGCGAAGGAGCTGCCCGACCTCGCCTTCGTCCCCCTGCAAACCGAATGGCTCGACATCGCCGTCGCGAAGAGCCAGCGCACCACACCGCTTGTGCGGGAAATTCGCAAGATTGCGGAAAGCGAGTCCTCCCGCGGCGCGATCGACGCAATCGAGGGCTACGAAGCGGCGAACACGGGGACCATCGTCTACGAGAGCTAGACGAGCGACGCGGGTTGCAGGATTCGGGAGAGAAGACACACTTCTTCGATGTCCGCATTTGTCGATAGGTTTTCCCTATAGCAATTGCATCAATTCATGTATTTCCCGATTTCCGAGCGCGTGACTATACTTCACACCGACATAAACGCGGCGATAGCCAAAACGTCAAGTGCCGAATAAAAGAGGCACCGAGACGAGCCCGAGCAAGCATCCAACCGAAAGGCAGACAATGGCAGTGAACTATGGACCGAATCGATACGACGTCGTCGGCAGCTTCCTTCGCCCCGCGAAGCTGAAGCAGGCGCGCGAGGATTTCAGCGCAGGTGCAATCGACGCCGCAGCTTTGAAGGCAGTCGAGGACGAGTGCATCACCGACCTCATCGCGAAGGAGAAAAAGGCCGGCCTGCGCTTCATCACCGACGGCGAATTCCGCCGTGCGACCTGGCATCTTGACTTCATGTGGGCATTCGAGGGCATCGGCCATTCCACAACCGAAGACGGCCTGCCGTTCCACGACGAGGCCGCCAAGATCGACGACACCTATCTGACGGGGAAGATTTCGCTCGCAGGCGAGCATCCCTTCGTCGAGCACTTCCGCTTCGTCCAGTCCTTCGAGGACGAGAACACCACGGCGAAGCTGACGATACCCGCGCCCGCGCAGTTCATCGAACAGTTCATCATGCCCATGAACCGCAAGGCGACCGACGCCGCATACGGAAGCGACGCGCTCCTAGAAGACGACATCGTCGCCGCCTACCTGGCATTCATCGAGCAGGTTCACGCCGCGGGCTGCCGCAACCTGCAGTTCGACGACTGCTCGTGGGGATGCCTTGTCGACCCGAAGGCAGAGCTTTTCTTCGGGACCGACCAAGCGGGGCTCGCGCGCATCAAGGAAACGCTGCTGCGCGTGAACAACCGCGTGCTCGACGCCGCGCCCGCCGACCTCTGCATCAACACGCACGTATGCCGCGGCAATTTCCACAGCACGTGGGCCTGCGAGGGCGGCTATGACGACGTTGCCGACGCACTGCTCGCAAACGAGCACGTGAACGCTTTCTTCCTCGAGTTCGACGACGAGCGCTCCGGCAGCTTCGCACCGCTTTCGAGTGTGCCCGCGGGCAAGAAGATCGTGCTCGGGCTTGTCACCACAAAGCGCGCCGAGCTCGAGGACAAGCACGCCGTCATCGCGCGCATCCACGAGGCGGCGAAGTACGTGCCGCTCGAGAACCTCTGCCTCTCCCCGCAGTGCGGCTTTGCAAGCTGCGAGATTGGCAACAAGCTCACCGAGGAGCAGCAGTGGGCGAAGGTGGCGCTCGTGCGCGAGATCGCCGAAGAAGTGTGGGGCGACTAGCTTAGGCCGTGCGCACGCCGCGCGTAACCCCCGAAGGGGAGGGCAGACAAGCTCTCCCCTTTTGCGTTCTTTGCGCGAAACGCCTGCAAGGATGTTGTTTTCCCCTATCCTTGAACACCGATGGCCCACAGGCGAGGAGCGCTCATGAAACTGCAGCAACTGAAATACGTCGTGAAAGTCGCCGAGATGGGCAACATCACCGAGGCGTCGAGGCGCCTGTTCGTGTCGCAGCCTTCCATCACCGCCGCAATCCGCGATCTGGAGCACGAGATGGGCGTCGCCATCTTCGAGCGCACGAACAAAGGCGTCGTAGTGACATCGGAGGGTGAGACGTTTCTGGGATACGCCCGACAAGTGCTCGAACAGGCAGACCTTCTGGAGGAGAAGTACAAGGGCGAGACGCAGCAAGTCCCCCATTTTGCCGTCTCCTGCCAACATTATTCGTTCGCCGTCAACGCGTTTGTCGACGTCATACGCGAGTTCAACGCCTTTCGCTACGATTTCACCCTGCGCGAGGAGCAGACGCACGAGATCATCGAGGACGTCTCGCGCATGAAAAGCGAGCTAGGGATCATCTACCTCTCCAAGCGAAACCACGAGGTCATCGAGAAAATGCTGCGAAGCCAAGACCTTCTATTCGAGCCCCTGTTCACCGCCGAGCCGCACGTGTTCATCTCGAGCGCTCATCCGCTTGCGGAGCGCGAGTCTGTAACGCTCGACGACCTCGACGACTTCCCCTACCTTTCCTACGAGCAGGGAGATTTCAACTCGTTCTATTTCAGCGAGGAGCTGCTCAGCACGCTCGACCGTCGCAAGAACATCCGCGTGCGCGACCGCGCGACGCTGTTCAACCTGGCCGTGGGGCTGAATGGGTACACCGTGTGCAGCGGGGTCATATCGCACGAGCTCAACGGCGAAAATATCATCTCGGTTCCGCTGGACGTGGACGAGACCATGACCATCGGGATCATCACCCGCAGAAACACCACGTCAACGCGCTACGGGAAAGCCTACCGGGAAGCAATCAAACGCCACATCCCGCAAAGTTCGTAATTGCGACGAGTAAGAAAGCAGAATCGCAACGCAACAGAAACGAGCAAATAGGAAAACAGTGGCGCAAAACCGAGTTGCCCCCGCAATGCTCATCCTGGACACAACCCGTTACCCCCGTTTGAGAAAGTTTGCCCTCAGGGGAATCAAAACTACTGTCGAACCTCGCGGGGTTCGAGCCCTCTAGCCTGGAGATAAAAAAATCGCTGGCCGATTGTTCGACCAGCGATTGAATTCATGGTGGAGAATAGGGGGTTCGAACCCCTGACCTCATGGCTGCCAGCCATGCGCTCTCCCAGCTGAGCTAATTCCCCGTAAAAGGTGCATCGACTATACTAACAGAACGACGATTTCGGTCAAGCACTTTTTTGAAAAAGTTTTCAGCGAGTTTGCTGAAGCCGCACACAGCAGTCGTGACGCTGCCGGCGAGCTCAAGAGGTCGCCATGCCCCGATAAGCCGCACGCGAGAACATGCGCACACCACCATCCCCTTCTTCCGCAAAAAACATATGGGGGTTTCAGCGCAATCTCCTCGAGCAATTAAGCGATTAGACCCACAGCCGGGACGCCGACTCGACACGATGCCGCCTGCTGCAAGATTGCGCCAGCGCGAGGCGCGAGCCCGAATAATATCCCCCAGCGCCCCAACCGGCTCCATCGATCACTCGTGTACAAAATTGACGATAAGTTGTGAAGAAATAGTGATGTTGCCTGATTATCCCTCTTAGCTGTCCCGAAAGTGTCGCATCAAAAGCGAAATCGCATCGCGTTATTCCTCAAATTCGCTCATTTTGAGGAGTTCTACATAGTTTCTGCATAACATATCGTCGTTTTTGTACAGGGACACTGTGTCCTACTCCAAAACAAAAGCGCCGCCTCATTGCGCGAGGCGGCGCTTGATGAATCACACGCTTGAGAAGCCTGCCCCCTGGGGTCAAGTCTTCTCGCGAGCGCTATTCGGCCTTCTCCTCGGCCTCTTCGCGCTTTGCAGCCTCCACATGGGCGATGATGTCGTCGAGCGCACCGGCGACGTCGTATTCCTCGACCTTGCCCTCGTCGCACAGGGCTGCGAACTTCGGGTCGATCGGAAGCGTAGCCACTGCGGGGATACCGTACTTCTCGGCAACGGCGGCACCCTGGGGCTCGCCGAAGATATGATGCTCCTTGCCGCACTCGTCACACTTGAAGTACGCCATGTTCTCGACCAGGCCCACAACGGGGACATCCAGGTCGTGCGCCAGGTTGACCGCCTTGCCGACGATCATGGCAACAAGCTCCTGAGGTGCGGAAACGGTAACAATGCCATCAACGGGCAGCATCTGGAACACCGTGAGGAACACATCGGAGGTTCCCGGAGGCATGTCAATCAGCATGTAGTCAACATCGCCCCAGTTGGTCTCGTCCCAGAACTGCTTGATGATGCCGGAAACGACCGGGCCGCGCCATGCGACGGGCATATCGCCCTTCGGGAGCATGAGGTTCACGGACATGACCTTGATGCCGCTGTCGGTGAGCGCCGGGTAGATGCCCGTCTCGTCAGCATGCAGCTTGTCGGTCACGCCGAACGTCTTCGGGATGGAGGGGCCGGTGACGTCCGCGTCCAGGATGCCGACGTTGAAACCCTTCTTGCGCAGCTCGCTTGCGAGCAGGCTCGTCACGAGGGACTTGCCGACGCCGCCCTTGCCTGACACAACGCCGATCACGTGCTTCACGTTGCTCGCCGCGTTGGTCGTGTACTTGGAAGGCGCCGTGCGCTCGCCGCAGCCCTCAACGCCGCAGCTGCCGCACGAATGCGAGCACTCTTGTTCTTCTGCCATAAGGCTTCTCTCTTTCTCGTCGTCTAAGCCAAAGGCCGCTCCCCCTGGCGCGACCACCGTTACGAGTCACATGGTATCACAACAGTAGCAATTAAAGAGGCGGCCGAAGCCGCCTTAAGGTATTGCTATTTGATTGTTGAAGTGGCCCTCGCCTTTTACTCGTCTTCGGGCTTTTCCGATGCGTAGAATGTCGCGTCGTCGAACACTTCCTTCAGGCTCTTGCCATCGACGAAGGGAATGTCGAGGAACTCGCCGACCGTCGGCACAAGCTCGCTACAATCGACGTAGTGGCCCTTCTCGTTTTTCCGGGAGGTGTCCTGCGCGCGCCAGTACCGATCGTTCACATCGGTGAGGTAATAGCTCGCTCCATTGACGTCCATGTACACCGAATGCTTGGCGCGCAGGTACATGGGCATATCCTCAAAGGATATTTCGAGAGCATCAACCGCCTTGGTTCCCATAAGCGACCCCTTTCTTCGGGTTTACCTTGGGAACATGATATCAAGAAGCGCGTAGACTTTTAAGGGTGAGGCGAAGAAATAGCGAGCGCCAGGCGCTTTTTCGAAATCCCACGTGAAAGTGGCTATATCACGCCCCCGGGCGTAGCTATTCAGCAGGGGGAAGGCGAATAGGGAGTTGGCGAAGCGGCGCGACGGGAATCGCCTCGGGGGCGCGGCTCGTGTGTCCCGAAATGGGAACGTGACGCCCGCGAAGGTTGCGCCGATCGCGGGCGTCACGCCGTCTTACGCGCCCGAGCGCGCCGAGCGCCGGAAGCGGCGCACGCGTAGAAAGTCTCCCGCAGCGGGAAGGATGTCAGCGGCGTCGGCAGCGGTCCTAGCGGTGACCCCAACGTCGGCGCTCGCTTCGTCATCGGACCCAGCACAAGCTCCAACGCCAGCGCCAACCGAGAAGCGATAGATGCCGCACGAGCGATTCGCCACGGGTACGGGAACCGGCGCGGGATCGGGGTCGCTTTCCGTGGGATCGGGCAACCATGTGAGATTGCGCACGACAACGCGGGAAATAGGCACCCGCGGGCTGAGAATCTCGAGCTCCTCCCCTTCCGCAAAGCGATTGCGACAGCGCGCAACGATGGTGCGGGTCTCGAGGTCGGCGGTGACGACGTCGGCTACGTGCATCGCCTGCTGCTCGTAGCCATCGTAGTTAGGAGCCTGCTCGGCCTCGCCGAAAAAGAACCCCGTCCCATACGGGCGATGCGACACCGCTTCCAGCTCGGGCGCGAAATCGGCAGCGGGAGCGCCGTCGAGCACCTGACGATATGCGTTCACCACGCTGGCCACGTAAAACGCCTTCTTGTTGCGCCCTTCGATCTTGATGGAGTCCACGCCCGCCGCTCGCAGCGCGTCAAGGTGCGCAAGCATGTTCATATCCTTCGCATTCATGATGAACGTGCCGCGGCCATCCTCCTCGATGGGGAAATGCTCGCCCGGGCGCTTCTCCTCCTCGAGCGTGTAGCTCCAGCGGCAGGGCTGCGTGCAGTGCCCGCGGTTGCCCGAGCGGCCAGTGAGATAGGAGCTGATGAGGCAGCGCCCCGAGACCGCCATGCACATGGCGCCGTGCGCGAACGCCTCGATTTCCATGTCTGCCGGCATGTCCTCGCGCATGCGGGAGATATCGTCAAGCGACATCTCCCGCGCGCACACCACGCGGCTCGCGCCCAGGCTATACCATACGCGCGCTGCCTCGGAGTTGGCGACAGACGCCTGGGTTGACACGTGGAGTGCAACGCGCGGAGCCACGCGACGGGCGATGGCGGCCGCCCCCAAGTCGCCGATGATGAAGGCGTCGACCCCCGCCGCATCGAGTGCGCGGAAATAGTCGGGCAGCGCAGCCAGGTCACCTTGCTCCATGAGGATGTTTGCGGTGACGTGAACCTTCACGCCCGCAGCGTGGGCGATTTCCACCGCAGCGGGAATGTCTTCGAGCGCAAAGTTCGCCGCGCGGGCGCGCATGCCGAAGCGATCGGAGGCCAGATACACCGCGTCCGCGCCGAAGCGTACGGCAGCGCGCAGCTGTTCGATACCCCCTGCAGGCGCAAGGAGCTCCATATTGCGTTGGGTATTCAGATGATCACTCTTCCGCTCGTCTAAAGCACGCCTGCGCGCTACGCCATTTCCACCTGAGGGCCTTGCGGCGTGTCCTTGATCGTGAGGCCGAGGGCCGCCATTCCGTCGCGCACGGCGTCGGCACGGGCCCAATCCTTCGAAGCGCGCGCCTCGGCGCGAAGGGCCACGAGCGCCTCGACGGCCTCGGTCGCGTTGCCGCCCGCGTATCCGGCGAGCTCGGCGGCAAGATCGACGATCTCGGCAGGATAGGCATCGCCCTCGGCGGTAGCCGCCGCGACGTCGATGCCGAACACGCCCATGAGCTCGGCGATCGAGTCGCGCGCGGCAATGAGCGCCGGCACGTCGGCCGCGGTGGGCTCCTTGCCTGCAATCGCGCTGTTCACGTCACCAACCAGGGTAAACACCGCGCCCAGTGCGGCGGGTGCGTTGAAGTCGTCGTCCATCGCGTCGACGAAGGCCGCACGCGCTGCCTGCGTTGCTCCCTCGATCGCTGCAGCGTCGAGCGCGCACGCACCCTCGGCCGTCGCGGACGCGAGCAGCCACTCGAGGTTCTTCACCGTGTTCTCGATGCGCGTGAGCGCCGCATCTGCCTCGGCCAAGCGGGCGTCGCCGAACACGAGCGGGCTGCGATAGTGCGTCTGCAGCATGAGCATGCGCAGCGTCTCGGGACGCACGATGTCGAGCGCCTCGTGCAGAAGCAGGAAGTTGTTGAGCGATTTCGACATCTTCTCGATCTCGCCGGTCTTCTCGTTGGCAATCTGGAGCATGCCGGAGTGCATCCAATGGCGCGCGAACGTGCAGCCGCACGCCGCCTCGCTTTGCGCGCGCTCGTTCTCGTGATGCGGGAACACCAGGTCAGCGCCGCCGCCATGGATGTCGAAGGGAAGCCCCAGGTACTTGCGCGACATGGCCGAGCACTCGATGTGCCAGCCCGGACGCCCCTTGCCCCAGGGGGAATCCCACGAAGGCTCGCCGGGCTTGGCCGCCTTCCAGAGCGCGAAATCGAGCGGGTCGCGCTTGCGCGCCTCAAGGCCCTGGCCATCGGCGCGAAGCTCGCGGTGGCCCGATTCCATCTCGTCGATGTTGCGGCCCGAAAGCTCACCGTAGGCGGGATACGAGCGCACGCTGAAGTACACATCGCCCTCGACCTCGTAGGCATGCCCGCCATCGACGAGCTCCTGGACAAGCGCGATCATGTCGGGAATCTCGCCTGTGGCGCGCGGGCGCACGTCGGGGTCGAGCACGCCGGCCGCGTGCATGTCGTCGATGAACGCCTGGGTGTACTCAGCGGCCACTTCTGCCGCACTTCTACCCTCTTCACCTGCGCGTTTGATGATCTTGTCGTCGACGTCGGTGACATTTTGCACAAACGTCACGTCGAAGCCGCGCCAAATGAGATAGCGGCGAATCACGTCGAAGCTGATAAACGTGCGCGCGTTACCGATGTGGATGCGGTTGTACACGGTCGGGCCGCAGACGTACATGCTGATCTTGCCGGGCTCCTTTGGCTGGAACTCGACTTTTTGGCGCAGCTTGGTGTCGTAAATCTTAATCATAAGGTTCCTGATACTTTCTTGTGATAGCTGGGGACGCGCTCGTTTGGCGGGCGCCTAGCCCTCTTTCAAATCCTCCGAGTTTACGGGCTCGACATCGGCGAGCGCCTTCTTGAACTGCGGACAGACTTCGTCGCGCAACGCGGCAATCTGCGCCTCCAAGTAGTCGATGCGCGCGCAGTTGGAACGATGCTGCTCTTCCACGATATCGGGGAGATTCTCCATGCGCTTCGCGGCGGCGGACTGCTCGCTGGTGACGCGCTTGCCGTCGCGCTTGACAATACGCCCGGGGATGCCGACGACCGTGCAGTTGGGCGGCACGTCCTTCACCGCCACCGCGCCGCCACCGATCTTGGAGTTGTCGCCGACGGTGATGTTGCCAAGCACTGCCGCGCCCACGCCTACGATGACGTTGTTACCGAGGGTCGGATGACGCTTGCCGGTCTCGTTGCCGGTTCCGCCGAGCGTGACGCCCTGGTAGAGCGTGCAATCATCGCCGATGATGGTGGTCTCACCGATGATGACGCCCATGGCGTGGTCGATGAAGAACCGACGGCCAATCTGAGCACCCGGGTGAATTTCCACACCTGTCATGAAGCGAGTGAACTGCGAAGATATGCGCGCGAGGCTCTTTAGGCCATGATTCCACAGCCAGTGTTCCACCACATGCGACCAACGCGCATGGAGGCCCGGGTAGGTGAGCCAGATAACGAACGAGCTTTGCGCAGCAGGATCTCGCTCCTTAACAGCGCGGACATCTTCGGCGATCGTCTTGAAAATATTCATAGCAAACCCCTCTGTTCAAGTAGGATTATAGCAAACTCAATCCGCACATCGAACGAGAAGAGCCACCGCCGTAGCCGAAATGCCCTCTTCGCGGCCTTCAAAGCCCAAATGCTCAGTCGTGGTCGCCTTCACGCCCACGTTTTCAGGGGAGATGCCCATCGCGCGCGCCAGGTTCTCGCGCATCTGATCGCGGTAAGGGGAAAGCTTCGGTGCCTGGGCCGCGATGACGCTGTCGACGTCGAGGATCTCGTAGCCGCGATCGCGCACGAAATCGGCAACGGCGGCGAGCAGCTTCATGGAGTCGGCGCCTTCGTAGGCGGGGTCGGTGTCGGGGAACAGCTTGCCGATGTCCCCTCCGCGAATGCCGCCCAAAAGCGCGTCGGCAACCGCATGCGCGAGCACATCGGCGTCGGAGTGCCCGAGAAGGCCCCGCGTATGGGGAATATCCACGCCGCCCATGATGAGCTTGCGTCCCTCAACGAGCTGGTGGACATCGTAGCCCTGGCCGATCCGGAGGTTCCTAGGGTCCATCGGTTATTCCTCCGGCTGTTTCAGGTAGAGCGCCCGCACGGCCGCGGCGAGCATCATATAGTCCTCGGGCACCGTGAGCTTGATATTGTTGCGCTTGCCTTCCACCACGAGGACCTTGCCACCGAGGCGCTCGATAAGCGACGAGTCATCGGTGCCCATGAAGCCATCGGAAAGCGCGCTCGCGTGCGCACGGCGGTAGATTCCCGTGCGGAAGACCTGCGGCGTCTGTGCATCCCAGAACACCCGACGGTCGGGCGTGCCCATGATGACGCCGTCTTCCACAATCTTCAACGTATCGACCGCGGGATGTCCCACGATAACGCCGTCGCAGTCGATATTGCCCTTGCAAGTATTGATGGTGTGCAAGATAAGCTCGGGGGAAACGAGCGGGCGCGCGCCGTCGTGCAAGACGACGTAGTCGTACTCGTCGGTGACGTACTCGAGACCGGAGAACGCCGACTCCTGGCGCGAGGGGCCCGAGGGCGCGACCACGATGGGCGTGACGAACGGGAACGGGTTGATCGCGCGGTTGAGGTATTCCTCCTGGCGGTCCTCGGGGCACACGATAACGATGAGCCCCACGTCGCCCACGGCGTCGAACGCCTCTGCTGACCAGGTGAGAATAGGCTTCCCGGCGATTTCGACGAGCTGCTTGCCGCCTTCGCGACCGAAACGCTCGCCCGAACCGCCCGCCAGGATGATGGCGGCCGTCTTCGGCTTGGGGTCGACAACGCCTTGCAAGCCGCACACCGTTTTCGTGAGCGCATCGAAGTCGAGGTCATCGAACATCGCGTCCGGCACATCGAGCACGGAGGGCGTGTAGATGGGGTCGATCGTTTTCGGCATGAGAGTCCTTCCCTTGTTCGTCGGGTCGCGAAGATGCGAGCGCGAGCGCGCCGCCGGCAATCCGACGCATCGTTTGCGTGCTATTTTACGGCAAGCAGCGAGCGAGCGGAGGTATTCCGCATAACAAGTTGAAACGACATCCAGAGCCACAGCCAATAGGATATCGGCTAAACCCGAAAGGCTAAGACAGGCGGGATATTTCTCGACAGAGAGAAAAACGCTATCGGCCCGCTTTGATCTCCTGAACTCGATTTTCAACAATCGTGATGAGATCTTGCTGAGAGTGAATGTCCATTTTCCCGTAGATATGATAAATGTGGCTGCGGACCGTGTGGTTGGACACGCAGAGCTCATCGCAGATATAAGCGGTATCGCGGCCCTTCGCGCAAAGGGCGAACACCTCGCTCTCACGGGGCGACAGTGCAAACTGCTCGCACACATCGTCGCAAGCGATCTTCCACGCCGCGGGGGCAGCGGGAACGGCAGGCGACTCGCCGTCTTTCGCATTGGAACCCTTCATCGAGTCGTAGGAGAAGGCCATCACGACGAACATGAGCACGAGGATCATGGCAATCGGAAGCACTTGAGAGAGATGCCAAGAAGGGAACGACGAGCCGACCAGCATGACCCCAAGCGCAAGCGCCCAGCCGAGAAACATGCCCGCCGCATTGCTCAGCCTGCCAAGCGCGAAATACTTAGGGTAAGAGATTTTGTACTCGTCGATCATCGACAGGAGCTGGCTCATGCTGAGCATATCGAAGCTGGTAAAGCTGAACATGAGAAGCGCACAGCTCGCAAAAAGCAAATTGACGTGCAACTGGCTCGACATTGCAAGCGGAGCCAAGCCCAGCGCCGCAATGCCGAAGAGAACATACTGAATCAAATTCAGCGTCACGCGTTCCTTAAACCACAATCCATAAAGCAAAATGAAAACACCCGACAGCATAGCCCCGAGCCATATGAACCCCGAGGACACGCTCTCCTGACTGCCGTTCAGGCCTATGAACAGAGCAAACGAGAACGTAATGCCGTAACAGAGCATCTGCATAAGGGGGAACAGGAAAGCCCTTTTGGAATCTTCCGCGCAGGAGATGGTCCAAGAATTCCACTCGGAACATCCCCTTCCTCGACCTTTGCGAGCCCCTCGGGCTTCCCCTCCTCAGCACTAACAGCGAAGCCCTTCTGCCTGCATCCGACAATCGAGAGCCAGTATGCGAGAACCGGAAGCACGAGAACGCAAATGATTGCCGGCAAGGACCGGCCTGGCTGCATGCATGCAAATGTGGCAATGGAACAGCTCAGAAGCGTCGAAAACGCGAGGAGCAGAAAAGCGCTCTCGGGCCTGATTCGAAAAACGCCGTAGACCATGTGAATCAAGACGAAAGCCGCGCCACATCCGAACAGAAACCACAACGCATAATGGATAGCGTACGGAAGCAAGCCCCCTACGGGAAAAGCAAGCAGCAAAGCACTTATCCCGGCCAGCGGCGACAAGGCGAACGGAAGAACCATGAGAACAGGCCCGTCGAACGCCTTACCCTTGCCGGAACGCATTACGAGAAACCAGACGACAAGCATAACCGCCGAGCCGAGCAGGGCGCACCCTTTCAGCCTGAACGCTAGCGGCTCCTCGACCACAACTGAGGAACTCCAGTACGCCAAAAAGAGCGACGCCCAATAGAACGCCGAGGAGAACAACGTACAAAGCGCCCTCTTGTCCGACAGATCGTCCATCAATTCCCCCTTTAGCATCAATCCGATACAGCAGCTATCAAATCGTCCCGCCACTCCAAAGGGCCAAACGCCTGGCCCTTCCCCTCATATAAAATGCGCCCCTCAGATGAGGGGCGCACCCGCAAAAGTGAATCCCTCATTGTTGCGACACAAGCTCTTTCCTGTTTAGGAGCATGAGCAAAGAGGAGAAGCACCTTTTGCCAAAGGAACTTCTCCTAAACAGGTTTCGTTATTCGCTTGTGTCGCAACAAGATATTTTACTTCAAATACCTAATTTCCAGCGAGTTAATATGAAAAGAAAGACCCCTTCGCATTCACAATCAACTCGCTGGAACCGTTAACCAACATTCCCTTCTATTTTTCTCGTCGATTCACTATTGCTTTGCCGAGAACGGGCCTCTTCGCAGCGAAAACGCTAGAGCACCGCAAGCGTCTGCTTTCGTGCATCCGTCATTTTCGCCGCGAGATCGGCAATGGGACCGTACTCCATGCATTGAGCCTGGCAGTGATGCACACAGGCGGGAAGCTTGCCCTGCGTCGGTCTTCTGCGCTCGTCCGCCGAGCCCGCCCTGCGTCGGTCTTCTGCGCCCGTCCGCCGAACCTGCCCACTGCGTCGACCTGCCGCTGCGCTTCCCAACCGAACCTGCCTTCTGGGCGCTGCCTGCCTACTTCGCCTGTCCGTCCTTCGGCTCCCCCAGCCCAGGCGCCAACGGCAAGGGCATCCCGCACTTCTCGCACGTTTTCGCGTCAGGCTCGTTGTCAAACCCGCATGCAGGGCAGTGACCTGGCATGGCGAGAGGGCGCACAATCCCTTTGCACTTCCCGCACCCAACGCAAGCGTAACCGCACGACATACTTGTCATCCTTTCCGAAAAAACCTCCCCCAGCCGACGAACCAGGCTGAGGGAGGCTGAATCTAGAAGACGATTGAAACTCTAGAGTGTTTCATATTACGCAACTGCTGCGCGATCGGCTTCCTCTTCTTGCTTGCGGATTTCCACAACCTTCTTGTCGTCCTTAACCACAATGGCGATTGCGACAGCAGCAACCAGGCAAAGCGGCGCAAGAACGAACTGAGCATTAGCAAACCAACCGATAGCGGCAACGCTCATGGAGGCGAAAACTGCGCAAACCTGAGCAGCACCAGTGAAGAAAGCCATCAGGCACAGAGCCATGTCGCACTTAAAGGAATCGGTGCAAAGCAGCGGGGTGATGCCTCTGGTGTAGGTCGGGATGAACGAGGCGCAAACGCCCATGATGATGCAGAATGCCCAGGAGCTCGTCGCATCTTCGCCGGGGGTGAAGGCGAGGAAGAAGAAGATGAGAGCGGTCACAACGTAGAAGGTGACCAGAGCCTTCTTGCGGATAGCGAACTTGTCGGAGACAAGACCCGCGACAATACCAAGAGGAATGGTGATAATGGCGAGCCAGTTAGGCAGCATCGAGGAGTCGAACACGCTCATGCCCTTGACGTCCTGGAGGAACGTGGGATACATGCCGTTGATGTTCACGACATAGACGAACACCCAGATAAAGAAGACGACGCACACAAGAGCAGCGGAAGCGAAGAACTGCTTACCAGGCTTTGCGACGATCGACGCGTCGCCGGCAACGATTTCGTTCTCGTTTTTCTGCGGCATTTTAACGAGAGCGATAAGCAGAATCAGAGCAACGATGCCAAGCGCAAGCGTGACGAACCAAATGCCCTGCCAGTTTCCAGTCGCCTCGAACACGAGCGGCGCGGTGAAGAATGCAATGATGGTGCCGCACGGAATCCACTGAGACCAGATACCGACAGCGAGGCCCATTTGCTTGCGGGGGAACAGACGAGGAAGAATGTTCGGACCGCAAACGCAAATCAGACCGTAAGCGATGCCTTCAACAGCACGGCCGGCAAGAAACATTCCGGAGTCAGACGAGAAGGCGCTGATCGCAGTGCCGCAGACCATGATTGCGCAGGAAATCACGACCATCGCCTTCACGCCGATTTTACGCATAACCAAAGCGCCAGGGAAAGCCATAACCAAAGCAGCGATGGAATAGAACGTCATGATAAGGCCAAGTCCGCCGGCGTCGAGCCCCAAATCTCCGCCGATGACCGTCATAACAGGTGAAGCTTTGAACAGGTTGCACGAAGCCGTGAACCCGAACAAGAAGAGCGCGGCAAAAGTAACCCAGCGCTCGGTGTTGGTGGTTTGCCTGTCAAGCACACCATAACTCGAAATGGACATAAACCCTCCTTATCGATTTGTACAGGCTTTCCCCCTGTCTCTACGGGGAGGGCCGAACCCCTAGTTCGCGGCCCTCCCCTTGCAGGGGTGGTCCGCGGGCGCCCCCTTCTGAGGGGGAGGGGACGCCCGGCAGACGTCGTGGAAGTTAGGCGCCGAGCGTGAACAGCGCGTAGTCCTTGTGGCCCTTGGCCTTCTCGGCCATCTCGTCGACCGGGCCGAAGTCCATGCACTGCGCCTGGCAGTGCTGCACGCAGGTCGGGACCTTGCCGAGCGCGCGGCGCTCCTCGCAGCCGTCGCACATCGTCGTCGGGGCGGCCAGGTAGCCGAGCTGCCACTCGTCGCCGCCCTCCTCGATGGGCCAGTGGCCCATGTCGTGGACGAGGATGCCGGACTTGCCGACGGGCATCTTGTGCTCCATCTGGCACGCGATCTCGCAGGAGTGGCACCCGGTGCACCACTGGTAGTCGATGAGCAGGCCGTACTTAGCCATAGTCCTCGAGTTGAGTTCCTTTGGGGTCTCCATGAAAAACCTCTTCCTTCCTGGCCGGGCGCCCGCCTTCCCGGCGCCCGGCCCTCTCTCGTCTTGTCGTGCGGCGCCTGCTTAAGCCTGCTCGGCCTGAGCCTCGGCGATCGCCTTCTTCAGGGCCTCGCGGTCGCGCATGATCTGCGCGCGCTCGTCAACGAGCTCCTCGATGGCCTTGACGCCCTTGCCGTCCATGGCCTGGGAGACGTAGCCGCTGTCGGGGCTCGGGAAGTAGCCGTTGGAGTCGTCCTCCGGCGTGACCTTGTACAGCTTGACGAGCGTGGTCTTGTAGTTGGAGCCGAAGCCCGCGCGGCCGGGGATGCCGGGCAGCAGGTTGTTGACGTTGAGGTCGTGGGACTCGTAGAGGCCCTCGGCGTCGCCCTCGGGGTGCCACCACGCGTGGTCGCAGGCGATGACGCGCGGGTCCTGGTAGAGGTTCGTGACCTCGACCTGCGCCTTGCAGCGGCCGTACACGTTCTCGACCCACACCCACTCGCCGTTCTTCAGGCCGTACTCCTCGGCGGTCTTCGGGTTGAGGTAGACGTTGTTGTCCTTCTTCAGGTTGCGCATGCGCGGGACCTGGCGATGCTCGGAGTGGAACAGCGACCACGGGCGGGCGCCGGTCGTGAGCACGAGCGGGTACTCGTCGAGCAGCTCGGGCGTGGAGGTCGGGCCGGGGACGGGCTCCTCGAAGTAGGGCAGCGGGTCCATGCCGGCGTTGTTGTAGAACGTCGACCACAGCTCGATGCGGCCGGTCGGCGTGTTGAAGCCGGGCTTGCCGTCCGCGCGCAGGCGGCCGGTCTCGTAGCGCCTGTAGCTGAACGGCAGGTACACCGGGCCGTGCTCGCGCATCTCCTCGAAGTTGTAGGGGGTCTGCGCCTTGAGCATCGCGCCGAACATCTCGTCGACGTTCTCCCACGGCCAGGCCTCGGGGTTGAAGCGCTTGCCGAGCATGAGGTTGATCTCCATGTCGGACTTGCACTCGCCCACGGAGCACACCTTGTTGATGACCTCGCCGCGCTGCACGCCGTCGCCGAGGCGAAGGCCGTTGCGCTCGGGGAAGGTGGCCGCCGGCAGGACCACGTCGGAGGTCGCCATGATGGTCGGGGTCATGAACAGGTCGACCGACACGTTGAAGTCGCAGTTCATGAGGCCGATGTACATCTCCTGCGGGTCGGCGCCCATGCAGGCGAGCACGTTGTTCTGCTGCAGCCAGGTCGCGTGGATCTTGTAGGGCTCGCCGGTCGCCATGGTGTGGCGCAGCTCGTCGGGCTGGGCGATCTGGAAGCCGAAGTTGAGCAGCGGGTAGGCGTCGAGGCCGATGCGCTTGACCCAGGTCTCCTCGGGGCACAGCTCGCGGCCCCAGCCGCCGGCGTAGTTGAGGATCTCGGGCGGGGCGATGATGCCGCCCGGGACGTCGACGTTGCCGGTGATCTGGAAGCAGGCGGCGATCGCCTGGGAGGCGGGCAGCGCCTCCTTGGTCATGTCGACGGCGACGCCCCACTGCATGGTGCAGGGCTTGCTGTTCGCGAGGATGCGGGCGGCCTCGACGATCTTCTCCTCGGGGATCCAGGTGATCTCGGCGACCTTGGCGGGCGGGTACTCCTGGACGCGCTCCCTGAGCTGGTCGAAGCCGTAGGTCCACTTCTCGACGAACTCGTGGTCGTAGAGGTCCTCGTTGATGATGACGTTCAGGAAGCCGAGGGCCAGGGCGGCGTCGCAGCCGGGGCGCACGCGCAGGTGCAGGCGCGAGTGGGCGGACAGCCAGGTGACCTTCGGGTCAATCATGACGACCTCCATGCCGCGCTTCATGAGGTCGACGACCCAGTGGCCGTAGAAGCCGTCGGAGTTGGCGCGCAGCGGGTAGTTGCCCCAGATGAACATGGTCTCCGGGATCCGGTACTCGGGGTTGTCGTAGCGGTCGGTGAACTGCTGCGAGCAGTCGGCGACCCAGAAGGAGCCGGCGGTCGCGGCCATGCCGGCGACGCGGGGCAGGTAGCACGCGCAGCCGGAGAGGAACAGGACGTAGTTCGGGGAGCCGAACGACCAGCAGAGGCGCGTGATGTACGCGGCGATGTCGCGGCCGGTGCCCTGGCCGAAGACGACGGCCTCGGCGCCGTACTTCTCCTTGATGTCGAGGAAGGTGTCGGCGACGAGGTCGATGGCCTCGTCCCAGCTGATGCGCTCCCACTTGTCCTTGCCGCGGTCCTTCGGGTCGCGCTTCATCGGGTAGAGCAGGCGGTCCTTGTTGTAGGTCACCTCGGGCACGTCGAGGCAGCGGACGCACAGGCGCCCCTTGTTGTACGGGTTCTCCGGGTCGCCCTCGACCTTGACGAGCTTCCCGTCCTTGTCGGTGTAGAGCAGCACGCCGCAGCCGTCGTGGCAGCCGGGGCCGGACCACGCGCTCCCTCGCGTGACGGTGAGGTCGCCCTCCTGGTACCTCCACGGCTTCTCATGGGGGACCTCGATGAAGTCGCCGATGAGCTGAGTGGATACGCCGCTGTTGTTGTAGCCCTCCACGCCATGTTCTGCCATGTCTTTCCCTCCTCTTTTCTCGTCTGATCTGCCGGCAGGCGCCGGCGGTGAGGCTCAAGCCGCCTCGTCGGGTGAACTGTACGCAGCGGAGGGGCCTCGGGGGAATCGGCGGGCGCGCTGAAAGCGTGATGAAACTCGCCCTGTTGGCCCTCATACAGAATTGCTGATGCCTTTACCTGGGAATACTTAGCATCTGGCGTCAAAGCGGCGGCGAGGGGAGGCCGCGAGGCGGAGGGAGGGGGCTGCTTTGGGGCCCATGCTGAGGCGCGTTAACCATCGATGCTGAGGCCGATGAACGGTCTCTGAGGCGATGCGAGCGGCAAATAAGGAGGGCTCCGAAGAAAGCAAGTGCACCAGAGAAAAAAGACGGGCACCTGGGATAGGTGCCCGTCCAATAGAATCGTCGTGCACGCGCACGCCGCCCAGCCCGCTTGGGGGACTCGTGCGCTAGTCTGCGGCGCCGCCCGATGCCGTGCCGCCGCCTGAGCCCGCGCTCGGCAAGCCAGCGTGGCCCAAGTCGTAGTTCGTGAGCAGAAGCTCGGCATCGCGCGCGATGCTGTCGCGCTTGCGCGGCGCGGGAACGACGCCTGACCCCTGCTTGAATTCGAGGTTCTCGCCGGACTCGTCCACGTCCACATCCACGATGGAACCGCTCTGCCACTTGCCTTCCAGAATCTGCTCGGAAAGCGGATCCTCCAGCAAGCGCTGGATCGCGCGGCGCAGCGGACGGGCGCCGAACGTCGTGTCGGTACCCTCCTTCGCGATGAGCTTCGTCGCCGCGGGCGTCAGGTTGATTGACATGTTCTGCGCGATCATACGCTCGCGCAAATCGGCCACCATAAGCTCGACAATCTGAGCGATCTGCTCGTCGGTGAGCGACTTGAACACGATAATCTCGTCGATGCGGTTCAAGAACTCTGGCCTGAACAGCTTCTTCATCTCGGCCATCACGCGGCTTTTAATCTCCTTGTCAGAAAGCCCCGCATGGTCGTTGCCGGAAAAGCCGAGCGGCGTCGTCTGCGCAATCTCGCGCGCACCGACGTTCGACGTCATGATGATGACCGTGTTGCGGAAGTCGACGGTGCGGCCCTGCGCATCGGTCAGGCGCCCTTCCTCGAGAATCTGCAGCAGGATATTGAAGACGTCGGGATGCGCCTTCTCGATCTCGTCGAAGAGCACGACCGAGTACGGCTTCTGGCGCACAGCCTTCGTGAGCTGGCCGCCCTCGTCGAAGCCGACGTAGCCCGGGGGCGAGCCCACCAGACGGCTCACGCTGTGCTTTTCCATGTACTCGGACATATCGAAGCTCAAAAGCGCGTCCTCGGAGTTGAACAAGAACTCGGCGAGCGCCTTGGAAAGCTCGGTTTTGCCCACGCCGGAAGGCCCTAAGAAGATGAAGCTGCCCGCTGGGCGCTTCGGGTCTTTCAAGCCCGCGCGGCTGCGGCGGATGGCCTTCGAGAGCGCCGTCACGGCCTCGTCCTGGCCGATGACGCGCTCGTGCAGCACGCTTTCCATGCGAAGGAGCTTCTCGGTCTCGGCCTCGGTCAGATTCGACACCGGCACGCCCGTGGTCATGGAAACCACATCGGCGATGTCCTTCACCGTGACCTGGGACACCTGTTTGGAGGTATCTTCCTCCCACTTCTTTTCGGCCTGCTCGCGCTCGGTCTTGAGCTTGCTTTCCTTGTCGCGAAGCTCGGCTGCGGTCTCGAAATCCTGCGCGCCGATGGCCTTGTCCTTCTTGGAACGGACCTCGCGCAGCTTATCGTCCAAATCGCGCAGCTCCTTGGGCAGCGTCATATTGCGGATGCGCATGCGCGCGCCGGCCTCGTCGATCACGTCGATCGCCTTATCGGGAAGGAAGCGGTCCTGGATGTAGCGGTCAGACATCTCCACGGCTGCCTGGAGCGCCTCGTCGGTGAAGTGCACCTGATGGTGCGCCTCATAACGATCGCGCAGGCCGCCCAGGATGCGGATGGCCTGCTCCTCGTTGGGCTCGCCGACGGTGATGGGCTGGAAGCGGCGCTCGAGCGCGGAGTCCTTCTCCAGATGCTTGCGGTACTCGTCGATGGTCGTGGCACCGATGACCTGAATCTCGCCGCGCGACAGCGGCGGCTTCAAGATGGCCGCGGCGTCGATGGAGCCCTCGGCAGAGCCCGCGCCGATGAGCGTGTGCATCTCGTCGATGAACAGGATGATGTCACCCGCGTCCTGCACCTCTTTGATGCACTTCTTCAAGCGGTCCTCGAACTCGCCGCGATACTTGCTGCCCGCCACAAGCGCAGACACGTCAAGCGTGAACAGGCGCTTGTTTCGCAGAAGGTCGGGTACCTGGTTCGCGACGATAAGCTGCGCGAGCCCTTCCACGACTGCGGTTTTGCCGACACCGGGCTCGCCGATGAGCAGCGGGTTGTTCTTCTGGCGGCGCGAGAGCACCTGCATGACGCGCTCGATCTCGCCCGCACGGCCGATGACTGGGTCGAGCTTGCCGTCGGATGCCTTCTTGGTAAGGTCGGTGCCGAACTCCTTGAGCATGCTATCGGGGGACGGCCCCATCGCATCGAAAGCGCTGCGGCCGGCATAGACCGGGCTCTGCCCCACCAAATCGTTCAAGGCGCCGCGGATATCATCGCCCTTCACGCCCAGGCGGCCGAGCACGTCGAGAGCCGTTCCCTCGCCCTCGCGCACGATGCCCAAAAGCAGGTGCTCAGTCGAGATGTAGGACTGCCCCATCTGCATAGCCTCGCGCAGCGAGTTCTCGAGCACGCGCTTCACGCGCGGAGTGAAGGAAAGGTGCCCGGACACATCGGCGTTCTCGTCGATGGTCACCACCTGGCGGATGGCCTGCACCACCGCGTCGTATTTGATATTCAGACGCTCGAGCGCCTGAGCGGCAAGGCCCTCTTTTTCCTGAATCAGCCCGAGCAGGATATGCTCGGTGCCCACATAGGGCTGGTGAAGGCCGCGGGCCTCGTCCTGCGCCAGCACGAGCACCTTGCGCGCCTTGTCAGTGAACTTGTCGAATGACATGTATCCTCGTTTCTCACAAGGTCGTTTGTTTGCGATTCATACTAGCACTCTTGTCAAGTGAGTGCTAATGCAGAGAAAGTCCGTATACATAATACAGAAAGCAGCCCGAAGCAAATCAACAAGACCCAAACAAATCGAAGGCGGTTCGGATGCATCATGGCCGCATGACGGGCTAGCCATGATACGAAGAAGGCCGCCCGGACATTGTCCAGACGGCCCTTCAAGACTTTGCGAGTCGGTAAACGCCTAGTACAGCTTCGCACCTGCGGGGATGAGGTCGCTTACCATGAGCAGGTTCAGGCGCTCCTCGGTGGCGTCGCCTTCGACCTTCTCCTCGTGCACGGCGGAAAGCAGCATGCCGCAGGACTCGACACCCATCATCTTGCGCGGCGGCAGGTTCACAATCGCGACGAGCGTCTTGCCAACGAGCTCCTCGGGCTCGTAGTACGCATGGATACCGGACAGGATGATGCGGTCGGCATCGGTGCCGTCGTCGAGCGTGAACTGCAGCAGCTTCTTGGACTTAGGCACGGCGACGCATTCCTTCACCTTAACAGCGCGGAAGTCTGACTTGCTGAAGGTGTCAAAGTCGACCTGTTCCTCGAACAGCGGCTCGATGACCACCTTCGAGAAGTCGATCGGCTCGGGCTCGGACGCTGCCTCAGCAGCCTCCGCCTTCGCAGCGCGCGCCGCAGCAGCCGCCGCAGCAGCCTTACCGCTCGAAGGTGCCTCATCCTTCATATGCGGGAAAAGCAGCACGTCGCGGATGGTGGCGGAGTCGGTGAGCAGCATCGTCAAGCGGTCGATGCCAACACCCACACCGCCCGCCGGCGGCATGCCGTACTCGAGTGCGCGGATGTAGTCGGCGTCGTAGCCCATTGCCTCGTCGTCGCCCATATCCTTCGCCTCGACCTGCGCGCGGAAGCGCTCGGCCTGGTCAACGGGGTCGTTCAGCTCGTTGAAGGCGTTCGCGTACTCGTGTCCGCAGATGAACAGCTCGAATCGCTCAGTGAGCTCGGGGTTGTCCACCTTCTTCTTGGCGAGCGGGGAAATCTCGAGCGGGTGATCGCACACGAAGGTGGGCTGCACGAGCTTCTCCTCGGCCACGGCCTCGAAGATCTCGCTGATGAGCTTGCCCTTGCCCCATGCGTCTTCTGCATGTCCGCCGTTTTTCTCCAGGATGGCGACGAGCTCTTCGCGCGTGCGATCGAAGGACACTTCCTCGCCCGCATGCTCGCTCGCGAGCTCCATCATAGTCGCACGGCGCCATTCGCCCGACAGGTCAATCTCAGTGCCCTGATAAGTGACCTGCAGCGTACCGCACGCCTCCATGGCGGCTGCTTGGATGAAACCCTGCGTGAGCTCCATCATACCGTCGAGGTCGGAGAACGCTTGGTAGGCCTCCATCGTGGTGAACTCGGGGTTGTGGTACGGGTCCATGCCCTCGTTGCGGAACTGGCGGCCGATTTCGAAGACCTTCTCGAAACCGCCCACGAGCAGGCGCTTCAGGGGCAGCTCGGTCGCGATGCGCAGGAAGTAGTCGCGGTCGAGCGCGTTGAAGTGCGTGACGAACGGCTTCGCGTTCGCGCCGCCCAAGATAGGATGCAGAAACGGCGTCTCGACCTCGTAGAAGCCCTGCTGCTCCATATAGCGGCGGATGGCAGCCACGATCTTAAAGCGCTTTTCGAACGTGCTCTTGACCTCGGGATTCATAACAAGGTCGACATAGCGCTGGCGATAGCGCGTTTCCTTGTCGGCCAAGCCGTGGAACTTCTCCGGCAGCGGGCGCAGCGACTTGGACAGAAGCTCGTAGCCCGTGACGGCGACGGAGAGCTGACCGCGCTTCGTGCGCATCATGGTGCCGTGAACGCCGATCCAGTCGCCCACGTCGAGATCTTTCATTGCAGCGAAGACTTCCTCGCCGAGTGCGTTGATGCGGCAGAACAGCTGGATGTCGCCCGTCGCGTCGCGCAACTCGAAAAACGCGATCTTGCCCTGGACACGCTTGGCCATGATACGGCCCGCCACATCGACCTCGTCCTCGGTGGAGGCGCCGTCTTCGAGCGAGGCGTACTTCTCGTCGAGGTCGGTCAGGTGATGCGTGTAATGGAACGCGTGGCCGTAGGGATTCTCCCCAGCCTCGATAAGTGCCGCGCGCTTCGCCTTGCGAACCTCGATCGGATCGTCTTCAATTACTTGCTTGGTAGTTTCTTCAGCCATGCTAATCCTAGTGCTCGATCTTTAGAATCGTCATCTTGATGACGCGGCCAGTGGGGCCTGTGGTCTCGATCTCGTCACCCTTCTTGTTGCCGAGAAGCGCCGCGCCAACAGGAGACTCGTTGGAGATCTTGCCGGCTGCCACGTCGGCCTCAGCGCCGCCCACGATGGTGAAGACACGCTCGCGGCCGCCCATGTCGACGGTGACAGTGGAGCCGATAGTCACCTTCGAGGAGCGCTTCGGCGCCTCGACGACAGTCGCTTCGGAGAGAATGCGGCCGATTTCGGCGATGCGCGCCTCCATCATACCCTGCTCGTTCTTGGCGTCGTCGTACTCGGAGTTCTCGGAGATGTCGCCGAACTCGCGGGCAACCCTGATGCGCTCGCCCACTTCGGCGCGCTTCTCGGTCTCGAGGTAGTGAAGCTCCTCTTCAAGCTTCTGGCGGCCCTCCGGCGTCAGGATGTAATTGCTGTCTGCCATGGTCAGTCCCTTCAAAAACACGAAGCGGCGCATCGCTTGATGCACCGTTTTCCCCGTTCAATCCCGATTACTTGGGAATAAACATACGAATGCGGCGCACGCCTTTACCGCTGCGCGCGCCGCAAATCCATCGATATGGATGAGTGTTACTCGCTCTTCTTCTTGACCGTCTTCTTCACGGTCTTCTTCGCGGGCGCTTCTTCCTCTTCGACTTCCTCGACTTCTTCCTCGTCTTCAGCCTCTTCGATTTCCTTCTTGTCCTTCTTGCCAGCGCCCATGCCGTCGCGCAGGTTCTTCACGGTCTTGCCGAGAGCGCTGCCGAGCTTCGGGAGATTCTTCGGCCCGAAGATAAGCAGGATGACCGCAAGGATGATGAGCAATTCCGGAGTGCCCATACCAAAGATCTTCATACATTCCTCCAAATACGTTCCTGTATGCGACGAGATCGCACATGAATGCAGTGCTTGCGCTGAGCAGAAAGGGTATCACAACTGGGGAAAAACGGCATAGATGGACAGAATTAACATATGCAAGCCAACCCACAGAAAAGAAAAACGGCGGCCTCCAAAGAGACCACCGTTTCGCATTCGATGGTCGGGATGACAGGATTTGAACCTGCGGCCTCTGCGTCCCGAACGCAGCGCTCTACCAAGCTGAGCCACATCCCGAAGTGCTGTTTGCGACAGCAAACGATATATTACCATAACAGTTTCGCTTGGCAAGCCCTTTTTTATGAGAAGAGAAAGCTCCTTCACCGCGATGCTGGCGCGCCGTGGGCGAAGATGCAAGTTCTGCTCGCAGGCGCACCGCCCGCGAGCTTGTTTACCTAGGCAAGCGCACTGCCCGCGAGCTTATTGGCCTAGCGGGAAAGAGCCGGTGCGGTCGATAGATGCGGGTTGTCGATCGTCACGCGCTGCGGCACGACCACGCACAAGATGACGCCTTCCGATATGACGTCACCCCCATCGTCGCGCGCGCAGACGTTCCAGAACAGCTTGCGGTAGCCCTTAGAGCTCGTCTCCTCTCGATCGAACGCCGCCTCACCGTGCAACGTGCCGTCGACGCCGCTTTTGCGATGCGTGACATTCACGTTCACCCCGAAGGGCAGCTCGCGCGATAAATCAGTATGGAACTCGGCACCGAGACTCGCCGCCGCTTCGAGCAGCGTGAGCGTAGCGCCTCCATGCACAAAGCCATACGGCTGGCGAATGGCATCGGTGATGGGAAGCTCCGCCCGCACGAACGTGGCGCTCGCCTCGGGAAAGGTGATACCCAGCAGCTTGTTGAAATCCACAGAAAGGCTCTCCTTAGACTCCTTGATAAGTTGGCCCGCTATGCGCTGGCTATCTCCCCCGCGAGGGGCGATCGGTGCCGCCGCGGCGCTTGCGAGGCTGTTCGCGCTCGGGCACAGGAGGGATGACGCCCGTGCCCGCCTGCACCATTGCGTCGATTTCCTTCGCCATCTTGTCGGCGCCTTCCAGGCGGTTCTTCTCGGTGCCCTCCATGGCCTTCTTGCCCTCGCCCCGGAAGGTCTTCGTGCGCTGGATGAGGATGGCGCCGATCAAGAACGGCATCCAGAACACAATGCCGCGATACACCAGGCCGATTGCCGTGCCCGCTGCGGCCGTCTCACCGAACATCGTGAACGCCACGACCACCGCGGCCTCCACGACGCCGACGCCCTGCGGCGTAATCGAAATCATGGCGAACAGCGTCGCCACCACGTAACCGCAGATGAGAACCTCAGGGCTCGTCACACCGAACGCTACGCCCACGAGCGCGAAGCAGCTCAGCTCGCACGTCGACGCGATAAGCGAGCACCCGTAGGCCTTGAGCGTGGGCTTCGGGCTGTGGCCGATCAAGCCCGCCGCCTCGGAAAACGTGGAGGCGATGTTCTCGACCCAGGGTTTTAGAGGCGGCTTCTTAAACACGCCGCGAACCCGATTCACCAGCCGCTCGATGGGGCGCAGGATCTTCAGCATGAGCGCCGGGCGCTTGCGACCCAGGACGAGCACGCCGATCATGCAGCCCACGAGCAACATCACAACCATGCCCAAAAGGAACCACACGGGAGAAAGGCCCACCGTGACCAGCAGGATTAAAAACGCCAGAATCATGATGGTGCAGAAGGCGCCGTCGATCGTAATCTGCATGAGCAGCGCCGCCGACGTCGCCTTACCAGGCGAGATTCCGCGGCGACGCGCGTCGTCGACCACGAGCGTGGTGCCCGCCAGGTTGAGCGACGGCGCGATCGTGTTCATGAAAAAGGTGCCGAACACGAGCGGCAGCGTGGCGCGCGGGGCCATATGCTCCCCCACCGCGCGGAAGCACGACGAATACGCAAAGCTCTGCGAGACGTACTTGCACAGCTGGGTGAGAATGGCCGCGACGAGCGGGATCGTCGAACCGCGCTGCATGGTCTCGACAAGCTCGGCCAGCTGGTCGCCCCGCAAGAACACCACCGCCAATACGATGATGAGCACGAGGCCGACCAGCAGATTTCTGATGCTGAACTTCACAGTTGAGGTTCGTCCCTGTCCCTAGTGGCGGAAGTGGCGATGCCCAGTGAAGACCATCGCGATGCCATGCTCGTTGGCAGCCTGGATGCATTCCTCATCGCGGATCGAGCCGCCCGGCTGGATGATGGCGGTCACGCCCCACTCGGACAGCGTGTCCACATTGTCGCGGAAGGGGAAGAACGCGTCGGAGGCGCACACCAGCCCCTCGGCCGGCACGCCCATGCGCTCGCACGCCTCGTGGGCGCGCTTGCACGCGATGAGTGCGGAGTCGACGCGGTTCGGCTGGCCGGGGCCCATGCCGATGCCCGCATGGTCACGCGACACGAGGATGGCGTTGCTCTTCACGCCCTTGCACACCTTCCAAGCGAAGAGCAGCTCGTGCATCTCCTCGTCGGTCGGCTTGCGGTCGGTGGGCACCGTGAAGGTGGCCGGGTCCTCGGCAACGCGATCGACGTCCTGCACGAGGATGCCGCCGTCGACCGAGCGGAACTCGAGCGCGGAAGGCGCGTCGACGCCGCCGGTGGCGAGTACGCGCAGGTTCTTCTTCTTCTGCAGAAGCTCGAGCGCGTCAGGCGCAAACGAGGGCGCGATGAGCACCTCCACGAACAGATGGTTCTCGTTGATGTGATCGACCATGTCTTTCGTGACCTCGCGGTTTGCCGCGATGATTCCACCGTAAGCGCTCTTCGGGTCGCATGCGAAGGCCTTGTCGAAGGCCGCAACCACGCTTGTGGCAGTAGCCGACCCGCACGGGTTCTGGTGCTTCAAGATGACCACGGCGGGCTCGTCGAACTCGCGCACGAGCGACCAGCAGGCGTCGGTGTCGAGGATGTTGTTGTAGGAAAGCTCCTTGCCGTTGAGTTGCTCGGCGTTCACGAGGCTATGCTCGCTCTCGAAGTCGGGCAGACGGTAGAAGGCGGCTTCCTGATGCGGATTCTCGCCGTAGCGCAGCCCCTGCTGCTTGACCATGTACAGGTTGTAGTAGTCGGGGAACTCGCCTTCGCCCTCTGCTTCGAGGGAGTCGTCCTCCTCGGCGAGCTGCTCGAACATCCAGTCGGCGATGGCCCCGTCATAGGAGCTCGTGGTCTCGAACACGTTCAGGGCCAGGCGGGCGCGGGTCGAGCGCTTCGTGGCACCATCGTTCTCGCGCATCTCGGCGAGAATGTCGTCATAGCTTTCAGGATCGGTGACCACGGCCACGCTCTCGAAGTTCTTCGCAGCGCTGCGCAGCATCGACGGGCCGCCGATGTCGATGTTCTCGATGCAGGTACCGAAATCGGCGCCGGATTCCACCGTCTTCTCGAAGGCGTACAGGTTCACGACGACCATGTCGATCATCTGGATGCCGTGCTCGGCGGCTTCGGCCATGTGCTGGGGGTTGTCGCGCTTCGCCAGAAGCCCGCCGTGCACCATCGGGTGCAGGGTCTTCACACGGCCGTCCATCATCTCGGGAAAATGAGTTACCTCGTCGATGGGGGTCACCGGGACGCCCGCCTCGGCGATGACCTTCGCGGTACCGCCCGTCGAGATGATTTCCGCGCCGAACTCGTCATGCAGCGCACGCGCGAAATCGACGACGCCCGTCTTGTCGGTCACCGACATGAGGACGCGTTTGATCTTGGGATCAGCCATGTATGTTCTCCTCTCAAGAGTTGGAACTTCTTTAAGGGTGCGCGGCCTCACGCCCGGCGCACACCTCGCGCAAAACAGGAGGACGAGTCGCTATCGACCAAGCGACTGCTCGTGCCTTTCGCGGGCCTCATCACTGTAGCGCTCCTTGTAGCGCACGTCGATGAGCTCGGCGACGATAGCGATCGCCAATTCGGCGGGCGTCTTCGCACCGAACTTCAAACCGATGGGGCGCTTGATGGATTCCCACTGCTCTTCGGTGACGCCGCGCGAGGTCACGAGGTCGTGCACCGTGGTGTTCTTCCCCTTGCAGCCCATCATGCCCACGTAATGCACGTTGTGGCGAACCGCCCACACGCATGACTCGGGATCGAACATGTGCCCGCGCGTGAGCACGCAGACGTAATCGGCAGGGACGGCATGGTACTCGTCAAGGCCGTCGAAGTTGTCGCCCGGAAGCTCGATGCGCGCGGCGTCGGGGAAGCGCTCCTCGGAGATGTAGGCAGGGTCGTAGTCGACGACCGTCACTTTGAAGCCGACGTGGGTCGCGAGCGCGGAAAGCTCGCTCGCGACGTCGGAGGCGCCCAGAAGCCACACGTGCACCTGGTCGAACAGCGCAACGGAACGCCAGGTCAGGCCCTCGAACTGCTCGTTATGCATCGAGGGGCCGCGCGTGACGTCTTTCATCTGGAACGTATCGCGCGGGCTCGGCGTGCGCGAGGAGACGATTTCCTTCGCGTCGTTGCAGAAGAAGACGAGCGGCTCGCCGTCGGCGGAACCCTGGTCGCCGTACTTCTTGGTGACCTCATTGTCGGTGTTTCTCTGCGCCTCGGCGGCGTCGTAGATCACCTTGAAGCCGAGCCATGCCAGGTCGCCCTCGCCGACAGCGCGGATGGCGCGCTCGAATGTGGGGATATCGGCCTCAGTCAGGCTCTTCGCGATGACGTCGAGATAGTCGGGGGCAACGTGGTTGTTCCCCGCGAGCGCTTCTGCGGAAAAGCAGGGGAAATCCTCCGACGAGAGCTGCGGGGCCCGACCCGCCTTCAAGTCGTCGATGATGGATTGCAGCACGGCCTTGTTCATGGAGCTGTCCTTTCTTCAAGCCGTTTCCCGACGCCAGCACTAAGGTGCCTAAGCGTCGTGCCGTCGACGCCGGTGTTGGGGCCGGCATCGCGTTCCCGACGCCGCCGCGAGGTGGCGCCGCACTTGGCAACGCCGGCGCAGAGGGCCGGCGTCGTAGTTGCCATCAGTTGATGTGAACCTTGTTCGTGGAAGGGTCGACGGCAACGCGCCCTTCGGCGATCAGCCCGAGGACCTCGGGATAGAGCACGTGTTCCATGTCGTGGATCTTCGTCTCGAGCGTGTCGAGCGTATCGTTTTCGGCCACCGCAATCGCGCGCTGCGCAACGATAGGACCCTTATCGTAATCGGCGTTCGCGAAATGCACCGTGACGCCCGTCACCTTCACGCCTGCGTTAAACGCGTCGGCGATGGCGTGCGCGCCCTTAAACGACGGCAGGAGCGCCGGGTGCAGGTTGAGCACGCGATTGGGGAACGCGTCGAGCATGACGGAGGTCACCTTGCGCATGTAGCCCGCCATGACCACGTATTCCGCACCCGCTTCTTGAAGCGCCTCGACGATCTGCGCGTCGGCAGCGAGCACGTCGGCATATTTCTCGCGATTCATCACGAGCGTGGGGATTCCTGCCGCATGAGCACGCTCGATGCCGTACGCGTCGGGGCGCGACGACACGACGAGCGCGATATCGACAGGCAAGCCCTCGGCGGCCGCATCGATAATCGCCTGCAAGTTCGTTCCGCTGCCTGAAAGCAGCACGCCAATCTTAAGTTTGTCGGTCACGTAACCGCCCTTTCCGCAAGATGAGCCAAGCCATCGAAAGAATGGCCCGGCGACACAGCAACAAACAGTATACGCAAAAGGCGCGCCGATTCCGCCGCAGAAGCACAAGCGTCAACTGATTAGCATCGATGACGACAACGCGAGCGCAGTGCTATACCCCGGCAGGCATCTTCCTGCGGAATTCGCACGACCCCAAAAGCTACCCCGCAAGCCCCAGCCATGCCGTAATCTTCGGGGCGTACCCCAAAACGAAGATGACGAGGATCAGCACCGGAATCCCGAACTTCAGCCACAGGCGCGCGCACGCCGGGAAGCGCACGCCCTTGCCCGCGTTGGCCTCGGCGAGAAAGCCATCCCAGCCCCAGCCCCTGCGCGTCGTGCAAAACAGCACGAAAAACAGCGCACCTAAGGGAAGCAAGTTGTTCGACACGATGAAGTCTTCGATCGATTGGATGTCACCGACCGCCGGGACGGTCACGCTCGAAAGAACGTTGAACCCGAGCGCACACGGCAGCGACAGCACAAGAACGAGAATGCCCGTAATCGCGGCAGCACGGCGACGGGTGATGCCCCACTTGTCGATCGACCAGCTGATGAGGTTCTCGAACACGGCAATCACCGTCGAGAGCGCGGCAAAGCTCATGAACACGAAGAACAGCGCGCCCCACACGTTTCCCAAAGGCATCTGCCCGAACACCACAGGCAGCGTCACGAACACAAGAGACGGCCCCTGGTCAGGACTTACACCGTAGGCAAAGCATGCGGGGAAGATGATAAGGCCCGCCAGGACGGCAACGACGGTGTTGAGCGCGGTCACCGAGATGGCCTCGCCGGTGAGGCTGCGCTCGCGTCCGATGTAGGACCCGAAGATTTCCATCGAAGCCATGCCGAGCGAAAGCGAGAAGAGCGCCTGTCCCATAGCGGCGAACACCGCGTCGCTGAACGTCGCCCACTGCTCCGCCGCCGTTGCACCTGCGAACAGGCGTGAGAAGTCGGGCACGAGGTAAAACACGATCCCCTCCCCCGCGCCTGGCAGCGTCACCGCGCGCACGCACAGCACGAGCATAACCACGAACAGCGTCGCCATCATCCACTTGGTGATACGCTCGACGCCCTTCTGCAGGCCCATGCCGCACACAACCGCACCGACCACGACCGCCACCACCATCCACGCGATAAGCCCCACAGGGTCGGCGAGCATGTCAGAGAACACGGCCGCTGTCATCTGCGCATCCGCCCCGTTGAACACGCCCGACGCCATCTTCGGCACATAGGAGAGCATCCAGCCGCACACGGTGGTGTAAAACATCATGAGCACCGTGCAGCCGATGTAGCCCCACCAGGAGAACCAGTGCCACGTGCCCGAAGGCTGCAGCCTGTCGAATGCCTGCGCCGCCGACTTCTGCGACGCGCGCCCGACCGCGAATTCCATCACCATGACAGGCAACCCTAAAATCACAAGGAACACCAGGTAGATGATGAAGAATGCCGCGCCGCCGTACTGCCCTGTGATGTAGGGGAAGCGCCACACGTTCCCCAGTCCGATCGCGCACCCGGCGCTGATGAGGATGAATCCCAAACGCGATGCGAAATGCTCGCGCGAGGGCGTTGTCGCGGATGCGGCGGGCGTGCTCTGCTCTGGCATACTACTTTGTTCCCTATCTTTCCCGACGCGCCTCATGCGCGCCAGCCGCTTATTGTAGCGCAGTGACGGCGTCTAGCCCAAGCGCTTCGCGCGCGTCTCGGGCCCGACCGCGATAACGACGATCGCGGCGACTACCGCAATGCCGACGATCGCGAAGTAGATGACGCTCGGCTGCAAGTTCGCGAGCAGCCACGTCACCGCGAACGGCATGGCCACGTTCACGAGCTTGCCAGCGCCCTGGGAGATTCCCGCGCCGCGGAGCGCACCGAGCGGCGCGGCGAGCATCGTGATCGTGGTGGAGAGCAGCGACGTCTGCGTGGCGAGGCCCACCCACACACTAGGCTTAACGAAAAGCATCACGGGTGAGATCCGGATAGCTGGGAGCACGTGCCGCGAGCGCCGCTGCGCGTGCCGAACATGGGCACGTGCAGCGCTTCAGCTCGCTCTGCAACGGGCCTGCCTCCCATCAGCAGGCAAGCGAGAGAGTTACCCTTCGTAGCCGTACAGGTTTCCCTCGCCCGCGTATTCCACTTCGCCCGCGCCGGCGACGATGCGCCCGACGCGATAGGTGGTCTCGCCCGCCTTCGCGAGCGCGGCCTCGACCTCGTCCGCACGATCGGGGTCGACGATCAAGACCATGCCGACACCCATGTTGAAGGTCTTGAGCGCCTGGCCCTCGGAAAGGTCGGCTGCCTCGCACACGTACTTCACGATGGCGGGAACGGGCCACGTGCCCAGATCAACCTGGGCGTTCACCTGCGAATTCAGCGCGCGGTTGAGGTTCTCGGTGATACCGCCGCCCGTGATGTGCGCAAGCGCGCGCACAGCCTTGGGGCACTCGGCGAGCACGGAGAGCACCTGCTTCACGTAGATGCGCGTCGGGGTGAGCAGCGCCTCGCCCACCGACTTGCCGTCGAGCGCGTCAACGGGGGCCAAAAGCTCCTCGGTGCTCTTCCCCTCCACGCACACCTTGCGCGCGAGCGAGTAGCCATTGGAGTGCAGACCCGACGACGCAAGTCCGATGAGCACATCGCCCTCGCGCACGCTTTCGGGATCGAGCATCTTCGGGCGGTCGACCACGCCCACCGTGAAGCCGGACAGGTCGTAATCGTCAGGGTCCATAACACCGGGGTGCTCAGCCATCTCGCCGCCGATGAGCGCGCAGCCCGCCTGGCGGCAGCCCTCGCCGATGCCCGCCACGACTTCCGCCACATGCTCGCGGCGCAGCTTGCCGATTGCGATGTAATCCAAGAAGAACAGCGGCTCGGCGCCGCAGGCGAGGATGTCGTTCACGCACATGGCGACAAGGTCGATGCCCACCGTGCCATGCTTGCCGACAAGCTGGGCCACCTTGAGCTTGGTGCCCACGCCATCGGTGCCCGACACGAGCAGCGGGTCTTCCATCCCCTTCGCCGCCGCGATGGAGAACAGGCCGCCGAAGCCGCCGATGTCGCCCACGACCTCGGGGCGGTAGGTTGAATGCACGGTTTCCTTGATCGCGTCGACCGCTCGCGCGCCCTCGGCCGTGTCAACGCCCGCCGCCGCGTAGGTGATTTCCTCGCTCACTTTTCGCTCCTTCTCGTAAAGTTCCCATCCTGCAAGCAACTACAGAGTGACCTGGGTTTTCTCAGCTTTCTCACTCTCGCGCGCGTACTCTGCGGCGAAATCCGCCTTGGTCATGAAGCTCTTCTTGGCCGTGGAGGGCGGAATCTCCACAGGGTAGTCGCCCGAGAAGCACGCCTCGCAGAAGCTAGGTTCGCGCACGTCGGGAAGCGACTCGCGCAGGCCGGGCAGGCTGATGAACGCGAGCGAGTCGGCGCCCATCCACTCGCACATCTCATCGTTGGTCATGTTCGCAGCGATGAGCTGGTCGCGCGTGTCGGTGTCGATACCGTAGAAGCACGGCCAGAGCACCTCAGGGCTCACGATGCGCATGTGGACCTCGGTGGCTCCCGCCTGGCGCAGCATCTCGATGAGCTTCTTGGAGGTGTTGCCGCGCACAATGGAGTCGTCGATCACGACAAGGCGCTTGCCCGAGATGACGCTCGGCAGCGGGTTCAGCTTCAGGCGAATGCCCAGCTGGCGCATTGCCTGCGTCGGCTGGATGAACGTGCGGCCCACGTAGCGGTTCTTCACGATGCCGTCGGCGTAGGGGATGCCGCTTTCGAAGGCAAAGCCCATGGCCGAGGGGATTCCCGAGTCGGGCACGCCGAGCACCAAATCCGCATCGGCCGGCGCCTCGCGCGCCAAGATGCGGCCCATGTTGCGCCTGGCCTGGTAGACCGACTGACCGTCCATCACCGAGTCAGGGCGGGCAAAGTACACGTACTCGAAGATGCAGCTCGCGCGGCGGCCGGCGGGCACACCCTGCTCGGAGGTGACGCCGTCTTTGCTGAAACGCACGATCTCGCCCGGGTTCACGTCGCGCACGTATTCCGCGCCCACGATATCGAGCCCGCAGGTCTCGGAGGAAACGACCCAGCCGCGATCGTCGGGAAGCTTGCCCATGCACAGCGGGCGGATGCCGTTCGGGTCGCGGAAGGCGTAGAGGCAGTCGGGGCTTGCGAGCACCATGGCGTAGGCGCCCTTCAGGTGCTCCATGGCGAAACGGATGCCCTCGCGCAGGTGATGAGTCTTCTTGGTAATATCGCCGATCGCCTTCGCCGCCACCTCGGAGTCGGTTCCCGAGCGAAGCTGGATGCCGTCATCGATCAGGCGGGCGCGCAGGCTGTTCGTGTTCACGAGCGTGCCGTTGTGCGCGAGGGCGATGAGCGTCTCGTCGATTGCCGAGATATGGGGCTGGGCGGCCTCCCACGACGCCGCGGCGCCGGAAGTGGAGTAGCGGGCATGGCCGACTGCCACAAAGCCGGTGAGCGCAGCGAGGCTCGCTTCGTCAAACACCTGTGTGACCAGGCCCAAGTCCTTGGAAGCCATAATGGTCTCGCCATCCCCCACGGCAATTCCCGCGCTTTCCTGCCCGCGGTGCTGAAGCGCCTGCAGGCCGAAGCACGTCATACGCGCGACGTCCTCACCAGGAGCGAAGACGCCGAACACGGCACATTCCTCTTCGAGGCGGTCGGGGCGTTCGCCCGGCAGTATCGAAGTGCTCATGAAACGATCTCCTTTGCTGCATCGTCTATTGTCGCGGCAGTAGCGGGGTCGACCATGCTGATCCCGCCGCTGTCGCCATTTGCGTTGTTCGCATTGTTTGTATTATTCGCGGCCGAGCCTTCAGGCACCGTACCAGAAGAATTGACGGCGGCGTATTCAACCGGCACGCAGCACAGGACGTAGCGCGCATCTGTGTTGCTATCGCAGGTAGAAAACATGAAGAAGCGGGAAATGACCGACGCATCGGGCGCCGCCGGGTCGCACTCGACGATGCTGCGGTCAATCTTGTCGGCAACGTAAGAAGTGAAGGCGGCGTCGCTTTCGAACTTCGTCTGCACGATGGACTCCGACCCGCTGCAGTGGACAAGCGACACCGACTGCAAGCGCCACGAGCCCTTCGGGGTGAGCAAGTACACCGTGCGATGCTCGTTGAACTGCTCGGCGTCGGCAAAATCGGCGATCGCGGCGAACATTTCCCCATTCTGCAGGTGATGGCCCTGCACGATATTGTTCTTGTCCGAGAAGTCGGCGGCATTCGACGACAGCAGATACGGCGTGCCGTAGGTAGGCAGCCACCATCCGCCCGAATTGCCCTGGAAATCGATGGTGAGGTACTTGTCGGGATTCGACTCGGGCGCGCGAACGATGGGGTAATTCACGTTCGTGCCCGGGATGAAGATCCACCCGACCGTATCGGGGTTGATTGCGAGAAGGGCATCCCAATCGACGGTGAGGTCGGCAAGCGATACGCTGGACGCGTCGGAGAGCGCAGAGTCAGAGAGAAACGCCTTATCGGCCACATCGTCGTAGGATTTCTGGCCCTCGTGATAAGTGAGCAGGATGCTTCCCAAGGCGAACGCAGCCGCAAGGAACACCACGATGGCCACGACGAGGATCGCGGTCCAAAGACCGAAGCGCCGCTTCCGCGCAGGGGCAACCGCGCGTGCAGGAGCGGTCGCACGCATATGCGTGCCCCCGTTGAACTGCGCTTCCCCTCGCCCTCGACGATTCGTGGACATACTCGCCTTCCCGTGGATTCCCCACTGCGGAGCCCGCGCCCCGCAATCCGTGCTTTCGCTGAAACCTCACTATAATAAGCGACGCCCCCGAGCGGGGGCGCCACAGGTGCTCGCATACGCAAATTTCATCGGCAAGCGCGCCCCAGGAAGAAGGAGCACCTCGGTCGCCGCGCGCCGAACGGGTTCGGGGCAACGCGGTGCGACCGACGGCCAGCCCGCCTCACAGGCGCGATGCGACCGACAATCGGCGGCTCACTCATCTCCCCTGCGCGCAGGCGCAATTGCGGCTTGCGGCTCGAACGCCAATGCCGTCGATGCCCTGCCAGACCGCTCGCCAACGCGATGCGGCTACTTCTTCTTGAGCTCGTCGATGAAGCCCTTCGCGATGAACGCGACGATGATGATGACAATGACGGCAACGATGCCGGCGATAATCCCCGGATTGTCGGGAATGAAGCTCAAATTCATGATGGCCCCTCTTTCAAACGCGACGCGAATGCGTCTGTCGGTCAAGCTCAATCTAAACGGTATCCATAGTAACGCCATCCTTTCCTTCACGCAAGCTCCACAATTGGCGAAACGAGTTCTGTAAACAATAATTTACGCAGGTGAAAGCGTTGTTTAACAGTTTGATGCCAATCCCAAAGATGAGAAAGCCAGTTTTTCGGCAATCAGCCGCGGATTCGCCTTCCCCGCCGCTTATCGATGCAATAGATAAACGGTTATCGACGTTTTAGCAGGTCAGTAGAAAATATTTCGATTTTCCCCGAAAGCCTATTGACCAAGTGGGCGTTACCACGTATAACTACCACCGCTATATGAATTAGCGAATTCAATCGCAATCGTTTTAGGAGATAACGACATGTCTGAAAAAGAGAACGCTTACTCGTTCGAGACCCTGCAGATTCACGCCGGACAGGAAAACCCCGACCCTGCGACCGATGCACGCGCCGTGCCGATCTACCTGACGTCCTCCTTCGTGTTCAAAGACGCCGCGACCGCAGCCGGGCGCTTCGGACTCACTGAGCCGGGCAACATCTATTCCCGCCTGACCAACCCCACCGTTTCCATTTTCGAGGAGCGCATCGCCGCACTCGAGGGCGGCGTCGGAGCGCTTGGCGTCGCCACCGGATCTGCCGCCATCACCATCGCGGTGCAGAACATCGCCACGGTTGGTGACCATATCGTCTCCTCCACCAACCTTTACGGAGGCACGCTCAATCTGTTCGAGCACACCCTTTCCGAACAGGGACTTTCCACCACGTTCGTGAACCCTGCCGACCTCGACGCTGTCGAAGCCGCCATCCAGGACAACACCAAGCTCCTCTATGCGGAGACGCTCGGCAACCCGAACTCCGACGTGCTCGACATCGAAGGCTGGGCCGCCATCGCGCACAAGCACAACCTTCCGCTCATCGTAGACGACACGTTCTCGACGCCCTACCTGCTGCGCCCGATCGAGCACGGCGCCGACGTGGTGGTCGCGTCCGCCACGAAGTTCATCGGCGGACATGGCACGGCGATGGGCGGCGTGATCATCGATGCGGGCAAGTTCGATTGGGCTGGCAACGCCGACAAGTTCCCCGGCGTCGCGAAGCCGAACCCGAGCTACCACGGCGTTGTGTTCACCGAAGCCGCAGGCGAGGCCGCCTATATCACCAAGGCGCGCGCCACGCTCCTGCGCGACCAGGGCGCAACGCTGTCCCCTTTCAACGCGTTTATCCTGCTCCAGGGCTTGGAAACGCTCTCGCTGCGCGTCGAGCGCCACGTCGAGAACGCGCTTAAGGTCGTCGACTTCCTGAACAGCCACCCGCAGGTCGAGCGCGTGAACCACCCATCGCTTTCGACCGGCCGCGCGAAGGAGCTCTACGACGAGTACTATCCCAACGGAGCTGCTTCCATCTTCACGTTCGAGATCAAGGGCACGGCCGAGACCGCCTGCAAGTTCACCGAGAGCCTGAAGCTGTTCAGCCTGCTCGCGAACGTGGCAGACGTAAAGAGCCTCGTCATCCATCCGGCGTCGACCACGCACTCGCAGCTGACCGACGAGGAGCTCGAGGCGGCGGGCATCTCCCCCACGACGATTCGCCTGTCTATCGGCACCGAGAACATCAAGGACATCTTGGCCGACCTCGAGCAGGGCTTTGACGCGGTGAAGTAGTCGCACGACAGTTGGACCCTAATAAACGAGGGGTCGCCTGCAGCTTCGAGCTACAGGCGACCCCTCGTGTTCGTGTTGTACAGAGGGTGAAGCGACGTCGCGGGGCGCGGTCGTGGCAGCAAGCCAGCCCGCAGGTCGGGTCGCGAGTCGCCGCAGGCCGTGCGCATCGCGCCTCTCGCACGCCCCCTACCCGCGCGCCCCTTTAGCGGTTGTCCACCTTCTCGGGGTAAAGGTCGTGGTGAGACAAGCGCTCCCAGGCCACGTCCTCCCAACGCGTGCCTGGCTTCCCGTAGTTGCAATACGGGTCGATCGAGATGCCTCCGCGCGGCAAGAACTTGCCCCAGACCTCGATATACTTCGGATCCATCAGCTTGATGAGGTCCTTCATGATGATGTTCACGCAGTCCTCGTGGAAGTCCCCGTGGTTGCGGAAGCTGAACAGGTACAGCTTCAGGCTCTTGCTCTCGACCATGCGCTCGCCCGGCACATATGCGATGTAGATCGTGGCGAAGTCGGGCTGCCCCGTGATCGGGCACAGGCTGGTGAACTCGGGGCAGTTGAACTTCACGAAGTAGTCATTGCCCGGGTGCTTGTTCTCGAAGGTCTCGAGGACGCTCGGGTCGTAGGTTTGCGGGTAGTGCACCCCCTGGTTGCCCAAAAGCGACAGGTCGTCGGTCCCCTCGCGCTGCGGTTTCTCGTTCGCCGCATTCGTCGCGTCCATCGCGCCCGTCATGTTCGCCATGCTATTCCTCCCCTTCCGCGTTTGCTGCCGCCCGCTCGGCATCAAGCCTGTCGAGCAGCGGGTCGCGCATCCCGTTCGCCTCGAACGCGCGGTTGCGGTCGATGCACGTCCCGCACGCACCGCACGGATAGTCGCCACCCTCGTAGCAGCTCCAAGTGAGCTCGTAGGGAACGCCCAGCTCAATGCCGCGCGCGACGATATCAGCCTTCGACATTTCCACAAACGGCGCGCAAAGATGCAGCTCGCCGCCTGTTCCTTCCTCGATTGCGCGGTTCATCGCGTCGACGAACTCGCGCGAGCAATCGGGATAGGCGTTGCCCGCCCAGTCGTCGTGGTGCGCGCCGTAGTAGATCACGCCGCACCCGAGCGAGAGCGCCATCGAAGCCGCCGCCGAGAGGAAAAGCCCGTTGCGAAAAGGAACGTAGGTGCTCACCGGCTTGCCATCGCTTTCGGCAAGCTGATCGGCGTAGCTTTCCTCGGGGATGTCTTGCGAGGAATGCGAGAGCAGGCTGCAATCGCTGTCGGCGAAGATGGCCCCCAAGTCCAAGAAACGCTGCTTCACACCGTAATGCGCGGCAACCGCCTTCGCGCTCTCTATTTCCTTGTTATGGCGCTGACCATAGGAAATGGAAAGCGCGTACACATTCTTAGCGCCGTAACGCGAAACCGCCATGGCGAGCAGCGTGGTCGAATCCACGCCGCCCGAGCACAAAACGAGCGCCTTCTCTTCGATAGTGGCCACGAGGCTACACTCCCTTCTCGACACCCGGCCAGATAATCTTGTGCAGCTGCAGCTGCGCGGTGGCCCAGGTGAGGTTGTTGTCTTGCATGAAATCTACGATGCGCGCAGGGTCGAGGCGTCCGAACACGGGACTCAAATACACCGGCACGCGATTGGGAAGACCCAGCTCGCGCGACACTTCCAGCATGCGGACCAGGTCGCCTTCCCCGCCGCAGACGAACTTCACGGTGTCGCGTGCATCGAGCAGCGCGAAGTTCTCGCGCAGCATGCGATCTTCCATGCCGCTTGCGGGGAGCTTCCAATCGACCGTGAACGTGAGGCTGCCGGGAAGCGACGCGCACTCCTCGCGCAAGCTTGCGAGTTCGCACAGGTCAGCGGCACCATTCGTCTCGATTTCCACCCGAAGCCCGCGCCCAAGAGGGCCGGGCTCGGCAAGCAGCGCGCGCACGAGGCAGGGAAGCTCAGGCTGCAGCACGGGCTCGCCGCCCGTGAGGGTGATGCACTCCACTCGCGTCTCGCGCGCCCACGCGACGAGGTCCGCGACCGATACGCGCTCGGCGCATTCCGCGGCAGCAGGCGCGTTTGCCCACATGGTGTCGCAGTACGAACACGCCAGGTTGCACCCCGTGAAGCGGATGAAAGCGGCGAGCTTGCCCGCGGCGCGCCCTTCCCCATTCACGCTGACGAAGCGCTCGGCAACGGGAAGCGTGCAATCCTCGCTCGCTTCGAGGGACGCAGGCGCGGCCGGCCCATGTGCTGCATCGCGCCCCGACACGCCCGCAGTCTGCGAGCCCGCGATTATCCCGCCCGCGGCATGCGTCTGTAGCCCCGCAAGGACCTCACACGCGGCCTGCGTCTGCGAGCCCACAATATCTCGATCGCTAGCCACGGTAAATCGCGCAGTTGTTGGGGGTTTCGTACACGTCGACCTGCGACACGGGGAATCCCGCGTCCGCCAGTTTCCCGTAAAAATAGCGGGCGAAGTTTTCCGCCGTCGTGCGGAAGGGAACGACCGAAAGCGAGAATCCCTCGCGCTCGAGGCACGCGAGCGTATCGGGAGCAAGCGAGCCCTCTTCCACCACGAACGAGTGGTCGAAGGCTTCGGTCAGGTCGCGCAGAGCGCCCTTGAAATCAGCGAAGTCGATCACCATGTCCTTGTGCGTGCCCTGCGTCTGGAGCTCCTCCTGCTCCAAATAGGCAACCACACGCCAGCGGTGGCCGTGGAGATTCTCGCATTTGCCGTGATAGTCGGTGAGGAAATGAGCGGCATCGAAGCTGCTCTCGGTTTTAAGCCCGTACATCGGCGTCCCTTTCACATAAGTGAAAACCACCGCGGGGAAACCTAGGTGCAGGAACGGCGAGCGACAGCCAAGCGGAACGCTGTGCGCCGTGAGCTGCGCATGCGACACGCAGGGCGTCAATCGCTGCGGGTGAGCCGAGCTCCCGAACGCCGCGCATGCCTCGCGAGCGACACACACCGCAAGCGCAATCAGCACGACCCGCGCCCGACGCCTTACATGCACGAGCACCCAGCCCAAGCCGTTCGTTCCCATACAACGCGCCGACGACCCAGCTCAACCAGCCAGCGGCGCCCGACGCTCCCTAGTTTTGTTTACCGACAGGAGGTTTTCGAACTGTCCATATATGTGGCAAGCAGTATAGCGCATGCACATGAAGAGTCGAACCGCGGGCTAGCGATTTCACACAAGCATACGACCTGGGCAAAGGTCGACTTCCACGATGCGCGGCGATGCTCGGCAACGGATTCGTTTCAAATGAACGATCTCGCCCTCCGTGCCGCTATCCTTAGCGCGAAGCCAAGTGAAGGAGCCGAGATGCCTGAAAACGCAGCAACAGACGCAACGCCTGCAGAAAGCCAGGTTGTGATTCCCGAAGTCCTTCCTATGGAAGGCGAGGCAACGTTCGCAAAGAAAGCGAAAGGCATAGCGCAAGTCGCTGCAGGAAGTGCACTTGCTGCAGCGGGAATTCCCATGCTCGTGCTCCCTGGGCCGGGTGTTGCGGCAATCGTCGGCGGAGCAGCACTTGTGAGCAGGGGAAATAGAAACTACACAGGCCGCACGGCAACCCCTTTGGAAGAGCGCCTCGACGAGGCGGCCTCCAAGGCGGCAGACCTCGCCGCAAACACCGCAAAACGAACAGCGGGCAAAGCGGGCGAGAAGGCGAAGGACACCGCCCTCAAAACGGGAGCTATAGCCCGGGAAGCGGCCGAAATGGCAGCGACGAGCGCTCCCGAGGTCGCAAAAGGCTTCGCGCGAGGAGCTACCGCAGCCGCTCATGTCGCGAGCGGTGCCGCAAAAAGCGTTGCTCGCGAAGCAAAGCCCCTGTTCACAAGCGTGAAGAGGGCTACAGGGGCGGCCATCTCATCAGCAAAGCGCGCCGAGCAAGGCGCCACAAAGAGAAGCAGGTGACCTGGGCGCCCTCGAAATCTTGCCGGCGGCAATGCCGACGCGTCGAATCCAGAGGCTAAAGTCTAGTCGGGTCGGGTCGTGTTAGACTGGGGCAGACGATTCGAAGGGACGGTCGAAATGACGCAAGAGAGCCAAAGCAGCACCGAGGCGGCGCCGCAGGATGCCCACTCAGGCAGCACCGAGCCGATGCCGCAGGATGTCCGCGCAGGCGGCATAAAACCAACGCCGCAGGACGCCCGCACAGCACAAGAGCTCCTCGACTTCATCGGGGAATGCCCGAGCATGTTCCACACTACTTCAACAATCGGAAAACGCCTGACCGCAGCGGGGTTCACCTATCTTCCCGAGACCCAGCCGTGGAACATCGAGCAAGGCGGCACATACTACACAACGCGCAACAACTCGAGCGTCATCGCCTTCAAGGTGGGAACCTCGCTCGACAACTACCACTTCCAGATCACCGCATCGCATGGCGACTCGCCCACCTTCAAAATCAAGTCAAACGCCGAGCTCACAGGGCCGGGCGAATCGCAGCGACTCAATGTGGAGGTGTACGGCGGCGCCGTCGATTACACGTGGTTCGATAGGCCCCTCGGAATTGCGGGCCGCGTGATGGTGAAAAACGGCAATCGCGTGGAAAGCCTCCTGTACGAATCCGCCGAGCCGCTTGCGCTCATCCCCAGCATGCCGCCGCATATCCAGCGCGACATCAACCAGCAGTTCTCGCCGAATCGCCAGGTCGACCTCTGCCCACTCTTCTCCGCAGGCGCGCTTGGCAAATCCACCTTCGACGCGATAATCGCCGACGAGCTGGGAATCTTCGAGAGCGACATCGTCGCGCGCGACCTGTTCCTCGTCAACCGCCAGCAGCCGTGCATCTGGGGCGCTGCGGGCGAGTTTGCTTCCTCCCCGAAGTTCGACGACCTGGCCTGCGCATACACCGCGCTCGAAGCGTTCCTCGCCGCCGAAAACAATCGTAGCATCTCAGTCTTCGCATGCTTCGACAACGAGGAGGTCGGCTCGAACACCAAGCAGGGCGCCATGTCGACGCTTCTCGCCGACACGCTTTCGCGCTTGAACGCAGCGCTGGGCCGCTCCTGTGAGGATCTGCGTTGCGCCATCGCGAAATCGATGCTCGTGAGCTGCGACAACGCACACGCCGTAAACCCCAACCACCCCGAGCGCTTCGACGAGGGCAACCGCGTGTTCCTAAACCGAGGCATCGTGGTAAAAGAAGCAGCGAACCAGAAATACTGCACCGACGCCTTCAGCCGCGCCGCCTTCTGCGCGATCTGTGACAACGCGGAAATCCCCTACCAGGCCTTCGCGAACAGGAGCGACTCACCAGGCGGCTCCACGTTGGGGAATTTGTCGAACACCCAGGTGAGCATGCACGGCGTCGATGTCGGGCTGCCGCAACTCGCCATGCACTCGAGCTTCGAGACTATCGGCGTGCGCGATGTGACGCTCGCGACCCGCGCGCTCAAGGCGTTCTACAACGCCGACCTGCGCATTGACGGCGCGGACAGCATAGAACTCGGCTAGCGAGGGCGACAACCCGACTGGCTGCGGACGAGCTGAACAGGTTCGCCCAGTTGCGGGTGTTCCTCGGGAGAGGTCAGCTCGGCCCGCACCGATATCAGGGGGTCAAGACCCGACAGGCTGCAGTCGAGGAAGAGCTCGCTCGGCTGCAGCCCACAGCGAGCTTCGGACAGTCACGACAGCCCCCGAGTCCCGCAGCCCAAGTACTTACGCAATCATCTTCGACTCTTCGACCTTCTCCACGAACCAGCTCATGAAGCCCTCGAGGGGCTTGCGCAGCACAAGACCTAGAAGAAGCGACGGCAACACGAACAGGAGCAGCATGCCCATCTCGGTAAAGAAATCGCCGTTGTAGATGCCCATCATGGCCGCGCGCATGGCGTTGATGGTATGCGTCGCCGGCATGAACGGGCTTGCGAGTTGGAAGAACTCGGGCAGCACCTGCAGCGGATACGCACCGCCGCCCGCCGTCACCTGCAAGATGAGGAACAGGACGGCAATCGCCTTGCCCAGGTTCGCGAACGCAAGCACCAACGTGTAGATGAACAAGGAATACACCAAACCCGACACCCAGAAGCACAGCATGAACAACAGCGGATGGCTCACCTGCACTCCCAAGAACAGCATGTTGCCAAGGCCCACGCAGGTGGTCTGCAAAAGCGACAGCACCGCCACCACGCAGTAGCGCCCAAAGTAGAGCTCGCGCGGCTTGGGGTTGTCAAGCTCGGCAAGCCCTCGCTTCGAAACCGCCGGCTTGATCGCCACCATCATAAGCAGCGAGCCGATCCACAGCGCAAGCGTCGTATAGAGTGGCGCCATCTGCGAGCCGAAGTTGTCGGCCGGGAACACCGCATGGCGATCGAGCGCCACAGGTGTCGTCACGGCAGAGGCAAGCACCGCGGGGTTCGAACCGATGACCTCGCGCAGCTTCTCGACGTTGCCGCTTGCGAGAGCCGAACGCAGGTTGCCGCTCAGCGTCGTGAGTTCACCCGCCGTCGAGGTGAGCTCGTTTTGCGCATCGGCGAGCTTCGCCTTCGCACCGGAGAGCTTGGACGCGACGGAATCCGCGTCGCCGCTTATCTCGCCGCCCGCGGCATCAAGCTTCGCGGCGCTGCTCTGAAGCGTGGAAACCATGCTCGACACCGACGCGGAAAGCTCGTCCAAACCCGGCTTGACGTTGTCGTTGTATTCCGTTTTCACATCGTTGAGGCTGGCCGCAGCCTTGTCCGCAAGCTCCTGGATCTCAGCTCGTTGCGCCACGGCATCATCGTAGCCCGACTGGATGTTGTCAGCCGCCTGATACAGCGAGTCCGAAAGCTGTTGGAGGAGCGACACCGACTGCTCCAGCTGGGAGATCATGCTCTCGACTAAGGGGGAGTACTGCCCATCGATGCTCCCCTGGATTCCCTCAAGCGCGCTGATGATCGAGTTCAAGTCCCCAATCTCGGTTTCCACGACTGCCGCCTGGTTGCGCAGATGCTGCGAAGTGTCGTCCGTCAGATCGCCCGCGCTGTCGTACACATCGCTGATCTGGGCGCTAATGCCCTTGTAGCTCTCGGCGGATGCGGAAATGGCCTGCGAAAGGGAATCGGCCGACGTCGAGAGCGCGCTCGCGATGTCGGAGACGCCCGCACCGCCGTCCTTCGCGATGTCGCCGACCTTCGCCGCCTCGTCGCGTGTCTGCCCGAGCAGCGTGCCCGACTGGGAGATAAGCGACTGCGACGAGTCGATGAGCTGGGAATACATGCCCAACACCGACGCCGCACCCGTCATCTGCCCCGCCATGCTGTCCACATGGTCGGCAAGCGTCCCCACCGCGCCGGAGAGATCGGCGTCTTGGGAATACTTCGAAAGCGACGAGACGATGGAGAGCGCCACATCGGAAAGCGTTTCCAAGAACACCTGGTTCACCTGGTTCGACACCTGATCGGCGCCTTGGTCGGTGACCTTCGGCGCGATGGCGTTCTTCTTCTCATTGGTGTAGTAGATGATGTTCGCGTGCTCGATCTCGTCGGAATAGAACGTCATCATGTCGCGGCTGAAGCTTTGGGGAATCACCACGGCGGCGTAGTAACGCCCGGACTGCGCGCCGTCGATCGCGTCTTCTTCGGTCGTGAATGTCCAGTTGAGCTGGTCGTTCGCACGAAGCGCGCTCACCACCTTGTCGCCGACGTTGATCTCGAGCGGAACGAGGTCGCTCTCGTAGCCCTCGTCGGTGTTCGCCACGGCGACGGTGAGGTTGCCGGTGTTGCCGAACGCGTCCCAGCACGCGATGACGTTGTACCACGTGAAGATCGAGGGCAAGAACACGAGCCCTATCACGATAATCACCGAGATCGAGTTGTTGAACAGGTGCTTCATGTCGGTCTTGAAGATGCGCCAGATATTCCTCATCTATCGCACCTCCCCATTCTCATCCGACTTCGATCCAGACGCGGAAGGAGGCGTGGAGCTTCCTGCGACAGCCTTGCCACCCGGCGCGGAATCGCCCGCGGCGGGGGTATCCCCTGCAGCAGGCGCACTCTCGAACGCGTCGTTTGGTGCCACATGTGCCCCCGACGCTGCCTTCCCCTTGCGAACGGCGGCATGAGCACCCGTGGAAGCCTTGTCGGCATCCGGGGCGGCATGCGCGCCCAGAGAAGCGCCATCCGATCCGGGAATCGCGTGCGCGCCCATAGGAACCTTGTCGCCGTTAGCAGCTTGAGAGTCAGCCGCCACCTGCGGTTTCTCATTACCTTCAGAAGAAACGCCCGCGGCATCAGCAGAACCCGCGGTACCAACGTTCGTCGCGTTCGCAACGCCGGCGGCACCCTTCAGACTCTCCGCTTTCGCGCTCGCCGACTCCCCAACGCCCGCACCTTCCCCATGATCCGTCCTGCCATGGGCATGCCTGCCGACGACCTCCTTGCTCCCGCGCGAGAGCAGCTCGGCCATAAGCGCATCGAGCTTGGCGCTGTCCTTCTCGTCGAGCGCGCTCTTCCGCGAAGGCGCTCCCGAAGCGCTCCGCGACGACGCGCCACCGGCGGACACACCCGCCATAGCAGGCTGCATGAACACCTTGCGCGCCGCGAACAGCGTGCGGACCTCGTCGTCGGTCATGGCGTTCAACGATGCCTGACGCTCGATATTGTCACGGATAAACTCGACCACCACCAGGAACGTGAGCACGAGCACGAGCCACACGAGCCACAGCGTCAAGACGACGACCTTCTCCATCGCCGTCACCGCAAACACGACGGCGATGACCGCCGGCACCGCGATGCCGACGATGAGCGCGCCGCGCTTCAGGCGCGGATACCAGCAGATGAACCGCGCGGCATGGTCGGAGATATGGTGGCGGAAATCCTCGCGGTCGGAAAGCACGCGCACGAGCTGGGCGACGCGGAAACGGCGCTCGGGCAGGTGCACCTCCTCACCGTTGATGATGTCGGAGCGCTCGATCTCACGCGCGAACAGGCGGATGAGATTCGAGAAGTACGGCCTCAGTGCCAGCCCGATTGCCAGGAAGATCGCGAAGAAGATTCCCAGGTGCGCGATAAGCGACACCCACTCGAGGCCGTAGAACCCGGCAATCGTCTCGCGCAGGGCGTTGATGCCGTAGGTGAACGGGAAGAAGGGGTAGATGAACTGGAAGAACGGCGACGTCATCTCGATGGGGTACAAACCCGTCGCGCCCGGGATCTGCACGAAGATCAAGATGACGCAGATGCCCTTGCCGATATGCTGCAAGGTGGTCGACAGGGTAAGCTGGATAGCCAGGTATGTGAGCGACGCGAGCACCGCCGTCAGGAGGAACAGCGCCACCGACTCGCATTGCACGCCGATGGCGAGGCACCCGACGCTGCACACGATCGCCTGCAGCGACACCATCCCCCCGAAGAACAGGTAGCGCGCGATGTAGCGCTGCGCAGCCGTGAGGTTCTCGATGCCCTCGTCGTCCACCTCGATGCGCATAATCACCATGAGCATGAACACACCGATCCACAGCGACATGTTGATGAACAGCGGCGCCATGCCCGAGCCGTACGCGTTCAGGGGGAAGAGGTACTCAGTCTTCACCTCGGTCGGCGATTGCATGAAGCTCGCCACCTTCTCGGCGTCGATCGTCGTGCCGTCGCCGAAGAAGTCGGTAATCGCCGTCGAGGTCTTCAGCGCCACGAGGTCGGTCTTCACCGTGTCGATGCTCGTCTGCAGGTCGGCGAGCACGCCATCGGTCTGGTCGAGCGCGCTTCTCGCCGTCGCAAGCGTCTCGGAAAGCTGGCCCGTGAGCGAAATCGCCTGGTCGACAAGCACGCGTTGCGCCGATGCCGCCGCAGCCAGGTTCCCCACCGCAACGTTCAAGTTCCCCACGCCCGCGTTGATGGCGGGGAACGTGTCGGAAGAGAGCGTCCTGCGATAGGAGTCCGCGTTCGAGATGGTGGTTTGCACGGCGGTGTTCACCGAGTCGGACGCCGAAGAGACCGACTCGGCCACGCGGCCCATGTCGGCGCTCATGTCGGAGAGCTCGGAGAGTGACCGCGAGGCGTTCGTGTTCGACTGCTTCAGCCGTTCGATCGCCTTCTCGAGGCTCGCTTTGTTGGGGTCGTTGTCGTCCATCTGGGCAACGAGCGCCTCCATCTGGGCCACAACCGCCTGGCTCGCCGACACCATGGCGTTGCCTTGTGCGATCGCGCCATCGACGCGCCCCTGCGCCTCGGTCACGGAACCCGCAGCGCCGCCGATGGCCGTGTTCACCTTGGCGGCCGACTGGGAAAGGAAAATCGACCCCGAGTCCATCGCGCCCATAAGGCCCGATGTCAGCTTCGAGACGTCCGTTTGCGTGGTGCCCATGAGCGACTGGACGATGAGCATCTGGCCGCTCAGATCGCCGAGTACCTCGTCCGCATCGGAGAGCAGCGAGGCGGCATCGGCCACTTTCGTTTGCGACTGGTCGGCCGCGTCGCGAAGCCCCTGGACGGAATCGCGGGCACCGGAGATGGACTGTTGCGCCTTGTCGACCCCGGCGAGGGCGTTCGTGTGCGCATCGTCGATCTTGCCCTGCGCGACGCCAACTTCCTCGCCGAGCGCGTCGGTGACCGTTTTCGCGACGGTAGCGACGAACGTGGAGTTGATCGTGGTGTCGAGCGTGTTCGCGCCTGTGTCGGTAATCTTCGGCGACACGGGGTTCATCTTCTCGTTCACGTAGTACTCAAGCTGAGGCTGCTGGAAGTCGCCGGAGAGCAGCGTGAGCAGGTCGGCTGAGAAGTCGCGCGGCAGCACGAACGCCGCATAGGCATGCCCCGACTTCACCGCCTCCATGGCGGTGTCGTAATCGACGAAATCCCACCCGAGCTGGTCGTTGTCGTGCAATTGCTCGACAACCATGTCGCCAAGGTTAATCGCACCCGTAAGATCGCTCGACGACCCCGCGTCCTCGTTTACCACGCAAACACGCAGATTGCCGGTGTTACCGTAGGGGTTCCAGAAGCCGACGACATTGAACCACGTGTAAAGGGAAGGCAGGACGATGAGCGCAAGCACGACGACAATCGACGCCGGCGCTTTCAGGATGCGAAGGAAATCGCGTTTGAGAACGCGCAGCACGTTTTTCAAGCCCGCCCCTCCTTCTATAGTTGAGATTGCGTTTGATTGGCGGCATTATGGCGCAGCTCTCCCGGGGGAAAGCACGTTTTCTGCATTGTATAGGGGAATCAGCCCTGCGCAAGCGTGCAGATAATCAATTCCACAAGTGTGGCATAACTTTCAAAGGACGCGGACGAGTACCTTGCAAGGTTGTCCTCCCCTCTCCCACCATAGCCACAAGCGACCTGGAGACGTCGCTGCCTCGGGGCGCGTGTGCACAAATACGCGCGAAGTGCGTACCCTTGGAAGCACCCCCTCATTAAACCAAGAGACTTCGCTCTGACAAACTGGGCTTATTCGCATAGTTGGAAACGGCAAACTAACTTACGCGCTAGCAAGGTACGCACTTCATGCATATTTATGCATAGGAACGCCCAGATGAAGCAGAAGCGCACAATTTAGCGCCCGAGAGTTGTCCAATCGATAAAGATGTTGCGCCTCAGGTCGATCTCGCAACGAATCTCTTTGGAGTTTTTGCTTCGATACGCGACTCCGATTTGCCTTGCAACCATCCTGCGCACCGTATCAAAGTTTGCCCGATCGGATATCTGCCGATAAGTAAGCGGCATGACGGTAAAGCCCATTTGTTGAAGCGCGGTCGTCCTGTCGGAATCCGAAATCGCCGAATCATAGTCGTCGTGGACCACTTTTCCCTGGCATTCGACGATAAGCGGGCTTGCGCCGTTGGGAACGTCGAACAGCAGGTCGGCGTAGCACGTCGATTTCCCATAGATGCGCCTTGCGCTTGCCGAAAGCGGAATTCGCTCGTTGTTAACGAAGCCCGAAAAGCCCTCGCCGCCCTTGCATCTTTGCGTCGAGAAGAGCATCGAAGCTTGGACCTCAAACGGCGAAGCGGTAACCCCGGTCACGCGTTTCGCGGCGCGCGCGAAGCGCCGCCCCCCACGTTCGCTTTTCATGGCGTCGGCGAACTGGCCCAATTCGCCCAGTTCAATAAGGGGTTCGTGCCTCCAAAGGTCGGTCTTTCTCTCCGAAGAGCTTTTGACTCGCCTCCACCCGAATGACCGGGGAAGCAGCTCGGAAGAGTCGATGCTGTCGAGAAGCGCTTCAACAACTGGGCTCGGCCGAAATATCGAAAACGTGCCGCAGAATTCGTACATCGCCATAACAAGGTGGTTTTCGTCAACATGCGAGGCAAGATTAAATAGTGAATAGAGAGGACTTGCCGTTGAGATGCCGAGGTTGGTTTGCTGTATGCACCCAAATGGCAACTCGTTTGTGACGAGGTGCGATACCGTACTCACGTTGTTCAGTCGGCGTTTGCGATCAGTCGCTAAAAGATGGATGGGGGTACCGAGTATCTCATGGGTGAGTATATGGTTCCTGAAGCCTGCACGATTGTTATCGGTCGCCCTGTCGGGGTAAGGAGGGCACAGCATTAGAACCTGCGGAGGGGTTCGATGAAAGCGAAACGCCGATATGTCGCACAGAATGTCTTCCATGCGCGAACTTTACCAGGTTTGGGGAACGCGCGCATCACGAGACTTGCGGCGCCGGGCGATGCCATCCCCTGCGCGGCGTCGGGAATAAGCATACCGTCGCACCGTCTCTCAGCCCACACGGCACCCACGCTGGCCGGCCGAGCCGCAAACTGCCAGCTAGCAGCCCTCGATGGCCATGCCAGGCTCGGGCGCGTACTCCAGGAAATCGGCGAGCGTGGCCGAGTCAACGTATTCCTCGATCACCTGGTCAAGCCCCGCCCAGAAGCGCACCGTCGTGCACTCTCCCTTGCGCGGGCAACCGATCACGTCGTCCTCGAGCGCGTTGCACGCCACGGGCACCGTGGAGCCCTCGGCCGCGCGCAGCACGTCGCCCGCGCGGATTTCGGACGCCTCGCGGGCAAGCGCGTAGCCGCCGCCTTTGCCCCTCACGCTGCGCACGAGCCCCGCGGCCATGAGCGGACGAACCACCTGCTCGAGGTATTTCAGCGAGATGTCTTCCTCTTCGGCCACTTTGCGCAGGGGAACCTTCCCGTCGGGGCCTTGCTGGGCAATGCGGATCATGAGGCGCATCGCGTAGCGCCCCTTCGTGGTTACCAGCATCGTTTATCCTCACTTCCCCCTCGTGATACGGTTCGCCCTCGGAAAACCCAGGTGCGGCCGACTCGATTTCGCATACTTATTCTAGCGCGAAAGGAATCTATTACTTGACATTTTAGCGCGTCGCGGTATTTTATTCCTAGAAAATTCATAGGATTATGCACAGACGAGAGGGGCATATTTCATGGAAACCAATGCAACGAGCCCGCTGCTGAAACTGCAGGGGCTATCGGCCTCAGTAGGCGACAAACCCATCCTCCACGACATCGACCTTGCGATCGGTGCGCACGAGACGCACGTCATGATGGGCCCGAACGGCGCCGGCAAATCGACGCTCGGCCATGTAATCATGGGCGACCCTGAGTATAGCGTAACTTCGGGCACCGTGACCTTCGACGGGCAAGATATTACGGATCTTTCCCCCGATAAGCGCTCGCGCGCGGGCCTTTTCTTGAGCTTCCAGGCGCCGGTCGAGATCCCCGGCGTGCCGCTGTCGAGCTTCCTGCGCGCCACCGTCGAGGGCCGCGAGGGCTTCAACATGAAGGGCAAGGAATTCCGCAAGCACGTGCGTGAGCTGGCGAAAAGCCTCGACTTCGACCCGGCGTATCTCGACCGCGAGCTGGGCGTGGGCTTCTCCGGCGGCGAGAAGAAGAAGCTCGAGATGCTGCAGCTTCTGCTTCTCAAGCCGAAACTGGCCGTCCTGGACGAGACCGACTCCGGCCTCGACGTCGACGCGCTCGGCGTCGTATCCCACGGCATCCAGGAGTACCGCAAGACCTGCGACGGCACGCTCATCATCATCACGCACAACACCCGCATCTTGGAGCACGTCGACGTCGATCGCGTGCACGTCATGGTGAAGGGGCATCTGGTGCACGAGGACGACGCCGCGCTCATCGCCGACATCGATGCGCACGGCTTCGAGCGCTTCGAGCAGGCCGCAACCCCCGAAGCCGACGCGTAAGGGGGCCCAACCATGGCAAAGCAACGCACCGAGGTCGCGGACATCGACCGCAGCCTCTACGACTTCTCATACGGCGAGGAGGCGGCCGAGAAGCTCGATGCCGGCCTCACTCCCGAAATCGTGCGCGAGATCTCCGCGAAAAAGGACGAGCCCTCTTGGATGCTCGAGCACCGCTTGAAGTCGCTCGAGATCTACCACGAGAGCAGAACCCCTGATTGGGGCCCCTCTATCGCCGGGCTGGACATGGACCACATCGTGACCTACGTCAAGCCCAACACCGACCAGAAAAGCGATTGGGACTCCCTGCCCGACGACGTGAAGAACACCTTCGACCGCCTGGGCATCCCCGAGGCCGAGCGCAGCTACCTGGCTGGCGTCGGCGCGCAGTACGACTCCGAGCTCGTGTATCACAACATGCAGGACACCGCGTCGCGCATGGGCATCGTGTACTCGGGCATCGAGGAGGCGCTGCACGACCCGAAGTGGGAAGAGCTCATCCACGACAAATTCATGACGCTCATCCCCCCGACCGACCATAAGTTCGCAGCGCTCCACGGCGCGGTGTGGTCGGGCGGCAGCTTCGTGTACGTCCCGAAAGACACCAAGCTCGACTTCCCGCTGCAAAGCTACTTCCGCCTGAACGCAAAGGGCGCGGGCCAATTCGAGCACACGCTCATCATCGTGGAAGATGGCGCCGACCTGCACTTCATCGAAGGATGTTCGGCACCTAAATACAACGTGGCGAACCTGCACGCGGGCGCGGTCGAGCTGTTCGTGGGCAAGAACGCCAAGCTGCGCTATTCGACCATCGAGAACTGGTCGAAGAACATGTACAACCTGAACACCAAGCGCGCGGTGTGCGACGAGGGCGGCCAGATCGAGTGGGTTTCCGGCTCCTTCGGCAGCCACGTGGGCTACCTGTACCCGATGTCGATCCTGAAGGGGCGCAAGTCGCGCTGCACCTTCACCGGCATCACCTTCGCAGGCACCGGTCAAAACCTCGACACCGGCTGCAAGGTCGTCCTGGCGGCGCCTGAGACGACGGCAGCCATCGAGACGAAGTCAATCTCGAAGGGCGGCGGCGTGTCGACGTTCCGCAGCTCGGTCGTGGCGACCCCCGCCGCGGAGAACTCGGTTGCGAGCGTGTCGTGCCAGTCGCTTATGTTGGACGACCACAGCCGCTCCGACACCATCCCCGCGATGGACATCCGCTGCAAGCACGTCGACGTGGGACACGAGGCGACCATCGGCCGCATCGGCGACGACAAGGTGTTCTACCTGATGAGCCGCGGCATTCCCGAGGAAGAGGCACGCACGATGATCGTGAACGGCTTCGCCGACCCGGTCTCGAAGGAGCTGCCCCTCGAATACGCCGTGGAAATGAACAACCTCATCAAGCTTGAAATGGAAGGGGCGATTGGATAATGGGCGCCCTCACTTTGAATCACGTGAACGCGATGCCCGCAGCGACGTGGCATCAGCTGCATATGAACGAGACGACCGTCGACGTGCCCGAGGGGCTCGAAGCCGCGCGCTCCGTCGTAGTCGAGGCCGACGAGGCACTCCTCGGCCCGCAGGATGCCTTCGACGCGGCCGTGGCAGCCGCCCAGGCAGAGCTCGACGCCGCGAACGCGAAGGCCGCGCCCAATGCGCGCGCCATCCTGCAGGCGGTCCGCCCCGACGTAGACCCTCACGACCTGGACATCCCCGCGCTCTCCGTGTTCGAGAAGCGCGCCGTGGAAGAGGAGATGGCGCAAAGCATCGCCGGCACCTTCGAGTGCGCCCTAGGCGATGAAGCCGCAGCCTATCTGGAAGAGGTCGGCGGGGCTCGCGAGGGTCGCACCGTGCTCGCCACCAAAGCGGGCGCTACGGAACGCGCCACCATCCGCGTCAACGGCATCGACGGCAAGGCGAACGTGGCCTGCGTCGATATCGTGGCGGCGGAGAACTCCACCATCACGCTCAATGTCGCGTTCGACTCCCCCGACGCCGGTGCGGGCGTCATCGGTCTATACGCCCGCGTGTTCGCTGGCAAGAACGCACGGGTGAACGTGGCGACCATCCACACGCTCGGGCAGAGTTGGCTCGCCCTCGACGGCGAAGGATACATCGCCTGCGAGGATGCGCGCATCCAGGTCGACCACCGCGTGCTCGGCGCTGGGCAGTCCTACACCGGCCTTGCGTGCGACCTGCGCGGAGACCGTTCAGACGCCACCATCCGCACGCGCTACCTGGGGCACGGCGATGAGCGCCGCGACTTCAACTACATCGTGCGCCATCGCGGCAAGAAGACCACCTGCAACCTCGATGCCAACGGCGTTTTGGCCGACAGGTCCCGCAAGGTGCTGCGCGGCACGATCGATTTGGTGCACGGCTGCAAGGGCGCGGAAGGCACCGAGCGCGAGACAGTGCTCCTTGCCGACGAGAAGGTGGTCAACAAGACCATCCCCACCATCCTGTGCGACGAGGACGACGTAGCGGGCAACCACGGGGCCACCATCGGCCACGTTCGTCCCGAACAGATGAACTACCTGATGACACGCGGCATTTCCCAGGAAGCTGCCGAGCGGCTGTTCGCGAACGCAACCCTTGAGGAAGCGGCCATCAACGCGCCGGACGCCCAGGTGCGCGCCTCGGTTGCGCGCCTTGCCGCAGAGCTGAACGTGCCCTTCGAACTCGTGGGCACAGACGAAGAGGCGATGTAACATGAGCCAAACCGATTCCCTTATTGCACGCGCCGCCGAACAGGCCGCAAGCGACACCACTGCGTGCGCGATTGCCGACGCCGCGCACGCTGCCGCAACCTCTGCCACGGCGAGCGACATCGTTTGCGCCGCCAACATCGCGGAGAACCCCTACAAGCGCGACTTCCCGCTTCTGGCGAATCATCCCGACCTGGCGTTTCTCGACAGCGCCGCCACCGCGCAGCGCCCCAAGACCGTGCTCGATGCGCAGCGCCGCTTCTACGAGGAGATGAACGCGAACGCGCTTCGCGGCCTATACCGCCTCTCAGTCGAGGCCACCGAGGCGATCGAGGTGGCGCGTCATCGCGTCGCCAAGTTCATCGGCGCGCCCGACTGGCACGACATCGTGCTCACGCGCAACGCATCCGAGTCGCTCAACATCGTTGCGAAGGCCTTCGCCCCCACCGTGCTTGAGCCGGGCGATGAAGTGTGCATCACCATCATGGAGCACCATTCCAACCTCATCCCCTGGCAGCAGGCATGCCGCAATGCGGGCGCGAAGCTCGTCTACCTCTACCCCGACGAGGACGGCATCATCCAGCCGGAAGAGATGGACAAGAAAATCGGGCCGAAGACGAAGATTCTCTCCGTCGTGCATGTCTCCAATGTGCTTGGCGTGGAAAATCCCGTCGTTGAGCTGGGACGTCGCGTCCACGAGCAGGGTGGTTACTTCGTCGTCGACGGCGCGCAATCCACGCCGCACATTCCCGTGAACGTGGAAGAGATCGGCGCCGACTTCTTCGCGCTTTCCGCGCACAAGATCTTCGGACCCTTCGGTATGGGCGTGCTGTGGGGCAAAGACGAGCTGCTGCGCGCCATGCCGCCTTTCCTGACCGGCGGCGAGATGATCGACTCCGTCACCGAGCAGGACGCCACCTGGGCACCTGTCCCCGAGAAGTTCGAGGCTGGCACGCAGGACGCGGCGGGAATCTACGCCACGGCCGCGGCGATCGCGTACGTGGAGTCGGTCGGACTCGATGTGATCGGCGCCCGCGAAAAGGCGCTCGTGAAATATTGCATGGAAGAGATGGCGCAGCTGCCCTACATCGACATCATCGGCAGCCCGCGCCCCGAAGACCACCATGGGGTCATCAGCTTCAACGTGCGCGGGATTCACCCGCACGACGTGGCGAGCATCCTCGATATGGACCAGGTGGCTATCCGCGCAGGTCATCACTGCGCACAGCCCCTGCTCACTTGGCTTGGCGTGGAAAATCTGGCATGCTGCCGCGCGAGCCTGGCCTTCTACAACGACAAGGGCGACGTGGACAAGTTGATCGCCGGCCTGAAGAACGTTTGGAGTACTTTCAATGGGTAATATCTACACCGCGGCGCTTATGGAACACAATGCGCACCCGGATTACAAATACGACCTGGAAAACGCCACCGACGAGCACGAGGGCGTGAACCCCAGCTGCGGCGATGAGCTGGTCTTGAAGCTACGCGTGGAGAACGGCGTGATCGAAGAGGCCGCTTTCACGGGCCACGGATGCGCTGTCTCGCAGGCATCCGCCGACATGATGGCCGACCTCGTAACGGGTGAGACCGTCGAAGAGGCACGTCGTTTGTGCGGGCTGTTCCTGAAGATGGTGAAGGGCGAAGAGCTTACCGAGGACGAGCGAGAGGATCTCGACGAAGCGGCCGAGCTCGAGAGCATCTCCCGCATGCCCGCCCGCGTGAAGTGCGCCGAGCTCGGTTGGCGCACGCTATCCGAGATGATTGGAGAGTAGCGAACGGCATCTCCGTCACAGCCCTGCTGGGGAGCTCCAAGCTGCCAGCAGGGCTTTTTCGCGAAATCCTATTGAATTAATAGGGTAGTTTTTTCAAATTCATAGTTAACAAATAGGTAACAAACCGCTACACTACCGCCTTGTCCTAGTTTCGAGCCGCATCCCAACCGGGTGCGGCTTGTTTGTTTTCGCAGGAAAGGTTTGGAAATGAAAGTACTTGAGAAAATCAGCGACTTCGCCGGCAAATGGATGGCTATCATTGCACTACTGGTCGCCATTATTGCGCTGGCTGTCCCCGAACCGGTTCATGCGATCCTACCCACAAGCTGGGTGAACCCGCTCCTCGGCATCGTTATGTTTGGCATGGGCATGACGCTCAAGCTCTCCGACTTTAAAGTGGTGTTCACCAAGCCGAAGGCTGTGATCACCGGTATCCTGTCGCAATTCATCATCATGCCGCTCATCGCGTGGGTGCTCTGCCTGGTCTTCCAACTGCCCACCGAGCTCGCCGTGGGCGTCATGCTCGTCGGCTGCTGCCCAGGCGGTACGTCCTCCAACGTCATGACGTACCTGTCCAAGGGCGACGTCGCGCTTTCCGTCGGTATGACCGCGTGCACGACCATCATGGCACCTGTCGTCACTCCGGCACTCGTGCTTCTGCTCGCCGGCCAGGCGGTCGATGTGTCCTACGTGAGCATGCTCATGTCCATCGTGCAGGTCGTGCTCGTGCCGATTGCCTTGGGCTTCATCATCAACGCTGTGGCTTCCAAGGTCGCGCAGACCTGCTCGAAGGTGCTTCCGCTTGTGTCCGTTATCGCGATTTCCCTCATCATCATGGCAGTCGTGTCCGCAAACGCCGCGAAGCTCATGACGGTCGGCTGGCTGATCATCGTGGTCGTCATGCTGCACAACGTGTGCGGTTATGCGCTCGGCTACGGGGTCGGCCGCGCCCTTGGCCTGTCGAAGGCGCAGATGCGCACCTTGTCCATCGAGGTGGGCATGCAGAACTCCGGCCTTGCCACCTCGCTTGCAACCATGCACTTCGCGTCTATGCCGCTTGCTGCCGTGCCTGGCGCCGTGTTCAGCGTGTGGCATAACATCTCCGGCGCGATTTACGCGAACATCCTCGCTCGCACCGCAGGCGACACGAAGGAAGAAGCACCTTCCCCGAAGAAGGCCGCTTCTGGCACAAAGGCGTAAGGGGAGCCCACCACACAGGGGGCGCCGTGGTCGAGCCATGGCTGGAATGTCAGGTCCGACCACGGTTGGAACGCCGAGTTCGGATCGCAATCCCCGCATTAAGGCGAGATCGGATGCAACTAGAGGAGCCTTCAATTCACCAGCTTCTCATAGATGCACCGCGGAGCAAACCCTGCGGTCCCAGTCCGCCAGCCTCGCACGGAAGCGAATTCGGATGGCACCGCCGAATATCTCAGATACAAATGCCGGCAACCCAACAGTTGCCGGCATTTTCTTATTTGCCCCTCATGTTGCCAGCCGTCCAGCTCGTCTTTGCGATGGAGGTATTGTCCCACGCCGAAAGACCATCCGCTGCACCATGAAACGGACACCGCTTAGATAGTCTTCCTCACCGCGCGGAACTAAGCCTCTCGCGACTTTCCCCCACTCCCAAGGGGTGGTTGCGCTAGAGTAGGCGGGAACAACAAGAGCGTCCGAAAGAAGCACCACCGTGAACAAGGACATGACGATCCTCTACCGCGTGCACCATGGGCTGTACGTGAACCTGACCAACCGCTGCTCATGTGCTTGCACCTTCTGCGTGCGCGGGCTTTCCGACAGCGTCGGCGAGGCGGAGAGCCTCTGGCTTTCCCGCGAGCCGACCTACGAGGAAGCGATTGCGGCATTCGGGGGGTTTGACATGGGCCAGTTCAACGAAGTCGTGTTCTGCGGCTTCGGCGAGCCAACCGAGGCATGGGACACGCTTATGCGCGTCGCGCGCTACGTAAAGGAGACGTTTGGGCTGCCTACGCGCGTGAACACCAACGGCTTGGGATCGCTCATCTGCGGACGGGACATCGCGCCAGAGTTCGAGGGGATCATCGACACGGTATCCATCAGCCTGAACGCCCCCGATGCGAAAACGTATCAGAAAATCGTGCGCAGCTCGTTCGGCGAGAAGTCGTTCGACGCCGTGATAGATTTCGCGCGCGAGGTCAAGCGCTACGTACCCAACGTGGTCATGACCACCGTCGAGACCACCATCTCGCACGAGGACGAGGAGAGGTGCCGCGCCATCTGCGAGAAGCTCGGCGTGCGCTATCGCATCCGTGCCTGGGCAGGGTAGCGCGCTTCGAAAGCGCGCCCAAGACGCACATCGCACACACCAGCCGCCCCACCCGCAAGCCGAGCAGCCGGCCAATCTCCAAAACCCTCACACCCCTGGCTCTCACACCCCCTGGCCCCCGCCGACCTCGCAACCTCACCCGTACGCCTCCACCCACCATCGCACGACGGGCGGCTTGCCGAGCGTCGCATCGAATACGTGTCGCTCGAGAAAAAGATTGGTCACGTGACCCCCGATGCGCACGCGATAGCGCGCGGTCGACACACCGCGAAAGGCGGGTCCGAAACTTCCCCGATCGAGCACTTCAGCAATCGGAAATGCCCTTCCATCAGGCCACATGACGATAAGAGGATCGAATCTCCCCTCATCGGTAAGGCGCATGAACACGTCGACATAGCGCTTGTTCGCACGCCTTCGCCGCCCTTCCCCATCTTTCACCCAATCCTCTTGCATAGTCTGTTATTATCGAACATGGGTTCGAAATTTAACAGCGAACAGACTATGGAGATTGAAGGAGGCGCCTTGGACGGCAGTTCGAAGAGCGAGGAAAGAACCTATTTGTGCATCGACTTGAAGTCGTTCTACGCATCGGTCGAATGCGCCGACCGCGGGCTTGACCCCTTCACCACAAACCTCGTGGTGGCCGACCCCACCCGCAGCGCCAACACCATCTGCCTTGCCATCACGCCCGCCCTGAAGGCACGGGGCGTAAAGAACCGCTGCCGCCTCGGTGACATCCCCGACGGCATCGAGTTCACCTGCGCCATGCCGCGTATGAGCCGCTACATGGAGGTGTCCGCCAACATCGTGGGCGCCTACCAGCGATTCGTTTCCGCAGATGACATGCACGTATACTCTATCGACGAGTCGTTTATCGACGCAACGCCATACCTGAAGCTCTACGACATGGACGCGAAATCATTCGCAAGGATGCTCATGAATGCAGCCTTCGAGTGCGCCGGCGTCACGGCCACGGCGGGCATCGGGCCGAATCTCCTCATGGCGAAGGTGGCGCTCGACGTGTGCGCCAAACATGCTCCCGACGGCATCGGCGTACTCGACGACGACTCGTGGAAGCGCGAGATTTGGTTTCACCGCCCCATCACCGACATCTGGGGAATCGGCCCCGGCATCGCGCGACGACTCGAGCGGCGCGGCGCCTTCGACCTCGCGGGCATATGCACCCTGCCGCAAAAATCGATCATGAAGGAGTTCGGTAAGAACGGGCTGTTCCTGCTCGATCACGCATGGGGGCAGGAACCTTGCACGATTTCCCAGGCCAGGAACTACAAGCGGCGCGGACATTCCATCTCGAACGGGCAGGTGCTCATGCGCGACTACGGCTTCAGCGAGGCGAAAACACTCATCCGCGAGATGGCGCTCGCGTCGTGTCTGGAGCTCACCAAGAAGGGGCTCGCCGCAACGGGCGTCGGCCTCTACGTTGGCTATTCGGCGTCGAACTTCAGCCATCACGCGTGGGGTGGCGGACGGGCGCCTTTCATGGGTGCGGGCGGCAGTGCGAAGCTTCCGCAGCCGACCGACTCCGCATCGCAGGTGACAAGCGCGCTGCTCGCGCTCTATGAGGAGCACGTCAGCCCCGCACTCGCCATACGGCGTGTGAACATCTCGCTCGGCGAGCTCGTCGAGAAGAACAGCATACAGCCATCTCTCTTTGGTGAACAGGGAAAAGAAGTCAGAGAGGCCGCCCTTGCCCAAACGATGGTGGCCGTACGGGAGCGGTTTGGAAAGAACGCGGTACTCGCGGGCACGAGTCTACTTCCCGAGGCCAACGCACGGGAGAGGAACCTGCAGATTGGAGGCCATCGCGCATGATGAGAGCGACTTCGAGCGACGAGCGTCGGGCAGAGAGCTGGGCGGTAAGCGGATCGACAAGTCGGGACGAGAACAAGACGTCAGGTCGGGCGACGCGCGAGTCGGCGATGCGAGCGACAAGCCAGGCGGCGGGCCAGACGGCAAGACGGGCGGCGCTCCAAGCAGCAATCCAGGCGGCGGGAATCCCCTCGCCCGATATCTGGGCCGGCATATCCACCGATGAGCGCGCCTATCGTAAACGCGTACTCGACGACATCGCACGAAGGGTAGCCGAGGAGGGCGTCCACACTGCCGTCCCCGGCGACGATCGAGGCAGACAGTTCATGCCATTCGCCGCGCTCAAAGGCTACGACGACATCGTGAGAGGCTCACAAGAACCTATGAGGTAGATGCGCGCATTCAGCCCAATTTGGAAATCGCCCATTTGCTCAGGCTTCGCGTAGCACTGTTTGATTTTTCTGCAGGTGAGCTGATTTTCGCAGGAGCGCAGTGGCGCGCGAGTATAATGGGGCGGTTAGAGCCAACGCGCGCGGTTCGCGCTCTGCGGCCGTGTGTGCAAAGTATAGTGGGAGGAACTGGCAAAGATGGCAATCTCTACCGCCGATTTCAAGAACGGCATGTGCATCGAGTACAACAACAAGCTTTGGACGATCGCTGAATTCCAGCACGTGAAGCCGGGCAAGGGCGGCGCGTTCGTGCGCACCAAGCTTCGCGACATCAAGACCGGCCGCGTGGTCGACTACACCTTCAACTCTGGCACGAAGTTCGACTCCGTGCGCCTGGAGACCAAGAAGATGCAGTACCTCTACAACGACGGCGCCGACTTCAACTTCATGGACCCCGTCACCTTCGAGCAGATGCCCATCTCCGCGGAGACCGTGGGCGATCAGGCCAAGTGGCTCAAGGAAAATGACGAGGTCAGCCTGCTGTACGCTGGCGAGGAACTCATCTCCATCGAGCCTCAGATGTTCGTCGAGCTCGAAGTGACCGAGACCGAGCCGGGCTTCAAGGGCGACACGGTGCAGGGTTCCACCAAGCCCGCAACGCTCGAGACCGGCGCCACCATCCAAGTCCCGATGTTCGTGAACATCGGCGACGTCCTGCAGGTGGACACCCGCGACGGCCGCTTCATCAAGCGCATGTAGCTTAAAGCAAGCGAACGTATTTTCTAGAAAGCCCGGCAGCTTGAACACTGTCGGGCTTTCTTGTTATGTGGCGGCTGCGATAACGGCGCGTGTGCCAAAGACGCGCGGAAATCAGCCTTACAGCACAATCATCTCATGCGTTGATTGGGTGAACACCTCGTAGCCGTTTTCGGTAATCGCGCCGAAATCTTCCAGGCGCATGCCGAAGTCGCCTGCCAGATAGACACCAGGCTCCACCGTGACGACGTTGCCGAGCGCGAGCGGCGCACCGTTGCGAGGCGAAAGCAGCGGCTCCTCGTGGATGTCAATCCCGACGCCATGCCCCAAGCTGTGGCCCATCTTGCCCGCGAAGCCGTGCTCGGCAAGCACGTGCTCTGCCAGCTCGTGCGCTTCCTTGCCCGTCATTCCTGGACGAAGCACAGCCTCCACCTGCTCATTTGCATCGCGGATCGCCGCATAGCCCGCGCGAAGGCGCTCCGACGGCTCGCCGAGGAACACCGTGCGCGTCATGTCGGAGCAATACCCCTGCGCCCGTGCGCCAAAGTCCATAACAACGCACTGCCCCGCTTCGAGCTTCGTAGCGCCTGGAACAGAATGGGGACTTGCACTGTTCGCGCCGCACGCCACGATCGAGGGGAATGCCAAGCCCTCGGCCCCATGGCGAACCATGAAGTCTTCCAGCTCAATCTGCACCTCGCGTTCGGTCATACCAGGCTTCATGAAAGTGATGATATGGGAAAACGCCGCGTCAGTGATGGCTTGCGCCGCCTTCATACGAGCAATCTCGTCCGCATCCTTCACACCGCGAAGGCTCACAATGAAGTTCGACGTCTCGCGCAGCTGCACATCGGGAAGCGATTCGGCGAAAGCGCGCTCAAGCGAACGGAAACCCGAAAGTGCAATCGAGTCCTCGACACCGAGCGAGTACGATTTGCTTCCCGCGGATTCGCACTCACCGCCGAGTGCGGCCGCTGCGAACTTCGCATGCGAGACACGCTCGTCGTCCACCTCCACCACACCGCCATGAATGCCTGCCGCTTTCTTGCAAGCTTCGGAATAGCGCGAGTCAGTGTGCAGCGTCGCACCGTCAGGCGTGACGAGCATCGCATGCGCGCCCTCCTCGTCGAACACGCCGTCGAAAGCCGAAAGCCACTGGACGTTCGACGTCTCGCGTACGAAAAATGCGTCGATCTCCGCGTCGGCGCACGCTTCACGAAGCTTGTTTATCCTGTTCAAGCTTATGTTGCCCATAATGCAAAGCCTCCAATAAAAAGAGACGCCCGCAAAGGCGCCCTTCATCGTTTGTTCCCTATTTTAACGGCGCGGCGATAACCTCACCCGTAGGATAGCGCTCTTCGAACCCTTCCCCAAGCCGCTCGCGCGGACCCTCAAGCAGGATATCGATGGCGTCGCAATAGCCTTTGAACCCACGTCCCTTTACCTGCGCCACGCACGCCGGCGCAATAACCGAGATATGGCGGAACGCCTCGCGCGCATCGACGTTGGAGATATGCACCTCAACGCAGGGCGTGTCGATGCCGCCCACCGCGTCGCGCAGCGCGTAGGAATAGTGCGTGTGGGCACCAGGGTTGTAGACGATACCGTCGTAGGCCGTATGCGCCTCGTGGATCTTGTCGATGAGGCAGCCCTCGTGGTTCGATTGATAGCACTCTACGGAAATGCCCTTGGAAACACCGTAATCGACCACAAGTTTTTCGAGGTCAGCAAGCGTATTGTTGCCATATACCGCAGGCTCGCGAACGCCCAGCATATCCAAGTTCGGCCCATTCACCAGAAGAATCTTCATGCTCTGCTTCCTTTTGTCCTTTTCCTGAAGGGGAAGACGACGTTGCCGCCCGTCCGCTCCATTCCTTGCGTTGCGAGTTGATTGCGGTCCCTTCAGTCGCTCGGCAGTCCTGCTCGCGCAAACAGCCCACTGGGCTGTTTGGCTCGTGCGGAACTCGCTTTGTGAAGGAACCGCAATCAACTTCTCGAGCCCGAAGGCAAACCAACAGTCATATCCCGAAGATCCACGAAAGGCACCTGACGACCCCCTCCGACCCCGACGAGCGGAAGGCGTGCGGCGGCGCTCACAAAGCGAGTTCCGCAGCGCAGCGAGGACTGTCTGAGCGACTGAGCGTTGCCGCGCGCTCTCCGCGGACCCGCAGGTCGATTGCGTCGCCGCGCGCCTTCCGCGGATTCACAGACTACTTGCTCCGCGCCCAAGCGGCGAGGTGCTCGAGAATCACAGCGTCTTCCACTTCCCTCAATTCCCATTGCCCGATGTCGAGCGGCAGCACAAACTTCACCACGCCGCCGCGCACCTTCTTGTCACGCTTCATCACAGCAAGCATGCCCTCAGGCGCCGCCGACCAAGAAAGCGCGGGAAGCCCCAGCTCATCGAGGAGATTGTCCTGCGCACGCACCACATCAATCGAGGTGCCCGCAATCGCCGCGCCCAAACGTGCCGCAAAGCGCATGCCTTCCGCAACTGCCGCGCCATGGGAATACGTGCCGTAACCAGCAAGCGACTCCACCGCATGCCCCAGCGTGTGACCGTAGTTCAGGCACTCGCGCACGCCGCGGCTTTCCGTCTTGTCCTGCGCAACAACGTCGGCTTTGAACACAACGGAGCGCGCGATGGCCTCGGCGGTCACATCGTGATCGCGCGACGCGAGCGCGGAGGCGTTATCGGTCAGCCAGAAGAAGAACTCGTCGGAGTCGATTACCGACGACTTCGCGATTTCCCCGCAGCCGCAGGCCCATTCGCGAGAGGGCAACGTGGAGAGCGTCTTGGTCGAGGCGCACACGTAGGCCGGCTGCGTGAAGGTGCCTACGAGGTTCTTACCTGCGGAAAGGTTCACGCCCGTCTTGCCGCCGACCGAGGAGTCGACCATGGCGAGCAGCGACGTCGGCGCCTGCACCACAGTGATGCCGCGCATGAAGGTAGACGCGGTGAACCCGGCGAGATCGCCCACTACCCCGCCGCCAAGCGCTACAACAGCGCAGTCGCGGCCGAGCTTCAAGCCCGCCATCGCTTCCCAAATCTCACCTGCGACCTCGACAGACTTCGTTTTCTCCCCCGCGGGGACGACAATTTCGCTCACGCGGTAGTCCGCTGCGCGAAGCGACGCCTTCGCCTCCTCGAGATACAGCGGAGCCACGTTGTCGTCGGAGATGACTAGGATGCGCGGCGCGTTCGCCGTGGCGTCGATGCGGCGCAGGTAGTTTCCCAGCCCGTCAAGCACATCGGCGCCGATGCGCACATCGTAGGGTCGCTCGCCGGGGATGTTCACGATCACTTTCGTCGCTGGCACAATACGCCTTCTTTCTCGAGTGCGCGCTGGACCTCGCGCGCGATTCGCGGGACGCTCTTGCCCGCCGTGTCGATTTCCACATCTGCCACACCCGAATACAGCGGGGCCCGCTCCAGACAGCGTTTGCGCGCAGCGTCGATATCCTGGAACAACGGGCGGCTCGACTTGTCGGAGATGCGGCTCGCGGCCTCGTCCACCGTCACCTGAAGGTGCACGACGAACCCCGATTCGGCAAGAATCTCGCGGTTTTCCTCGCGCAGGACGACACCGCCCCCGCACGAGATGACGAGCGGCTCCTCCTTCGAGGCAAGCTCGCGCAGGACATCGGTCTCGATGGCGCGGAAAGCATCCTCGCCGCCTTCAGCGAAGATTTCCTTCACGCGCTTGCCCTCGCGGCGCTCGAGGTAGGTGTCCATGTCGACCGACGAGATACCGCAAGTGCGCGCAAGGCGGCGCGCGACACTCGTTTTCCCCGCGCCCATAAAGCCCACGAAGAATACGGGGCAGGTGAGTTGCATGGGTTCCGCCGTCATCGGGACATCGTCCTCAGGCGCGCCTTGTACGACTTGAGGTTCGCTTTGATGTCCGCCATGCAGGAGCCGCCAAACATCTCCTGGTATGCATTGGCCAGCACAAACGCCACCTCGCCTTCCGCAACCACAGCGGCGGCGGGCACGGCGCACACGTCGGAGCGCTCCTTGGACGCGTCGGCGACCTCCAGCGTATCCATGTTCACCGTGGCAAGCGGGCGCATGAGCGTGGGAATGGGCTTCATCGCGACGGTCGCCACAAGCGGCAGCCCCGTCGTCATGCCGCCCTCGAGGCCGCCTGCGTTGTTCGATGTGCGCGTGAAGCAATCGCGCTCGCGGTCGAGCACGATGGGGTCGTGCACCTCGCTCCCCAAGCGGCGAGCGACCTCGAATCCCATCCCGAACTCGACGCCCTTCATCGCCTGGATGGAAAAGAGCGCCTGGCCCAAGCGCGCCGTCAAGCGATCGTCCGCCGTCGCGTAACCGCCGAGCCCGGGAACAAGCCCCGTCGCCACGACGCGGAACGTGCCACCAATCGTGTCGCGCTCGGCCTTCGCGCGCTCGATTTCCGCAATCATCGCGCGAGTCGCCTGCGCGTTCGGACAGCGGACCTCGCTCGTCTCGATGTCGAGCGGCGTGTAGTTCACGCAGTTGACGAAGGGGCTTTCCTCGCGAAACTCGGCTTCGCCGATGCGATTCACATATGAGAACACCTCAACGCCCAAATCAGCAAGGAATTCGCGCGCGATACCGGCCGCCGCCACGCGAGCGGCGGTCGAGCGGGCGCTCGAGCGCTCGAGAATGTTACGGCAATCGTCGGTGTTCGTCTTCAGGGCACCCACCAGATCGGCATGCCCAGGCCGCGGCGTCACTTCGCGCACCAGCCCCTCAGGCTCCTCACCGAATACGGCCATGCGGTCCGTCCAGTTCTCCCAATCGCGATTGCGGACCGTGAGCGTCACCGGCGAACCGATGGTCTTCCCGAAACGGATGCCCGACGTAACCTGCACGGTGTCACACTCGATGGACTGCCTGCCGCCGCGCCCGTAACCCGATTGGCGGCGAGCCAGGTCGGAGTTGATCTGGGATTCGGAGACCCGCAGGCCCGCAGGCACGTCCTCGACGATGGCGGTAAGGCATGGGCCGTGGCTTTCCCCGGCAAAGACGTAACGCATAGAGAATCGCTTTCCTATCGAGTTCGTATAGTTTCTGGCACATTGTAGCGCATGAGAACACGACCGCCCTGTTCAGGCGTATATGTGCAGGATGATTCCAATATGGGGAGCGCGAGCGGCCTTTTGCATGCGTAATCCAGCACGAGCGTATCCGACGAGGCTTCGCACCGGCGCACCGCACGCCGCAGGTCCATCCTCCGCGCGAGCAGCCCGCTTCTATTTCACGCCAAGTTGCTGGGCGAGTTTGCTTGTCGATCCCGTGATCTCACTCGCGTCGCCGCCCGCCTCGATGGTCTGCATCATCGACGCAAGGGCGTTTTCGTCGCAGAACACATACGATGCGCTCTTGTACATGCCGGTGATTGACGGAACCATGCACGATGTCATCGTAAGCTCGCCGCCATCTTGAAACTGGGTGGCCAGACTGTACAGATCGGTGACGGACATGTCGGTGGTGATGCTGCCCGCAGCCGTCTGCACAATGCCTGGAAGCTTCGCCAGCGGCATCGAGAGAATCTTCTCTGCAAGCGCCGCGATGAGCTTGCGCTGGTTCGCCGTGCGCGTGAAGTCTCCATCAGCGTAGGCACGGCTGCGCGCAAAGACGAGAGCGGTCTCTCCGTCCATATGCTGCTCACCAGCCTCGATGATGATCTTCTTCTGGCCGATGACCGACCCGTCGGCATCGGGGTCGTTGATGCGCTGGTCAACCGTCACATCGACCCCGCCCACCGTGTCGACAAGGCCAATCAGGCTATCGAAATCGACCTCGGCGTAATGCGAGATGTTCACGCCGAGAAGCTCGCTCGCCTCCTTGATGGCAAGTGCAGCTCCGCCGTAGGAATACGCGGCGTTGAACTTGCAGTAGCCGTAACCGTCGATGTTAATCATCGTGTCGCGGGGAATCGAGACGAGTGTCGCGGAATTGGTCGTCGGGTCCACGCGCACGACGATGTTCGTGTCGGAGCGGGCGCCCATGGACTCGTCGTCCGCACGAGCGTCCGAGCCGATGAGCATCATGTAGAAGGGCTCGTCGAAGCTCGTCGTCTTAACGAGCACGTCGTTGATCTCGTCGAGCTCGGTCGCGCTTTTCTGCCCCTTGGTGAGCGTATCGTTCACGCTGTTCACCCACAGGGCGGCCGCCGTACCCGCCCCAACGAACACCACGAGCACGGCAAGAACGACCGCAATCGCGATGTTCTTCCCGCGCGAGCCCTTTCGATTCTTCTTTTGATAGTTAGGGTTCGAACGGGAATATTGCGAGGTAGACGAGGGGTTGCCGCGCTGTGCCCCAGCAGGTTTGACGGCAGAGTACGCCCCTTGCGGGAAGCTTTGGGGCTCGCCGTGCGCCCGAGACCCGCTGTGCGCCCGGGGCCCGCCGTGCGCCGCCTTCGCGCTGCGAACCCGACCTTCGCCATGCGCCGCATTTGCCTGGTTCGCGCCGCTTGCCCGGCTCGCGCCGTTTGTCGACTTCGACGTACGCGGCGTCTTTCCCTGGGGGCTGGGCCCTCGATAGTGCTGCGGCATTTCTTCTCCTTACATCCAGTCCCCAGATTTAATCTTCTATACGTTGAAGCCGGCGGCGTTCGCCATAATCTCGAACAGCTCGTCGAACGAGAGCTCGCAATCGATGCCCGACACGTCGCACACGGCCTGCACGGTAGCGACCGCCTGCGCGACGAGCATTCCGCCACCGTCCGCAAACGTGCACCCCGCAGCCTTGGCACCCGCCGCGAAGGCGGTTTCCCCATGCGCGTAGACGACGTCGAAGGCGCGCTGGCCCTCGTGGAAAAGGGACACGTCGAACGGCGCCGGATCGCCCTCGCGCATCCCGAGCGGCGTCGCATTGATGACGAGGTCGGCTGCGGCGATAGCCTGGGTCGACGTGGTGTAGCTGCCGAACTTGAACGTGGTCTCGTCGTAGGCGGTGAGGAAGCTTCGGTGCCCGTCGACGGCGGCCTGCAGGTCGACCGTCGCATGAGCGAGCGTGCCGAACTCATCCATATACCGGTCGAGAACCTCGCGTGCACGCTCGTTGTCGCGCGAGAGCAAAAGCACCTCGGAAGCGCCCGCAATCGCTGCGGCGTGGAGAATGGCGAGCGCCGTGGGCCCCGTGCCGCAAATGGCGACCTTCGCGCCGTCGAAAGAGAAGCCCGTGCGCTCGAGATACCCCACACAGCCTCGGCCGTCAGTATTGAAGGCGATGAGCGCGTCGCCTTTCTTCACGAGGATGTTCGCACCGTGTGCAAGCTTCGCCGACGCCGCGCGCGCCGTGGCAGCCGCAAGCGCCTCGGGCTTGTACGGCGTCGTGATGTTTACGGAAAGGAAGTCGCGCGCCGCGAGAAACGCCTTCGCTTCAGCGGAGGTCTCACAATCCATTAGGCCGTATTCCCAGGGAAAGCCCGACTTCGCGTATACGGCGTTGTACATCACGGGCGACTTCGAGTGAGCCACCGGATGTCCGAGCACATAGAGCTTCTGCGGGATGTTGCAAACGTCGTTTTCCATAGCTAGATGCGCACCTCTTCTCCCCGCTCGCATGCGACGGGGGCCTCTGGCTGAGCATCGCCCATAAGCACTCGCTCGAAGTGGCGCAGGAACAGCGTATGAGGCAGATCCTGCTCAACGAGCGGCTGAATAAGGTACGCCTTGATTCCCACCGTATGGGCACCGAGCACGTCGGTCATAAGCTGGTCGCCGATTGCGACCGTGTTCTTGCGCTTCGCCCCGATCTTGCGCATCGCGGTGAAATACGCGGGAGGGCACGGCTTCATCGCCTTGGCAACGATGGGAAGCCCCACCTCGTCAGCGAAGTCGTACACCACCTTGTGCCAGTTGTTGGACAGCAAACAGATCGCCACACCCGCCTCGCGCGCGCAGCCGAGCCACACGCGAGCATCGCGCGGAATCACCTGCGTGTCGCGGGGGACGAAGGTGTTATCGATGTCGAGCAGCACATTTTCAAACCCGCATCCAAGGATGTCCTTCTCGATAGAGATCTGAGAAAGACGGGAGAAATATCGATCGGGTTTGAAATATGCCATGGACTTCCTTTGCGTGAACTGCCGCAACAGCGCCTACGAGTGAGCGGCGACGGTCGCCTGGTGCTCGTCGTAGGTCTTGTCGAAGAAATAGTCAATCGTTCCCTGGTCATTCGGCCAGAACGAGAAGAAGTAGTAGTCGTCAAAATCGGGTGCTGGATTGCATGCCGCCTGAAGACTACCAATGCTCGGGGAGCAGATGGGCGTCGGGGGCAGACCGGCATGGCGGCGCGTGTTGTAGGCGCTGTCTGTGGTCCAATCGTAGTTGTCGGGATCGCCGCCGATCTCGTAGGCGGTCGTGGCGTCCGAGCCCAGAAGGCCGTACGTCGGCGCACCGGTGTTCAGCAAACGGTTGTAGAAGACCGCCGACACCTTCGCACGGATATCGGCGTCGTCGCTTGCCTCTTTCTCGATAATTGAAGCGAGGATGAGCGTCTGGTACGAGTTGAAGTTCTTGCTGGTGGGGTACGAATAATCGAGCGTCGCCACCTCGGTCTGGTACTGCGAGAGCATCGCGCGGATAAGCGAGTCAGCCGTATCGGTTGAGCTCACCGCATATGTTTTCGGGAAGAGGAAGCCCTCGAGCGAGTTCGTGCCCGCATCCTTCAGGAAGGGGAAGTCGCTCGCGTACACGCTCGCGTTGGATGCCTGCGCCTTGAAGTCGTCGGCAGAGATGCGTCCATTCGTGGCATCGCTTACGCGACCAGCGATATTCGCCGAGGTAAGGCCTTCGGGGATGGTGACGGAAGGGCCCGACAAGCCAGGGCCCGCGGAGAGCGTCTTCGCAAGGTCTTCAAGCGACATGCCACCTGTCAGCGTGTACGTGCCCGGTTGCAGTGAACCATCGAGGCCGAGGTCGGAAACTTTCTTCGTGAAGTCGCCCGCAGACGAGACAAGGCCCGCCTGTTGTAGCGATTGCGCGATGGAGGACGTCGACTCGCCATCGGCGACCTCGACAGTGACCTGCTGGCCGTCGGCGACGAGATTGCCAGACGCGCAACCGCGAACAAGCGTGGACACGCCGAGGATGAGAAGCAGCGCCACGACAACGATGACCGCGACGAAGGCGATCATCGGCCCCTTCGAACGCTTCGGTTGCAGCGCGCTCGTGTCGTAGGTACGAAACTGGCGATCGCCCATGGAATGCGCAACGCGCGCCCGATGATTTGGACGCGAAGAATAGGTGATTTGGCGTTTGAATGGAGCCATCGGTTACCTTTCGAGATTGCGAGCAGCCCGTTCGTCGAGCCATGCCTGCAGAAACAGACTTGCCGCTATCATATCCACTTTGCCTCGCATGTCCTTCTCGCTGAGGCCCTTTTCACGCAAACTGCGCTTGGCCTCGCGCGAGCTAAGGCGCTCATCTGCGAATTCATGGGGAATGCCACAGTTTTTGGAGATGGCATCGGCCACCTTGCGAATGCGCTTCGCCTGCGGGCCTTCCTCGCCTGCAAGCGTTTTGGGAAGCCCGCACAACAGCAGCTCGGGCTCCCAGTCCTCGAGCACGCGTTTGAACGGCTTCGCGTTGTCCGTCACTTCCCGAGCAGGAAGAACGCAAACGGGGGAAGCCACGCGCTCGCCGGGATCGCACACGGCAATCCCTACGCGGACTTCCCCGATATCGAGAGCAAGTATACGCACAGCTTAGAGCAGCATCTTCCTGGCCGACTCGAGCGCTGCGTCGATGCCGGACACGTCCTTGCCGCCCGCCTGGGCCATCGTGGGCTTTCCGCCGCCGCCGCCCTTGACGCACGGGGCGATTTCCTTGATCACCGCGCCGGCGTTGAACCCTGCGGCCACAGCCTCGTCAGTGCCTGCGGCCAGAAGCGTGGCCTTTCCGTCGTTCTCGGCGATGAGCACGACAGCGCCCGGGGTTTCCATGCGGGCGCGAACGACGTCCCACATGTTGCGCATCGCGCCCGGCTGAGCGATCTTCACGCGGCTGATGATGACGGGATAGCCGCCCTGCGCCTGCTTAGCAGCCGAAAGAAGCATGTTCACACCGTCGTCGGAGATGGCGGTCTTCGCGGCCTTGCGGGTCTTCTGGAATTCCTTCAGCGCCTTCATGTTGGCGGCCGTGCGCTCGGAGACGTCGAACAGCGGAACGCGCAGCTCAGCAGCAGTTTCCTTCAGCTCGGCCTCGACCTTGTTCACGTACTCGAGAGCGCCGAAACTCGTCACCGCCTCGATACGGCGCAGGTTCGCGCCGACACCGGTCTCGGAGGTGATCTTCACCAGGCCGATCTCGGCGGTGTTGGCCACATGGCAGCCGCCGCACAGCTCGCGGGAGAACTCGCCGCACTCGACGACGCGCACGACGTCGCCGTACTTCTCGCCGAAGAGCGCCGTCACGCCGGATTCGCGAGCAGCGTCGAGCGAGGTCTCGTAGATATTGGTGGAGACGGCGGACATGATTTCCTCGTTCGCCACGCGCTCGACTTCGGCCAGCTGCTCGGGCGTGGTGGCCTCGAAGTGCGTGAAGTCGAAGCGCAAGCGGTCGGGGCCGACGTAGGAACCTGCCTGTTTCACATGGTCGCCCAGCACACGGCGAAGTGCTGCATGCAGGATATGCGTCGCGGTGTGGTTGCGGGTAATGCGGGCGCGGCGCTCACCGTCGACCGCCGCGGTAACCTCATCGCCCACGGCGATGGTGCCGGACGCGACCTTCGCTTTGTGGCACACAAGACCCTTCTCGGGCGCCTTCGTGTCAAGCACTTCCGCCTCGGCGTTGACGCCGCGAAGCGTGCCGGTATCGCCGACCTCGCCGCCCATCTCAGCGTAGAAGGTAGTCGTGTCAAGCACGATTTCGCCTTCTTCACCTGCGGAAAGCTTGTCAGCGCACTCGCCGTTAGCGATGATGGCGACCACCTTCGCCGCGCATTCCAGCTCGCTGTAACCCACGAACTCCGTGGCACCGACTTCCTTCAGCACGTCGGCATGGATACCGCCGTAGGTGCTCCAAGCCGCCTCGGCGTCCTTCGTGTTGGCGGCGCGGGCGCGCTCGCGCTGCTTGTCCATGCAGCGCTCGAAGCCCTCCATATCGACCTTCACGTTGCGATCGGCGCACATCTCCTCGGTCACCTCGACGGGGAAGCCGTAGGTGTCGTGCAGGGTGAAAGCCTCCTCGCCCGAAAGCGTGTCGCCTTCGAGCTTGTCAAGCGCCTCCGCGAGAAAGACCTGGCCCTGGCGCAGCGTGGCGCCGAAACGCTCCTCCTCGGAAAGGATCACGCGGCGGATGAGCTCGCGGTTTTCCACGACCTCGGGATATACCGAGCCCATGAGCTCCACGATCTCGTCGACGTAGTCGTTCAAGAACGGCCCCTCGATGCCGATCATGTGCGCCTTCTGGATGGCACGGCGAAGTAGGCGGCGCAGCACGTAGCCACGGCCCTCGTTGGAGGGCAGGATGCCATCGGCGATCATGAACGTAACCGAGCGGCTGTGGTCGGCGATGATGCGCAGCGACTTGTCGACTTCCGCGTCCTGCTTGTAGGTCTTGCCCGAAAGGCGCTCGCCCACACCGACGAGGCTTCGGAGCACGTCGGTATCGTAGTTGTTGGTAACGCCCTGCATGATGGCGGCGATGCGCTCGAGGCCCATGCCGGTGTCGATGTTCTTGGTGAGCAGCGGTGCGAGCGTGCCGTCTTCCTGGCCGTCGAACTGGGTGAACACGCAGTTCCAGAACTCGAGGTAGCGGTCGCAATCGCAGCCGGGTTTGCAGTCGGGGCTGCCGCAACCGACTTCGGGACCCTGGTCGAAGTAAATCTCGGAGCAGGGGCCGCAGGGGCCGGTGGGACCGGCACGCCAGAAGTTATCGTCCTCGCCAAGGCGCGAGATGTGGTCCTCGGGAACGCCGAGCGACTTCCAGATCTCGATCGTCTCGTCGTCGTCCTCGAACACCGTGAAGTAGAGCTTTTCCGCCGGCAGGCCGAGCACCTCGGTGGAGAACTCGAAGGCCCAGGCGCACATCTCGTTCTTGAAGTACTTGCCGAAGCTAAAGTTGCCCATCATCTCGAAGAACGACAGGTGACGCGCGTCACCGATGTTGTCGATGTCGTTGGTACGCACGCACTTCTGCGCGGTCGTGGTGCCGATGTAGGCCGGGTCGAGCTCCTTCTGGTGAAGGAAGTAGGGCTTGAACTGCACCATACCGGCGCTCGTCAAAAGCAGCGACGGATCGTCGGGGATGAGCGAGGAGGACGGCATGCGTTTGCATCCTTTCCCCTCGAAGAAGGCGAGGTACTTCTCGCGGATTTCTGCGGTGGTCATGTACTTCATGGTGGTTGTTCTTCCCTTATCACTCAAGAACGCCCCGCAGGAATGCGAAAGCGTTCGTTTCCACGTTGTCAACGGCGCGAAGCGCCGCTATTTCTTTTCTTCCTTTCCGCGCAGGCGCTCCCTGATTTTGCGCCTGTTCTCGGCATTTTCGGCGCGTTTCTTCTCGGCGCGCTCGAATTCCGCCGATCCGTCGGGGTGCGGGGACGTAGCATCGGCGATAGGATTCGGTGCGTCGCCGTCTTCGCTCGACGAGGGAGTGCCCAAGAAGAACACGCCGTCCTTCGAGACGAGGCGTCGACCCGTTCGCTTCTCGAAATAATACACGAAAACGGATTTCGCGACGGCAACAGCGGGAATAGATGCCAGCATGCCCACAAGCGAGCCGGGAAGTCCGCCCATCGCACCGCCGAGCGCCGAGCCCGCCATGAGGGCGATGAGCGTGAGCGCCGGGTGGATGTCGACCGAGTCGGACATGATCTTCGGCGAGATGAACGTGTAGACGAACTGCTGGATCACGATGGTGCCGAGAATGGCGATGACAGCGACGAGCGGGCTTACGAAGATGCCGACGATCGCAGCGAGACCACCGCCCAGCCAGGGGCCGATGATCGGGATGATGTTCAAGATGCCCGTAATGCCGCCCAAGGCCATCGAGTTGGGAATGCCGAGCACGGCAAAGAGGATTCCGCAGGCCACGCCAATGATTGCGCACTGCAGAAGCGTTCCCTTGATGTAGCCGCCCATCACGCGCGTAAACGTGATGTGGAGCATCTCGAGGTCCTCGGCATGCGCGTCGCCCACGAGGCGCCTGCATTCGCGCCCGAGCTGAGGCAGTTGCATGAGGATCCAGAAGGCAACCACGAGGGCGAAGCCAATGGCCATAAACGCGTTGGCGAGCCCCGTGCCGAACGCGATGGCGCCCGAGGCGCTGTTCTTCGCGAAGTCGCCCGCCCACTCCATGGCGGAGGCCTGCACGTCGGCGACGAACGCGCGGACCGACTCGTCCTCGAGCATGTAGGCATAGCGCGCGTACATGTCGTTCGCCCAATCGGAGATGCCCTGCACGTAGACGGGGACGTTCTCGATCAAGTTCGCGAACTGGGTGTTCATGCCGACGCCAGGCGAGAACAAAAGGAATGCCACGAGCGCCAGCACCGCGAACATGATCACGTAGCCGATAGCCGTGCCCACCGTTCGGTTGATGCCGATCTCCTCGAGCTTGTTCACTGTGCCGCGTAGGACGAACACGATGATGGTCGTCCAGATGACGATGGCGACAGGCACCGAGAGAATGTTCAATAGCTGCACAACGACCCAGGTGAGCGCGATGGCACCCACGATAGTCCAAACGTTTAAGAAACGCCTGCGAGCCTTGTCCGTCTTATCCGATTGCTTGTTCTGCGCCACGTCGCTCAAAGCCTACTCCTCCGAAGACGCCGTTTTCTCGGCATCAGATGAGGCGGCAGCGCCCGTTTCTGGAGCATAGGTGAAGTATTTGCCCTCGTCGGAAGAGGCGGGCTCGACTATGGGCGCGGGCTCAGGCTGCGCGGCGGTCGCGGCTGCGGGGGTTGCGGCGGTCGCGGCCACGACGGAAGCGGAAACCTCCTCGTTAGACGCCTTGCCGGCGACTCGGCCTTTGCCGGCAGCAACTGCGGCAGCTGCGGCATCAGCGGTCGCATCGACGAAGTCGCTGACAGGATTAGGCTCATCAGGTGCGCCCTGCCCTAAGGCGACAGACTCGTCGGACGCCTTTTTCGGCGTGAATTTCCGACGGACCTTCTTGGTGACGGAGTTGACGAGCTCGAGGGGCGCATTGGCCACCGTATCGACCGCGTTCACGGCACTCGATGCCGAGCTGGTGATTTCCCCCACGTCCTCGAGAATCTGATCGAGGCGCATGACCTCCAAATTCGCGGCGTCGACCGTGAGGGACACGCGATCGACCAGGGGATCGATCTTGTCGCACACGGGTTCAAGCGATGCCGTAATTTTCTCCACGTGCTCGAGCGTGGGCTCAAGTTGCTTCTGCACGCTCGTCACCGTTTCGCGAGTCTTGCGAACCGTCATGACAAGCTCGATGACAAACCACACCAAAACGATGCCGACCAGCACATATATCACCGGCAAAGCAACGTTTATCACGCTGAAGAAATCCATCCGCGCCTCCTTCGTTTCGAAGCCTTAATTATAACACTTCACCCGTTCCATCAGGCTCTTTCCGCGGCGTTTTCACCTGCTGTTCATAGGCTTCGCCGACGAGTTGATTCGCAAGTTCATCCGAACACTTCGATTTCGTTCTCGAACTCAGCCGGACGCGTCCGATTACCGGCAAGTTGATGGATCGCCACGGCGAGAACGCAATCCTCTACATCTCGATTGCATGCAACGCGCTTGCGTCTTCCACAGTCGCAAGCGCGGTTAGATCCTCGAAAGCCAAAAAGCCTGAACGATGAATCGTTCAGGCTTTTCCCTATATCGCCCAATTCGCCGTACCCGTGCCGGTAGCCTGCCGCCTGGATTGCGAGCGTCAGCGCTTTGTGCGCCGCCACAGCGCATACGAGCTCCCCCGCTCGCCATGCAGCAGCTCGATGCACACGTCGAAGGCGTCTTCGACAGCTGCGAGTACCTCGGCCTCATGTGGCGCCCCTTGCGCCAGCAGCTTTCCGGCGCGCATGACGCAGACCTCGTCGGAGTACTTGAGCGCCAGGTTGATGTCGTGGATCACCGCAACGACGGTCTTGCCGTGCTCCTCCTTGAGCGAGCGCATCAGCTCCATCACCTCGTAGCACGCCGACACGTCGAGAAACGAGGTCGGCTCGTCGAAGAGCACCACGGGCGCATCCTGCGCCAGGACCATGGCGATGAAGGCACGCTGACGCTGCCCGCCGGAGAGCTCGGCCACGGGGTGCTCGGCGAGCTCTGCAAGCCCGCATGTCGCAAGCGCCCGGTCAACTACCTCGTAATCCGCTGCGTCCATCGTCGCGAACATCCCATGGTGCGGAAACCTCCCGCACTCCACAAGCCGCCGCACGCTCATGGGCGGTGCCGCGTGCTCCTGCGCCAGCAAGCTCAGCAGCCGTGCGCGCTCTTTGGAGGAAAGCGCGCTGGCATCGTGTCCCAGCACGCGGATGCTGCCCTCCCAGGGCTTGCAGATGCCGCTTGCCAGCTTGAGCAGCGACGACTTGCCGCAGCCGTTGGGGCCGATGATGCTCGTCACCTTGCCTTGCGCGAGCTCGAGGTCCAGCCCGCAGAACAAGGCGCGCTCGCCGTAGCCAAAGCTGACGTCGCTCAACTGCACGCTAGCCATTGAGGCCTCCCTTCCCACGATGCAAGATCAGGTAGACGAAGAACGGCCCGCCCAGCAGGGACAAGACGATGCCGACGGGAATCTCGTACGGGGCGAACATGGTGCGGGCGAGCAGGTCGCACAGGCACACCAGCAGCCCACCCAGCAGCGGCGCCATCGCGAGGACGCGGCGGTTGTCGTGGCCCACCAGAGCGCGGACCGCGTGCGGGACGATGAGCCCCACGAATCCGACGAGGCCCGCAAAGCTCACCGCACAACCCGCGAGCGCAGCGGCGGACACCAGCGCGGTAAGGCGCGTGCGGCGGACGTTGAGGCCCAGGGAGTGCGCCTGATGCTCGCCCAGCGAGAGCAGGTTGAGCCGCGTGCCCTGCAACAGGCCGAGCACCAGCACCACGCAGATCGCGCAGCCGGGAACGATGACCTCGCTCAGCTTGACGCCGGACAGCCCGCCGACCAGAAAGCCCGAGGCGCCCACGTAGGCGTCCGGGTTCACGATGAGAATCGTGTTCATGCCGGCGGTGAAGATCGCCGTGAACGCCATGCCGGCGAGCACGACGGTGAGGCGTGACGAGCCCCCAAGGCCTGCCACGGCAAAGATGAGCCCCGCCACGCACAACGCGCCGAGGAAGGCCGCCACGGGAGCGAGCCCAAAGGCGTTGGGGAAGGCGCACGCCGCCAGCAGCACGAAGAAACCCGAACCCGCGTTCACGCCGATGACGTTTGGGCTGGCCAGAGGGTTGTCGAGTGCCGCCTGGATGAGCGCGCCCGCCTGCGCGAGCGCGGCGCCGGCCAGAAGCGCTGCGAGCACGCGCGGCAGGCGGATGTTCCAGATGACGTTTGCCGCCGTCTGCTCGGCAGGTGCGCCAAAGGCGAGGGCGAGCACGTCGGGCAGGCCGACGGAGGTCGAGCCGATGACGATGCCGAGCACCGCCGCGCATCCCAGCAGCGCCACTGTGGCAACCATGGACACTGCGAATCGCCCGTCCGCCTGCAAGGCGCGCCCGCGCTTGCCGCGTGAGTTTGTCATCTGCATCTCCTTCAAGATCAGGCGCTACTTCTGCTCGCGCGGCGTCTCGTACAGGGCCTCGTACAGCTCTTCGTATGCGTCATCCCAGTTGTCATTGGGCTTGTAGAGGAACAGCTTGGGGTTGAGCGTGATGACGCGGCCCTCCTTGACGGCAGTCAGCTCCTTCCAAGCCGGGTTGGCCGTGGTCTGGTCCTTGAGCGCCTTTTGCGCAGCCTCGCTCGAGTCGCCCATAGGCAGCAGGAAAATGAAGTCGGGGTCGGCCTTGACCAGGGACTCCAGGCTGTAGTCGGACAGCAGGCTCTTGTCGGCATCGGTGATGTTGCTTGCGCCCAGCTCGGCGAGCATGGTGCCGGTCTGGGTCGAGGACGCCTGGACGCGCGTGCCGCCGGAGTACGTGGTCAGCACCGCGACGCTGCCCGCGCTCTTGCCTTCGGCCTTCTTCTTGATGGCGTCGATGTCCTCGGCAACTTCCGTGCCGTTGTCCTTGTACGCCTCGGCGTCGCCGGTGATGTCGCAGCAGGTCTTGAGCATGCGCAGGTAGTCGTCGAAGGTGGTAACGTTGAAGTACGCCACGGGGATGCCCGCTGCCTGCAGTGCGTCCTTGAGGTCAGTCTGGGCGACGCCGCCGCCGCGACCGGAGCTTGCGCCGGTCAAGATCACGAAGTCCGGGTTGAGCGCGATGATGGACTCCGCATTGAGGGAAGAGAAGTCGCCGACCTTCTCCGCCTTTGACTCGATGTGGTAATCGGAAAACGCGTCGCTGGACGCGCCGACGAGGGTGCCGCCCGCCAGCTCCCAGATGTTCGCGAAGCTGCCCATGCCAGCGACAACGCGCTCATGCGTGCTCACGGTCACCTGGTTGCCCAAATCGTCCGTAAAGGTGTAGCCGGCCTGCTGGCTCGTCGCGCCCTGCTGTGCGCCATCGTTGCCGGAGTTGCTGCCAGAGCAGCCGATCATCGCGCTGCCGCTTGCCGCCAGCGCCAGAGCGCACGCACACGCGCATGCCTTCGTTGCAATCCTCTTCATGTGGTTCTCCTCATCTGATGTGGGCGACCGATCATGCGGCCGTCGCATCCGTCGCATTTGCTGTCAGCCCCTGCCCCTGCCCCCCCGCCATCGCAGCGGCAGGGGAAGGGGGCGGCCGTCGGGCTCTCGCCTAGGCGCCCTTGCAGCCGAGTTTCTGCCCGTAGGCGCAGTAGTCGTCCTGGGCCATGTAGTCGCCGTCGTGGTAGTACGCCGCGCGCGCCCTGCAGCCGCCGCAATGCTCCTTGTGGTCGCACTCGCCGCAGTTGCCGCCGTAAGCCTGCGTGCGCAGGCGCTCGAACACGGGGCTCGTCGCCCAGATCTCGTCGAAGGGCTGCTCGCGCACGTCGCCGGCGTCCTCGGTCATGTACGCGCACGGGCGCACGATGCCCTCGCTGCCGACGACGCAGTAGGTGAGGCCGGCCAGGCAGCCGCGCGTGTAGCGGGTGGGGATGCCGAGCTGGTCGGCGACGCGCGTGAACTGCGGCGCGCAGGTGGGCTTGACGTCGATGTCGACCTCTGCGGCCTTGCGCATGATGTCTTGGAGCAGCGCCTCGTTCTCCAGCACCTTGAGGCTCGTCTCCTCGATGTACTTGCCGCGCCCCACGGGGATGAGGAAGAAGATCGAGTGGTTGACCGCGCCGATGCTCTGCGCGAAGTCCGTGATGTCGCAGACCTCGTCGCGGTTCCAGTCGACCACGGTGGTGTGGATCTGGAAGTCGAGGCCCGCGCGCTTGCATGCCTCGATGCCCGCGAGGGTGTCGGCGTGGGCGCCTGCGACGCCGCGGAAGGCGTCGTGCTTTGCCGCGTCGAGGCTGTCGATGCTGATGCCCATGGAGCACGCGCCGGCTTCCTTGAGCTTTCGCGCGACCTCGTCGGTGATCAGCGTGCCGTTGCTGCCGAACACGGGGCGCAGGCCTTGAGCTGCAGCGTGTGCCACGAGCTCGAAGATGTCGTCGCGCATAAGGGGCTCGCCGCCGCTGAAGATCATAATCTTGAAGCCGGCGCGCGCGATCTGCTCGATCATCGCCTTGCCTTCGGCCGTCGTCAGCTCGCGACTGTCACACTCCGCCGCGTCCTGGTAGCAGTGCTCGCACTTGAGGTTGCACCTGTTGGTTGTCATCCACGATACGATCATCGTCTCTCCTCTCTCGTAACCGATTGAGGATGCTAACGGGCGACGTTGCGTCATGGGCAAGCGCTGCGCGAGAAAAAGTTGGCGAGTGACGGGATTTGCCGATTAAAGCGTTGAGCTGGGCGAATGGCGGGCGATACAAAGCAGCACCCGGTCCAAGTGGGACGGGTGCCGGCACGGGATGGCTGTGGTTGTTACGGCTTGGCGCCCCTAACCGCGCAGCGCCTCGAGCGCGTCTTTGAGGAAGCTGAGCGTCCTGCGCTGGATGCCCGCGTAGAAGTCGCGGTCGTACTGCTTGGGGCCTTGCGCGCGCTGGTTGGCGAGGCGCTTGAGGCCGGCGAGCGCGCCGGACATGCCGCCGAGGCGCTCGAAGCGCAAGGCGAGCTCCCGGCCGCGCTCGTCGCCGGGCTGCACGCCGTCGTGCATGGCCTCGATGGTGTCGCCCATGAGCTGGTGCCAGCGGCTGACCTCCTCGTGGGTGAGCTCCGGGACGCTGCTCTCGTCGCAGCCCTCGCCGTTGATGGCCAGCCACAGCACGTCCTCGCGGTTCTGCATATCGCTGATGGCCTGGGCAAAGTCGCTCCAGCGCACGTGCTCGCTTGCAGCGAGCTGCTCTCGGAGGCTGTTGACGGTGCTGATGTTGCGCAGGACCTCGACGCTCTCGCGCTCGAGCTCGTGCATGCGGTGCTCGAGCGCACCGGAGAGCTCTTGGCGGTCGTCGAGCGCCTCCGCCTCCTTGATCTGCGCGAGCGAGAAGCCGAGGTACTTGAGGGTGAGGATGCGATAGAGGCGCTCCTCGTCGTCGCGGGAGTACAGGCGCTGGTTCTGCTCGCTTTTGGAGCTGGGGTGGAGCAGGCCCTTTTGGTCGTAGTACTGGATGGTGCGCACGGTCACGCCCACGCGGCGGGCGAGCTCGCCAACTGTCATCAGGTCGTCTTCATTTGCAGGCATGCCGCGTCCTTCTCGCACGTGTGATCATCGGATAATCCAACACCCTATTATCGCGCGTGACGCTACGTCACCGTCAAGCGCGCGGGCGGTGATTGCCGCCGCCTTGCTGCAATCAGATGATGCCGACTTCGCCGGCGGGGGCAGGGGCGTCTGCCGAATGTGCCGTTTGGTCGGAGGCGTCCGAAAGCGCCTTGTCCTCGGAGGAGGGCTTCCTTTCAGCAGAAGCAGAGGTCGCGTTGCGCTTCGACCCTCGCGAGGAATTGCCTGCCGCAGCGCGGTTCCCTGCCGTGCGGTCAAGCACCGCCGCGCGATCGCGGGCGGCGGCATCCGCGCGGTAAGCTTCCCAACCCCGTTCACTCGGATGATAGAAGCAGCCGCGCTCCAAGCCATCGGGAAGGTAGCGCTGCTCGACCCACCCTTCGGGGTAGTCGTGGGGATATTTGTAGGTTCCGTAGTTTTCGGATCCTGGACGATGCCTATCGCGCAGGTAGTCGGGCACCTTGCGCGCAGGCCCATGCCGCACCTCGGCGAGCGCCGCATCGATTCCCGCCTCCGCGGCGTTGCTTTTCGGAGCGAGCGCTAGGTATATCGCCGCCTGTGCCAGGTTAATGCGGCATTCCGGGTAGCCAATGACCTCGGCGGACTTGAACGCGGCTTCTGCTATGAGGAACGCTTGCGGGTCGGCGTTGCCCACGTCCTCCGACGCTTGAATCATCATGCGGCGCGCAATGAACTTCGGGTCTTCCCCACCGTCAATCATGCGCGCGAGCCAATAGAGCGCAGCATCAGGGTCGCTCCCGCGCATCGATTTAATGAACGCGGAGATGACGTCGTAGTGCATATCTTTGTTCTTGTCGTAGGCGAGCGCGCGGTGAGGCGTTGCGCGGCGCACGACATCGACGCTGATGAGAGCGGGTTTTTGGGGAGTGCCGGGCGCCACCATCTGCGAGGCGAGCTCGAGCGTGGTAAGCGAGGCGCGCCCATCGCCCCCGGCGAGCAGCACGATTGCGGAAAGGGCGTCGTCGGCAAGCGCATAGCGCCCGGCAAGCCCGCGCTCGTCGGCCAGCGCACGACGAACGAGCTGCGCGATTTCCCCATCGGTGAGCGAGTGAAGCTCAACCACGCGGGAACGGCTGATGAGTGCTGAGTTCACTTCGAAGAACGGGTTCTCCGTGGTGGCTCCCACCAGCACGAGCACGCGGTTCTCCACCGCATGGAGCAGCGCGTCTTGCTGGCTGCGGTTGAAGCGATGGATCTCGTCGACGAACAGGATGGTTCGAAGGCCCTGCATCGTCAGGCGCTTTTCCGCGGCGCTGATCTCGCGGCGCAGGTCGGACACGGTGCCGCCGATGGCGGAGACTTCCACAAAGGTGGCTTTCGTGTGCTCGGCGATGACGTGCGCGAGCGAGGTCTTCCCCGTGCCCGCGGGCCCAAAGAGGATGACCGAGCTTAAGCTGTCTCCCTCGATAGCGCTGCGCAACCAGCTGCCGGGACCGACCGCGTCGATCTGCCCCACGACCTCGTCGAGCGTGCGCGGGCGCATGCGCACCGCAAGAGGCGCCACTTCCGCGCGACGCTCGTTTTCCATTGCTGTGAATAAGGTTTCCATGGCGCGTATCATACCATGCGAACGTTTGTTTGCCCAGAGGCGAAGGAGGAGAAAAGAAATGGCCCGCCGGAAAGGGAGGTCCGACGGGCCCAAGGAGGGGATTAGACGGTCGGGGTTAGGACCGCCTGCTGCTTTCGAAAGAAGGCAACTGCAGGATTCTCGAAGGAAGGGGGAACCTTCTCACCTGCTACTTGCAGTATAATAACCACCCTTGAATCCCTTATGTTCGACACGTGGGCATCTTATGAATCAACCAGGGCTTTTGTTACGAGTTCGTTTCTTTTAGCGACTCTAGTGCCAGCGCGGCGCGCGGGGGTCTGCGTGGCTTCGTTTCGCAGCCGTGACCATCGGACAAGCGCCAGGCGCACGGAGGGTCCTAGCACGCATACGCCGCCTTCGCCGCCTGACGGAGCAAGCCCAGAGCGCGGGCGTCCGCTCGCGAAACTCCTCATTGAAAAACAATCTGCGGTGATAGAATGCTGGTACTTGCTTATCGAAAGGAAATCCATGGCAGAAAAGAGCGGTTGCACCCAAATCATCATTATCGCCCTCGGAATCTGTCTCGGCCTCGCGCTGTTCGGTCTCTGTGGCTAGGCAGCTCCGATTCATGACAAGGCGTCTTGGGCCGGCACTGTTCTCGTGGAGCAATCTGGTCCCTTTGCTTGCCACCCTCGTTTACCTCATCAACAGGTTCGCCTTCTCGCTGGATTGCGTTCTGCCGTACGAATTCGCCAACTATCACCTCGCCGACCTTTGCGGCGGCATCGTTTTCCCCGCTTACGTAAATGTCTTGACCAGGGTTGTTTCAGGCAGAGAGATCATTTGCGGCCTGGGGTCTTCCCTCCTTCTCTCGGCATTGTGCGCAGTATGTTGGGAAGTCTTGGCTTCGTGCGTCCTGCATTTCGGCACCGCCGACCCCATCGACGCCCTCATGTACTTCCTCGGCGGGCTTGTCTATCTCGCTTTCTACAAGATTCTCCCGAGGGAGGGGAAGGCGGCCTAGCCGCGAGCGACGGCAATCCTACCAGCCGGCGCGAATCCCACCATGCCAGCCACAAACCTTGCGCGACTTCTCAATGCGTGGTATAAAAATATTGGTGGCTAAAAGCTACCTCCAAGTGCCGGGGGAGTCCCCCGGCTATTTTTTTCAAAGCTGTAGGAGGCCCAGTGGCCAAGGAGCTCAGCATCTTTGTAGACGAGAGCGGTGACCGAGGCGGGAGGGCACGCTACTACCTACTCACTCTCGTTTTCCACGACCAAGCGAAGAGCATCGCCGACGCGGTCACGAGCTACGAAGCGAAGCTTGCAAGAGCCGATCTTCCCAACATCCCATTCCATTCCGAGCCCCTCATAAACGGCCACAAGGATTATGCCAACCTTGACATGTCGCAGCGCAAAGCCATGCTCGCCTTCTTCTCGTCGTTCGTTCGCAAACTGCCCATCCTCTACACGACGTTCGTCTACCGCCGAAGCGAATTCGCCGACCTTGGCAAGCTCACGGAGCGCATGAGACGCGATATCTCGGAAGTCCTGCTCAACCATCTGGGCTTCTTCCAGTCGTTCAACGACGTGAAGGTCTATTACGACAACGGCCAGGACATCGTGAAGCAGGCGCTCGACCGTTCCGTAAGTCAAATCCTCTCCAAAGGCGTGGTGCAGCGGCGCAAGACATCGATGACCGACTACCGACTCGAGCAGGTCGCCGATTACCTCTGCACAATAGAGCTGGCTCTAGTCAAGTATGAGGCCAAGGAGGGCAGCGAAACATACAACAAGTTCTTCGGCGGCATAGGCCCTTTCAAAAAGAACTGGCTCAAGCAAGCCCGCAGCAAGCGGATGCGGCAAACCAGCTAGTCGCCGCCTCAGCCAGGCGATAGCTTGGTCCCCTTCGCTTAAATCTCGGAACATCCGGAAAAACTTGATTACCAGTCAGATTGACACTGCTCCAAAACTGGGTGGACGCCGTCAGGGCATCGATGGTCGTTTGATTACCAGTCAGATTGACACTGCTCCAAAACCGTCATGTGCGGCTTCGAGAAAACGACGGCGTTTGATTACCAGTCAGATTGACACTGCTCCAAAACTACCTGCTCTTGGTAATTTGATTCTAGCTTGTTTGATTACCAGTCAGATTGACACTGCTCCAAAACAATCCGAGCGCTTCGGCGTGTGGAGCGACGGTTTGATTACCAGTCAGATTGACACTGCTCCAAAACTGCGCACAAGCCCCGTGTAACCCTGCATTTGTTTGATTACCAGTCAGATTGACACTGCTCCAAAACGGCTTCGGCCGCGTTTTGTTCGACTCGGCGGTTTGATTACCAGTCAGATTGACACTGCTCCAAAACTGTCACAAATCTTGTACATATCTTCAGACAGTTTGATTACCAGTCAGATTGACACTGCTCCAAAACGGGCTGGTGCAGTTGCTAGCCGTCTGCATCGTTTGATTACCAGTCAGATTGACACTGCTCCAAAACGGTCGATTTAGTTTAGGAGGCAAGAATGGAGTTTGATTACCAGTCAGATTGACACTGCTCCAAAACAGACCGTCAAGCTCGGCGGCCGCCGCCGCCGTTTGATTACCAGTCAGATTGACACTGCTCCAAAACTCGCTGTTGCCGTAAAGGTTCGACCATGCGGTTTGATTACCAGTCAGATTGACACTGCTCCAAAACACAGTTCACTATCGAGGAGATATTCACTTTGTTTGATTACCAGTCAGATTGACACTGCTCCAAAACTTGCAGAGTTTCGCGACGTGCATATACTGAGTTTGATTACCAGTCAGATTGACACTGCTCCAAAACGCAGAGTTTGAGGTGTCGAAAGACTCCCCCGTTTGATTACCAGTCAGATTGACACTGCTCCAAAACGGATAGTAGCGATAGACGGCATTCGAACGGTTTGATTACCAGTCAGATTGACACTGCTCCAAAACAGCCTTCACGGCATGAAAATAGAAGGCCCCGTTTGATTACCAGTCAGATTGACACTGCTCCAAAACTTAGTAGGGTGGCAACATGGATAATGTTTAGTTTGATTACCAGTCAGATTGACACTGCTCCAAAACGCTAGCTCCTTCCCGTGGGATGTCGCGAAGGTTTGATTACCAGTCAGATTGACACTGCTCCAAAACGCGGCTGGTTTTTGCACTGCTCCCAATTTGTTTGATTACCAGTCAGATTGACACTGCTCCAAAACTCACTCTCACGATGAAGAACGTTCCGAGTGGTTTGATTACCAGTCAGATTGACACTGCTCCAAAACGGACTATAACCCTTCCAAAATGGTAGATTTGTTTGATTACCAGTCAGATTGACACTGCTCCAAAACCATTGGAGCAAATTCCCCCACTGCGAAGGGGACGGACAACCTGACCGGACAAGTCTCAATGCTCAAGAAAATGCAGGTCAACAATCATTTTCCGTTCATAATCATACGCGTTTCCATCGCGTTTGTTCTCCAGAAGCAAAACCTTCATCTTCGAATAAAAAACGTGATCGAAAAGCGCTTTAACCTCGTTATTCGTCAAAAAAGTTTTAACGTTGACAAATACGATGGCCTTTTTGCAGCCCGCGTCAAGAGCCAGAGAGATAAAGTTGAGTAGATTATCAAGGAGCGATTCATCGACTCTGCGCCCAACCCCAAAGCCCCTGAATTTCAGATAGCGCTTCAAATCCCATTCTAAACCAAACCCGTAGTCCGAGTTCATGCCAAACCCCAGTCCAAGCAGCTTTTCCGACAGCGATGAATCCATCGCCTCTATCGCGCGTCGCAAGTCTTCGTCCTCCAGAAACTCTCGCTCAATACGCTTGAGAACCGCCCCCATCAACGCACGATCGTCCCACGGCAGATCGAAAACGTTCGGCACAACGAGCAGCGCTGACGACGGCTTCACTTCTACATCGCCCTCCCATAATGTAAACGGCTCCTGAGCCATCCTGCCCTCGAGCGATACGAGAGACTGAGCGACCCTCGCGAACAAAGCCCCGTTTTCCACTTGCAATGTCGTCACAATTCCGGGCGAGATTTCAACCGAGTTCTCCAGCCCGCTCAGCACTAGTTTCACAGGATCAAAAGCTCTTCCATAGTGCCAACTTCCTCATACGCCGGTCGGTCACCCGTAATATAGTCCATCGTCGCAAACTGGCTCTCCGTCACTCTAAGAATCTGAACCAACCCCTCAGGTGGGCGATTCTTTCGTACGCGAGCAATAGCGCTCCCCGCCGCAGCGTCGTTTACTACCAACTTCGCGTATACCGATTCCTGTAAAGGAAGAAACCCATCTTTCAGCAGGAACTTCCTGAATATCCTATAGTCTTTTCGCTGCTTCGCCGTAGCAACCGGCAGATCGAAAAACAGAACGAGTCGCATATATCGAACCCTCGCCTTCTCGCTCATACCACATCAAACGCTTCAATCTCGTCAACTGAAAGCCGCTTGTTCAAGGCGCAGAGGCAGTCCTGCACATACAGTCCGATGACCGATCCAACTCGGTATCTCCCTCCCCGATAAGGAATAGACTGATTGAGCATATCGATGAGAAGATACTTGTCATGCTGCGAAAAATCCCCGTCAATGTTGTCAAACACGAGGCGATCGACAATGGGACGAAATGGCTCCATGAAATCGCAACTCAAGTTGAATTGATTGAATTCATTACGATGGCAAATACCACATTGAGTAAGGTATCCGCGAGCTACAATCTCGCGACTCACGGCGGAAAGGAGGATGCTATATCCATAGTTCAAAGCTGCGTTCACCGGCGTATCGTCATCTCGCGAAAACCCTTGGCCGAAAAGCGCTTGGAAGTAAATTCGCGCTGCGTGAGCCTCGCGATTAGTCGTATCTCCTGACCTCACCTCAGGAACAAGCTGTGCGAGCATGCTCCCCTCGTTTTCACATGCTCGCACATTGAGCAACCTGCTTTGGTGCATAATCTTGTCCTTCACCACGCGCTGCCATACACGCTTTTTGATAGGCTCTCCCCATTCAACCTGCTCGGAAATTCGTTTGCTCGTATTATGCGAGCCGTAAAGCGGCAAGTAGTGGCCGATAGGATTGCATTTCTCATCGGCCACTACAAACGATATCTTCTCCTTAGCAAGCTCTGCAAGCAGATACGCGCTAACATAAACCTGATTCGTTTGCAGCACGATAGACGTTATCTCGGAAAGATGGACCTTCGTCGTATCGTCTTCTTTGCGCACCACCAGATAGCCTCCCTTGTAGGAAAGCTTGCAGGGGCTCGCAATGACGATATTTCTAAAGGCCAACGCGCGTCCTCCGCTCGAACATCCCCGTCACCGACTGATCAATAATGAAGAAATCAGTGTTAGGGTCATTGAGAAGTTTGTCAAAGCCCGTAACCATAGCACCCGCTTTCGACGGGCCGCCCAAACTCGATAAGTCGACCACTCGGTCGTTTCCATTGTATATTCTAATAAGTCCTCTAATTAAGTTCGAATAAACCTGAGGTGGGAGTTCGGCCCGATTGACAACGTACTTGTTTAAATTCAATTGCTTCGACAGTTTTCCGCATAGCCTAAATCCAGACTTACAAATATATTCGTAAGTCGACTGGTAGTCCTCAATTTCATAATCAGCATTTGGAAGAGCTGAGGATTCGAGCATCTTAATAAAGGATAGAGTCTCCTGGTCAAATGCAAGTTCAACGCCAGATCGAACTTCCTTTGCTCCCGTAATAATCAATTTATCTCCGTCGATCTCTACCAGCTGCTTCTTCAGGATCTTCGAACGCTGAATACGCACAAACTCGAGCTGCTCGCTCGTGGCCTGCTCGCGCGCATATTTTTCGAGTGCCCCTTCGTCGCTCGCAATCCGCGACGCCAGCCACACGGGTACCTGGGAGAAACGGAACGCAGGGCGCCCCTTCTTATCGCGCGCCTCGTAAATGAAGAAATATGCAAATTGCTGGCTTGAATAGCCACCATAAATCTGTGGGTCCAGATCGCCCTTCAAGCGCAACGAAAGCTTACTCCCCATCTTCGGGTCGCGCGGCGAATAGATCGTTGCGTTCCAAAACGCACCCGAGTCTTCCATCGGCATGCGCGTGATGTGGCACTGGCGGTAATTCAGCACGCGACGAATGTCCTCAACCTCTTCGGCACCCTCCCACAGTTCACCGGTATCGGCGTCAACGAACGAACTCATGAAACGCCCAACCACGAATCCGCTCGAACCTGGTGCCCGACGAGTCTTTCTGAATTCTTCCGCCTGCTCCCGTACGTATTTTCTCATCGCACGCGTATAGAGAATGGGCTTGTCATACATGTCGGGGTACCACTTCCGAATAAAAAGACCCACCCTGCACGCCAAAAAGGCATCGTGCGCATGATGAAAATCATTTGCCTCGCGGCATTTCACAAACCCTGCCGCCTCGCGCAAATCATGAGACATGCTCGCCTTCACTGGAGTGATCTTCGCGTCAGGATACTTGGCGGAAAGAAGCGACTGGGCAAGCTTCACCATTTGGCTTGTCTCCACCAACTGACGAGCGATAAATCCGCGCATAGCGTTTTCGCCGACGTGCGTGCGCATGAGGTTATTGAACTTCTTGTCGCCAATAAGTTTCGCATCATGCAAACTACGCCAATAGCCAGCCATGTTGCGACGGACACCGTCGTCAAGCAACATCGAATCCGTTTTACGCTGGTTGAATTCGCGAAGCACCAGCGCCTTGTTTTCGAAGCTATCGTCCTTGATATAGGATCGGGGGATGATATGGTCAACCTCGTACAGTCCAGCGTTCGAAAGCTGATTGATATCGATGGGCTTGCCCGAATACATGCACTTGCCTCGCTGCATAAAATACAGCGTGAGACGCTCGTCCAAATCGGTCGGGCTAGCCGCTTGTATTTCCTTCCATATTTGAGGATCGTCCTTCTTAAAGTCAGCAAGCGCTCCTTTTAACTGATCATAGCGACGGGTGGTGTGATGGCCTTTCTTGCCCAAATCGTCATCGCGCGTGACCTCGATGAACACATTTGCCGGAGCATGACCTGCAATATGAGCAATCTCGTCGACAATGCGAATCGCCTGGTTGAGACTGCGACGAATTGCAGGCGACCCCGGAAGATCGTTCACACCGAGCGCGCTGCCTGCCTCAGCAAAATACAATCGATTAAATGAATCAATCTTCTTTTGGAAGCCCAGGTTGTCGTCGCGAATCACTTCCATAAGCACCATCGTGCGACCACGTCGAATAGCAGCATTCGGATCGCCTTCGCGCAGTACGTCCATGATTGACTTCTTGCCGAGCTGCGTATCGACTTTAAGCCCCGTTAAGAACTTCTTCGACAAACGTCCCCACCCCGTGAAGCGTTTTTTGCAAATCTTCTTGATCTGCCCAGTGCTTAAACGACCCTCGCCTGCATTGCCATATTTTTCTCGCAGCTTCTCTTCCAGGATTGAACGATCTTCGAACAGGGTGTTCCATAGAATAATTTCTTCAACCATCGGATAATCAACTTCAGCAATTTCATCTGTTCCGAAGATATCCTTAGCGAAGAAAATGTAGGATCCGAGCTTAGATTCCAAACCTGTTTCGTTCTGCCCGCCCGACACCTTCGGAGAATGCGCATACCCGTTCTGAACAAGCCAATCTTCAATCTTCTTGTTCGAAACCGCGCGCGTCTTGCGGAACAAGTCGCGCATCATCCCTTCACGCTGCTCGGCATCGAATCGCCGTTCTTCGTCGCCATCGGACGTCCAGCGCATACCGTTCAGTTCATTCAGAACGCAAAATTCCTCATAGAGAAGAGACGACTTCGGCAGCACGTCCTCGCCCTGCAAGTAAGTACATATACCCGTCATCCGCGTGATGAATTTCTCGGCACTCGCGCCCTTGTCGATAACATCTTCCCAGTTCCAAGGTGTAATCGTCACACCTTCGGTCCCCGGCTTGCGTTCGGACCACGCGAAGCGGAGCTTTCCATGTGCGTCCTCACGCGCATTGCGCTGCGTAAGCGGCCCCACATAATACGGAATGCGGAAGGTGACCAGCGACAATAGCTTATCCTTCTCATTCGCGAGGGTCGGATAGAAGCGTCCCTGATTATCGAGGATCGTCTCCATCTCTTCGAGGTGCAGCTGATAGCAGATGCTTCCGTTGTCGCTCGTTTTCAATCGACGAAGGAATCGCTGGTCATCGAAGGCGTCCATCATAGACTCGTAGCGCCCATCGCCCTCGGCGCCCGTGCCCACGAATAGCTTTTTTACTTCTTTGGCAAAGTCATCGTATGAAGTGACTCCAAGGTTGTAGCGCGTGTAGCCCTTAACACTAGCATCAAACTTGTCATAGCCGCCCTTATTCTGACAAAGCGGACCACGGAAGAAGTCGTCATACGACGTTGGCGCATATTCGCGAACCAGCAACTTCAGCATCCTCAAGTCTTTAGCATACTGTTCGTACTTCGCAATCATATTTGCCGAAATTGATTCACCAGGAGCATAAGATAGCAACCCTTGGAGTACATATGCGGAATGAACTCGCTGCAGCGACTCGAAAAGCACCTTGCCCTCATCAGGACACACTTCAAGCAGCGCTTCTGATTCTTCGTCCTTCGAGAGCGATATCTTCGTTCCTTCAGTAGCGAAATCACCGAATATGTCTTTGAACTCAGCTTTCAAGCCAACCATAGCGCTAGCGAGCGCTTTCTTAAGCTTCTTATCAGCCTGCTTGTCACCATCGCCAAAAGAAACTGGGAGTAGCTCCAAAAGATCAGCGGCGCGATCAGACGGACGCATGCCTCTCGCCGTAAGAACCGCAACGATATCTGCCTCTTTGAGTGCCCCACAGTCACCTTCTTGACCTTCGCACCACTCTTTCAGCGCAGTGCAAAATTCCGAAACCGCGTCATCAGGGTTGGCATTTTCCGAAGAAAGTTTCTGCCCTTCGCGCAAGAAGTTACCACGATGCTTCACTATGTTGTGAAGCGCCAAATAAACAAGACGGATATCAGCTTGCTCATCGGTTTCCATCAGCCATTTACGCAGATGATAGATAGTTGGAAACTTGTTATAGTAATCGACCTCGGTAAAATCGCTTCCGTTAAATAGTGGCCAGCGATAATCCGAGGTCGTCTTATTGGGGTCCGTATTTACGAGACGCGATTGGCGAAGGCGCAGGAAGAAATCTGGGTCGACACGTTCAATTTCTTCTTGGAGTAGACTCTGCAGCAGGTCGAGTCGCCAACGACGTCGAACATAACGCCTTCGTTGCCCACGAGGGGTGCGTGCCTCGGCTGCCGTTTGAGCACTATCGAACAAACGGCTTCCCCATGTTGGTTGCTTTTTAAAGTGAAGAAGGTTGCCGTCTTCGTCCGTCACCGACCAGCCAACGGAGCCTGTTCCCATATCGAGACCAACGCTGTAGTCGCCCTTGAAATTCCGCAAATTCACGCCAACCACCCTTTCGGTTATGGTACAGTGACGTTGTCTCCGATTACCAGTCGGATCGACACTGCGAGTCAAAATACGGCTTTGCCAAAAATGCCTGCTTACAGGCGCCACGTAGGTGGCAATCTGACTTGCCGAAAGCCCCATTTTCTGGGGCTTTCTTCATCTTAGGGTATTTTCACGTAACTCGCTATTACGAGCTGCTAATTATTCTCGAATCTCGCATGTTGCAAAGCTGGCTCAGCATGACATTTTTCGAGAGGGGGTCCTGCCGGAAATCGGGCGATTTGCCCCACCTGGGGGAGGCTGCCGCCGTTTACGGACGCTTACCATCACTTGAAAAGGTGCGCCTGCGGACGCTTGCCCGCGCCCGTAGACGCACCCCACCAGGGAAGACTGTCGCCGCCCGTGAACGCTTACCCCTGCTTGCGCTCGAAGAGCACGTTGTTGGTGTGCAGCCAGCTCTCGACCGTGCCAGTGTCGAAGCCATCTTCGGGGTCGATTACGAGCGCGTACATCTCCTCTTCGCGCAGCACCTCGTCGAGCGCGTCGGTCAGCTGAATCTCGCCGCCCACGCCAGGCTTCACGTCGGCCAGAAGCTCCATGACGCGCGGGCTCAGCAGGTAGCGCCCGAACACGGCCAGGTTCGACGGCGCGTCCTCGAGCGCCGGCTTCTCCACGAGCGAATCGACTTTCCACACATCATCGGAAAGTTTCTCGCCAGCGATGATCCCGAAGCGATGCACCTGGTCATCGGGCACGGGCATGACCGCGATCACGCTCGCCCCGCCGTGCTCGTCCGACACCTTCTGCATCGCGGGAAGCATCTGGTTGTCGGGCACGATCACGTCGCCTAGAAGCACGTAGAACGGCTCGCCCGCCGTCTTCTCGTGCGCGCACCAGATGGCATGCCCCAGCCCGAGCGGCTCCTCCTGGTACACGTAGCTCACGTTATAGTTGCCCACGCGCTCCACCTCGTCGGCGTAAGCATCCTTGCCGCGCGCGCGCAGCGTGGAGACCAGGTCAGGGTCGGGCGTGAAGTGGTCCTCAATCGCCTTCTTGGAGCGGCTGTTTACGATGACGACCTCGTCGGCCTTCGACGCCAAGCCCTCCTCCACCACGTACTGGATGACGGGGCGGTCGACCACGAGCAGCATCTCTTTCGGCTGCGCCTTCGTGGCGGGAAGGAAGCGCGTGCCCAAACCGGCAGCGGGAATAAGTGCCTTCATAGGAAACCTTTCTTCGCGAGGCAACATACAAGGAAAGCGCCCGCTCGGCGCTTTCCGGAAACTCACGGGACAGATTGTAGCACGGGGCAATTGCGCTGCCCGCGACGCCGGCAAACGCGACCCGAAGGCCACAAAGCCCAAGCGTGAACCGGCCCGCTCCCCACCTCAGAGGAAGGGAACCGGGCCGGGAATTAGCCGAAGCAGCTCGCCAGCTTCTTCTAGCCCCTCATCGCTTCGACATTCAGGATGATCTTCGCCATCTGGGCGCGGCTTGCACTGTCGTGCGGGCAAAGCGACCTGGTACCGTCATGGTTGTCGACGCCCGAAATCACGCCGTTGGCAAGCGCTCATTTGACCGAGCTCATCGCGAAACTGGAAACATCGGCCCAGTCGGTGATCCCCTCCTCGCTCGGCTCGGCGTCGGCCCCGGCAATGCCGCAGCTCTTGGCATAGCGCATCATGACGACGGCAAGCTCTTCGCGCGTAATCTCGCGGTTGGGCTGCATCTCGCCCTTACCATCGACGCCCGTGAGGATGCCGTTAGCATATGCCCAGTTCATAGCCTTCGTGTAGAAGGCGCCGCTTTCCACGTCAGGGAAAGGCGTCTTGTTGACGGAGTTCGCATCTGAAGAGTTGTCGGTATCCGTCAGGGAGCCCGTTGGGCACGCGCGGTACAGAATGGTCGCAACCTGCGCACGCGTCAGGGCATCATTGGGGCCGAAGTACCCGGTCGGCGTGCCGTCGGCATTCTTGTAGCCGGTCAGATAGCCATACTTCGCCGCCTCGTACACGTAATCGGTATACCATTCGGAACCATTGCGCGGCACGTCGATGAACTCGGAAACGTCATAGGTCGGGCGCACGATTTCGAACGTCGCCGTCGCTTTGCCTTCGTAGCGGCCGATGCCGGCAGCGGTGATGGTCGCCGTACCCAGGGTCTCATTGTCAACGATGGACATCACGTAGTCGACGCTCTGGACGAGCAGCGTATTGCCCAGCATGAGGTTCACCACAGGAATGACCGGCTGGCCCATGTACACGTAGCTCGCGGCAAGCCCGACGAACTTCGCTGAACTCATGTCGATCTTGCCCTCGGAGGGATCGGGCTCGACCTCGTTCGACTTCACCTCGAACGTCTTCTCGACGGTGCCACGGTAATCGCCCATGCCGGTGAGCACCACGCGACCCGTGCCGGGGGCGTCGTTGCCCTCCACGACGTAGGTATAGTCAGTGCCCTCGGTCAGCTTCACGCGGCCCTGGTAATAGGCGCGCGGCTCGATCACGATCGGCTCGCCCTCGTAGACGTAGGACGATTTCACATTGTAAATCGCGACGTTGGCCATGTCGTAGCAAATCTTGAACGACACGGGAAGGAACCCGACGTAGTCGCCGATTCCCTTGACGAGCGCCGTGGCCTCGCCCACCTTCACGTTGTGAGAATAGGTGACCGTGTAGTCTTTGCCCAGCTCAAGCGTCTTCTCACCATCGCGAATGGTCAGAAGCGGCTCAAGGGCATCGCCGGTGTACATCTGATCGGCGACGGGATCGGCCGCGCAGTTGCGAATCGACAAGGTGTTGTCGTTGTTGAAGTTCTTAATCGCGTACTCGACGGCCGCCGCAGCGTCGATCGCGCCGTGGCTTCCACTCACGATACCGTTGTTGTCGGGCTTGGTGCGGTCGATCGACCCCTTGACCGGCGTCGCGGTCTCGTACACCGCTGCTTTCGCCTCGTCAACCGACAGCGAGGGATCCACACTCCAAAGAAGAGCGAAGATGCCCGCCACCAGGGGAGATGCCATCGACGTGCCGCTCAGGAAATAATAGGAGCTCTTGGAGTTATTGTAAGTCGAATAGATGCTCACGCCCGGCGCGGAGATGTCCTTGAACTCGTTGTAGTCAGACCATTCGACGTTTCCGCCGTTCCGGTCGAGCGCCGTCACGGAAACGCACGCGTCGAAATCGGAAGGATACGACGCATCGGTGAGTGGGTTGCCCCAGTCGTCGCCATTGCCGCCAGCCGCAACGGTCACGATGTCGTAATCGCTGGCGGCCTTGTCGATGAGCGACTCAAACAGTTTGTCGTCCTCGCCGAGCCCGTAGCCGCCGAGGCTCATGTTGATCACGTGGAGCCCCTCGACCTTGCCCTGGGACACGAGGTCGAACAGGTACTCGTACGCCTCGGCAAGCGTCGAGGTCTCGCAGCCAGGATTGCTCGAGTCGTCGAAGACCTTGATGGGAAGCACGCGCGCATTGTACGAAGCGCCCGCGATGCCCTTGGCATTGTTCGCCTCCGCGGCAACGATGCCGGCAACGTGCGTGCCGTGCCCGTGAACGTCGCCGTTCGGGTTGTAGGGGCTCGTGATGGTCCCGCGCTCCGTGTGGTTGCAGGCATCCCACATGTTGTCGGTGTCGAGGTTGGCCGCAAGGTCCTCATGGTTCACGTATGCGCCTGTGTCGAGCACGGCCACGGTGACCGCGCCCTCAGCACGCGCGACGTCCCACGCGTTGAGGACGTTCGAACCGTTGCTCGCGGAATCCTTCAGGTAGTACTGGCGCGACAGGCCCTCGTCGTTGGTCGTGGTCGCGAGCGGCTCGATGGCCGACTCCTCCGACGTCCCGGCCGACGCCCCAGAGGACAGGGACTCGTCGCTGGGCACGCTGTCAATCAGCTTATAGGTATAGTTCTTCTGCGCATAGCTCACGTAAGGCAAGCGGGAAACCGACTCGATTGCCTGGTCAACCGTGCGATCGGAGGAAACTTCCGCCTTCAGCACCGTACCGATTTCGCCATCCTCGATGACGACCTCGCTCGATTCGACGCCCGCCGAACGCAGCGACTGGACCGAGTCGGTCGTGAAGCTCTCGACGCTCAAGCCCGAGCGCGCGGTCTTCGCCTCGTCAAGAACGACGAGAATCTCGCCACCGCCCTCCCCCGCGGCGACTTCATCTGCGAAAGCAGTTGCCTGCGCCGGAAAAACCGGGAGCAAGCCCACCGCGAGCACTGCCGATACCGCAAGGCTCACAACGCCCTTGGCGCGCTTCGCCAACGATAATCTCATGCGTGTTCTCCTGTTCACTCATCTGAATTGTCTCGCACGGGCGAGCCCCGCCCCAAAAAGACGAAGCCCGCCCGATTTAGCTCATTGCCGCAAGAACAGATTATACGGTTCCCGTGCCCTAACTGCGGCTCTCAGCTCCTACAACTTGCTGTCGATCAGCAACTTGTATGTCGACGCCCTGCGCCTGCGCCGCTTCAACGCGAGCGGTCTCGCCGCTGGGGTTGATCGTGAACGCACCGTCATGGTTGTCGTAGCCGCCAAGGATGCCCTTCGCGGAGGTCCACGTCACGGCCTCGAGCGCCCAGTCGGCGATGCTTGCGGCGTCGGTCTTGTCGGCAAGCGCCGAGGAGTCGGCCGTCATATCGACGCCCTGCGCCTGAGCGAAACGATAGATCATGGTCGCAAGCTCCTGGCGCGTGACCGGGTCGTTCGGGCGGACGAGCATCGTGACGCCGGCCTCCGAGCCCTTTAGGATGCCCTCCTTGGCAGCCCCAACTCGTCCAGTTGACCACGAACTTGCCTCTCTGCTCCCGAAAGACCCCAGGAGGGGTAGCGTCCCGATTTACGGTGCATCGAGGGCCATCGCTGGAAGGTCGCGTCCCGGTCCGCGGCGTATCGAGGGCCATCGCCGGAGCCCTTCCCCCGCTGCCTCGCCGAAACTTTTTGAGGCGCGGCGATGAGAATGCCTTCTTCTTCGGAATCGGCTTGCCGTGGACAAAAATCATCGATATGAGAGGAGTTAGTTTTGGAAAACTTGACTTCGAGAAAATTGAACTGGGCAAACGAGAAGCATCGCTGGACCGTCCTCCTTCGTCGCCCTTTCCAGACTCACATATCGACGATTTCTGTCCACGATGCAGAGTTTTCAGCAAAGAAGGGAGGACCTGTCGCATCTCGCCCCGCTAAGCGACGGTATCACGAGCGGCATTTCACGATCGGAAACGCTCCCGCGAAAAACTTCGCGCGTCGCACAATGCGTACAGAGGGAAGAAAAGCCTGCGAAGAGTCGGTTTTCCGATGGCAGGGCAATTGGAATGCAAGGCCGCACTAGAGGATGCGCGTCCTGTCCTGTAGGCCGCTTGGTCTCAGATGGGGCAAGAAAAAAAAAGCAGGCCGAAATTGCTTCCGACCTGCCTAAGTTCCCATGGTGGAGATGAAGGGATTCGAACCCTCGGCCCCCACGTTGCGAACGTGATGCTCTCCCAGCTGAGCTACATCCCCACGGGTTTTGCGCTCTTGGCGCGTCGATAAATAATGACGGATGTTGCACAGATTGTCAAATCAAATCCCGAGATGCTCAAATCGTCCACACAATACCGCAACCGAAGGGCAAGCAGGCAGCAACCATCGCCCCAAAAAAAGTATGCCCCGAACGAGTCGGGGCATACCTCCTTGTACCATGCGGCTGGGTTTAGGAGAGAACTTTTTCCTCGAGGGCGACTTCGGTCTTCTCGGGAATAGCGTTAGGGTTTTCGATCTCGAACGGCTCGAACAGCGGCTCGCCGTTCTGGGACAGCTCGACCATGCCCGTCAGGACATCGACATACTGGTAAGACTGACGCGCCGTGCGACCGCGCTTGCGATCGACTTCCATGATGAACAGCTGCGGATGAACCTGAGTGAGAACGCCTTCGCTTTCAACGATCTTGGAGCGCCCCATATTCGCGCGCACCTTCAGGCGTTGACCCACGAAATCATGCAGCGTGTCATGAATGGAGTCGACGATTTTTGCTTGCTGTGCTAAATCCATGCTGGCTCTTTCTCCCGCATATATAGTTATCTCGATTGCGCATTGTATCACGGACGTCAATTTTCATGCGAAATCTCGCGATAAACGGTACAAAAACCGCTATAATGGGTTAGATTCCCTTCGTAAATATGCTTTTCCCAGCGCAATGAACTCGTCAAGTGAGAGTGTCTCACCGCGTCGTTTCGCATCAATTCCGCACTCATCGAGCAAGTCGGGAATGCACCCGATGAAAGCCTTGCCGGCATTTCCCCTGCTCGCAAAATACGTCTTGAACGAATTGGAAATGGTCTTGCGGCGACTCGCGAAAGCGGCGTCGGCCATAGCGCACGTCGCCTTGAGAAGCGCATCATCGAGCGGTTCGCCATCGGCGTCGAACATGGGCCTGCGATCAAGGCGCAAAACCGATGAGTCGACATGCGGCGGCGGGAAGAAATTGTTGGGGCTCACCAGGAATCGGCCCGCAGGCTCGGCGTACAGGCGCAGCTTCACCGTGTAGGCACCATAGTTCTTCGAGCCCGGCTCGGCGCACATGCGGTCGGCCACTTCCTTTTGGACCATCACCGTCGCGCTCTCGAGCTGGGAAAATTTCTGGAAGAAGTCGAGCACGAGCGTCGCTGCCACCGCATAGGGCAGGTTGGCCACGAACTTGTTGGGGAAAGAGCGGCGAGTGCCATTCCCAGACCCAAGAGGGCGAGGGGCATACTTCGTGCTCAAACAGTCCTGCTTTGGCGAACAGTCCGCTGGACTGCTCGCGTCGTGCGGAACTGCGCGCGAAGCACGCCCCTCGCCCTCGTTCGAAACAGCACACTTCGCCAACGCAAGATGCACTTCTTCCTCAGTCAATTCGAGCGCATCTTTCGAGATGAGGGCGAAGCGGTCAGCCCACGGCTCGAGCGTGTCCTCAAGCACCGCGGGCAAATCGGCGTCGCGCTCGACCAACACCACGCGCCCCGCGCACTTCAACAGCGCAATAGTGAGAGTTCCGATTCCAGGACCCACTTCAAGCACGTCATCAGAGGCGTCAAGCTGCGCAAGCTCGACGATCTTCTGCAGAATCGCATCGTTAACCAGGAAGTTCTGGCCGAGCGCATGCTTCGTTGAAAGGCCATGCTCCTCCAGGACATCGCGCGTTGCCGCAGGAGTTGCCAAGGGGGAGAGCATATTAGCCACGGCCGTTGCCCTTCTTCGAGTTACCTTTCTTTGCGGCGCCCTTCGTTCGCGCGCCGCCATGCTGGCCGACTCTTTTACCCTGAGCACCGCCAGCTTTGCGCGAGCCGCCGCCTGCATGCGACCCCTTCGGCTTGCCGTACGCGCCCGCAGGCTTCTTGCCGCCGCCCTGACGCGACGCGCTCTTCGCATGGGGCGCTTTCGTACCACCCGCATCGTCGAGCGAAAGCCTCGTGCGCGCACCACCGCGCGGGCCGCGCGATGATCCAGGTTCGGCCGAATCCTCTTCGCTCGAACTCGAAGGCTCTTCCATCTGGGGGAACGCTATAATCGCAGCCCCGTCACCTTCTGCACCCTGCGCGGACACCATAGCAGAGTCAGCAGCTGCGAAGAAGTCCTCAATCGAGCGCACCTCAGCCTCGGCCTTGATTTCGCCGTCGTTGTCAATCTTCCCCACCCAGTCGAACACGGTTTCCAGACGGAACCCCGCAACAGCGAGCGCCGAGCGGACGATGGACACAAGCGCGGAAAACCCATGTGGATCGCCGCCCTCGCCCACCACATGCAGCACGGCAGGGCGCTTTTCCTCGACGCGCGCATTCGTCCAATAGTAAGGCTGCAAACGATCGAGCAGCGCCTTCAACTGCGACGGCGGGCCCGCGAAATACACAGGGCTCACCACAGTGATCTCGTCTGCCGAATCGATGAGCTCATAGATTTCCTGCATGTCGTCGTCGATGACGCACGGGGCGAAATCGTCGTCAATCGCCTCCTCGCCGAGCTCGACAAGCTTGGCAATGTTGTCGCGGCACGCATCGCAACCTGTGCACCCTCCCACGTCAAGCGTGGAAACCGGCGCAAGCGCAAGCTCGTCATCGGGGCATTCCTCGATGCAAGTCTCAAACAGCATATTGGCCAGGTGCGCGCTTCTGCCGTTCGTGCGCGGCGATCCGACGATGATAAGACGATTCAAAATTCCCCTCCCGAGCGCAGCGATATCAGTGCGCATTGTACTATGGCCGCGCGACGCGGCAGGCTATTTCCCCAGCTGCCATGCGGTAGGCGGGCGGTTCAGCATGCTCTCCGCGTTCGTGAGCACGCGACGGAACAAGGCCAAGCGCCCCTCCCCCTCCGCACCGCACACATCCGCGAGCGCGCTCTCGGTGAACACTACCATGGCGGGTTCGCACACCTCGCCGCGCAACGGCTTCGGCGCCATATACGGGGAGTCGGTCTCCACCATGAGCTGCATCTCCGGCACGCGCGCCGCAGCATCGCGGATAGCGTCGCCGTTGTTGAAGGTGAGCGCGCCGCCGAACGTGACCGAGCAGCCCGCCTCGATCCACGGTTCTAGCGTGCCCCAATCGTTCGTGAAGCAATGCAGGATGCAACCCGCCTCGGGCCATCCCTCGTCGCGCATGATGACGAGCGCGTCGTCGTGCGCCTCGCGAACATGCAGCATCACGGGCAACCCCGCCTCTTTCGCGATGCGCACCTGCGCGCGGAACGCACGTTCCTGATCCTCGCGCGGCGAGAGGTCATAGTGGTAGTCGAGCCCGATCTCGCCCAAACACGACGTGCGCTTATCATGCAGCAGCGCGCGCAGGCGCTCCTCGATTTCGGGACCCCAGTGCTTCGCATTATGCGGATGAAGACCGGCTGCGATGCGCATCCGCGGCACGCGCGGAGACGGCTGGCCTCAACAGCGTGAGAAAAGCCGCTGCATGGAAAGCGCGGCCTCGTGGTTCCACTTCGAGAGGCTGTCGTAGGTGGTCGTGCCGTCCTCGTAGACGTCGACCACCGTGCACATGAAACCCACCCCATGCAGGCCCGCACGGGCGAGCGCGAGCCCGGGGTTTTTCTGATACTGCAGATGACAATGGGCATCGACCGCCAAAACGCCCAGATCAGGCGTTTCCACGATCTTCCATTCCCCGTTCTTCTTCCGCTTGCGGAACAGGCTGTCGAAGAACTCAGGCTCGGTCGGCTCGTCCGTCGCGGTCGGCTCGACGGCCGCTTGCGTGCCAGCCGCCTCGCACGTCGACGTTTCAGGTGCGGTCATGCCCATGTCGCTCGTCTCCAAAATCGCGAACCCAATGCGCTATTCCGCGTCGAGGTCGATCTCGTCCATGTTCAGGCGCGGGAACAGCGGGTCGCCCACGGTGACGGCGTTGCCGGCAGGCAGCTGACCCCACTTGGTGGCTGCTTCGATGTCGGTGCAGGCAGCGATTTCGCCCAGCCCAAGACGGGAGAAGACCTCGGCCGACGTGTTCGGCATGAACGGCGCCATGTAGAGCGCGATGATGCGAATCGCCTCGAGCGAGTTGTAGATGACGGCAGCCAGATCGCCCGCCGTCTCCTCCTTCTTCGCCAGGTTCCACGGGGCGCTTTCTTCCACGTAGAGGTTTACGCGGCCCGCAAGCTCCTGCACAGCCGCGGCGGCGCCGGTGAAGTCGACCTGCCCCAGGCACGCGTCGTACTTCGCGTAAAGTCCCTCGGCGATGGACAGCATCGGGTTCGCCACACGCGCAGCGGCGTCGGCGGGAACTTCAGGAACCTTACCATCGAAGTACTTCTTCGTCATATTGAAAACGCGGCTGCACAGGTTTCCCCAGGTGTTCGCCAAATCGGCGTTGTACACCTGCACCATGCGCTCCATCGAGATGTTGCCGTCATGGCCAAACTGCACGTCGCTCATGAAGTAGTAGCGGTACGCGTCAACGCCGAAGATCTTCACGAGGTCGGCGGGCTTCATGCCGTTGCCCTTCGACTTCGACATCTTCTCGCCCTTGGTGAGCAGGAAACCGTGGCCGAACACGGTGTGCGTGACGGGCAGCCCCGCCGCCATGAGCATAGCCGGCCAGATCACGCAGTGAAAGCGCGTGATGTCCTTGCCGACGAAGTGGTACTGCATGGGCCAGCGGGCTTCGAACTCGCCTTCGCGGCCCTCGTCGCCGTAGCCGATGCCGGTGAGGTACGCGAGCAGCGCGTCAGCCCACACGTAGGCAACATGTCCCTCGTCAAACGGCATGGGCACGCCCCAGTCGAACGTGGAACGGCTGATGGAGAGGTCTTTCAAGCCGCTCTTCACGAACGAGACGATTTCATTGCGACGGGTTTCCGGGCGGATGAAGTCGGGGTGCTCATCGTAGAACTTGAGCAGCGGCTCCTGGAACTCGGACAGCTTGAAGAACCAGTTCTCCTCGCCGCCGGCCTTCTGCACCGGGCGCTTGCAGTCGGGGCAGACGAACTCGCCGTCCTCGTTCTTCTCGAGGTCGGACTCGGCATAGTAGGTTTCCTCGTGTACGCAGTACCAACCCTCGTAGCTGCCCTTATAGCAGTAGCCCCTGTCGTAGAGGTCCTGCCAGAACTTCTGCACGGTGCGGGCATGGCGCGGCTCGGTCGTGCGCACGAAATCGGTGTAGGTGATGTCGAGAAGATCCCACACGTCGCGGAAAGCCGGCTCCATGGAGTCGCACCATTCCTGCGGCGTCATGCCCTTCGAGGCGGCCGTGTCGGCGACCTTCTGGCCATGCTCGTCCATGCCGGTGACGAACGCCACGTCGTAGCCGTTCATGCGCTGGTAGCGCGCGACGGTGTCGGCTGCGACGGTGGTGTACGCCGTGCCCAGATGAGGTGCGGCATTCACGTAATAAATCGGTGTGGTGAACGAATAGGTTCCCTTTGACATCATGTGTTCCTTTGCATCGTGGCAGGTCAGGCGAATGGTGCCCTCGTGCCGAATTCACGTCACCCGCGTGTCGTCGGACGCTATGCGGGCAAGCAGCTATTTTATCACGCGCAAAGGAGCGCACGTGAAGTTACCCATAGAACTTCACGTCGGGGAAGGGAGGAAGAGGGGGCCTGCTGAAAATCGCGAATACGCCTCAGGGATCATGACGCTTTTCTAGCTCACTTCAAGCTCAACTGATACAGCACATGATCTAAAGTCGCTTGGAAAAGCTGCTCAATCCATTAAAAGTCGCTTGAAAAAGTTGCTTTTTTCACTAAAAAGTCGCTTGAAAAAGTTTATACTTCCCTAAAAAGTCGCTTGAAAAGGTTGATTCTCAGTTTAGAGAAGGCCAATATGCTTAAAAGAAAAGTCATAGACCAACTTGTCGCCTGGAAGGCGGATGCCAATCGAAAGCCTGTTGTTCTCAAGGGCTGCAGGCAATGCGGGAAAACCTTCGCAGCGCGCACCTTCGCCGCGGAAAACTACGACAACGTTGTCTACGTTAACTTCTTCGAGAATCCTGGGGCAAAAGACATCTTCGCAGATGCCCTGGATGTCGACCGAATCATCATGATGGCATCGGCCTATCTTGGCCCCTCCATACACTTCGTCCCAGGAAGCACGGTACTCATTCTCGACGAAATACAAGAATGCCCCCAAGCTCGAACAGCGCTTAAGTTTTTCAGTATCGACGGTCGCTACGACGTCATAGGCACGGGATCACTGCTCGGCGTTGCCGGATACGGAGATGAGCCTGCATCCATCCCCGTCGGCTACGAAACCGTCATCGACATGTATCCGCTCGATTTCGAAGAGTTCTTGTGGGCAAATGGCATAGTCGAGCCGATTGTAGACATGTTGCGCGAATGCCTTGAATCGGAAACGCCTGTTCCGGCAGCTCTTCACTCTCGAATGAGATCCTTGATTTTAGAATACGCCGTGGTGGGAGGAATGCCCGATGCAGTGCAGTCCTTCGTGGACAATCGCGATATGGCAAAGGTGTTACACATTCAGCGCGATATCGTGCGTGCCTACGAAGACGATATGGTGAAATACGCTTCTGCTGCCGACAAACCCCTTATCAAGCAGTGTTTTCAATCCATCCCCCGCCAGCTCGCGCGCGAGAACAAGAAATTTCAATACTCGACCATAAAAAAAGGGTCAACCGCTGCGCGCTTTGCGGGCAGCCTCCAATGGATCGAAGACGCAGGGATAACTGTTCGCTGCAATAACCTGTCTATCACCGAACTACCTCTTGACGGAAACTCGGTTGAAGATCAGTTCAAGATTTACATGGCGGATACTGGGCTGTTCGTGAGCATGTTGGAAGACGGGACTCAATTCGATATCCTCAATGGAAACTTATTCGGGTACAAGGGTGCCATTTTCGAGAACCTCATTGCCGATATCTTCTCAAAAATGGACAGGCGCCTTTATTACTTTAAGAAGGACTCAGGGCTCGAACTCGACTTTGTGATTCGCTATCGAGGCAAATGCGTACCCGTTGAGGTGAAAGCGCGAGACGGCAATGCGAAAAGCGTAAAAACCGTGCTCAAGCACCCGGAAAAATACCGTGTCGATTCAGCGATAAAACTCGCAGACTTGAACATCGGCCGCACAGGCGCGATTCTAACCCTGCCGCTCTACATGGCCTTCTTGCTCACGGAAAGATAGCCTTACCCGTAGAACTTCACGTCGGGGAAGGGAGGTTCCTGGGCGCGCTTGAACGCGTAGGAGTCCACTCGCGCGAGAAGGCCTGTCGCCTGCATGATGTCGAAGCCCAGCGCATCGCACGCGTCCTCGACCGACTGCCCCTGTTCTTGCACGGCAATCAGCAGCTTGTCGAGCGTCTCGTAGTCGATGCCCATGGAGGCCTCATCCTTCTGTCCGGGAGCGAGCTCGGCGCTCGGTGGCTTCACGAACACGTTCTCGGGAATGGGCTCGACGTCACCCGCCGCGCGCGCCTGCTCGTTGCGCCAACGGCCCACCTCGTACACATCGGTCTTGTACAAGCCGCCGAGCGGGGCAAACGCGCCCGCCGTATCGCCGTAGAGCGTGGAGTAGCCCATCGCCGCCTCGGACTTGTTGCCAGTGTTCACGAGCATCCAGCGATTCGCATTCGAAAGGGCCATGAGAATCACCATGCGGCAGCGGGCCTGCGTGTTCTCGGAAGCCAAACCCTCGAGCTTTTCCTTGTAGGACTTGCGAATGACCTGCTCGAATGCCTCAAACGGCTCGCAGATCGACACCGTATGGCTCTCGATGCCGAGGTTTTCCGCCAAGGTGAGGGCATCATCGATGGAATGACCAGTCGAGTAGGGACCGGGAAGAAGCACACCGTGCACGTTCTTGGCGCCGAACGCGTCGACAGCCATGACCGCCGTCACCGACGAGTCGATGCCGCCCGAAAGACCGATGACGACTTGCGAGAAGCCGGCGCCCTTCGCGTACGCCGCGAGCGCGTCGACGCATGCCTGATACTTGTCCCCAGCTTTCATGGAGCCTCCTTGCGCAATAATCCTCGTGATGCGACTAAGTATGCCAGTCCATTGTTTCAGACGCGTTGCAACCTCAAGCCTCGTAGGTTGAACTCCGCCTTCGACTCGAAAGGCCGCGGGCGGGGGTCCCGCGCGCAGTTCCGCAGCGCAGCGAGGACTGTCTGAGCACGGGACC
>OLPF01000050.1_pt1 | contig 126798 bp, 118 predicted proteins | sample 1673121 | NCBI WGS metagenome assembly OLPF01 (sample SAMEA3136756, study PRJEB25190) | human gut metagenome
GGGATGACCGCCTTTGCCGCCGAAGCAAATCTGAACACCGACACAGAGCAAAAAGACATCGGTGTGTATGTGAAGTATATGGATAATACCGTGTGGAATACTGGTTGAAAAAAATGCGTCCTGTCTGTCCGCCGGACGCTAATGTTAATACGGTGCTGCAGCATTTGTTTGATACCCTGCTCGGTCAGGCAAAGAAACAAATTCTACATCCGAAGGATGAAAAGCATGCGGCAAACGATACCTTTTATCTACTGTTCAGCGTAATAAAAGGCGGAAAACAAAAATAATTTTTTGAAAGGAGTTCCGACGGTGAAAAAGCAAAACAAAATAAAAATTATAATTATCGTTTTGGCTGTACTGCTGGCGCTAAGCCTCGCTGCCCTCGCCGGAACGCTGATCTATAACAGCCTTCACGACGATACGCATGCTACAGTAACCGTGCCGGACAATCTGATAACACCGGAATCCGATGCAAGTGGCGACGAAACATCAGCGCCGACTGAAGGCACTTCGGAAAGTGGTGGCGGGGAAACGTCCGCCGATAAAACAAACGAAACAGATCAAACCGAAGCCTCCGCTTCCGCACAGAGTACGGCGGCAGAAGCGCAAAAAGCGGCCTCCATCAAGCTGTTTAGTAAGCAGCCCGATGAAAACACACCGTTTCAGGTCGGCAATATATTCCCCGGCGACAGCGAAACGAAATATTACCGGGTGCAGGTGTCCTATCACGATGCCGTGACCGTGCATTATCACGCTGCCGTCCGCCCCGGCTACGAGAAATTAGCCGAGGTTATGCGTGTGCGGGTAAAGTTGCTCAATACGGGTGAAACGATGTATGACGGTCTGATGCGGGATATGCCCGAAAGTCTGACGCATAAATTGGCGTCGAATAAATCTACCACCGACGAGCTGTATTATGAAATCACAGCTTATTTAGATACAAGCGTAGGCAATGACTATCAGAACAAAGACCTGATTGCCGACTTTAGCTGGTGGGTGGAGGAAACAGAAAATCTTGATTCTCCGCAGACGGGCGATTCTTTCAATCTATATTTGTGGCTGTGCATTGCTTCAGGCTCATTGTTCCTGCTGCTTCTGCTTTGGAGAAAGCGCAAAAAGGAGGACGCTGCCGATGAATGATAACAGTAAAACCACAAAAAAACTAACCGGTAGCATTATCGCCGTGATTGTTTTGGCTATCTGCCTGTGCATCACCACCTTTGCTCTCGTGTGGGCGACGGTTTCGGTTGATAATAACCTGTTTCATACCGGCACAGTAAAAATAAATCTGAATGACGGCAAGTCGGTTATAGAGGAGCACGAATTTCTGTTTGAACCGGGTATGACGGTTAAAAAAGACTTCTTTATCGAGAACCAAAGCACGTGGGATGTTTATTACAAGCTGTATTTTGACAATGTCGCAGGCGGTCTTGCCGATGTACTTCAAATCACTGTCAAGGACGGAGAGAAAACCTTGTATAAAGGCACGGCGGCAGAGCTTAACCGCGAGACTGTGGGAGCGGCGGAGGATATACTCCGACTTAATGAACGGCGGGAATTAACCGTTTATTTCTACTTCCCCGAAGAAGCAGGAAACAGTGCTCAGAATCTGACATTGACATTTGATATGTGCGCTGACGCGGTACAAACCAAGAACAACCCAAACAAGTTGTTTGACTAAGGAGTGCGATTATGAAAAAGGCATTAAACATAATAAAAAACATATTTGTATGGCTGATGGTGGCATTGGCGGTTTGTATGATGGTATTCACCGTTATTTCGGTGAACACCTTTGACCGCTCCGACCGCAGTCTGTTCGGATATAAAGCTTTCATTGTACTCTCCGACTCAATGTCAAAAACCGATTTTGCCGCAGGCGATCTTGTGCTGGTAAAAGAGGTTGATCCCTCAACATTAAAGGAAGGCGACATTATTGCTTACTCCTCGCAGAACACCTCAAACTACGGCGAAACCGTAACCCATAAGATACGAAAATTAACTACCGACGCAAACGGCGAACCCGGCTTTATAACCTACGGTACTACGACCGATACCGACGACGAAACCGTGGTTACATATCCTTATGTTTTGGGCAAATACAAAACCCATATCCCGAAGGTCGGCAGATTCTTTATGTTTTTGAAGACTACGCCCGGATATATAGTATGTATTCTAATCCCCTTTCTTTTGCTTATTTTGATTCAGGGAATCAACTGTATAAGGCTCTTCCGCCGCTATAAGCTTGAACAGATGGCGGAAATGAAGGAGGAGCGCGCAAAGATAGAAGAGGAACGCGCCGAAAGTCAGAAAATGATGGCGGAGCTGCTTGCGCTCAAAGCACAGCTTGCAGGGCAACAGACAGATACGGCTGTGAATGAGTCCGACCAAACGGGAGACAGTTCGGGAAATCAATAATTCGATTTTTAAGCTGTTACCTCAGTTTTTGTATGATGTAAACGGCAAAATGCCGATTACATAGTGTTATTCGACTAAAAAATATTATAAAGGAGGAACAAAACAATGAATAACACAAGGACAACGAAGCGTGCGCTGTTGTCTTCCGTTATGGCAATGCTCATTTGCATTACAATGCTTATCGGAACAACATTTGCGTGGTTCACCGACTCCGCTTCGACCGCGGTAAACAAAATTCAGGCAGGAACGCTTGATGTTCAGCTGCTTGACGAACAAGGCAATTCCCTTGAGGGTCAGACTCTCGGCTGGGTAGCCGCAGACGGCAGAGCACAGGATGAGATCCTTTGGGAACCCGGCTGTACCTACAATACGCAGCAGTTCTATATCGAGAACAACGGCAATCTCAATTTGAAGTTTAAATTTTCAGTATCCGGTATTACGGGCGACGCCAAGCTGCTGGAGGTCCTTGATTTTACCGCTATGGCTGATGCAAGCTGGTTCAAGTTCAACACCGGAGCCGTTTCAATTGCAACTAGCGGAGAGTTTGATCTTCTCAAAGGCTATGATCTTGATACCGTGTTCTATGGTACCATGCATTTTGATGAATACGTCCTTGAGCCCGGTGAGAAAGTCGGTCCCATTGTGATCTCCGGTCACATGGCAGAATCCGCCGGCAACGAGTATCAGGGTCTGTCCATTGACGGCATTGCTATTACCGTTATGGCTACACAGGCTACCGGTGAAGAAGATAGCTACGATGGGACATATGATGAAAATGCGGAGTATCCGGTTGTCGATGCAAATGAACTGAAAACCGCTCTTGCCGCAGGCGGTGTTGTGGCGATCAATAATGACATTGCGGCCGATGCAACTAAAACGGCAGTTGCTGATCGCATTAACATCAACGCTCCTACTACTCTGAATTTGGACGCAAAATTTATCGTTCCCGGCGAACTGGAGCCGACTGATAACTGGGCCGGTCTATACATTGCTGCTGATACTGTGTTTAATGCCACAGAAAACGGCGGTATTCAGTGCCTGGATAAAGCAAACGGTGAATGTGGCACCTATGTTGCACACATCAAAGATGGAGCAAATGTTACAGTCAACGGCGGTACCTATTACGGCGGCGGTACCACATTCAATGTTCAAACAGGAACCCTGACGATCAATGGCGGCCATTTTGAGGTTACTAGCTATGGAAACCCCTACAACTATGATTTTCTGCTTAACTGTGTGGATACCAATTACCGAAACGGAACGGCGAATATCATTGTTAAAGGCGGTACTTTTGTAAACTTCGATCCGTCTAATAATTCTGCAGAGGGCGCCGGCACCAACTTTGTGGCAGACGGCTACACTGTAGTTTCCGAAACACAAGATAACGGAGATATTTGGTACACGGTCGTTCCGGCATAATTGTTTTATCTATCTGCCCCTCCCTCCTAAAGAGGGAGGCGGCAATCAAAGGGAATAAGCACATGTTTGTGCCTTTTGATTGCCGAAAAGCAAGAATAACGGACGATCGACGGTCACCCCGCGACATATATAAATTTCACACCCGTGGGGGCGAGTATCGCCCGTCCGAATCTAACATCTAATATCTAAGTTGCAACCGGCGAAATGCCGATTACATGGTGTTATTTCAAGTGAAAAAATAAATTTTTGGAGGAAAAGACAATGAATAACACAAGGACAACGAAGCGTGCGTTGTTGTCTTCCGTTATGGCAATGCTTATCTGCGTTGCAATGCTTATCGGAACAACCTTTGCGTGGTTCACCGACTCCGCAAGTACAGCGGTAAACAAAATCCAAGCAGGTACGCTGGAAGTTCAGCTGCTTGACGAGGATGGGACTTCCCTTGAGGGTCAGACTCTCGGCTGGTTAGCCGCAGACGGCAGAGCACAGGATGAGATCCTTTGGGAACCCGGCTGTACCTACAATCTGCAGAGCTTCAAGATTAAGAACAACGGCAACCTTGCTCTTAAGTACAAGATCGTCATCAGCGGTATCGTTGGCGATGCGAAGCTTCTTGAAGTTATCGACTTCACCGTTACCGGGGTTGACGGCGTTACAACTGCCAATGCCCTTAACGGGTTTGAAGGCAAGCTCGCTGCATCCTCTATGACAAATGCTATCACCATCAGCGGTCATATGAAAGAAGATGCAGGTAATGAGTATCAAGGTCTTTCGATCGACGGCATCGGCATCACCGTTGTTGCCACGCAGGATACTGTTGAGAGCGACAGCTTCGGCAATGATTATGATGCAAATGCGGAGTATCCTGTCCCGGTAAGCAGCGTCTCCGATATCAAAGACGCGCTGGCTAATGGAATCGGCAACATCGTCTTGGCAAGCGATATCACCGTTGACGACCCCTATCTGCATATAGGGAAGGACGTTTCCATCGACTTCAACGGCAACACCCTGAGGGGCTCTATTATAAGCACCGGCAACATCTTCGATTCCCCCAACAATCTCGTGCTGAGCGACCCCAATAACAACGGCGAATACAGCATCTACAGTAAAATCTACGGGATAGAAAACGGCAATGGGCAGGCTGCGGCTATCATAGCGACCCATACCACCGTCACCATCGAGAGCGGCAAGTATACCAACGACAATGCCGTGATCTTCTGCCAGACTTTTGATCCCGAAGCTGTGAACGTAATGATCAACGGCGGTACCTTTGACGGACAGGGCGCTGCCAGCGTTATTGTCAACCTCTCCGGCAATGTGATCATCAACGACGGCGAATTCAATGCGTATCATGACGGCGAGCGTTACGGTGCATGCGTTCAAGTCGAACCCTACATTCCCAATGTACCCTCCATCACCACCATCAACGGCGGCACCTTTAACGCCGATAAGTCCATCTTCTATGTGAACGTAGACACCAATTACATCCAGCGGATCATCGTCAACGGCGGTACCTTCAACGTGGCTGAGGGCGGAAAGCTGATTGAAGTCTCTTCCGGCAACGCGAGCGACTATCTTACCATCACCGGCGGTACCTTCAATGTGGATCCAACCGCATATGTGGACACGGCAAATTACAATGTCACCCAAAGCGGTTCTACCTGGACTGTAACTGCAAAATAATTATTATCGTCTCTCCCTCCCCGTGAGGGAGGGGCAATCAAAGGGCATAAGCGTGCCTCGTGCCTTTTGATTGCCTACACACAAAATCAAAGGAAGGAGATACCAATACAATGGAAACTGAAAACGGCGCGGTGATACTTCTGATAGTACTGACCGTATCCGCCTTTCTTTTATTAGCAATCAAGTTTGCGGAGTTCATTGCACGGTTTAACCGAGAAACCAAATATATCATAATGGAAATCAACCTAGCTACCGATTCGGATGAATACCGCTATTGGCGCAGGGAGCTGCGGTGTCATTACCTCTGCCTGATTCCGTTCGTGACCGAGCGCAATATGCCGAAGATATATAATTTTTTCTTTCATCGTCCGAAGCACGCTAAAATAGAAGACCGAAGTGACGGTATTTTCCATATCCTTGCTCCCTCATTAATCGGGATTTGTCTTTGTGCCGTTTTTCTTTGCGGTGCAAGCTGGGCATGGTTTACCGCAGGAACTACTGCGGTGACAACGGAGATTCAAAGCTCGTCCTATAAGTTGCTGTATCAGGTTAATGAGGACACTGACACAACCGAGCTTGCCGAAGCCGGAACTGCTTATACGCTGACAGCAAATGTCTGTGTGATAAAGCTGAAAGCCACCGGAACGGCAGGTGCAACGGGCTATTGCCGTGTAAAGGTCGGGAATGAAACCTACTACACCGAGCAGATTTTTGTAGACGACACATTCACCTTTACCGTAAACGCAGCCGCAGGCACACAAATCACCCTCACTCCCAAATGGGGAACTTACTCTCACGCCGCTACGCTTCATAACGGCTATGTTATCCCCGCCACCGGCTCACAGCAAAGCAACACCCAAGAGCAAAACAACATCGTGACCACCGAGCCTACTGCTCCGACAACACATACAACACTAACTGCACCGAGCAGCTCTCCGCCGGAAAGCGAAACCGCCACACCCGAACCCTCGGTAACCGCACCGGCTCCGACACAGCCCGAAAGCACCACCGATACAGGGCAAACTCCTGCGTCGGAAGAAACAACGGTAGATCCGACAGAGCCGTTAACCACTGAGGAAATCAAAAGCAACTGAATAAAAGCACGAGCCGCAACGGATTTTACTTCCGTTGCGGCTCAAAATTTTATGTGTATATAATATCGACGTAAACAATTTCGGTCGCCCGATTTCGTATATTATTCATCTTTCCTTCCCACTCCATCGGCAATTTCAGGCACGGTAAATAATAGTCACATTGCAACTCACACCATAGCCCGTTGCTTTCGTCAAAAATGTACTTATCCGTAAAAAATAGCCTCCTTAAGATATTGTGATATATATGAATTGTATTATATAACGAGGATATATTAAGAAGAAATGCTCTCTGCCGATATTTGCAGAGAGCCTTTTTGTGTTTTATGTTGGATAGCAATATACAGATTTAAGTTTTAAACGATTAAACTATAATACGACCTGCAATATAAACCAACCGTCGTTCACCGAGAACCGGCAGTTGCCGTTCAGTTTTTCTGTGACATAGCGAATGCTCTGCGTACCAAAGCCGTGACCTTCTTTACTGCTATGCGGCATCCCGTCTGTGAGCACCGGCTTTTCCGCAAAGGTGTTTTTGAGGGAAATCAGCAGCTTGCCGTCATCCATTCGTAAATGAAGTGTAATATGCCGCTTTTCCGTTTCCAGCGGCAGCACTGCATGAATCGCATTTTCCATGGCGTTGGAAAGGATAGAGGTCAGATCGACATCCGAAACAGGAAGGTGCTCCGGGATGCAAATGGATGGCTGAAAATCAATCCGGTTTTCTTCTATCACATTTTCGTAGGATGAAAGGATCATATTCACGATCTCATTTTGGCAGAATTTATGCGTGGCGGGTCTGTCTACATAGGAAATAATATCGCTGATATACTCCTTTGCCTTATCACATTCGCCGCTGTCAATATAAGCGGAAATCGCGGTGCAAAAATGACGCATATCATGGCGCAGAAGTGAGGCGGCATAGGCAGAACGCTTTTGGGCTTCAATTTCCTTTTGAGATTGTACCTTCTGCATTTCCAGAAGACGGCTTCGCTGTTCCGCTTCCCGCTTTTCCTCGTATTGCCTGAAATATACCAGCAAAAACAAAAGAAAAGCGATTGAGAGGGCAAAACCGAGAAATTCGGTAACCACCTTGTTGCCGGAATAGATCAGTGCAGTATAAACACCTGTTGCATAATCAAAAAGGTAATAGGCAAAGGGCAAAATCGCAAAAATCAGCAATGCCTCCGTCGGTTTTTGCATTAACTGTGCGGCTGCGTTTGATACATATCGGATCAGTACTGCAAAAACAATAATAGTTGTAACAATTCTAACGCTGTAATACACCCATTGGGTCTCTGTGATACTAAGTATAGCAAGCCCTACCCATTTGCTGATTTGACAGCATAGATAGGCGGTTAGTACCGAAAGAGCGGAACGAAGTGCCGTGTATTTATAGAAAAATGTCAGAAAAAGGATCAGCGGCAGATGAATGATAATCGGATATACCTGCGTGGTAAAATCTTCTCCGAAAAAGACAAAGGCGAGAATGGAAACCGCACCGACAGCGGCGGAAAACCCGCCCAGAACGGCGATATTTTTACGGCTCATCCGTATGCCGAGAAAGGCGGCGGATATATACACGCCGAACAACAGCGTGACCGCGTGATGCAGAATGTATAAGACGCTATTATACATACGGTTTTCCTTCCTTAATCTCTGAATACAAATGTAAAGTACGCTTCTTTGAACGATTTGCCGTAACCTCTCGCAATAGGTATACTGCGACCTGTTTTTGTAATAATCTCCGTCATACTGAAATGATCCACATTAGGCAGGTAGACAAGATAACTGCGGTGGCATTTGAAAAAGCCGTCGTTTTCGGTAATCCGGTCTTCCAGGGAATGCAGCGGCTGTGCTGATTCGACTGTTTTCCCTGTCCGCAAGAAAAACACAACCCTTTTGTTTTGCGCTTCGGCATATTCAATATCGTGTAAATACAGTTTCTGATAGCCAAAAGCGGTTTTCAGAACGATATTTTTCGGTTCCTCATCAAAGGAGTGACTGCATTCATCAAGGGTTTCCTTGACTTTTTCGTATGTGACGGGTTTGAGCAGATAGCCCTGCGCTTTTACCTCATAGGAATCCAGAGCGAATTCCGGGGAGGAAGTCAGGAAAATGATTTTCACGGCATTGTCACTCTGCCGCAGCTCTTTTGCGGTATCTATTCCGCTTTGCAGCGGCATGATAATATCCAAAAAGATAATATCCATATGGGTGACGGCATTTTTTGCGAGCAATGCGTCGCCGTTATCAAAACGGTATATTTCAGCCGGAGTTCCGCTTTGCTCCGACCATCTTTCAACCATATTGACGGCGCGCTGCAAAAATTCCGGACTGTCATCACATACGGCAACCCGTATCATGAAACCTCCCCCTTACACATCATTATCTGTTTATATTTTACATTATTTTTTTGTCTTTTTCAACCTCACAGAGCTGCATTTCACTCCAAAAAAACAACATTTCGCACCGGAGACGGTTTATTACCCACAGATATGGTATAATCAAAGCGCAATAACCCGGTAGAGTAAAGGAGGATTTATATGACGATTGCGCTTTGTTGTGATGACACAAAAAGCGGCGAATCCATCACAAGACAGTTGTCAAAGTTTTGCCATGTTACGACGGAATCCTTTTACAATATTTCCGATTTTATTGCAAAGGTAAGCGGCTGTCCCGATACGGTTATGCTGATCGCACAGACAGGAGCGCTCAGCACCGAAACCGCGATGGCGGCAAGAGAACATAACCCGCAAGGGAAGCTTATTTGGTTTTCCGATCTGGATTTCGCGCTTTTATCCTTCCGGCTGAAGGCAACCTATTTCGGACTGCTGCCGATTGAAGATGATAAGTTGAAGACGGCGCTCAATTATTGCAATATACCTCTGATAGGCGAAAAAACTTAACCGGATTATGAGTTCTGAACAGACCTGCAATGATATAATAACAGAACGAAAATGAAATTAAAATGTTGAAAAGGAGAAAAATTCAATGAAGAAAAGAATTCTGGGTGTTCTGCTCTGCTTGTGCATAATGTGTGCTCTGATGCCTGCCATATCACTGGCAACGGAAACAACCTACAACCTGTTTGTCGGCGGCGTGGAGGTAACAAGCGAAAATAAGGACAATATCACCGGTCCCGGCATACTTCTCGGTGAGGGTAGCAAAGCATCCTATGACCCAACCTCACAAACGCTGACATTAAATAATGTCAATATTACAGGTATTTATAGTTTTAGGAATGGCATAGGTACAGATTCCGCAGGAATTTACTATGCCGACAACAATTCCAATGCAATCCGGAATATCAATCTTATTGGAGCAAATTCTATTTGCGTAGCATTGGGAACTTCTGACTTCAGCTGTTACGGTATATTTGATGACAGTTCCTCTAAGGGGCTGACAATTACCGGCAACGGCAGTTTAACCGTACAGTCCGGGGACGCAAGCTCTTTTTGGTCTGTGGGAATATTTTCCCGTAATAATATTATCGTAGGAGATGATTGCACAATTACTGCAACTTCCGGAACGGCTGATATATCTGCGGCGATTTATAGTTACGATAGAATTACGGCAACCCACTCAAAGGTTACAGCCGGAGCTTCTGCCGACTCTGCAACCGAGGTGGATATTACAGGTGATTATTTCGATTCAAGTATCTACAAATATATGAAAATCGAGCCGGCATCGGTTCAAGCTGACCATACCCACAGTTTAACTCTTGTTCCCGAAAAACCTGCTACCTGTACCACTTCGGGATATATTGCATATTATACCTGTGACGGCTGCGACAAGTGGTTTTCGGATGCGGCAGGAACTACCGAGATAACCGACCATAGCAGTGTAGTGATTGCTGCCAACCATAAACTTACTCTTGTAAAGGCTGAAGAGGCTACTGCGGCTAAAGAAGGCAACATTGAGTATTACCACTGTGAGAACTGCGGAAAAGATTATTATGATGAAGCCGGCACCGAGGAAATCGCCACAAAAGAAGCAATCGTCATCAGAAAACTCGCTCCGAAAATCATCGACGGAAACAATGCAAAGATTGATAAGGCCTCAAAAGAGCCTGTGTCTTTCCGCTCCGACGCCGCATTTGCCGACTTTATTCGTGTTGAGGTTGACGGCAAAGAACTGGTCAAAGACAAGGATTACACATTAAACGAGGGCAGCATTATTGCTTCACTTACACCGGAATTTGCAGACACTCTCTCAGTAGGTGAGCATACTTTGGGGATTGTATCGGTAAGCGGTACGGCAGTTACAACCTTTACGGTAACGGCTGACACTGTTCTGGATGATTCCGGTAATGATAATTCTGAAAATTCTCCTCAAACCGGAGATAACAGTAATATTATTTTCTGGAGCTTTGTTGCCGTTATTTCTCTTGCCGTTCTTTGCACAACTGCGATAGTATCCAAGAAAAAGAAAGTAAGATAAAAATTGTTAAACGGCGGCAACGGAACAGACGGAGGAACATATTCACCGAATAAATAATAATCGGAACCACCGGTAAACCGGTGGTTCCGATTCACGTGGGAGCGGATTCGGGGGCAGAAAAACCGAACGGGATATGCATATATCCGAAGACAAAAAACGGACGGAAATATAAAATAAAAAAGTTATGCTCAATTCTTTTCCGGAGAAGAGGCGTAAGACCGAAAAAACGGACTTTCAGAAAAAAAATTCCGACGAATGGCAAAAGATCACGGTTTCGGTTTGCGGGTAAAAGTATATTATGGATAAACGAAACATATAATCGTGTCTTTTTTGCAATCAAATACAAAAAAAATTCGACAGTTTTTTGGAAAAAGCTTCTTTTCAGAGCGCAAGTATTGCAAAACAGAATAAAATGATGTATAATAGCGCCAAATTGACCGAGTACGTTTAAGACAACGGTCAGTCAAACAGAAAAACGGGATGAAATGCAATTGCGTATTTCAGATTTGCGTATTATTCGAACACTGTATGTGTATGTCGGGATAATACTGCGCTGTTTTCCGACGCTTCATTCCGAAAACCGAATATCAGACAGTCAATACGTTGAATACGGGTGTTTTGCACCCTGTTCAGCGTTTTTTATGCAAAACGGGAATATATCAGGCAATCAAATAAAAAACTGTTTATGCAAGAACTTATATATTTTCATTTCAAAGACAGGCGACATACCCGTTTCAGGTGGGGTCTCAGAGATCATGAAGTACGAAAAAATGCGGAAAAGGATAACGGATAAAACGGTTCGCGCCGTTATTGCCGTGATTTGTCTCATAGCAATAACGTGCACGGGCATCGTGTATGCCGCCGCAGATACCTCGGAAACAAATTCCGCTGTAAGAAAATTGCAGAACGGCAGTTTTGAAGAGGGGCAGACTTGGACAGCAAGTTACACTCAACCCGATCAAAGCAAGGTCCCCGCTTGGAACACGACGGCTTTTCAGGGGAAAATCGAATTATTCAGAGTAAATACGGGAGTTTATATTAAAAATGTAAAATTAGCTCCCACGAACGGAACTTACGCCGCAGAATTAAATGCGGATGAAGAAAGCACGCTGTACCAGAACGTTAAAACGACTCCGTCAAGCGTGTACGAATGGGGACTCGATCACGGCGGTCGAAACGGAACAGACACCATGGCGCTGGTCATCGGACCGAAACAGAGCTTCGATCCGTCAAAACCCAGCAAGGACGGACGTGATCAGCTGATGCAGATGGTGGACTGGCTGATCTCTCAGGGCAAGACATCAGTCAAAACCTCGGCGGGCTTGGGCGAGAAACTTACGGTCTACAGTAAAAAATTCGCCGAGAAAGGAACGTTCGCGGACAACGCGGGAAATGACGCGTTCAGCATGACCCCGAGTTCTATCTATACCGAGGAATGGCATATCTGGATAATGGCGTCTTCAAGGGCGGAAAGCGGTACCAATCCGTGGAACTCTTACGGCTCTAACGCCGAAAAATCTTCCGGAAGCGAAGGCGAAAGCGGTTCGAGCAGAACGGAATTGGATATGAACAAGTACTATTTCTATACCGTTCCTGCGGGGCAGACCGATACCCTGTTCGGATTTGTTTCCGTCGGGTATGTCGATTCCATCGCGCCTGCGGACAAAGCAAAGACATACGGCAACTTCCTTGATAATATCAACTTCCAGCTTTTCCATCCGCTTACGGGCAGTTCCACCAATCACGGCAGTGCGGTTGTCGGATCAAGCGACGGATCATCGGAGGGCGAAGGTGCTTCCGACGGTCATCGGATCACGGTCGACAATAAACTCGCGACATATATAACCGACGGTGAAAACCTTAAAATTCAGGCTGTCATAAAAGCAGATGACTTACGGGACGGTTGTCAGTTCGTCGGGCTCTATTGTACGAGAAGAGACGAAAACGGAGATTCAGTCACCGAATTTATTAAGTTGTCGGGAAACGAAATTGAAGATACCGGCTCGTTGACCGAAGAGGAGAAAGCCGGCAAATGGATAAAGTCCGTAAATGCAGACGGCGATACGGTCTATACATACTATATTAAAAATATGATCTCGCCAACCGACCTGCACTTCATATTTATCAAGAACCCGACTGTCACCTATGACCCGAACGGCGGAAAGGCTTATATCATAGAGGACAGACCCCATATGGATGAAGATGAAAACGTTTACAGTTTCAAGCCTTTTCTGAACGATTTAAATGAAACTTCTTTTATCGCGCCGTATATTTCAAAAGCGGCGGAGGGTCAAAATGACGGCTGGAAATTTACAGGTTGGAAACTTACGGGAGATATAGTTGACAATATTCCTTCGGAAACGGAGCTTGTAAACGCGGATCAATTGGGCAGTCTTGTTCTTCCCGCCGAACACACCATAGCCTGCGATTACAGTGTTGACGGTGCTTCGGGTGAAAAGTCGACGCAGTATTTCAAGATCTACGGCGGAAACGTTACACTGACGGAAGCGCTCAACACGACGGAGACCGGAAAAGTTACGAGTGTAACATGGGAGGACAACGGCGAGACAAAACTCTACGCAAATATCCACAGAGGTATTACCATGGTGGCTCAATGGCGTTGGAGACAAGCGTTTATCCCGCAGCTCTTACAGGGCGATGATTTTATCAATTCGACCGAGGGCGGGACGGTCGAGATCATGAACGTAACCGATACGTCTGACGAGAATTACAATGACGCGTACAATGAGAACGGCGGAAAATCCTATCATGCAGAAACCGATGAAAGGATAACAGTAAAGGCTTTTCCGAAGAGCGGCTGTAAATTTATCGGATGGTATGATCAGAACGGAAAGCTTATTACAACAAATGACGAATACAGCTATGCCGAAACAACGGAGAGCGTAAAAACCTATTACGCAAGGTTTTCCAACAGCGTTACGCAGACCTATATACGTCAGGTGAAAAACGGTGACACATGGGAAGATGTCAATGACGATGCAATAGGCACGCTCGACCGTTACAGTTATACCGACGCAGTGGGAGTTCCCATAAGTTCCACCGCCGATGCGGGATCGGGATACAGGTTTGTCGGCTGGTACGATTCCGACGGCAACGAAGTTCCCGAAGATATGATCGCGAACAGCGGCGCAACAATAAGTTATATAACGACGGGCGATGCGACTTATTACGCACGTTTTGAAACCGCATATACTCTCTCGGTAAGCAAGATCGACGGAGATCAATCGACAGCGGAGAATAAAGTCCCCGTTGCAGGCGCAGAGTTTACCCTGTACAAAGAGGATGCGGGCGGAGGAAAAACAATTGTCTACGACGGCAACCGCATAAAGTGTACCGTCATCGGAACCGGAATTACCGCTTTAAGTTCGGACGGAAAGAAAGCCACGGCGGTCTTCAGCGATATACTTGTTCCCGAAACAGACTACTACATTGCAGAGACGAAGGCACCCTCGGGTTACCGTCTGCTTGATACACCCTTGAAGATCAAGATCGACGCTTCGGGAAGCAGTGCCCGTATAGACGGAATATCAAAAGATATAACCGGAAAAACGATCAGCATCGAACTCGCGAACTATCTGACGCTTCATATCCCCTCTTCGGGAGTATCCGTAACAGGCGGGTATTTTGCCGCGGGAGGACTGCTTCTGCTGACAGCGTCGGCAATCGGTTTGTTTTTATCGAAAATAAACCGAAACACAAACAAAGTTAATAAAAAAAGAAAGGATACACAAACATGAAAACAAAAAGACTTACAGCGTTGATCCTGACGCTTGTTTTGACACTCGGAATATTGCCTTTCGCAATGTCCGCCGCAACCAGACCGGTGACGACTACGTCTACGGCATCGATTACCGTAGAGAACGCGTTGCCGAACGATCAACTTTCCGCTTACAAGGTAGTTGATATTGCTTACAATTCCGCAAACAACACACTTACATATTCATGGAACAGTGCTTTTGCGGATTTCTTTGCGGGAAGCACCTCGTACAACTCCACGGCATATACCGTTGATGATTTTGCCAAGCTTACGGACGATTCCAAGGACCTCAAAGATCTGTTGTCTAAGCTTCCGAAATACATTGCGGACAGGAGCATTGACGCAGTAAAGACCGCGACCGTCTCCGAAGCCGGAACCGCTGTTTTCTCGGATCTCGCCATGGGTGAATATTTTATACGTCCCACATCCACGACTTCCGTATATCAGCTGATGCTTCAGAAAATCGAGCCCAAGGTTGAGAAGATCGACGGAAAAGACACATACGTGATCGACGATGTTACTTTCACGGCCAAGAAAGAAGAAGTCAACATCACCAAAGAAGCCGACAAGACCTCCGTAACCAAAAACGAGAAGGTCGTTTACACTATCACTGTCGACATCCCCACTTATTCCGACAACGCAACGGATAAGTCGTTCTCCGTATACGATATTCTTCCCGACGGACTGACGATCAACGCATCGTCAATCACCGTCAAGAGAGCGGGAACGGATATAACCAACAGAGCGGGAACCGAGTTCACGCTTGACGGGGAAAACACCGCGGCAGAACCTTACTATACGTTCAAGATCAGCGTTGATAAGGATCAGTATGCCGCCTACTGGTCGGCTTTCGGCGGACAGAAGCTCGTTATTACATACACCGCGACACTGAAAGACGACGATACGACTGAGGTAAACGTTGCAGAGACCAACACCGCGACGTTTGATTACTCCTTCTATCCCTATGTGAACAATTCTCATCATCAGAAAACCGCGACCGTAAGTGTTACGACTTTCGCGATCAAGATCAACAAGTTTGTTGACGGCAAACCCGACACCAAACTTGCCGAGGCGAAATTCGACCTTTACAGAACCGCTACGCAGGAAGAGATCGACAAAGGAGTTGCGATCGACATTCCTCACACAGATATCAAGGGAATCAAACTTGAAGGCGACAAAATCACAAACGCAGACGGCGTTACCGTTTTCGAGAAATACGAAGCGAACGCGGACAAATACGATTACTATCTCGTAGAGACCGCCGCGCCCTCCGGATACAACATTCTTGACAACGCGGTAAAAGTTAACTTCACCGATGCCGAAGTTGCGGCTACGGAAGGTATTTACACCGTCAATGTTCCCAACAGCAGCGGAATCAAACTCCCCGTCACCGGCGGAACCGGAACCGTTATATTCACGGTCATCGGTATAGTTCTGATGGCCGGCGCGGTTCTCCTGTTTGTTTTTGCAAGAAAAAAGAACGGCGCGAAATAATCCGATACGACAGTAACTGATACCGTAAAAGGGCGGCGAACGGCTCGCCGCCCCTTTTTATGATCGAGCGGAAGGGGTGAATGAAAGATGAAAAAAGTTCTGCCGACAGTTCTTATAATACTTGTTTTTCTGACGGGTATCGCAATCTTTCTGTACCCTTCCGTTTCAAATTATCTGTATGAAAAAAACAGCAGTAAAGCCATCACCGAACATGAGGAAAACATTTCCAAAATAAGCCCCGAGACGATCGCGAAAGAAAAAGAAGCGGTCGCAAAGTACAACAAAAGCCTGTTTGAGAACGCCGTTGTGCTGACTGACCCCTTCGACCCCGACGCGTATCCGATAACGGACGGTGAATATACGGAACTTCTGGCGTTTGACGACGTGATGGCGTACATCGAGATCCCCGCTATCGACGTTTATCTGCCCGTATACCACGGAACAAAAGAAGAAACTTTGCAGATCGGCGTCGGGCATCTGGAAAACACGTCTCTTCCCGCGGGAGGAAGTACGACCCATGCGGTTCTTTCCGCGCATTGCGGTTTGCCGTCCGCGAGGCTTTTCACGGATCTTCACCTGCTGAAAAACGGCAATATTTTTCGCATATATGTCCTTGACGAAGTTCTTACTTATCAAGTTTACGATATTGAAACGGTCGATCCCGACGACAGTTCGTCTCTTCATATAAAAGAGAACGAGGATATTGTCACGCTGATAACCTGCACGCCTTACGGAAAAAACACACACAGATTGCTGGTACACGGCAGACGCATCGAGGAAAGCGCGGAGACAAAGATCGAAGAGCCCGAGATACAGCAGGAAATGACGTGGGAAGATTATACAAAAATTGCGGCGATCTGCATCACCGTCATATTCGTGCTTCTGCTTTTCGGAAGCGTTATAAAGAACCTCATACGGAGAAGGAGAAAAAAGGATGAGAAAACTGATTAAGATTTTTGCAGTCGTCCTTCTGGTCGCGGGGATCGGTTTTTTCTCATATCCCATTATTCTGAAAACACTCTTTTACAATCAGGCAAATCAGGCGATCGAACAATTCGAGCAGTTAAAAGCGGACGCGGCTCTGACCGACGGTGCAGTTCACGACAAAGACGGTATCCCGTATGCCGAACTGCGCGAGGCGATGACGGAATACAACGAGCAGTTATATCTGAGCGGACAGAGCGGACTTATAGACCAACTCTCGTATGAAAAGCCCGATTTTCTTCTTTCGGACTACGGGATAGACAGCGATATACTCGGCTATATCTCAATTCCCGCCATTGATGTCGAACTGCCGATATACAACGGCGCAAGCGAAGAAAACATGGCAAAGGGCGCGACATATCTCGCGAACACTTCCCTGCCCGTCGGAGGAAAAAACACGAACTGCGTGATCGCGGCACACAGCAGACACAAGGGCATATACTTGTTCAAACGGATAACAGAACTGAAAACGGGCGACGAGATATACATAACAAATCTGTGGGAAACACTCGTATACAAAGTGACCGAAACAAAGATCATCGACCCGTCGGACAGCAGAAATATTTATATACAGCCCGGCAGGTCGCTGATAACTCTGTCGACCTGTCACCCGTTCCCAAATCTTTATCAGAGATATCTGGTGTACGCGGAAGAGGCAGGATGAGAAACGCCGCATTTTCAAATAAACGCTTGACTGCGCAAAATAATTATTTATTACACAAGAGATCAGATCGCAAATTCAAAGTGATAAATTTTGTGATGTTTTTCTGTTACATACAATGGTATAATGTTCCCGATTTTCCCGTCGGGAACATTTTTTGCGTCTCTTTTTCCGAAAAGGCGGGTTTCGGCAGTACATAAAACGCTCCCGAACACATATTCCCGCTCCTGTCTAAAAAAATTCAACAAAAATCCTTTCGCAAGCGTATTGACATATACAGTCCGGTGTGTTAAAATATTCAGGTAGAATAATGTCGGAGGTCGAAAGGATGGCAACGGTTTTATCGTCTGGAAAATACAGCCGCATAAAAGCCCCTTTCTCCCCTTTTTTATCAACCCTTTTTGTCGCCGACGCCAACGGTTTTACAGCAGATTTTCAGCGTTTCTTCGGAAACGCTTTTCTTTTTTTGCGCCGATAGGTCTGCTCTTTGCTTCAATATATACAATTCATATTTTTTTTCGGTCTTTGCGTTTGTACGAATTGCCGTTTTTTTATTTTTTGAGTTTCATCTATTGCATAAATGTTCAAAAAGTGCTATTATATATGCATAAAAATGCATTTATATACAAATTTTTGAATAATTATCCTGCATTCTGATATGGCGGCGGCGCGGACGGAGTCGAAAGCGTCTCGGGGCTCGGGCTCATGATCGGGATAAAGACAAAAAAGCCGGCGAAAGAAGTCGTTTCGGAATGTATGAAAAACGGTGTTCTCGCGCTGACTGCAAAAGACAGAGTGCGTTTGCTCCCTGCGCTCAACATTCCGTTCGATCTTCTGAAAAAAGCCCTCGAAATACTGAAAAATGCTTGCGCGGAGGATAAGACATGAACTTAAAAGGTAAAGATTTTCTGAAACTGCTCGATTTTTCGGGAGAGGAAATAACATACCTGATAGATCTTGCGGCGAAACTGAAAGATCTGAAAAAAGAAGGTATTCCGCACAGATACTGTCAGGGGAAGAACATCGCGCTGATCTTTGAAAAGACAAGCACGCGGACACGGTGCAGTTTTGAAGTCGCGGCCAGAGACCTCGGCATGGGCGTTACATATCTCGACCCGCAGGGCTCGCAGATCGGCAAAAAAGAGAGTATCGCGGACACGGCGCGCGTTCTTGCGTCGATGTTCGAGGGAATAGAATACAGAGGTTTTGCGCAGGAAACGGTCGAGGAACTCGCAAAATATTCCGATGTTCCCGTATGGAACGGTCTGACGGACGAGGCGCATCCGACGCAGATTCTCGCGGATATGCTGACGATAAGGGAGATCTTCGGAAAACTGAAAGGGATCAACTTTGTTTATATGGGAGACGCGAGGTTCAATATGGGCAACTCGCTCATGGTCGGCTGCGCGAAACTCGGACTGAACTTCACGGCGTGCTGTCCCGAAAAATATTTCCCGGGAAAAGACCTTATCGAAAAGTGCAGGGGTTTTGCGGATAAATCGGGTGCGGCGCTTCGATTTGAGACCGATCCGACAAAAGCGGTCAGCGGAGCGGATGTTATCTACACGGATATATGGGTATCGATGGGCGAACCCGAAAGCGTTTGGGAAGAGCGCATAAAAGAACTTTCACCGTATCAGGTCAACACGGAGCTGATGAACAAAACGGGAAAGAGTTCAACGATTTTCATGCACTGTCTCCCCTCTTATCACGACCTCAAAACAAAGATCGGAAAAGAAATGGGAGAAAAGTTCGGCAGAACCGAGATGGAAGTCACCGACGAGGTTTTTGAAAGTAAAAATTCCGTCGTTTTCCGTGAAGCGGAGAACCGGATGCACACAATAAAAGCCGTCATGGCGGCAACACTTACGGAAATATGAATATGAAAAGGTATCTTATTTTGCAAGACGGAAGCGTCTTTGAGGGAGAAGCGTTCGGAGCGGACGTTTCGCAGATCGGAGAGATAGTCTTCACAACGGGCATGTGCGGTTACATCGAAACGCTTACCGATCCGAGTTATTACGGACAGATCGTGACGCAGACATTCCCGATGATCGGAAATTACGGGATTATCAGCCCCGATTTTGAGGGAAAGTGTTTCGTCAAGGGGTATGTGGTTCACGAAAAATGCGATGAACCGTCGAATTTCCGAGCCGAGTACGATCTCGATACTTTCCTGAAAAATAACGGTATTCCGGGGATATACGGCGTTGACACGAGACGTCTGACGCGCATAATCAGGGAATACGGAGTAATGAACGCAGCCATAAGCGACGACATTCCGAAAGGTGCCGCCGCTTCTACTGCTGTTTTTGAGAGTTTGAAAAAGTATTCGGTCAGAGACGCGGTAAGGAGCGTCAGCGCGAAGGAAAAAGAAATTTTTCTTCCCGAGGGAGAGAAAAAGTTCCGCGTCGTTCTTATGGATCTCGGAGCGAAAGCGAATATCGAACGCTGTCTGTGCAGGCGCGGGTGCGAGGTCATCTCCGTTCCCTATGACACGACTGCCGACGATATACTTTCTCTTGCCCCGGACGGAGTAATGCTCTCAAACGGTCCCGGCGATCCCGCGGAGAACACGGAGGTCATAGCGCAGATAGGAAAACTTTTCGGCAAACTTCCGATATTCGGTATATGCCTCGGACATCAGCTCATGGCGCTTTCTCAGGGAGCGAAAACCTTCAAACTCAAATACGGACACCGAGGAGCCAATCAGCCCGTGAAAGACACGGCGGGAACAAGGACTTTCATAACGAGCCAGAACCACGGATACGCGGTGGATGCGAAAGCGCTCGGAAACGGAACCGTCCGCTGGATAAACGCGAACGACGGGACGTGCGAGGGCATAGATTATCCAGACAGCGACGCGTTCTCCGTCCAATTCCACCCCGAAGCCTGTTCGGGACCGAAGGACACGGAATTTCTCTTCGACAGATTTTGCGACATGATGAAGAAAGGCAGGGGCTGAAATGCCGTTTGACACAAGTATAAAGAAAGTTCTCGTTATCGGTTCGGGGCCGATCGTCATCGGTCAGGCGGCGGAGTTCGACTATGCGGGCGCGCAGGCGTGCCGCGTTCTCAAAGACGCGGGGGTCAATGTCGTTCTCGTCAACTCAAACCCCGCGACGATCATGACGGACAAGGCTCTTGCCGACGAGATATATCTTGAACCTCTTACAAAAAGGACTCTCGAACGCGTTATCGAGAAGGAAAAGCCCGACAGTCTCCTTGCCTCGCTCGGCGGACAGACAGGGCTTACGCTTGCTACGGAACTTGAAAAAGAGGGATTTCTGAAGGCGCACAACGTGCGTCTTATCGGCACGAACGCGGAAGCGATAGACAAAGCCGAGGACAGAAAACTGTTCAAGGAGACGATGGCGCAGATAGGCGAACCGACCGTTCCGTCCGACATTGCGACGACGGTCGAAGGAGCGATCGAGATCGCCGAAAAGATCGGCTACCCCGTCATCATCCGTCCCGCATTCACTCTCGGAGGAACGGGCGGCGGAGTGGCATACGACCGAGAGCAAATGAAAAAAGCCGCGAAAACGGGGCTTGACGCTTCACCGATAACACAAATCCTCGTTGAAAAATACATATTCGGCTGGAAAGAGATCGAATTTGAAACGATGAGGGACGCGGCGGGAAACGTGATCGCAGTCTGCTCAATGGAAAATTTCGATCCTGTCGGAATACACACCGGAGACAGCATCGTCGTCGCGCCCGCGCTGACGCTTTCCGACAAAGAGTTTCAGATGCTCCGTTCCGCGTCGCTGAACATAATCTCCGCACTCGGGATAGTCGGAGGCTGTAACTGTCAGTTTGCGCTTGATCCGAACAGTTTCGATTATTCGGTCATTGAAGTCAATCCGAGAGTTTCGCGTTCGTCCGCGCTCGCGTCGAAGGCGACGGGATACCCGATCGCAAAGATCACGACGAAGATAGCGCTCGGATACACGCTCGATGAGATAAAAAACGATATAACGGGTAAGACCTGCGCGTGCTTTGAGCCCGCACTCGACTATGTTGTCGTAAAATTTCCGAAATGGCCGTTCGACAAGTTTGTCGGAGCATCCCGAAAACTCGGAACTCAAATGAAAGCGACGGGGGAGGTCATGGCGATCGCTCCGTCGTTTGAAGCGGCGCTGATGAAAGCCGTTCGCGGAGCCGAAATATCTCTCGACACGCTGAACGCGCCTCCGATCTCGGAAGACACGCTCGAACAGCGCCTCGCAACGCCCGACGACAGAAGACTGTTCACGATCTTCGAAGCGATCAAGGCGGGAGTGACGCTCGATCATATTCACGAAGTCACACGCATCGATATGTTCTTCCTCAGCAAACTGAAACATCTCGCGGACTACGAAGCGGCGATTGCCGACGGGATAGACGCGGAAAAGTACCTGAAAGGCAAAAAGTACGGATATACGGACAAGGCTCTGAAACGCCTCTCGGGAACGGATATTCTCCCCTGCCCGAATTTTAATCTCTCATACAAGATGGTTGACACCTGTGCGGCGGAATTCGACGCGGAAACGCCTTACTTTTATTCTGTCGCGGACGGCGCGTGCGAAGCTGTCAAATTCGGAAGAAGCGGCAAGCCCGTCGTTATAGTTCTCGGTTCGGGGCCGATCCGCATAGGTCAGGGAATTGAATTCGATTATTCATCGGTACACTGCGTCTGGTCGCTGAAAAAGTTGGGCTACGATGTGGTCATCATAAACAATAACCCCGAGACGGTCTCGACCGATTACGACACCGCGGACAGGCTTTATTTCGAGCCGTTCTGCGAAGAAGACGTAATGAATATCATCCGCATCGAAAAACCCGTCGGAGTGGTCGTTGCTTTCGGCGGACAGACGGCGATCAAACTGACCGGCACGCTCGACAAAGCCGGCATTCCCATTCTCGGCACGTCTGCGGAAGGGATAGACGTTGCGGAAGACCGCGAAAGATTCGACAAACTCCTTGAAAAATTCAATATACACCGTCCCGTCGGATGCGGTGTTTCGACGGAAGAAGAAGCCGTTGAAGCCGCCGAGAGGATCGGTTATCCCGTTCTGCTCCGTCCTTCCTACGTTATCGGGGGACAGAACATGAGGATCGTTCACGACGAAAAGGAAGTCCGCCTTTATATGAAGCGCATACTCGCGCAAAAGATCGACAACCCCGTTCTCGTTGACAAATACATGATGGGCATCGAACTTGAAGTTGACGTCATCTCCGACGGCGAAGATGTTCTCATTCCGGGGATTATGGAGCACATAGAGCGCGCGGGCGTTCACAGCGGAGACTCGATCGCCGTATATCCTCCGTACAGCATAAATGACAAGATGACGCAGACGATCGTTGACTGTTCCGAAAAACTTGCGCTGGCGCTCGGCACAAAAGGGCTTGTAAATATACAGTACCTGATATGGCACGGCGAACTCTATGTCATCGAAGTCAATCCGAGAGCGTCGCGCACCGTTCCGTATATCAGCAAAGTTACGGGAGTTCCGATGGTCGATGTCGCTTCAAGCGTCATGCTCGGCGGCAAACTCAAAGATGCGGGATTCGGCACGGGACTTTACAGAACACCGCCGTATTTTGCGGTCAAGTTCCCCGTATTCTCGTTTGAAAAACTCATCGATGCGAATGCGTCTCTCGGACCTGAGATGAAGTCGACGGGAGAAGTTCTCGGGATTGGAAGAACTCTGAACGAAGCTCTTTTCAAAGGCATGACCGCTTCCGGCAGACACTTCCTGTATCCTCACAAGGACGGCAGTGTCGGAGTTCTTCTCAGTGTTGATACACACGATCTGCTCGAAGTCGTTTCTCTTGCAAAAAAACTCGATGACCTGAAATTCTCGATCTACGCGACGAGCGAAACCGCCGACGCAGTCCGTTCTCTCGGCATCGACGTGACGGAAGTCGGGTTTGACGGCATCATGCCGCTTCTCGAAAAAGGCAATATCAGTTATGTTCTTTATACAGGTGCTCTGCTCGACGGAACGATAGACGAATATATCGCGCTGAACAGGCGCTGTCTGCAACTGTCGATACCGTGTTTCACCTCTCTCGACACGGCACACGCCGCGGCGGATATAATCGCGGGAGGGTTCAATGAGAGCAACACCGAACTTGTTGACATAAACAAACTCAGGGAAGAGAAGCAGAAGATCGATTTCTTCAAGATGCAGGCGACGGGAGACGATTATATCATCATAGACGGCAGAAACGGCGATATAGGGTGTCCCGAATCGATAAGCATAGGCATCTGCGACCGCCATTTCGGGATCGGCGCGGACGGGCTTGCTCTGATAGAAAATTCCGAGATCGCGGACGCGAAAATGCGCGTCTTCAACCGCGACGGCTCGGAAGGATCGATGGGCGGAAACTGTATCCGTTCGGTCGGCAAATATCTTTACGACCACGGAATCGTTCCGAAAACGGATATGACTATCGAAACGTCGAGCGGCATAAAAGAATTGACGTTGTATACAAGCAACGACAAAGTTACACTGGCGGACGTGAATATCGGAAAAGCGAGCCTTGAAGCGGCGGCAGTGCCCGTTATAACGGATGAAAAAAGGCTTATCAACGCTCCGATAACGATCGGCGGCAAGGAATACCGCGTCACCTGCGTGTCTGTCGGCAACCCGCACTGCGTCGTTTTCTGCGATTCGGTCGATGCGGTCGATCTTCCGACCGTCGGTCCTCAGTTTGAAAACGCTCCGATATTTCCCGAAAGAGTCAATACGGAGTTTGTCAGGGTCGTAAATCCGAATATGCTGAAAATCCGTGTTTGGGAACGCGGAAGCGGTGAAACTCTCGCCTGCGGAACAGGCGCGTGCGCGGCGGTCGTCGCGGCGGTCGAAAACGGGTTCTGCAAGCGCGGCGAGGATATAGTCGTCAAAGTCCGCGGAGGAGACCTGAGCGTCAATTACGGAGATGACGGGATCATTCTGACAGGAGACACAAAACTCGTTTTTGAGGGTTCAATATATTATTAAGATACCCATTGAATTTATATCAGGCATTAAAAAGCGATTACGGTCGATCCCGTAATCGCTTTTCTCATATATAATTCGTTGATGTATGTGTCTGAAAAAGTCGGACTTTCGCGTCCGAGCCTTTAACCGTCCGAAAAGGCGGTACAAACATATTCCGAGATAATGATTTAATATCTGTCTCATCTGACAGGTTCGACAAAGACAGTCGCGGATTTATAACGTGCGTAATTCCGATTCCGACCGAGATCTCTTTCAAGGATTGTTTCATGTATTCGCAAATATCCGGAAATAAGCCGAAGTGAACATATCGGTTGAGCCCTGTCTGTCCGTTTTTTTCTTTTCGGTCGAAAATACTTGAAAAAAGTCTTGAATTTTGCCGTCGGTCGTGATATAATCTGTATAACGGTAACAGATGAACACCGTTGCCGTAAGCGGCGGACAAAAAAAGAACCGTTTCCCGCCGACGGCGGGACTTTTTTATTGCAAAATATTCCCGAACAAAGAAAAAAACTCTTTGTTCGGAGGAAAGCGGAGGAAAAGATATGGACAAAAAACTCGACCCCCTCTTCACACCGTGGAAGATCGGAAATTGCGAGATCAAGAACCGCTTTGTTCTGACGAGCATGGGCGGAACGGATCTCTTCGGCTGGATGGAAAAGAACCATTTCGACAAAGACGGCGCGCGCTTCATCATGGAAGTCGCGAAGAACAACGCAGGTCTTGTTATGCCGGGATGTCAGCCTATCTATAACCCCATGTTCGGGCAATGGCTTTACAAGAACAAAAAGATGTATGAAGATCTGAAAAAATGGATGCCCGAATTCCATAAGACAGGGGCGAAACTTTTTGTTCAGTTGACGGCGGGCTTCGGAAGGTCTTTCACGATCAGCGAAATGATGGAAAAACTGTATACAAACAAATTTTTGAGAACCGTCAGCAAGCCGTTCATGAATCTTGATAAAATAACCGCCACCGCAAGTCCCTCTCCCAACCGTTGGTCGGACAAAGTTCCGTCGAGGGAGATGACGGTCAAGGAGATCCACGAATTTGTCGAAGCGTTCGCAGAATGCGCGAAAATGCTCCGTGACGCGGGCGTTGACGGAGTTGAGATACACGCCGTTCACGAAGGATATCTGCTCGATCAGTTCACGCTCGGTTACGTCAACAAGAGAACGGACTCTTACGGAGGCTCTTTCGAGAACAGATACCGTTTTGCGGTAGAGATCGTGGACGCTATCAAGAACGCCTGCGGAAAAGACTTCCCCGTCTCCCTGCGTTACAGCGTCGTGTCAAAGACGAAAGGCTTCCGTCAGGGCGCTCTTCCGGGAGAAGACTATACGGAAGTCGGGCGCGACATGGAAGAGTCCGAAAAGGCGGCAAAATATCTGCAAGACGCGGGTTACGACTGTCTGAACTGCGACAACGGCACATACGATGCGTGGTACTGGGCGCATCCCCCGATATATATGCCCGAAAACTGCAATCTTGCCGATGTTGAACATATAAAGAAATTTGTCGACATCCCCGTTATCTGCGCGGGAAGGCTCGATCCCGAAGCGGCTGCGGAATCGGTCGCGAAGGGCGGAATTGACGGCGCGGGCTTTGCGCGTCAGTTCCTCGCGGATCAGGCATGGATCACAAAACTGATGAACGACGAAAGGGACGACATACGTCCGTGCATACTTTGTCACAACGGCTGTTTCAACATGTGCCATTACAAAGGAGTTCCGAACGATCAGGATCTGTCGGACAGTCTGCATCTCGCGCGTTGCGCCGTCAATGCGGAGACCATGCAGTGGAACAAGCACTATATAAAGAAAACGGCTTCACCCAAGACCGTTCATATCATCGGAGGAGGTATCGGCGGAATGGAGGCGGCGCGTGTTCTGAAACTGCGCGGTCATAAGCCGATAATCCATGAAAAGAGCGGCGAACTCGGAGGCACGTTCATCGCGGCGAGCGCAGAGTCTTACAAAGGCAAACTTCGCGATCTGCTCGCGTGGTACAGGCGTCAGACGGAAAAACTCGGCATAGAAGTAAGGCTGAACGACGAGGTCAAAGATGTTTCCTCTTTCGGAAACGATCCCGTAATCATTGCGACAGGCGCCGTTCCGAGAGTTCTCGATCGCGTTCACGGTCACGAAAAAATGATCGAAGCGTGTGAATATCTTCGCGGCAAAGAAGTCGGTCAGACAGTTGCGGTCATCGGCGGAGGTCTCACAGGCTCGGAGATCGCTTACGAACTTGCGCTTCAAGGTAAAAACCCCGTCATCGTCGAGATGAAAAACGACCTCATAGCGCAAAAAGGCGTTTGTCTTGCAAACTCGTCGTATCTGAGAGAATGGTTCGCTCTTCACGAAGTTCCCGTATATCTCGAAACGACGCTCAGGGAAGTCAAAGACGGAGCGATAATATGCGCCGATAAAGACGGAAAAGAGTTCGAGGTCGCGTGCGATTCCGTGATCGGTTGCGCGGGTTATATCCCCGCTCCCGTTGCGGAAAAGGGCGGCAAAAGGTATCTTGTCGGAGATTGCAACAAGGTCGGAAACCTGCGCACTGTCGTATGGAACGCATACGAAGTCGCGATGAAGATATAATGAAAGGCGGTTGGGTATGGAATATAAAATGAAACTTTCACAGGAGCAGAAAGATATCCTGGACGGAAGCAAGGGCGAGACGATGGCAAAGGTCATGCAGACACTTGTCCGCTACGGTGAACTGTTCGGCGCCGACGAAATGGTTCCCGTAACGAGCGAATACAATCATCTCGTCACATCTTTCGGACTGAAAGCGCTTGGACCCGTTTACTCGCTTATGGAGCAGTTGATAGAGGCAGGCGCGGTCTCCTCGCAGAAGTTCTCCGCAGATCCGAGACCTCTCGACAAAAACGTGCCGAGCAGTTTTTTGCAGAATTTCGTGTTCAACAAATTCATGTATTCAAAGCAGGATTTTTACGAAGGTCAACTTGAAAAACTCGGTCTTATGTCCCCCGACGCTTTCACCTGCGCCTGCTATATGAAAGAAGTCGGAAACACGCCGAAAAAAGGAGACGTCCTGTCATGGTCGGAATCGTCAGCGGTCGTTTACGCGAACTCGGTTCTTGGGGCGAGATGCAACAGAAATTCGGGTATAATCGACCTTATGGGTTCGATAGTCGGCTATGTTCCTTCATTCGGACTTCTGAAAGACGAAGGAAGAAAAGCAAGTTGGATCGTCGAGATCAAAACGACAAAAAAGCCCGAGGCGCAACTTCTCGGATCGGCGGTCGGAATGAAAGTCATGGAAGAGGTTCCGTTCGTCAGAGGGCTTGACAAATGGCTCGGAACGCTTGACGAAGACGCAAAGACGTACCTGAAAGATTTCGGAGCGGCGACGGCTTCAAACGGCGCGGTGGGACTTTATCACATCGAAAACATAACGCCCGAAGCGGTCGAACTCGGAGAAAAGCTCATAAAAGAGGACGCAAAGGTCTATGTTATCGACGACGCCGAACTTCAAAGGATTTACGACGGGTATCCGATAATCTGGAAAAACAAGGACGCGAAACCGAAACTCTGTTTCATGGGCTGTCCTCATATGAGCCTCAACCAACTTATAACATGGACGGACAAGGTCGAAGCGGCGCTCAAAGAAGCGGGCAACGCGAAAGTCGTCATCCCGACCGTTTTCACGGCGGCACCCGGAGTGCTGAAAGAGTTTGAAAAGACACCTTATGCGGAAAGGCTCAAAAACACAGGCGTTATAACAAGTTATATATGCCCTCTCATGTATATGAACAACCCGCTGAGTGCAAGTATGCCCGTTATCACTTCAAGCAACAAACTGAGAACTTATACGAGCGCGAGATATTACACCGACGATGAAATACTTGAGCAGATCACGAAAGGAGGCAAACGATAATGAAAACGTTTAACGGGAGAGTCGTTGCCGCGGGCGAAGTAACGGCGGAGGCGCTCGTTTCGCACGGAGGACTCAATACGCTTGCTTCGTTTCAGAAAGCACTCCAATTCGGAGACAAATCCGCGACCTGCGGTGATCAGAACAACCCTGATCTTTACGGGAAAAAGATGCTCGGGAAAGCACTTTGTCTGCCCATGACGATAGGTTCGACGACGGGCGGGCTCGTGCTTTACTGCGCCTGCGCAATGGGACGTCAGCCCGCGTGCATGCTGTTTTCGGAGCCGATCGATTCTCTCGCGGCGGCGGGAGCGATACTTTCCGACGTGTGGCTGGAAGGTAACCCAATGCCCGTTGTTGACAGTCTCGGACAGGAATTCCTCGATTATGTCAAAGACGGCATGAAAATAACGGTTAAAAAGGACGGTACGGTCGAGGTCGAATAAATGGATTGGTTCAATGTTTTCGGACTTGTTTTTATTGCGGTCATAATGATACCGAATATCATATTTGCAATCAAAAACAAAGAGGGATTCGAAAATAAGCGGAAAAACAGATTTCTTGAGGTAGCGGAACAGATCGGAAGAATAGGCTGTTTCGTGTTCATGATAATAAATATCCCCGGAACTTGGTTCGGGTGGCGGTCTGACGAGGCTTTTGCTTTGTATCTTATCACTGATACCCTGCTGATAGCGGTCTACTGCGCGATATGGATCGTTTGTTTCAGAAAAAACAGCGTTTTCAGGGCATTGGCGCTCTCCGGCATTCCTTCCGTGCTGTTTCTGTTCAGCGGGATAATGAGCAGGTCTGTTCTGTTGATAATCTCATCCGTAATATTCGCTCCGAGCCATATCATTATCTCATACAGAAACGCGAAATGAGATCCTAAAAGCCCGATTTATCCGAAAAATACATAAAAGATCCTCCGTATTACGAGAACATACGGAGGATCGCTGTTTTACTCATTCAGTTTTCAAAGAATATCTGCGTTTCGTTTTTCATCGGGAACGAAACGATCTCTTTTCCGTCAAGGTCTTCCCTTCTCATGTCAACGGCGGTTATACCCCCGTTTTCATAAGTTTTATAGTAATATATCCCCTTGTCGGCGTTAAAGCAACACGAATACAGCGTTATCTCAAACTCTCCGTCGCGGACCTCGCAGCATCCGCGTTGCTGTTCGACAGAACCGAGGATATGGAAAAACTGGCTCACGCTCTCATTTTCCGACTTTCCCGAAAGAGAGTTTTCACGGACGAACGCGGCGCGAATAAACCGAGAGCGGGACGAAAGATCGCCGGGCAAACCCATCGCGCCCATTCCGCGGCTGTAAGTTTTAAGTCCGAGATCGGGAGAAAAACGGTTTTCGGGCGATTTCGGCGAAAGCGCCATATAATCGTTGAGCGAAAAAAGTTGTATGGGAAACGGCGGATTGTTCGTCAGAACACCGACGGGATCGTCATAGACATGAACGCCGTCACGCATTGACTCAACGGCGATGCATCCGTTCTTGTCCGCTATCATCCAATGGAGTTGAGCGGAAGGCAGTCCTTCGCAAAAAGGCGTGTCGGTTATATTTATATCGGAAAGAAAATCGCGTGCTTCGGCAATATCCGCGCATGATCCGAGCAAACGCGCAATAAATTCATACTGAGCGATATTCTTTTTTCCCTCGATCTCCTTCCCGTAAAAGGCGTTTCCGACAAAATTCAAGCCCGCGGCGCAGAGACCTTTCTCGTTCACCGCATCGTAAAAAAGCGGATAACCGTTCAGAACATGCGCCGTTCCGATCATCGCATAATGCTCTTTTTCATCACCGAACGGAAAATTTCGGGGAACAACGACTACGCTTTCGCCGTAGCCCGCCTCGTAATCGAGATTTCGTCCGAAATAAAAATCTTCCGTTTTATAAGTTATGGCGGTACACATAAAAAAATTCCTCCGTTGCGTTTTCAGATACGCTGAACCTATTAAATATATTATCACCGCAAACAATGATTGTCAACATATATTCTGTAAGAATATGCCGTGTCGGAAAGCAAAAAAAAGAAAAACCGACCGGATTTTCTCTCCTATACGTCTGTCTGACCGATGTTTCGCATAAAAAAGGTCGGCGCATCGGCAGTTTTGCATCGCATTTCAACCAAGTTGTAACATTTTATCAAAACCGAGCAAAACCCTGTTGACAAATCGGTTAGACTGTGCTAACATACATAGCGGTTAGCAAAGGCTAATCATATTTTCAGCACATTCGGTTAGCGACGGCTAACACAAATTAAAATTCAGTTCTCTGCCGTTGATCGGCGGAATTAAAGAGCGGAGGAAGAAATATGCCGTTGACACTTGCGGAAATCGGGGTCGAAAACATAATTAAAAGAGTAGGCGGTACGCCTGAGGTAAAAAAACATTTGGAAAACCTCGGATTTGTTGCCGGAGGATCGGTCACGGTCATAACGGCAATGGCGGGAAACATCATAGTAAACGTCAAAGAAGCAAGGATCGCGATCAGCAAGGAAATGGCGCAGAAGATCATCATCTGATCTTTATATATGATAATTAAATATAATCAGACAGAAGGAGGAGTAACATGAAAACTCTGAAACAGGCAAAGGTCGGAGACACCGTCACCATCGTTAAACTGCACGGTGAAGGAGCCGTCAAGCGCAGGATCATGGACATGGGCATTACAAAAGGCACGGAAGTACACATACGCAAAGTCGCGCCGCTCGGAGATCCCATTGAAGTCACGGTTCGCGGATACGAACTTTCTATCCGGAAAGCGGACGCCGAAATGATCGAGATCGCTTAACAACATACGGAGGCAGAACTCCTGTTTTTTTCAAACATACGGTTAGCGACCGCTAATCGAGACAACAGAAAGGAATTGAAAAAATGGATCTGAGAATTGCTCTTGCAGGTAACCCGAACAGCGGAAAAACAACGCTGTTCAACGCGCTTACGGGCTCGAACCAATTTGTCGGAAACTGGCCCGGAGTAACGGTCGAAAAAAAAGAAGGCAAACTGAAAAAACACGACGGAGTCACCGTTACGGATCTTCCCGGTATTTATTCTCTTTCTCCGTATACGTTGGAAGAAGTAGTTGCAAGAAATTATCTTATAGGAGAGCGTCCGGACGCGATACTCAATATCGTTGACGGAACGAACCTTGAAAGAAACCTGTATCTGACCACGCAGTTGACCGAACTCGGTATTCCCGTCGTTGTCGCGATCAATATGACAGACATTGTCAGAAAGAACGGCGACAAAATCAACATCGAAGAGCTTTCAAGAGAACTCGGCGTCAAAATCGTTGAGATCTCCGCGCTTAAAGGCGAGGGGATCATGGAAGCCGCCGAAGCGGCGATCGATGCGGCGAAGAACACGAAAACACTTCCGATGAATATCTTCAACGGCGTTGTCGAACATACGCTTGCTCATATCGAAGAAGCCGCAGTTCATAATATGCCGGAAGAACAGCAACGGTGGTATGCGATCAAGATATTTGAAAGAGACGATAAAGTTCTCTCGCAGCTCGCTCTTTCCGAAGAAGAGAAAAACCACATCGAAGAAGATATCAAAGCGGCCGAAAAAGAACTTGACGACGATTCGGAATCGATCATTACGAACGAGCGCTATGTCTTCATAGCAAACCTTATCAAAAACTGTTATAAGAAAAAACAGACGGGCAAATTCTCAAAATCGGATAAGATCGACCGTGTCGTCACGAACCGATGGCTCGGTCTGCCGATATTCGCGATTATTATGTTTCTCGTTTACTGGATCGCGATGGGACCGTTCGGTTCAATGCTGACAGATTGGGCGAACGACGGTGTTTTCGGCGACGGGTGGCACCTGTTCGGCATCGGTTCGGGAGAATATGAAGATAACGCGGGTGAGTATACGGACGCCGTGAACGCAATCAACGCTTTCGGTTTCGAGATCGATCCCGAGGCAGAGGATTTCGACGCGGAAACTGCCTTAAAAGAACTTTCGGAATACAAACCGAAGACCGAAAACGAGACCGCAACGGTTGAAGTCGAAGACGAAGAGACTCTCGCAAATACGGAAATGACGGTTTACTATTCGGAAATTCCCGAAGACAAAGCGGAAGATGAGGAAACACTTCAGACAACATATCTTGAAGCAGTTGAATATTTTGCGGAGAGCAACGCTGAATTCGCGGAACCCGATCCGGCCGATTACGGCGTGTGGGTACCGGGAATCCCCGTTCTTGTCGGCGGCGGACTTGAAGCGGCAAATACTCCCGATTGGCTGAGCGGACTTATAAACGACGGCATCGTCGCAGGCGTCGGCGCGGTTCTCGGATTCGTTCCACAGATGCTTATACTGTTTCTTCTCCTTGCGTTTCTCGAATCCTGCGGTTACATGGCGCGTATTGCCTTCGTTCTGGACAGGATATTCCGCAAGTTCGGTCTTTCCGGAAAATCCTTTATTCCGATGCTCATAGGCACGGGTTGCGGCGTTCCGGGCATAATGGCTTCGAGAACGATAGAAAACGAGCGTGACCGCCGAATGACGATCATTACGACGACCTTCATCCCGTGCGGAGCGAAAGTGCCGTTCATCGCAATGATAGCAGGCGCGCTGTTCCACGGTTCGTCGCTTGTTGCGACCTCCGCATACTTCATCGGCATGGCGGCGATCATCATATCGGGCATAATGCTCAAAAAAACGAAAATGTTCGCGGGAGATCCCGCTCCGTTCGTCATGGAGCTCCCCTCTTATCACCTTCCGACCGTCCCGAACCTTCTCAGAAGTATGTGGGAACGCGGATGGTCTTTCATCAAAAAGGCGGGAACGATCATTCTGCTTTCGACCGTATTTGTCTGGTTCACATCTTATTTCGGAGTTGTTGACGGTTCTTTCCGTATGCTCTCCGAAGAACAGCTCGACCACTCGATTCTTGCGACCATAGGCAAAGGAATATGTTGGATTTTTGCTCCTCTCGGCTGGGGCGATTGGCAGGCGGCCGTCGCATCGATCACGGGACTTGTCGCAAAAGAAAACATTGTCGGAACGATGGGAATCCTTTACGGCGCATCAGGCGATGTTTACGGAACTCTTGCGGCGACATTCTCGGGAATTGCCGGTTACAGTTTCCTTGTTTTCAACCTTCTTTGCGCGCCCTGCTTCGCGGCTATCGGCGCAATAAAGCGGGAAATGAACAGCGCGAAGTGGACTTGGTTCGCGATAGGATACCAGTGCCTGTTCGCTTACGCGATCTCTCTGATGATCTTCCAATTCGGTTCGATCTTTAACGGCGGCATCAATGTTATCGGACTTATCGCCGCGATCCTTGTTCTTGCGTTCATCGTTTACATGCTTTTTATCAAAAAGTATCGTGAAGCGACGACACTCAACAAAAAAGATCGGCAAATAAGCAAAAAACTTAAATGAAGGAGTGACACATAATGTTGGCGTGGCTTTCGGAAAATCTTGCGACGGTCATTATATGCGCGGCACTTATCGCCGTGATCGCGGCGATCGTCATCCGACTGATCTTAAACAAAAAAAAGGGCAGATCTTCCTGCGGATGCGGTTGCGATAACTGTCCGATGGGAGGCAGCTGCCATCAGGACCCGAAGGGAAACGGGTAACAGACGCGGCAAAAGACAGAAGGCGGGAAAAGACATTACGCACCTGCCGAAAGATCGGTTACCGTCTCATCCCGCATAACAACACAGAACATATCATCATTCTCCGTTTTAATTTTTCAGGCAGCCGAATAAACCCGGCTGCCTGATCTTTGAATACTCTCATCCGTTTCCGTATATGACTTCTTACAATTATTTCGGACGGATATTGACAACATTTTTTTGTGATAAATCACACTGTCAGGGCATTCATGCGACACCTGTCATTATGGGTGATGTCAGCTCTCCGGCTTAAATGCTCTTATTTATTACCGACACGGGATTTGCCGTTTAGATTTCACTGTCGGTATATTTAGTATGTCTTGACTTTTTGATCGGCTTATGATATACTCTCATCAAAAGGTTGAGCATTGGCAACAGGGTTCGCCCTGTTGTTTACCTCGGCATATAAAGTCCGCGGGGTGCTCGATCTTTCTGCTTTTCACAGGAAAAGCCGTAAACATCATTTTCTTCGACACATTTATACGGTAAACACATAAAAAACAAACAACTGCAACCGCGGGGAAAGGATGATTCCGCCATGAATGAAATCCGTTTACTTAAAACCGACGGAAAAACAGAGACCCTTCCGTATTCGGGAGGCGAAACCGCAGATTTCCGTATAACCCATTTATCCGAAAATGACGTCCACACTTTGACACTTGTTCCGAAGCGCGAAGGATTGTCTCTTAACGCGGTAGAATATGAAGTTGATCTGTCTCCTACTCTTCTCTCCCCTTCAGACCGTCTTTTCTTCTACAACAACGGTGCCCACACAAATGATATTACATATGTCAAGGCGTATATCGGGAATGAAACCACCGAGTTTTCCGAACTTGCGGTTTTCAAAAATCTCGATTCGAATGAAGTCTGTCTGTACGGATACTTAACAGCGCGCCGTTTTTGGGCGTCAATGTTCCTGCGCACGGATAAAATTGTGTTCCGTTTTGAACTCGAAGACCGCATTCTCAATTGCAACGAATCATATGAACTTGAGAATTTCATGATAGGCAAAGGAACAGACAATGAACGCGCGCTGCTTGAAAACTACGGAGAAACGGTCGGAAAAATAAACCGCGCGGTTCCAAACGGCAATCTGCCGACAGGTTGGTGTTCGTGGTCATGCTATTACAGCGCGGTCAACGAAGAAAAAATTCGCCGTGCGGCAGACAGTCAGGCTGCATACACATCGGACGGATATCCGAAGGTTATACAGATCGATGACGGTTGGCAAGCAAACGGCTCTTTCTGCGGTGAATGGTTCGGTGATGAAAAAAAATTCCCTCACGGAATTGCCGCGACAGCAGATTATGTAATTGACAAGGGAATGACCTTCGGACTGTGGCTTGCCCCCCTTTTGCTGAGCGAAGGATCCGAACATTACGGATCGCTGAAACATATTGCTCAGGAAGATATAACTCTCGGCAACTGTCATCCGTTCGATCTCGGCAATCCCGAATACCACGAGCACTTGCGTAAGACATTTCGCCGCATGGTGGATGAATATCATGCCCGGTACTTCAAACTGGACTTTCTCGCCGCATCCGTTCGCTTCTTTAATGAAAACGGCAAATTTGTAAAATTCAAAAACGGATTCTGCGTTGAAGTTCTCAGAAGCGCTCTGCAAACGATCCGTGACACTGTCGGGGATGATGTATATCTGTTGGCTTGCGGCGCTCAGACGCTGATAGGCGCGGGCATATTGAACGGAGCGCGTATGTCATGTGATATAATATGGGGTAAAAGCCCGTCATATCCTTCATACTGGGAACTCATGAAGGACTGCACAAAAACCGTAATGCGGCGCTACTTTTTCCACCGCAACGTATATATAAACGACGCAGACGGTTTGGTATTGCGTGATATTGATATAGGAGACGGATTCAACAGCACATATTCCGAGGCGGCTCTTTGGGCTGTTTCGGTCGCAATGTCAGGTGGGGCTGTATTATCGAATGATGAACTTGAACTGCTCAGCCCCGGCCGTCGAAGCCTGTATACTTCTGTTTTGCCGCCTCTTGATATTGCGGGGCGTCCCGTCGATTACTTTGAACAGCCGGAGCCCACGGTATACTACATCCCTGTTGATGACAATACCGCCTTCCTTGCCATATATAATTTTGAAGACAAAATGGCAGCAAATCTGAATTTTGATCTTGAAAAAATAGGTATGAAGGGCGCGTTTGCCGTTCGCTGTATCGAAACCAAAGCGCTCGGGTTTATGGAAACTCTCAATCCGGGGATCATGAATCCGCACGAAGCACAGATGTATCTTTTGAGAAAGCCCTCAAATGAGCCGTCTTTTGCTTTCTCCGATGCTAACATTTATTGCGGCATCAATATATTCGACGTCACATACAAAGACGGCAAACTGAGCGTAACAAGCCGTTACCCCGAATTTCATAAGGATGCGAAAGTTTATGCTTTCTATCCTGACGGATTCAAACCCGAAGGCGAGGTAATACTCGCGGAGAACGGATATACGATCGCACAAGTCAAATGATTTGTATTCATTTCAGCAAAATTATAATGAAAACCCAAAAAAACAATACCGAAAAACATAAAAAGCCCGTCACTCACAAAGAGTGACGGGCTTGGAGCTGATAGTGGGAATCGAACCCACGACCTGTTCATTACGAGTGAACCGCTCTACCGACTGAGCCATATCAGCATACAAGGCGCAAACTGTCTCATACCCATATAGTATACCACACTTTGCGCCGGATTGCAATAGGTAATTATTGAACTATTATCAAATTCTTGGGGCTGTGGGTCAGGCTTTCACAGCCGTCTTTCATGACATGAACGATATCTTCGATGCGGACGCCGAATTTACCTTCAAAATAGAGTCCGGGTTCATCGGAAAGAACCGCATTTTCGGGAATGATACCGGTATATTTCGGGCTGAAATTCGGACTTTCATGAATAAAAAGACCGAGAGAATGACCGAGAGAGTGTCCGAAGGCTTCCGCAACGCCGTGTTCGGCAAACAGATTTCTTGCTACGGCGTCAATATCGCAACCTCTGACGCCCGCTTTGATCTGTTTCATGGCGTCAAGTTGGGCTTTGAGAACAAGTTCGTATATGCGACGCTGTTCGTCGCTGACATCTCCGACGGCGAAAGTACGGGTCATATCGCTTGCGTAACCGTTGTAAGACGAGCCGAAATCGAGCGTCACAAAATCGCCCTTCTCGATGATCTTGTCGGAAGGAACGGCGTGCGGGCGGGATGTGTTTTCACCCGACGCGCAGATAATATCGAACGGCATTTTTCCGGAACCGTTTTTGCGAAGGAAAAATTCAAGTTCGAAAGCAACGTCTTTTTCCGAAAGCCCCTTTTTATAATTCTCCCTGACAAATTCAAGGATATATGCATAGCCTTTGTCGGTTATTGCCTGAGATTTTTTTATGCAATCGAGTTCTTCGGGAGTTTTCTGCGCGCGCAGAGATGCGAAAATATCATCTCCGGGCACAAACTCGTAAGCCGGCATTGCTTTCTGCATGGCAGAGCAATACGAATAGGGCGCTTCCGCTTCAAAATAAACTTTTTTGATCTCTTCCTTTTCAAAAACGCTTATTACCGCGGCGGAATGAGACGCTTCAAGTATACGCACTTCCGCGGTTGAGATCGAGTTTTTCGCGGCTTCTATATATCTGAAATCGGTAAAAAACACCGCGTCGGTCTTCGTTACGGCAAGAACTCCGTTTGAAGATTCAAAACCCGTAAAATACCGTCTGTTATACTCGTCGCAAATGACAGCGCCGTCGCCGATATTCATTTTTTCCTGTAATTTCTCAATACCTGTCATATATCATCATCCCTTCGGAAATTCTTTTTTATCACTTTTTCTGCTATGCGTTTGAGTCTGATCCAGACAGTCGTTTTCGCGCCGCCGACGGGATCGACGAGAATGCACCGTATTTTTGCGTTTTTTGCGGCGGCAATGTCGGTGAAAAGTTGGTCGCCCATAAGAATTATCTCGTTTTTTTCAACTCCGAGTTTTCTGCAGGCGTCGTCGATAAAAGCGGCGGACGGTTTATGCGCGTCGGACTCATATTCCGCATTCAGTTCCTCGGCAACGGGGCGAACCCTCTGCTCGGAATTGTTTGAAACAATGCAAATTCTTATTCCGACATCGGAAAGGGACTTTGTCCACGATCTGACCTCGTCGGGAACAGCCATGCACCCGTGCGGAACGAGAGTGTCGTCAAGGTCTGTCAGAAGAGCCTTCACTCCGAGAGAAACGAGAAGTTCGGGTGTGATCTTTCTGAAACTCGAAACATATATATCGGGTCTGAAATTCATTTTTACCTCAAAAAAAGATAAAGGTTGCGACCGAAATCACAACCTTTTTGATCTTACTTATATTTGCGTTTTCTGGCAGCCTCGGACTTCTTCTTTCTTTTTACGGAAGGCTTTTCATAATGTTCGCGTCTCTTGACCTCGGTCAGGATACCGGATCTCGCGCACTGCTTCTTAAAACGACGAAGAGCATTGTCCAAAGACTCATTCTCCTTAAGTTTTACTTCTGCCATATCAGACTACCCTCCCTCCATCGTTCGGAAAACCGCAACGACTCTTGCACTACAAGAAAAAAATATATACCATTCTTGCTGTACTATTATACACCAAAATTTAGGGCTTGTCAATAGCAAATCACGAAAATATGCGTCATTTTTTTTAACAAAGAATTCTATCTTTCAAAAGAGATCGGTCTGAAATCTTCTTTCAGGTAGTTATACGCAAACTTCGTGTTCGCGAACCTGTTGATGTGCCCTCCGTCATGAACGACTTTCGTGACCGCATTCGCGCCTATACCGATAACGGTCTGAATATCGTCCATCATGAAAATATTATAAAGACATTCGCGCCACGGGAGCGTATAGCCTACATTCTCATGATTTCCGACCGTGTTTTTCTGACGGTACAGATAATAAGGCAAATACCCTTTTTCGTCAAAATATCTTTCGGCAAAACCGACCATTTTCCCCGCGCGGTCGATGCTGTCCTTCGCGGTTATCGGAGCCGATGAACGGAGATCCGCCGCTCTTTTTATATAGAGCGTATGGAGCGTCAGATTCGCAGGACGAAGCGCCTCAACGCCCAGAACGGTCCTTTCAAAACTCTCCTCCGTATCGGTCGGGAGTCCCGCGATTATATCGACGTTTATGCGGAAGTTTTCCTTCGACGCGAGTTCGTAGGCGGTGAAAAAATCTTCGCTCGTATGCTTTCGTCCTATGGCTTCGAGAACGGAATCGTTCAAGGTCTGCGGGTTGACGCTTATGCGGTTGACCCCGTGAGACTTCAAAGTTTTCAGTTTACCTGACGTTATGGTGTCGGGTCTTCCCGCCTCCACGGTTATTTCTTTAATATTATCGTAAGAAAAATGTGTTTCATACGCGGTCAGTATCCTGTCAAGCTGTTCTGCGGACAGAACCGTCGGCGTTCCTCCTCCGATATAAAGGCTCAGAACTTTCAGTCCCCTGTCTTTGACCGTCTGCGCCTTGACCTCGATCTCTTGAATGAGTCTGTCAATATAAGGATCGAGAAATCTGCCCTCCGACGACGTCGCGGAGGAAACAAAAGAACAATAACTGCACCTCGTCGGACAAAACGGGATCGAGATATAAACGCTGCAAGTATCTTTCGCGCACATTTCGGCGGCGTTTTTCCGAGTTTGAAGTATCTTCTCGCAAAGGTCGATCTTGTCGTCCCTGACAAGGTAACGGGAAGAAAAAACGTCGCGCGCTTTTTCACCGTAAGTCTCTTTGAGCGTTCCGTAATAAAGAGCGGACTTTATGCCTGTCAAAAGCCCCCAAGGACTTGTTATGCCCGTCGCTTCGCTCATCACGTCATAAGCGCATTTTTTGACCGCAAGGCGCTCCGAATCGAATTCGTCGCGCACCTCGGCGGTTGAAACATATTCGTTTTCTCCGTCTTTGAAAACAGCCTCGGCGGTTTTGCCCTCGATCTTTACAAACAGTTCTTTCCCGTCAGCGGTCGAAAAATCCGAACCGGGAAAGAACAATAAAGACAAACATTGAAGGTCGTATTCTCTGTCGGTTCCCGATAAAAAAATTTTCATATCACAGCTCCAAAGCCTGTTTGACGGCGCCGCCGACGGCGATCGCAAGTCTCATGTGACCGATGTCCGTCGGGTGAATCCTGTCAACGGTGCAACTGTCACGGAAAAAGTCGTTGCCGAAGATTTCTTTCCCGTCAACAAAATACACGTTCTTATCTCCGGAAGCGACGGCATCGTCGTATGTTTTCTTAATGACAAGGCGCCGCGCTTCGCCCGAAACGGGGTCATCGTCATAGTCGCATTTCGAGACGATTATGATCGGCATTTCGGGGTGTGCTTTTCTCAATATCCGATAAAAATTCCAATGCGTTTTTTCGAGATGCTCCGCGTCGGGAGCGTTCCAATCGTAATCCATGACAAACGCCGAAAGGTCGAGCGTCGCAAACGACTCCGCCATACATTCTTCGCCCAACGCGCTTCCCGAAAAGCCCATACATATCGTCTCCACGTTCAGCATACGGCTTATAATATTCGTATACAGATTGCCCGGGCGCGAACAGCATCCGCCCTGCGTGATGGACGAGCCGTAAACAAGCACGGGTCTTTCCGCGGCGAACGGCGACGGGGCGTCGATACGGGCATCGGGAGAAAGTCCTATTTCCAATTTGTCTATTCCGCTGTAAAGGGGAAGATTGACGGTATATTCGGTCATTTTTCCGTCTGTGGCGAAAGTTGATACGCTTTCATTTTCTCGGTTGTAACAGCAGCAGACATGCCAGAATTTCTTGTTTGAGCCTTCACCGACGTAAATATCGAGACCACAGGTGGAATTATCGCACATATGCTCCATAAATTCGGGGCTGTTGCGAACAATATGCACGGAAATGACGGAGGAATCGGTTTTGAACGAAACCTGCGCGCCCGAAGTGCTGTTCGTGCGTCTTTTCAGTCCTGTCGGAAGGATATCCGCCATTCTGTCATCAAGACGGTGATAATTGCGGTTCGTCTCCTTCCACGGAAGACCTGTCAGGCGGAAATGCCCGCAGTCGAACACATCAATGTAAACAATTCCGTCACGTTCCTCTTTTTCGGAAGATATGTCTTTTACGAAGATCATTTTTCAGCCTCTCGTTAAAACCTCATAAATGGGTTGTTTTCGATCTCAGAGCCGATCGTTGTCGTAAATCCGTGACCGGGATATACGCGCGTTTCGGGATCGAGTGCCGACAGCCTTTTGAGCGAATTTCTCATATCCGCATCGCTTCCGAGTTCAAAATCCGTTCTTCCGCAGGAACGGAAGAAAAGCACATCGCCGCAAAACAGAGCGCCCTCGCCGTAAAGAGCGATCCCTCCGGGAGTATGTCCGGGAAGAGCAAGTATTCCGAACTTATAATCCGAAAAACACAACTCGTCGCCGTCTTTCAGGAATCTGTCGACGGGATATTCCCTGTCTTCGCAATAAGGCATAAAATTCTGCGGCGCATAAAGCCTTCGGTCTTTCAGCAACGGCGCGTCATCGGCTCCGCAGTATACGGAGGCGCCGTATTTTTTCTTCAAAACAGGGGCTTCGTAAATATGGTCGAGATGCGCGTGCGTCAGAACGATATCGGTAACTTTGCGTTCCCCGATAAAATGCTCTATGCGGTCAATATCGAACGCAGGGTCGATCAGCATCGCGCTTTTATCGTCGGAAGAATAGACGATATAACAATTCGTGGCGTATTCACCGACTGCGGCTCTTCTTACTTTCATTTTTTTATCAGATCCTCCGAATTTACGACCAACGTAATCGGTCCGTCGTTGACGAGTTCTATCTGCATATCGGCACCGAAAACGCCTGTTTCGACCGCGGACGAACGTCTCAGTATTCCGACGAACTTCTCATAAAGGCGGTCGGCTTCTTCCGGAGCGGCGGCGGGCGTGAACGACGGTCGCTTGCCCTTCCGCACATCCGCGCAAAGCGTGAAATTGGAAACGACGGTTATTTTTCCGCCGACATCGTTGACGGACAGGTTCATCTTCCCGTTTTCGTCGGTAAAAATTCTCAGCCCGTCGATCTTGGACGCGAGGACTTCCGCGTCCTTATCGGTGTCTCCGTCACGGACGCCCAGCAAGATCAGCATTCCGTTTTCCGTTTTCGAGCGAGGCTCTCCGTCGGCGACGACGGAACAGCGCAGAACTCTTTGTATAACCGCGGTCATCAGCTGAGTGTTCCCCTTTCGATTTTGAATACGCTCCGTATCTTTTCGAGACGCGCGCAAACGGAGCGGAGATGATCGAGCCCGTGTACGTCTATCGTTATATAGACTTCGACGCATCCGTCTTTCATATCCTTGCTCGACATCGAATGAAGCGCGATCCTCATCGCCGCGAGAGCGGAAGTTATATCCGCCATAAGGTCGATGCGGCTGAACGCGGAGATCACTATGCTGGTCGCAAAATATCCGTTATCATAGCCTTCCCAATGGACATTGACAAGCCTTTCCGCGTCCGCGTTTTTCACATTCGGGCAATCGCATTTGTGAACCGCGACGCCGTAACCTCTCGTAACAAAGCCGACAATGTCGTCGCCCGGAAGCGGAACACAGCATCTCGCCAGACGGACAAGACAGTTGTCTATGCCCTCGACAACAACGCCGTTGACCGCTTTTTTCGTCTTCTGCACGGAAGGAGCGTCCGCCGCGTTTTCGCGCTGTTTGACGAGTTTGCCGTAATCGTCCTTGATCCTCGGTAGTATCTTTGAAATGGATATACCGCCGTAGCCTATCATCGCGTAAAACTCTTCAAGAGACTCGACCTGATAGTGCTTCATGACGCTCGCATAAACTTCTTCGCGGGTAAAAACATTGAAGGTCACGTTTATGCGGCGAAGTTCCCGTTCGAGATCTTCACGACCGTTGACGATGTTTTCCTCCCGTTTTTCTTTTTTGAACCACTGGCGTATCTTGCTCTTCGCCTCGTTGGTACGAACGAGTTTGAGCCAGTCTCTGGAAGGACCCGTACTGTTTGAAGAAGTCAGTATCTCGCAGACGTCGCCGTTTCTGAGATGAGTCGTAAGTTCAACGATCCTGCCGTTGACCTTTGCCCCGATCATTTTGTTTCCGATCGCGCTATGTATCGCATAAGCGAAGTCGATCGGATTTGAGTCCGCGGGAAGAGTTATTATATCGCCTTTCGGAGTTGAAACGAAAACCTGATCCGCGAACAGATCTATTTTGAAAGTCTGAACAAAATCGTCTCGTTCGTTGACATTGTCCTGCACTTCAAGAAGTTTTCTGACCCAGGCGAGTTTTGAATCCATTTCCGCGCTTGCGCTCTCACCGGATTTGTATTTCCAGTGCGCCGCGATACCCATTTCGGCGATACGGTGCATTTCCTCGGTTCGGATCTGTATCTCGAAAATATGCCCCTTATACGAAACGGTCGTATGCAATGACTGATACATATTCGGTTTCGGCGTCGCGATATAATCTTTCAGTCTGCCCGGAATGGCGCGGAATATATCGTGCATATATCCGAGCGCGTTATAGCAATCGTTGACCTTTTCAACGATTATCCTGAAAGCATACAGATCGTATATCTCGTTGAACTGCTTGTTCTGATTGAACATCTTGCGGTAGATGCTGTAAATGTGCTTTATACGCCCCGTTACACGGGCTTTTATTCCGACCTCGGCAAGCTTACCGATGATAATCTCCCTGATCTCGTTAAGAACGTCGCTGTTGGCGTTGAACGCTTTCAGATCGGAAACGATCTCATCGTAACCCACGGGGTCGAGATATTTCAGTGAGGTGTCTTCCAACTCCGTTTTGAGGCTTTGGATACCGAGACGGTGCGCGAGCGGCGCGTAGACCTCGATCGTTTCGAGCGCCTTCTCTCTGCGTTTTTCCTCGGACTGAGCGTCCATAGTCCTGATATTGTGAAGTCTGTCGGCAAGTTTGATGAGAATAACTCGGATATCCTTCGCCATTGCGAGAAGCATTTTTCTGATATTCTCTATCTGCTGTTCCTCGCGGGAGTTGAAGGAGAGTTTGTTCAGTTTTGTGACGCCGTCAACGAGCTGCATAACGTTCTCGCCGAATTCACGCTTTACGTCTTCGATCGTGACGTCCGTATCCTCGACGGTATCGTGCAGCAGCGCGGCGATGATCGCGTCGGAGTCACTCTCGTAAGACGCAAGGATCTTTGCGACATGGATAGGATGGGTGATATAAGGCTCCCCGCTTTTTCTGAACTGCCCGTCATGAGCCGCGGTCGCGAAATCAAGAGCCTTTCCGATCCGCTCCATATCATAATTTCCGTTTTTTTCGAGAAGGTCTATCAGACCTATGCCGAAATCATTCACTCTCATTCACCTCCGACGGCTCGCCATGTTTTGCTGTCGGCAAGATTTTTTTTATTTTGCGTGTCCCTGAACGTTATGTTCACGTTTTCGTTATATGCGTATTCGATTATGCCGAGTTCCGAAAGAATGTTCAGACAAATCATCAGTTTGCAAAAGCCGAAGCCTTCCAGCCCTTTTCTCGCAAAACCGCGCGCAAGAGCATGGGGCATATAACGGGTCTGGCGCGCATTGACATAATTCCTGTGCAGATGCCTGTAAACCGCGGTAAATTCCTTCCTCGTCAAAACGATTCCGTCTTCTTTATCTCCGGAAATGAAACGGTTATAAAGGGTCTCTTCATCCGCTTCCTTTTTCTCTGTCTCTTCGCAAAGGCGCATACGTTTCAGGCTCATATTCAGCGAATATCTGTTGTTAAAGAAATTTTCGGACATTGAAAAAACAATATCGACGGTGTCGCCTGTCGCAAAATCGAAATCCTGCAAAGTCGTTCCGAAGAGCATAGCCGAAAAATCCTGTCCCGAATATGAAAAAGTCAGTTTCAGATGCATTCCCGCGCCGACCGCGATGATGTCCGATATGACAACGTTTCCGAACGCGAAATTCGGGGTGGGGTTTCCCGTTCCGAACGGTTCGAGCCGTTGAAGTTCATGAACCGTGTCGAGCGATATTTCCGAAAACGGGATCTCGCATTCGGACTCGACGACCGGAATCATCATATCGTCGGTTATCTTTTCATTTGCGATCGCGGTTATATCGCGGACAAATCCGTCAAAATCTTTTCTTGCGAGCGTCAGCCCCGCCGCCATTTCGTGACCGCCGAATTTTTCGAGATGCCGCGACGACTGCGTCAGAAGTTCAAACATACTGACGTCCTTTATGCTTCGCGCCGAGCCCTTGGCTCTGTCACCGTCGAAGCATACGAGAATACACGGCAGATGATACTTTTCAACGATCTTCGACGCGACAATTCCTATAACTCCGTGATGCCAGTTTTCGGAACCGACGACGATGATCCTGTCCGACGGGTTTCTGTTTTCAAGCATTTTTTCGACGTCGGCGATTATATCCGCCTCCATCTGGCGGCGCGTCCTGTTTTCATCGCAAAGTCCCTCGGCAAGCGACGCGGCCTGTTCGGGATCTTCGCAAAGCAACAATTCCACCGATCTCTTCGGATCGCCTATTCTTCCCGCGGCGTTTATGCGGGGAGCGACCTGAAAAGCGATCGTGCTTGCCGTTATCTGCCCGTGTTTATATCCTCCCGACGCTTCGAGAAGCGCTTTTATCCCGCAGGACGGACGCTTGCGAAGAAGATTGAGGCCGAGGGAAACAAGCACCCTGTTTTCGTCAACAAGCGGCATAATATCCGCGATCGTTCCGATCGAAACAAGATCGCCGTAAAGCGAAAAAGCCTTTGTGCTGTCTCCGATCAGAGCGCAGACAAGTTTGAAAACGACGCCGACACCCGCAAGTTCCTTGTAAGGATAAACGCTGTCGGGACGCTTCGGGTTCACGACTGCGACGCATACGGGAAGCGTGGGCTTGCACTCGTGATGATCCGTCACGATGACGTCAAGACCGTAGTTTTCAGCCTCCGCGATCTCCTCGACCGCGGTGGTGCCCGTGTCAACGGTCACTATCAGCGACGTTCCCGAATCATATATGGAGCGCAATGCGGAAGAATTGAGCCCGTAGCCCTCTTCCGTTCTGTCGGGAATGTAATAATCGACATTCGCGCCGAGTGAAGTCAGACAGCGATACATCAGCACGACGGAGGTGATCCCGTCAACGTCGTAATCGCCGTAAACGGTAATCTTCTCCCCGTTTTCGACAGCCCTCTTTATACGTGAGGTCGCCTTCTCCATATCCGCAAGCAGAAGCGGATCGTGCAGATTGGCAATATCTATATCAAAAAAGGATTCAATGCTCTTTCGATCAGTCAGTCCGCGATTGTAAAGCACACGCGCAACAGCATCGCAAAATCCGAACTGCTTCCGTATCTCGGCGACAGCCGCTTCATCCTGTTTTTTAATCAACCATTTTATCATTGGAATAACCCTGACACACGTTATTTTTTCAGATGTTCTTGTAAAGACGCACGCAACCGTCGAAATCGAGCGGCTCAAAGATATGATTGTTAAGACTCGGCATCGTCATACCCGTCCGCGCGAATTTTTCCGCGTCTGCGTCGGATATATCCGTTTCGGGAATATATTTTTTGAACAGTCCTCTTATGAATTCCGTCAGTTGAGCCGCGTTCATATCGGCATATACGGCAAGTCCGTCCGCATCGCAGGCTTTTCCGAGAAACGCAGGCATGAACGCCGCGCAGGCAAAGCCGTGTTCGTAACCGAGATAGTTCGTCAATTGATAGCCGAGCGAATGAGCAAAAGATGTTCCTCCGTCATTGATCGCGCACCCCGCGTACAGAGATCCGACGTAAAGGGTTTCACGGACTTCCTTTGAACTTCCGTTCTCTGCGAATTCGGCGAGCGCGGGAACGATCACGGACAGCGCCTTGCGCGAGTACATCCTGCCGAATGCGCCGACCTTTCCGCTGTAATAAGCCTCGATCGCGTGACATATCGCGTCAAGCGCCGTTGCGACGGTCGTTCTCTCGGGAAGCGTTTCCGTATACACGGAATCGCAAAGCACGCAGGTTGCGTAACTCTCGGCGGATTTGACGGTCTTTTTGACTATTCCGTCGGGGGTGTCGAAGGTCAGCACGGAAGCGGAAGTGACCTCGCTTCCCGTCCCCGCCGTCGTTCCTATCAGGAGCAGAGGAACGGGCTTGTTGACAAACGCATCGGCTTTGAAAAGATCGGATCTCTTAACCTGCGGATTTGCGCAGAGCAATGCGGTCGCTTTTGCCGCGTCCATCGAACTGCCTCCGCCGACGCCGACGATGAAATCCGCTCCGCACTCTCCGAAAGCCTCAACAGCGCGGAGAACAGTTTCGTAAGAGGGATTGTTCTCGACCTCAAAAAATGTTTTGTACCCGACGCCGCAAGAAGTAAGTCCCGTTCTGAGATCGGCGAACACCGAACTGCGCTTATACAGGTTTTTCCCCGAAACGATAAGGCATTTTTTTCCGAGAGCGGAGTATCCCGAATATCTTGAAACGATCCCCTCTCCCGAAACAAGGCGGGCGGGCATATAATAACCGTATCTCACTGTTTATCTCCCGATCCCGCGCTGAGCAGACTGTGCTTCACGTCCCAAAGTTTCTGAGACAGATCGACATAGTATGTCTGCGGGTTTTCAAAACGCTTGACCTCGTCCCAGAGTCTGCCGACCTGTTCCGCGCAGTACTTCTTCGATTCCATAACGGTCGGGGTCTTATAAACGAGTTTACCCTTTTCGTAGATCGGTTTCAGTATTTCCTCGACGCGATAATTCTCAAACGTCTTCTTTTTCCATGTGTAAACGGGATCGAACAGCGTTATCGGCTTCGTGAAATCAAATTCCTCGTCATAAAGAGCGATAAGATCCGCGATCATATTGCCCGTTTCGTTGGAGAAAAGTCTGTAAACCTTCTTGTAACCGGGCGTCGTGATCTTTTCGACGTTCTCGGAAAGTTTGATCTTGGGAACGTATTTTCCGTCCTTCTCCGTTGCGACAAGTTTATAAACGCCGCCGAATACGGGCTCGGATTTCGATGTTATGAGTCTTTCACCGACGCCGAACGAATCGATGCTCGCGCCCTGAAGAAGAATATCGCGAATAATATATTCGTCGAGTGAGTTGGAGATAAAGATCGTGCAATCCGTGAGTCCCGCGGCATCGAGCATTTTTCTGACCTTTTTCGTCAGATAGGTTATATCGCCCGAATCTATTCTGATGCCTTTAAGCCTTTTGCCGAGCGGTTTCAAAACATTTTCATAAGCCTTGATCGCGTTCGGAATTCCGCTCTTTATAACATTATAAGTGTCAACGAGCAGAATGCAGTTGTCGGGGTAATATCTCGCATACGCCTCGAACGCTTCAAGTTCGGAGTCGTACATCTGGATCCAAGAATGCGCCATCGTTCCTACAGCGGGGATACCGTAAAGCTGTTCACAGCAAGCGCACGCCGTTCCCGCACAGCCTCCGACGAAAGCCGCTCTCGCACCGAGTATCGCGGCGTTACTGCCCTGCGCGCGTCTCGACCCGAACTCAAAGACGGGTCTTCCCTGCGCGGCGCGGACGATCCTGTTCGCTTTTGTGGCGATCAGGGACTGATGGTTGATCGTCAGCAGAAGCATCGTTTCGAGCAACTGCGCCTGTATCGCGGGACCTTTTACCGTCACGAGCGGTTCGTTCGGGAAGATCGGCGTTCCCTCGGGCACGGCGTAAACGTCGCACTCAAATTTGAAATCCGCGAGATACTGCAAAAATTCCTCGCTGAACTGATTCTTTGAGCGCAGATATTCGATGTCCTCCTTGCCGAAATGGAGTTGTTCCAAAAATTCTATCATCTCCGAAAGCCCCGCCGCGATGGCAAATCCGCCGTTGTCGGGAACTTTTCTGAAATACAGGTCAAAACATGCCTGCATATCCTTTTTGCCGGAAAGCAGGTACCCGTTTCCCATGGTAAGTTCGTAAAAATCGCAAAGTAATGTCTGATTGTAAGGTCTCATAGCGCACACTTTCTTTCGCCGTATACGGGAGACGGAAACTTACGAGGCTTGTCGCATTATAAGTTTTTTTATCTCTCAAACGGAAATATATTTATCTGTAATTATATCATAAACATATATATAATTCAATCATCGTCATAAAAATTTCGTACAATAAACACCGTATATTTGAACAATGATCGGTATTCAAACAGACAGACAGCCCCCGAAGTTTTTCGGGGGCTGAACAAAAAACGTATGACGGGACGGAATATATCTATGCGATGAAAAGTTCGATCACCCGCATAACATATTCCGCGGCGACGCAGGCAAAGACGCAGAGCACTGCCGCAGAGGCGGCTTTACGGCTCAGTATCAGCTTGATAAGGCGGTCTGTCGGCGGCTGAGAAACATAGACGACAAAAAGGCTCATGATCCCCCATATAACGGTAACGGGAAGGCATATATAGCCTCTGAAATTGAGCGGCCATGTCGAATACGACCAAAGCGGAAAATGAAAAAACGTGTCGAGAACAAATGCGGTCAAGAACTCCAGCACGGTGATAATTGCGGCGCTGACGAGCGCAAATAAAAGCGGATTGAGTTTTTTCAGTCTGCGGCGTATAAAAAGTATAACATTCGCGCCGAAGCCGTAAATGAGACAAAACGGAAGGAGAAGAAAACCTCTCTTGACATAATGTCCCGCCATCAGGGAAAGAGTAACGGTCTCCCATATCCAGCCTATCAAAGCATAGATAAGCAGAACGCTTATAAAATAAACGGCGCGTTTTTTCGGAGAAAGATCGGAGACGGAGAGAGACGTCATATATTTTCCTCCTTCGGAACATTGTCCGTGATCTGTTTGATCCACTTACGCGAACGGAAATGACGGATGCAGAGAATGCCCTTGCTGACATCCTCGGCGACGAACATGACGATTATGATGACGACGAAATGCGTCGGTCTTATCAAAAAACCCGTTATCAGAACGGCGGGAATACCGACGCCGTAAAGTCCGATCATTTCGTATATGCACCCCGTCTTGGTATCTCCCCCCGCGCGAAATACGCCGCAGACGAGAGTGTATTGAATCATTCGTATTGCGATCCAACAGCCGTAAAAGAGCAGGCAGTCGGATGCGACGGAACGCGCTGTCTCGGTCTCGATCGGGAACAGCGACAGAATAGGATCGCGGAGAGCAATTAAAATTCCCCCGAGCACAACGCCCGCGCACGGGGTCATGATCGCGAACTTTCGCGCGACAAGATATGCCTCCTCATGCTCGCCTTTCCCGACATTCATACCGACCATGACCGCGGCGGCGCCGCAAATGCCGACGAAGAATACGAAGAATAACTGCTGAATATTTTCATACAGAGTATATCCCGCGTGGTTTTCCACTCCCTGACGGGCGATGACCATGACATAAACGTTTGTTCCGATCGCCCACATCGTCTCATTCAAAAGCACGGGCGCGGCAATGCGGAAATACTTTTTGACAAACGGAAAAGAGAACGAGAAAAAGTCTTTTGCTCCGCCTCTGAACGGGGTGTTCGTGACAAACACGGCGATCACGATAACGATCGTTTGCATCGTGCAACCGATAACGGAACCGATCGCGGCGCCGCGAAGCCCGAGAGCGGGGAAGCCTAAATGACCGCCGATGAAGCAGTAATTGAAAAAGATATTGACACCGACCGAGACGAACGACGACACGAGAGGAATAACAACGCTTTCGACGGAGCGCAAAGCGATACACATTATCTGCGAAAAAATCAGAAACGGAACGGCAAAAGCGAAGGTCGAAAGATACTCTCCCGCAAGCGCGGAGATCGTTTCGTTATCGGTAAAAATCCCGGCGAGAGCCGTCGGAAAAGCAAGAAGAGCCGCCGTATACACGATCCCGAAGCCCATCGCGACGGTCATCGCAAATCCCGTTGAGCGTCGGATGTTGACCCGATCGCCCGCGCCCCAGTATTGTGAAAGAAGCGCAGAGCATCCCGACGCGAACCCGAAGCAGATCACGTTCAGCAAAAAACTGAAGCGGGAAGCGACTCCCATAGCGGAAGTCGCGTCATTGCCGAGCCCGACGACCATTGCGGTGTCAACAAGCGTCGCGCACGACGTCAGAAGGTTTTGAAAAGCAATGGGGATAGCAAGGCGTAACGCGGTTTTTATAAAATTTCCGTTGAATTTCAGCGTTTTCATGTTTTTTTTCTTTCTTCCGGATATTTGCAACGATTGTGTCGGTCTGTATTATAGCATAAAGGTAATTAAAAATCAGCATTATCAGCAAATCGTTCGATAATTGTTCATATTGAGGGGTCGATACCGCGAAATCGGATGCCGTAGAGCAAGCAATATGATTTCCGAAATATTTTTTGATAAAAAGGGCTTGAAGTTTGTCCGACATTCTGTTATAATATAAAAAGCGAATATTCGGCAAAATCCGATGAACGGGTTAAGGAGAAGAATTATGGACGTAGTCATAGGATTACTGTGCGGCGTCGCGTTGTTTCTGTTCGGAATGACCCTGATGGGGAGCGGACTGAAAAACGTTGCGGGAAACAAGCTCGAAATGATACTTTTCAAGCTGACAAACACTCCGATAAAAGGCGTTTTACTCGGAACGGGCGTCACCGCGATTATACAGTCCTCATCGGCGACATCGATCATGGCGGTCGGTTTCGTCAATTCGGGCATGATGAAAATGCGGCAGGCGATCGGCATCATTCTCGGAGCGATACTCGGAACGAGCGTTACCGGATGGGTCGTATGCCTTTCAAGTATGGACGGCGCGGGCGGGACCTCGGTTTGGCTCAAACTGTTTTCGACTTCGACGCTGACATGCATAGTTGCCGTTATCGGTATAATTCTGCGAATGTTCTGCAAAGGTTCCACGCAAAATCATCTGGGCGACATTCTGCTCGGTTTCGCGATACTCATGACGGGGATGTCGATGATGAGCGATGTTGTCAAAGACACCGGCGTTTCCGAGGTGTTTGAGCAATTTGCTCCGACCTTCACAAACCCGATAATCGGTATCCTCGCGGGTATGCTGATAACCTGCGTTCTGCAAAGTGCCTCGGCGACCGTCGGAATATTGCAGGTAATGTCCGTAACGGGGGCGATATCTTTCGAGATCGCTCTTCCGATCATAATGGGAATTGCGATAGGAGCCGCGGTGCCGGTTCTTCTTTCCGCTCTCGGAGCAAATGTTGCGGGTAAAAGAACGGCTTTTGTATACCTCCTGATCGACGTTCTCGGCGTCATTATCTGGGCGGCTGTGTTCTACTCCGCGAACGCGGTTGTCCGATTCTCTTTCCTTTCTATGGAAATGAACATGGTCTCGGTCGCGCTGATGAATACTCTTTTCAGGCTTGCGACCGTTCTGGTTCTCATGCCGTTCACTAAAGCACTCGAAAAGATGGTTACATTCATATTCAAGGAAAAACCGGATGACGAAGAAGACTCAGACGACATAGACAGGCTGGAAGAACGCTTTATTTCGCATCCTTCCATCGCGCTCGAACAGAGCAACGAAGCGGTATGCGCAATGGCGAGAAAAGCGCGCAAAAACCTTTCACGTTCAATGAACTTGCTTTACGGTTACAGTGAAGAAGGCTACCGCAAGGTTCAGGCAAAAGAAGAAGTCCTCGACAGATATGAGGACAAGCTCGGAACATATCTTGTCAAGATCACACGGCGCGAACTGACGCAGGAACAGAGCAGCGAAGCATCAAAATTTCTTCATACGATCGGAGACTTTGAACGTATCGGCGACCATGCGGTCAACATTGCAAATGCCGCAAAAGAGATGAGCGCGAAAAAACTTGTATTCTCCCCTTCCGCTCAAAAAGACCTCGGTGTTATCAGTTCGGCGCTGTCCAAGATCGTTGTTCTGACCGTCGATGCCTTTACGAATAACGACATTGAGATGGCGAAAAAAGTCGAGCCGCTCGAACAGGTCATAGATGACCTTTGCGACGAGATCAAACTTCGCCATATCAAGAGATTGCGTAACGGCGACTGCACTCTCGACCTCGGTTTCGTTTACAACGACCTGCTGACAAACTTTGAACGTATCGCAGACCATTGCTCAAACATAGCGGTCGCGATGATCGAGCTCAAAGCCGCAGAATTCGACACGCACGAGTATCTTAACCGCGTCAAAACGGAAAGCTCGGACGATTTCAAAAATACTTTTGAAGAGTTCCGAAACGAGTTTTCGCTCAACTGATCCGTATCGGAACGAAAAAATCCCGGTTTTGCAAGCGCATGAAAATGCGGCAATTCCGACATAACACAGAAAATAACCCGTCGGAAGCACAGTTACGCTCTGTACTTTCGGCGGGTATCTTATGCGACAAAAGCACTACCCGCGAAACGAGTGGTGCTTTTTTTATGATCAAATATCTTTTTTCTCTTTATCGGAGCGGTCTTTGCGGCGGCTGAAAAGATATCCGACCTCTCGGAAAAAGTATCGGGTGTTCTTAAAAAAGCCGCGAAAGACTCTGTAAACAGGCAGAAACGGGCGCAGAGCGCGATGCTTGTAAAAAGCGGGAAAACACCGTTTGAGTGTCTCGTCGGAAATGTCCGGGAACAGTCTTTTTTTCAGATATGCAAACTTGGCTTTTCCCCTTTTTTCTTCCGCTCCGAGACGGTTCAGATTCTGCCTCATCATCTCGTCGAAATTTCCGTAAGTCCCGCAATTCAGGAAAAACAACAGCATCTGTCCGTCATCATCTGACAGTTCATTTCCTTCAAAAAGAGAGAACGCAAAACTGCGAAGACGCTTTTCGACATCGGAGATGCCGAGTTTTTCGAGTTCGCCGTCCACATAATCTCTGTCAAGTTTATCGCCTGCGCTTTTCAGAAACACATAGAGATCAACTATACTGCGAAGACCGGTTCCAGAAGTCTTCAAATGCTTGTCCGTATGAACGACGGTGTAAATATACTCATCCTCCAGAGAATATGAAAACCTGTTCGGATCATCGGCGCTCTGAATTGCGCGCTGCCACGAATTTTCGTAATACTTAAAATACGGACGGTTGGGAGGAACCAAACTGCGGTGCATTTCAAAAAGAAGAGAGCCTTTCGTGAAACGTTCATCATGTCCCACAAGACTGCCGACCTCAAAGCCTAGAGAGGTCATGACAGAAACAAGTTTATCCTGTGCCTCCCTGAGCGAAGCGGCGCGTTCCTCTTCATTTTTTCCTTTTATGCGGAAAATGCCGTCGCTTCCGCGTTCGATCTGTCCGTAAAGAATATCGTTGTCGCACATCGAACGCATTCCCGCTTTCGGGTAAAAACGGAGCAGATTGATGCCCTTCAAAGGCAGATAGGAAAGTCCGTTTTCATGCATTTTTTCAAAAATGTTCTGACGCTCAAAATCGAAACGAACCTCGCGGTAAACTATCTGGGAATATACGTTTTTCCAATGGTCAAAAAGTCTTTCTTCCGGCTTGTTACGCAATTTTTCAACCGAAATATAAGTTATACCTTCAAGCGAACTTTGTTTCGCGGCAAAAAACACTTTCAGCCAATCGGTGTCGGAGGGTATTTCTTCGGGAACGGCGTTTTCGAGCGCGCATTTTATCAGATGCGTGAGGTATTTTCCCGTATTTATATCTATCAATTTCTGTTCAGGCATCCGAATTCCTCACAAACCTAAAACTCCTTTACTTTTGCAAAAAAATCAGTAGTCTAAACCGTTTCTCAACTCTTCGATCTGCCTCTCGATCTCGTCAAGTTCTTTCTCAAGTATATTTATTTCGTCCGCGATTTTCTCGGTCTCTTCACGGCTGACATCATCAAGGGATTCGGCGTTCAATCTTGCGCCGGAAACCGTTGTAAAAACGACTTTTTCGAGGTCGACGCCGCTGCATATAGTCAACAGATTTGCGATACCGTAATCGGTGCAGTATGAAGGCAGATAAGACGAATCAAAACTGATCTCAAAAGCAAGATTGCCTCCGAAATCCTCAATCTGCTTCAGGAATGTCTGCTTGTCGGATGAAACGTAACCGCGGGAATATATCTTCCATATAGACCCGTCCGACGGTTTCTCCGGTTTGATCGCATCCAAAACGCTTTCCGAGTCTTCTCCGTGATATACGGCGGAATCAAAGCCGAGATCGATCAAATCGTCTTCGTATTCGGCTTTATACTTTTGCATGGGATAATAAACCGTGCTTCCGACCTCAAAACCCAGACGCTCGGCATCTGCGATCAATTTTTTCAGATCACCGATAGGATCATAACTTTCCGAAGGAAACCGAACCGAGATCTCCCAGCCGTCGGCAACAAGCTCGGAGACCTGTTCTCTGCTCATACAATCGACAGACTCTATAAACAGATCTTCCGTCAGAACCAAAACACCCGGGTAATCGCGTTTTTTCAATTCGGGATAAACGACGTCGTAAACCTTATTATGAGCACCGAGGCAGACAAAGGAAACTGCCCCTTTCCCGAGCGCGGTTCGATCGGAAGAGGCTTTCAAAGATCTGATCTCACGCTCGATCAGATTTTTACGGCTCTCAAGTTCATTTAATTCGGATATTTCGGAAACGGGGTTTTGCCCGCCGGAATCCACACTGTTCTTTTCTTTGATATATATTGCACCCGCCGCAACAGCGCCGCAAACAATAAAACATATCAAAACAATAATAACGGATCTTTTCATATCATGATTTCTTCTTACAAACGGAATGCTTGATCAAAATCAGCAATCCGCGGATTTTTGAGTATGCGACACGCGCAGGATAGAAAAAACGGCACGCCCGAACATAAAGCTTATATCCGAATCCGTTCATATCGATCTTTTTCCCGTTACGGTATATCTCGGTCAAAACACCGAGTATGTTTTCATCTTTAATACCGTATTCTTTTCCGATGCAGTTATCGCCGCAGATCACATATCCGTCGGGCAGAACCTTGATAATTCGGTGCAGAACATACTCGTCTCCCCTCTTATAAAGGGGCACATCATACTTTTTCAAGCGACCGTTACACGGTCTTACAACTATATTATCACGCCTGTCGCGAAGAAGGGGATACATACTGTACCCAACCGTTGTCGAGGCGTGATAACCGTTTTTCTTTAATCCTTCTTCAATACTCATTATTCAAAAAGCCCGGCATCTCTGATCTTTCCGATAAAATCTTTCACCCCGTCGGATATTTCCTCGGGTTTCGCACCGTGTTTTTCCGCCATCGTGTTGATAACATATTCCTCGGAAACATCGCCCGCAGACAGAATCTCCCAGATCTCCTTACCGGTGGAATTCAGTTTGATCATGCCGTGAAAAGTCTTGCTGACTTCCCCTGTCGCGATGACTACAGTGTCTCCTGCGATGTCTCGCAAAACAAATCCGTCTTTGATTTTCATTCTATAATTCCTCTCTGATCTTATAATCATCAAATTTTTTGCCGGTCATCGCTTCAAAACTGCACCTGACCGCGCCCGAGCTTATATTGCATGACAATAAATAAAGCGGCACGCTCCCGAGAAATCTGTCTGCGAGATCAAGCTGCATTCTCGCCGCATCTTCGGTTTTCGGGAGATATATCTGGTGCATAGTTCGAATCAGCGCCTCGGAAGGGCTGATCTTTCTGACCGAGTTTTCTTCTCCCCTGTCCAGAAAGCATATCCCGTTGACAGGCGCACAAACGCGTCTCTGCCATCTTTCTTTTCCCGCCCACGGGGTTCCGTAAGCAAGACAGCAATCATCGCGCAATTCGATTACAGGCTTGTCGCCGTTTACGATAGAAACATAATCACCGAGAAAATATCTCCACAGTTTTATATGCGTGGTTTTTCCCGTGCCGCTCGCCGCGGTAAATATATACGCCTTACCGTCAAAAGCGATCGACGCGCCGTGCATAACAAATCTGTTATAAAACGGGAGTTTTTCGGCAATCGCGCGGTATATACAAAGACTTTCGGCGTCAGCCTCCGTCTCGGAGCCCCATTTCATTTCTTCCTTGATCTGATCCTCGGTCGCACAGACTTCAAATACAGGCTCGCTTCCGTCCGCCAAAATATACTGCCCGCAAAACGCCCGAAATTCGGGATATCTGAACCGAACAAGAACGGGTAAACCCGCAATATCCAAAATCAGACTGTCATTCAAAACCATGGTTTCCAGTCACCGTCATCGGCATTTTCTTCCGTGTGAAGAGTGCCCTCAACGCCTCCTGTCGGTTGCGGATCATCAGAGTCGGGATCGGTGTTTTCCTCCGCGGCGGAATTGCTGCCCTGCTGAGACTGCGCGGAAGCGTCGCTGCCGAAAAGAGACCCGAAATCTCCCGATTCTTCAGCGTTGGGATCGTACGTTTTCTCAGTTAATCCGCTTCCGTAAGTCGGATCGGTTCCCGTGATTTCGGGCTGAGAAGTTCCGGGATCTGAAGGATCGGTCTGCTCCCCATTAACCGTCGCGGTACACGCGCAGAGAGAAAACAGACCTACGATCAAAACACAGATTGAAACAAACAATACATTACTCTTCATATTTAAGACCTCCGTTGCATGTATGAAGTGATTGTATTTTGAGATCAAAAATAAATACTGCCGTAATATTTATTTTTCATCTCCGAACACAATTCAAAAACGAAATATCGATTTTTATGTACTTGAAAATATTTTCCCCTTTAAGGGTATCCCGCCGAATAAACGGTCGCCCGAATATTCGGCGGGAAAATTTCTTTCTGTATCAGTAGTTTACCATTCAGGCTCTACATCAGGAAGAGTGATTTCTCTCTCAGTAGTTGTTGGAGTGCTTGCAGTAACTACATCCACAACTTCAAAGATTTCAATCTCAGGTCTAATCATTATCTCTACCACCTTTCATAAGATTAGTCTGTTGTAGTCTAACAACGAAAATTATTTTTTATATCAGCCAAATGCAACAGCACAAGAATCACCGTATTTCAGCATTGCATCAAGAACTTTACCAAGAGTGGTGTTCGTATCAATGCCAACCTGTGCCGCATAAGACTGAATGCTGTACTGTGCAGTATTGCTTACTGCTACACCGTTTCTGTATGCGGTAAAGGTGAAAGCTGTTCTCATTTCGTTCGGAAGAGTCTTTCCGAAGTATGCATAATACTGATTTTCGGTTCCTTCAACAGGTGTAAACTCTGTTACGTTATAGTCTGTTCCGTTGATGGTAAATCTGATCGAAAGACCGGTTATATCATCTGCCTGGAACTTAACTCTTGTATTGATAACGTCTTTGATTGCAATACCGATTCCTTTCCATGCTACCGTGGGATTGTCAATCGTCGTTACGCGGCCGTTGAACTGATTTACGGGAGCAGTAAGAGTTGCGCTTGCATAAGACTGGTCAAAGCCAACATTTGCAAGGTCATCAACATTATAATTGGTGTATTCCTGCAATGCTGCCGCATAGTTAAGGAAGTCAACTATGAACGTCTTTACACTATCGTCAGAGTTCTTGTAAAGGCTCTGGCAATACTTGTATATGGAGTAAGATACGGTCTTGGTGTATGCCTGGCCGTTTCCGGTTCCGTAAAGAGTCATTTCTACGGGTACTTTCGCCATGTTCGGAGTAAGGTTTCTGTAAGAGAACCAGTATCTGCCGTCAGAACCAAGTACGCCTTCTACTCTCTGAACGTCGCCGTCGCAAGAAATCATTGCGTATACGTTCTCATATGCTTCGTATACAGAAGCTTCAACCTTGAAGTGAATCGCTATACTGTCGCTGAGCGAAAGTGATACGGTTTTTACCTTGAATTCGGGAAGAGCAGGCTTCTCTTCAAGCATTGACTTGTAGATCGCAACGTCGCCCTGGGTCAGTTCGTCGGTGTTGGACGAGCCGCGAGCGCCGGTCATTGCAGAAACTTCGAAATTAGCAATGGATTCTTTAACAGCCGCGAGAGAAGCGTCGGTATAAAGACCGGAAGCTTCCCACTCTGCTACTGCAGCCGCGATAACGGCGTCGTAACCGGCGTTGTCAAGACCGAATGCAAGACGGAACGGATACCAATCGTCTTCAAGAGTACCGCCTACTATCCAACCCTCTGCGTCGAAGGTAAGGAGAGCCTGGATCTCTGCAAGTGTCGGGTAAGACTCGGAAGTACCGTTTACCCAGTCAAGATTTGCCCAAGAAGCAGCGGTGTCGACAAGAGCTTTGTAGTTAATATAGGTATCGGTTGCTTTGTTAACATCAAGAACAACTCTGTTAAGTCTCTGCTGGTAGATCTCAAGAGCGGACATACCAATAGCCGGACCGTAAGCGGAGTAATTCTTATCGAAGATAGCCATAGCAGCCTGCTTCTGTTCGGAGGTGAACGGAAGAGTAGCAACTTCAAGAGCCTGGATCTTCGCCTTCAGAGTATCGCAAGCAGCGACAACTTCGGAAGTCTTGGTGTCAAGGTTTGCTTTGTATTCGTCTCTGATCTGTACCCAGAGGTCATAAACTTCCTGGTACTGAGCAGCTTTGTAAGTGGTCTGCGCCTGATCGGTGATCACGGCACCGAGAGGCCAGAGCGAAGCATCGTTCATAACAGCGTCGGCAGCGGTTCTCGCGCCCATATTAAGAAGAACTTCGTAACGGATGGTCTGCTCCCAAAGGTCGCAAACGTTAGTGCCGTCAACGAGGATCGCGTCATAAGCCAAGCCGGCTTCAACGCCTGCTTTAAGAGCGGCAGCCCAAGTCTGAACAACTTCTTTAGCGCGGTAGGACTCAACGTCTACGTTGTTATAGAAGTTGATGAGAAGCTGGGTTGTATAATCGGGAGAAGTAAGACCGGTCATGTCAACGAGGGTCGGATCGGTAGGAGTTTCGGGAGGAAGTACGGGAGTATCAGGAGTTCCTTCAACAAGGCCCTGAAGAGCGGTTTCAAGCGCAGCATATCTTGCCTTCTGAGCAGTCCAACGTCCGGCAGTTCCCACGTTGCATACCTGATTGTCCTGAGCATAGGTCATATATGCGCTGAGGGCATTAAGAGCAGCGTTGAAAGAATCATCGGTGTACTTGGTGTTGTTGTAGTAGGTGAAAGCGGTGTCGCCTACAAGAGTTGCTTCCTGACCGGGGAAATAGGTGTTCCAAAGATCAAGAGCTCTCTGTTTGCCGCCGCGAAGAGCATATGCGACATAACCGAACGTGTTCTGCATATAGTCGCAAACAAGAACATCTGCAGCCGGAGTTTCACCATTCCATGCGATGCCCGCATTGATAAGATCGACAACCTTACACTTAAGGTAAAGGACAGAGTTCCAAGGCTCCTCTGTGTTTACAGTCCACCCATCAAGAGTAGTTCCGTAAAGAAGGATCGCGCGAAGGTTCTGAGCTTCGGCAACCTGTCCCCAACCGTCTTCATTTTTGTCAAAGTCGTTGAAGTTGATCGCATTGAGGATCTGATTCCAACCATGAGCAGTGACTGAAGAATCAAGGTTGACGGTAGTAGTTTCTGCTGCGGACGAAGCGAAAGCAAACATAGTGCAAACCATTGCGATCGCTATGACTGCAGCAAAAATTCTTTTAGTCATAGAAATGACCTCCTATAAAAAATTTTTTTTAGCGAATAGTTATCCTATTCTCTCATAGGCATTATAACACAGCGTACATAATTTGTCAAGCGAAAATCAAGTACGTTTTCCTTATAAATGTAAAAATACAATCAGGAAAATTGTGCATCATAACCAACATAAAGAGCGTCTGATAGTATCTTTTGACAAACTGTGCACCAAAACGGAGGTCTGACGGCAAACTTTTGTTTCAATTTGACCGCGAAATGATTATAACATATATGATGACAAAAATTTGTCATAGGCTGTCAATCAGGGTTAGTAAATGAAAAAAAACATAAATATCTTTGCAACAAAGACGGTCTGACGAACCAAAAGGGACTTCCCCGACTTATGCGGTAAAGCACAAATCACGGAAGTCCCATCAGTCTCTATTGATGTCTGAATGACAGTTTTTTGATAAAGAAATCAGCCAAATGCAACAGCACAAGAATCACCGTATTTCAGCATTGCATCAAGAACTTTACCAAGAGTGGTGTTCGTATCAATGCCAACCTGTGCCGCATAAGACTGAATGCTGTACTGTGCAGTATTGCTTACTGCTACACCGTTTCTGTATGCGGTAAAGGTGAAAGCTGTTCTCATTTCGTTCGGAAGAGTCTTTCCGAAGTATGCATAATACTGATTTTCGGTTCCTTCAACAGGTGTAAACTCTGTTACGTTATAGTCTGTTCCGTTGATGGTAAATCTGATCGAAAGACCGGTTATATCATCTGCCTGGAACTTAACTCTTGTATTGATAACGTCTTTGATTGCAATACCGATTCCTTTCCATGCTACCGTGGGATTGTCAATCGTCGTTACGCGGCCGTTGAACTGATTTACGGGAGCAGTAAGAGTTGCGCTTGCATAAGACTGGTCAAAGCCAACATTTGCAAGGTCATCAACATTATAATTGGTGTATTCCTGCAATGCTGCCGCATAGTTAAGGAAGTCAACTATGAACGTCTTTACACTATCGTCAGAGTTCTTGTAAAGGCTCTGGCAATACTTGTATATGGAGTAAGATACGGTCTTGGTGTATGCCTGGCCGTTTCCGGTTCCGTAAAGAGTCATTTCTACGGGTACTTTCGCCATGTTCGGAGTAAGGTTTCTGTAAGAGAACCAGTATCTGCCGTCAGAACCAAGTACGCCTTCTACTCTCTGAACGTCGCCGTCGCAAGAAATCATTGCGTATACGTTCTCATATGCTTCGTATACAGAAGCTTCAACCTTGAAGTGAATCGCTATACTGTCGCTGAGCGAAAGAGATACCGTCTTTACCTTGAAGGGGGGAAGCGTTATCGAGGCTTTCAGTTCTTTTATCTTTGTTTCGAGTTGTGCTTTTTCGGCAACGAACTCGGCGACGGAAAGGAAGCCGTCCTTATGATCGTCGCGCAGATGTTTCCAAAGATCATATACCTCAGCGTAAGCCGCGGAATCGTAAACCGTCTGAGAGGGGTCTTTGACAGAAGTTCCGAAAGGCCAAAGAGTGTCATCATCCATAACGGCGTCAGCCATGCTTCTCGCTCCCGACCCCATCGGGATGACGGGGAAAACGATCTCATCGCAGAATTCTTCAAGCCCGTACACGGTACCGTTCCACTCGATCGCGATGTCGGAGGCGGCGGTATCGTTCTCAGCCGCGGATCTCAACGCGTTCGAATAAGCAACGACCTCGGAAAGACTCCTGTATTCAAGAACATCTATCTTTGAATAAATCTCATTGATATGGAAATTGACAGTACTGTCCGACGCCGTCAGACCGGTCAGATCGACGGCAGAGTCCGCAGACGCGGCGAACACAGTCACGGAAAAGATCATAATGACCGCCAATACAGAAGAAAATATCCTCCGTTTCATATAAAGCCCCCTAAATAAAAAAAATCACCCTATAAACATATTAATTATATCATAACATCCGTAAAATGTCAAGGGACAACGGAACGGTTCAACTAAATATCATTTGATAAAAACGCCCGTGTTTTTTTTGCGCAACTCTCAGATACCCTTCCCCCGACATTAACATATCCCTGCGGATCGCAATATGCGATGTGCTATATATAATAAGGTTGACACCCGTGATGCGAATCAAGAAATCGGAACACGCAAAAAGCCGTCCTTTCCGACGCCTCGTCTCTCTTCGGCATATATAAAGCAAAAGTGCCGACCGAAGCCGACACGTAAAAGCTTATAAAAAGAATAAATCAACCGAACAGATCTCCGAAGTTCTCCCAATCTCCGTCGCCGGATGACTCGACATTAAGGCTTGACCACGTGATAACGTCACATTCGTCAAAACTTACGATCTCAATATAAGGAGTTTCATATACCATTTTATCGTCCCCCTTGAACCGGTGTCCGTCAGAGATAGGTAGCGAAAAAAACAAGAAAAAGCCGAATAACCGGTCAACAGGAGCTGTAAACTCCGCGACAAAGAGGTGTTTCTTTCGAATCTCAGATCAGAACATCGATATTTATCATATTTGCAGATATTATACTACTTAATATGCCGAATGTCAATACAAAGACATATAAAAGCAAAAAAAGTTAAATGTTTTTTCACAAATATATACGTAACAGATACAGTTTTCAGCGTTTGCGTCCGAAAAGCTCGGAAAGCCGTTTTGCGGCGATCAGAATAAACGCAAGACCGACAGCAGGCAAAACAGCCAACAGTATCCGACTGACGATATGTTCGCCGATATAATGACTGCATATCCCCTGCGCGGCAAACACGAGGAGAAGCGCGCCGAGGATCTTGTCATATCTGTTTTTGTCAAACACGATCGCCGCGACCGCAAGACCGGCGAGAATAAAATTGACGACAAGTCTGAAAGTCATCCGTTACACCCGAAAAACATTATTTACCGAAAAATCTGCGTGTGAACTCCCACGACGAACGGCACATCTCCTCAATTCCGAGTTCGGCCTTCCATCCGAGTTCGTTGAAGGCTTTCGTCGGATCGGCGTAGCACTCCGCGATGTCGCCGTCTCTTCTCGGCTTGATCTCGTAAGGAATGGGAATACCGTTCACCTTTTCAAACGCATGAACGATTTCAAGGACGCTGTAACCGTTGCCCGTACCGAGATTATAAATATTCACACCGTCGCTTTTCATCGCTTTTTCAATGGCTTTTATATGCCCTTTTGCGAGATCGACAACATGAATATAATCGCGCACGCCCGTTCCGTCCCTTGTCGGATAATCGTTTCCGAAGACGTTGAGATGATCAAGCCGACCCGCTCCGACCTGAGCGATATACGGCATCAGATTGTTCGGTATGCCGTTCGGCATCTCCCCTATAAGTCCGCTTTCGTGCGCTCCGATCGGGTTGAAATAACGCAGAAGAATAACGCTCCACTCGGGATCGGCTTTCGCGACGTCGGAAAGTATCATCTCCATCATCAGTTTCGTACTTCCGTACGGATTGGTCGTACTGAGCGGGAAATCTTCTCTTATCGGAACGCTTTTCGGCGAACCGTAAACAGTTGCGGAGGATGAAAAAACGATGCGTTTGCAACCGAATTCATTCATTATCTCGCAAAGCGAAACTGTTCCCGAAATATTGTTTCTGTAATATTTCAAAGGAAATCTGACCGATTCCCCGACCGCTTTGAAAGCGGCAAAATGGATAACGGCGTCAATGCTGTTTTCCGAAAACACTTTCCGCATCGCGTCCGCGTCCTGAACTCCGGCGCAGTAAAACTTCGGGCGTTTTCCCGTGATCTTTTCTATCTTATCGACAACATCAGCCTTTGAGTTGCTCAAATCATCGACAATGACGGGCTCATAACCCGACTTTATAAGTTCCACGCAAGTGTGGCTTCCGATATAACCTGTGCCGCCTGTAACAAGAATTGCCATAATATACCTCCGAAACAATTAAAAACTATCAAAAATAAAAAATTGAAAGTTATTTGCGTTTTTTTCTCTTACTCATCAGTTGAAACGAGTTATATATCATCTCTTTTATCTCGTCATCGGGAACGGTGCCGTCAAGAAAAACAGAATTCCAATGACGCTTGTTGCAACGGTATCCGGGGCGCACCGCCGCATATTTTTCACGCAGTCTTATCGCCTCGTCGGGGTCGCACTTCATAACAAGATGCAAAGGGTTGCTCCCCTCGTAAACATCGCAGAACTCATGAACGTCCGCGGTCGAAATGACGAGCGGAGAGTCGCCGTAAGGATACCTCACACAGGCTCCCGGCATTGAAAGCGCATATTCGATAACATCGTCTTCAGTCAACATCACGCACGACTCCGATAAAAAAGTTCAATTATTCAACAATGACCGTTTATTTGAAGTTTTTCTTTACGCTCGGGCATTTTTCTCTGATAAGTTCCTTAAAAGAATTTTCGTCGCCCTGCTCAAATCCGTTTTTGTCAACGATATCCATTCCGAATTTATTCAAAATATAAAAAGCCGTTTTCGTCTCTATGACGCGGTCAATATATGTATAATTGACATCGCGGCTCTCATATTCGCCGTTGCACGAATAACCGTCGTCGCCGAATGTCAGCGTCTTCGGCTCAAACGCGCGGGTTCTCGAATCCATAAACTTCTTTCTGATCCCGCGTTTTGCGGTGAATACCTTGACGGTCGAATACACAAAAACGATCAGCAAAAGCAACAGCGGAATGAAAGAACTCTGAACAGCCGCCTGAAGTTCATCGAGACTCAGCCCGACTTTTCCCATGACGAGAAGTGTCAAGATCACCGATGTGACGGAGATCGAGCCGTAGATGCTTCTGACCGCAATGAACACTCCCCTCTTGGCGACGGTCACGCCCGCCCAAAAGGTTTCTTCGTTATAATCACTTTTATTTACAATTTCAGGCATGATACACTCTAATTCTTTACTACGGTGATATTCGATGCCAGGAGTTCCTGCTCCTGCTCATAACTTATATTTGAACACGTCAGAATATTCAGGCTCGCGCAATTTTTCAAAGAACCAAGATCCGTAATTCCCGAGTTCCCGGAAACATCGACGGTTTCAAGTCCGGAAAGTCCCGTCAGAGCGGATACGCTCGTGAAAGCGTTGTTTTTCAGCGAAACCGATCTCAACCCATTCAGAGGCTTGATAAAGTCAAGATCCTCGATCCCCGCATAGTTCAAAGAAAGATTTTGAAGAGATGCCAGAGACGATACGGGCGAATAGTCGGATATTTCGTTGCCTCCCGCAGTCAGCGACGTCAGCCCGGTCAGAGACGAAACCCATCTGAGAGAAGAGATCTCGGTAGCCGCCACATTCAGGGATTTAAGGTTTGTCAGCGAACCGATAGGCGCGGCATCGTCGATCGCGTTGCCGGAGATGTCGAGCGTCTGCAAATTCGTCAGAGCAACGACCGACGAGATGTCGGTCAGATTGTTTTCGCTGATATCAAGATATGTAATTTCCTTGCAGGCAGAAAACAGTTTTGCGATATCACCGTTGTTAAGATTGCAGTATGTAAGCGTAACGCTCCTCAACGAAGGAAGCTGACCGAGCTTGTCGAAATCCGCGACTTTCGTTTCGCCGCGCAGATAAATCTCGGTAATTCCCGTCATCAATTCCAGATCGTCAAAAGTCGTGATCAGACCGTCGCTCACAACGGTATTGTCAAATTTCTTTATCTTTGCAAGATCTTTATAATAAACCGTGCCCGAATTTTTTCCTATCGTCGCGCGGACGATGGCTTCGACTTTCGCGTCGGCAAAAGTGTACGGGTTGCTGTCGTTCCTTATGCTGTATTCGCCCTCGAACATCTCGCTTATAAGATTGTTGGAAGTGTTCACGGCAAGCGCTTTCAGCGTCACCTGTCCGGTCGGAAGAAGTATCGGTTCGTCTCCGTACACAGCGCTTTCGGTCGTCGGAACAGAGCCGTCAAGGGTATAATAAACCACGCAACCCTCCGCAAATTTGACCGTAGCGGCAACGGAACTGTCATACTCTCCGCCGGCGGGAGTTACTTTCAGATCGGCAGGTCTGACTTTTGAAAGCCTCGTTTTGATATAACTTGACAGTCCGTTTGAAAAATCAACGGCGGACGCAAAATCGCCGTTTGAAACATAAAGCTGTATGACCCTTTTGTAAAGCTGATCGTTGCGGGTGTTCTTATCCGATGCGGATATGCTTTCGAGAAGCATCGAGATCGCGTCGCCGCGCCTGTTCTGCGTTTCGTAAACATCGGCAAGGAGCAAAACGGCGTCGGTATTGGAAGAATTGTGGTCTATGCATTTTTTCAGGGACTTCTCCGCGTTCTCATAATCTCCGACGAGAACGTACTGTCGCGCTTCCTCGTAAAGACGGCGCGAAGAGAAATCGAAAAGATTATTATCCTGAACGTTGAGAAAGATCGCGATGGCGATCAGCCCGACGATCACAAAAGCGCCGCAGAAAGTGTAAAAGAACGCGGCTCCGTATCTGTTTTTCCGTCTGACGGATTGAGATTTCGGTTTTTCGGACATTGAGGTTTTCCTTTCGGCATTATATATCTTCAATGTGAATATAATTTACTGTGTGTATTTATTATAGTATACTCCAAATATGCCGATTAGTCAAGCATTAACACAAAAAAATAAGAAATGTGAGAATATGAACAGATACCTTTCTTTTTTCCTGATTTTTGCGATTGCTTTCGTTCTTTTGCCGTACATCGCGACCGTAGAAACACGCAGAGAAACTTCGCCCGCATTCGCGCAGATAACGGACGGGACGGAAAACGGCTCCGAAGTTCTGTCCGCCGTCGGAAAGGACGATGAAATAATTTGCAGGCTCTGTACCCTTTCGGACTACATAAAAAGCGATGAAAGCATAAAAGCCGCCGCCGTCGCGCTCAGAACAAAAGCATTGTATGATAAAAACAACAGGCTGTCCGCGGAAGATAACGGGTTTTACGGGCTCGCCGAGCCGACAAAGTCAGACTGCATCAGAATCTACGGAAAAGACACGGTGGAGAAGATCGAAAAGATCGTGGAAGCGTGCGCCGGACTTATCGTCACATATAACGGCGCGCCGATCGACGCGCAGATGCACATGATTTCTTCCGGAATGACCGAAAGCATCGGAGACGCGGAAGGAGAGCAGATCCCATATCTGAAAAGCGTCGCTTCCGATGCGGACAAAAACGCGGGAGGATATATAACCGAACGGAAATTTTCCGTTTCCGATGTCAGAAACATTCTCGAAAAGGAATTCGGCAAGCCCCTCCCCGATACCGAAAATGAATGGATAACAGAGATCAAGCGAACGAAAGCGGGGGCTGTGATCGGGGCGAAAGTCGGAGAGAACAGTGCCGACGGCGAAACGCTCCGAAGGATATTCGGATTGCGCAGCCCGAATTTTTCATACCGAATAAAAAACGGCGAGTTCATCTTCACGGTCAAGGGCTACGGGAATCTTGCGGGAATGAGCCTTTACGGGGCGGAAGCGATGGCAAAGGAAGGAATGACTTTTGAGCAGATCCTTGCGTACTATTATTCGGGAACCGAAACGGAATACGGATAACACATTTTACAGACACGCCCTCCGACATCGGAAGGGCGTTTTCTTTTTCCCGAAATCCGAATTTTTTTAATATTTATACATCACTGATTGAAAAACGCCTAAAAATATGATATAATTAAAAATAATTCTATTACGGACACGAAATCGAACGGAGGATCGTCTATGAGAACGGTCATAAAGGTCGGAACGTCAACTTTGACGCACAAGACGGGAAACCTGAATATACGCCACGTCGAAGAACTTTGCAAAGTCATCAGCGACCTCAAAAATGCGGGAGACGAGATCATTCTCGTTTCATCGGGCGCGATAGGAATGGGGATAGGCAAACTTGCGCTCAGGGATAAGCCGCAGGATATGCCGTCAAAGCAAGCCGCCGCCGCAGTCGGACAGTGCGAACTCATGTATACATACGACAAGTTATTCTCGGAATACGGTCACATCGTCGGACAGATACTCGTAACGGGCAGTGATCTCGGAAACGAGGAGAGATATACAAATTTCAAAAACACGATCAACCGTCTTCTTGAGTTTCACGCGCTCCCGATCGTCAACGAAAACGATACGGTCGCGACGGAAGAGATCGCCGTCGGAGACAACGACACGCTCGGCGCGATCGTTGCGGTCGTCGCAAATGCAGACCTGCTCATACTTCTGACCGACATCGGAGGTCTTTACACGGCGGATCCGCACACCGACAAAAACGCGAAACTTATTCCGTCCGTCACGGAACTGACCGACGAGATCGCCGCGACTGCCGGAGGTTCGGGATCGAAACTCGGAACCGGGGGAATGCACACAAAACTCAAAGCGGCTGACATCTGCATGAAAAACGGGATCGACGTCATCATCGCGGACGGATCGAAGCCCGATCTGTTATATGACATAGCGGACGGAAAACCCGTCGGAACGAGGTTTTACGGGAGGAAAGACAAATGACGACCGCAGAACTTCTTGAAAACGCAGCAAAGCAAAAAAGAACCGTTGCGACCGCGACAGAGGCGCAAAGAAACGAAGCGCTTGAAAGGATCGCGGACGCGATAACCGAAAACGCCGATAAGATCATAGCCGCAAACGCGATCGACCTCGAAAACGCAAGAGGAACGATCTCGGACGTTATGCTCGACCGTTTGGCGCTTAACGAAAAGCGTGTAAAAGCGATGGCGGACGCTGTTCGGGATGTTGCGAAACTGCCCGACCCCGTCGGCAGAGAGATCGAAGAAACAACGCGCCCGAACGGATTGAAGATCACGAAAGTTTCCGTTCCGATAGGCGTTCTCGCGATCATCTACGAAAGCCGTCCGAACGTCACATCAGACGCCGCCTCGCTGGCACTCAAAAGCGGCAACGTCTGCGTTCTGCGCGGAGGAAAAGAAGCGATCAACTCAAACAAAGCGATAGTTGAAGCGTTGCGCGAAGGCTTGAAAAAAGCAGGGCTTCCCGAAGACGCGATATGCCTCGTGACCGACACGACGAGAAACAGTTCGACGGAACTGATGACAGCGGTCGGGAAAGTCGATCTGCTGATACCCAGAGGAGGCGCGGGGCTTATAAGAGCCTGCGTCGAAAACGCGAAAGTTCCCTGCATCGAAACGGGAACCGGAATATGTCACATATACATCGACGCCGACGCCGATCTCAAAAAAGCGCTTGATATTGTCGAAAACGCAAAGACGAGCCGTCCGTCGGTCTGCAATGCGGCGGAGGTATGTCTCGTTCACGAAAAGATTGCGAAGGAGTTCCTTCCCCTGCTTCGTGAGCGTCTCGTTACAGACAGAAAAGAAAAAGGTCTCACGCCTGTCGAACTCCGTCTTGACGAAAAAGCCTCAAAGATAATTCCGGGCGTCGGAGCGGGCGAAAAAGATTTCGACACCGAATTTCTCGATTACATAATGGCGGTCGGCGTGGTAAAAAGCGTCGATGAGGCGATCGGGCATATCGCTCTCCATTCAACCGGACACAGCGAGTCGATCGTCACGGAAAATGCCGAAACCGCAAAAAAATTCACCTCGGAAACAGACAGCGCGGCGGTTTACGTCAACGCGTCTACGCGTTTCACGGACGGCGGCGAATTCGGGCTCGGATGCGAAATAGGTATCTCCACACAAAAACTCCACGCCAGAGGCCCCATGGGACTTCGCGAACTTACTTCATATAAATACGTTATCCGCGGAAACGGACAGATCCGATGAAAGGACGGGAAAAGCCATGAACACTTTCGGATTTATAGGTTGCGGCAACATGGGCGGAACGCTTGCGGTCGCAGTTTCAAAATCGGTCGGCGATAAGATCGCGGTCGCGGATTTTGACAGAACAAAAATCGAAAACATATCAAAACAAACGGGAGCGGACGCGCGCACAAACACGGAGATCGCGGCGGAATGCAAGTATATTTTTCTCGGTGTCAAACCGCAAATCCTTCCCTCGCTGATCGAAGAGATCGCGCCCGTGCTCAAAAAACGCACGGACAGGTTTGTGCTCGTCTCGATGGCGGCGGGAGTCAAAATCGAAAAGATCACAAAACTGCTCGGGAATGAATATCCGATCATAAGAATTATGCCGAATACCCCGGCGGCGGTAGGAAAGGGATTGATCGTTCATTGCGGGAACAGCCTCGTTACGGACGAAGAAACCGCCGAATTTGAAAAAGCGCTTTCGGCGGCGGGAGCGGTCGATCCTATTCCCGAAAGCCTCATAGACGCCGCCTGCGCGATCTCGGGTTGCGGTCCCGCCTTTGTGTATATTTTCACGGAAGCATTGGCGGACGGCGGAGTCAGATGCGGTCTTCCGAGAGACAAAGCGCTCAGATACGCGGCGCAAACGGTTCTCGGCTCGGCGCAGATGATTTTGGACACGGGCAGACATCCGGGAGAACTCAAAGATGCGGTCTGCAGTCCCGGAGGAAGCACGATTGCAGGCGTTGAAGCGCTTGAAGATGCGGCATTCAGAGGGGCGGCGATGAGCGCGGTCATCGAAGCGTTTGAAAAGACGAAGGAACTCGGAAAAGAATAAACCCGGTAAGACAGAAAACGTGCTTGACAGCAAAAATGTCAAGCACGCCGGGACAAAATACGGACGGCATTACAGCCGTCCGTATTGTTTTTTCTTTTTTTATTCCGCTTTTTCGGAGTTCTCCTCTTTGCCTTTGAGAAGGTCGCGGATCTCGGAAAGAAGTTCCTCGGTCGTCGGGCCTTTCGGCTCCTCTTCCTTAACTTCCTCTTCTTCCTTCTTGCGCTCAAGTTTTCTTCTCACGGTGTTTATCGCTTTGATCATAAGGAATATGACCAGCGCGATCAGTATGAAGTTGATAATCGCCTGAATAAACGCGCCGTAGCACACAGCGACCTCTTCCACGCCCTCGCTTGCGGGAGTTATCACGATCTTCAGATCAGAGAAATTGATCTTTCCGATTATTATCCCAAGAACAGGCATAATGATCTGATTTACGAGCGAATTTACGATCGCCGTAAACGCAGAGCCCATGATCAAGCCGACAGCAAGATCAATGACGTTTCCCCTCGTGATAAATTCTTTGAATTCGCCTATAATACCCTTTTTCTTTTTTTCCGCCATTTTCATTCTCCTATCTTTTCATTGTCAACCGAGCCAATGGAAGTTTGCGACGAGTGTTGCGAACACAATGGACACAATAGACAAAAGTTTTATGAGTATATTGATCGCGGGACCTGAGGTATCCTTGAACGGGTCGCCGACGGTATCCCCGACAACTGCCGCCTTATGGCTGTCGCTGCCTTTTCCGCCGTGATTGCCGCTTTCGATATATTTCTTTGCGTTGTCCCAAGCGCCGCCGGAATTGCTCATAAAGACGGCGAGAAGGAAGCCCGTGGCGGTTGCGCCGGAAAGAAGTCCGATGACGCCTGCGGGACCGAGGATAAGACCGACAATAACGGGAACTGCAACGGCAATAACCGTCGGAGCGATCATCTCGCGAAGAGAAGCGCGAGTGCAAAGATCGACGCAGGTCTTGTAATCGGGGTCGGCTTTGCCTTCCATTATGCCCGAGATCGAACGGAACTGTCTGCGAACCTCTTTGACAACGCTTTCAGCCGCCTTGCCGACGGATTTCATTGTCAGCGCCGCAAAAATGAACGGCAGGCACGCGCCTATGAACAGTCCGCCGAGGACAACGGGATTGAGAAGATCTATGGCGAAAGTGTCGGTTTTAAGAATATTGCATATCTGCTCTTTATATGACGCGATGAGAGCGAGAGCGGTAAGCGCCGCGGAACCGATCGCAAAACCTTTGCCTGTCGCGGCGGTCGTATTTCCGAGCGAATCGAGCGCGTCGGTGCGTTCACGGACGGACTCGTCAAGCCCCGCCATCTGCGCAATTCCTCCGGCGTTATCTGCGATAGGACCGTAAGCGTCGGTCGCAAGCGTGATACCGAGAGTCGAAAGCATTCCGACAGCGGCAAGCGCGATGCCGTACATACCGAACGCTCCGCCGCCCGAAACAAAGAACGCAACGAGGATAGCGGCAACGATTATAACGATGGGCACGACGGTGGAAAGCATTCCGAGACCGATACCGCCGATGATCGTTGTTGCGGAGCCCGTTTCGGCATCTTTCGCAAGTTTGCGGGTCGGTTTATACGAATCGGAAGTGAAATACTCCGTGGCAATTCCTATGAGCACGCCGCCCAAAAGACCGGCGAGGATCGCGAAATAAAGTCCGATGTGTTCTTGTCCGAGCAAGAATCGGACGATCGGGAAAGCGGCGACGGCGATGAGGATCGCGCTGAAATTGGTTCCCCTTCTCAACGAGGACAGAAGGCTTCTCTGATCGGCTTTTTCCTTCGTTCTGACGAGGAAGGTTCCGAGGATCGAGAAAACGACACCGACAGCGGCGAGGATAAGGGGGATTATCATTCCCTTGACGGGAGTGTCGCCCTTGAACGCGACAGCGCCGAGCGCGATCGCCGAAACAAGAGACCCGAAATAGGACTCGTAAAGATCGGCACCCATACCGGCAACGTCTCCGACATTATCTCCGACATTGTCTGCGATAACGGCGGGGTTGCGGGCGTCATCCTCGGGAATTCCCGCTTCAACTTTTCCGACAAGGTCGGCACCGACGTCGGCGGCTTTCGTGAAGATACCGCCTCCGACTCTCGCAAAAAGAGCCATGGAAGACGCGCCCATGCCGAAGGTAACAACGGTCGCCGCGATAACACCCGACGACACTTTGAATACATAATTCAAGAGGATCAGCCACACGGAAAGATCGAGAAGACCGAGTCCGACAACGGTGAATCCCATAACGCTTCCCGCAGAAAACGCGACACGCAGACCTTTGTTGAGCCCTTCCGTGCAGGCTTTCGCGGTACGCGCGTTCGACGCGGTGGCGATCTTCATTCCGATAAATCCCGAGAGACCGGAATAAATGCCGCCCGTAAGGAAGGCAAACGGAATATAAGGATTATCAAGAACACGGAAAAATGTCAAAATTTCAAGAACCGCAAACATGACGAGGAAGAAAACGATCACGACCGCGTACTGTCGGCGCAAAAACGCGGACGCGCCGTCGCGGACGGCCTTTGAAATCTTCTTCATCAGATCGGTTCCTTCATCGAATTTCAGAACTTTTCTCGCGGTCACTATGACGTAAAGAAGCGCGATCAGCGCCGCCGCGAGTGTAATGAAAGGATAATAGGCTTCCAAGAACTCTAACATAAAGATCCTCCAAACAGATGGCAGAAATATGGTAGTTTCATCTATAAATTATAACTGATATGTCATATATTTTCAAGTTATTTTTACAAAATGAATAAAAAAAGTCACAAGTAAAAATTTATGGTGCCGATATGCACAAAACAAACGGCGAACATACAGGTTTTTCCCTACAAAACAGCGGTTTCTTTACATTTACGCAATAAATAACCGAACAAAAAGTAAATATAAATTACCTTTCTGTGTAATAATTAAAGTAAGTATGCAAAAAAACGACGCAATTAGACAAAAACCCACAGACTCTCCACATCAAAGATAAAAAACCGAAGAGACATTTTCATTCCCTTCGGTTTCATCAGATATAAGTCAGTTCAATTCACGGTCAAGTATATCGACCACGTCTCCGAGCGAGCCTTTCATGTGATCGCAGACGACCGTTCCGTAATGTTTGAGGTCCTCAGCCGCGTTTTCGGGGAGAAAAACTCTTCCGGCAACACGGAACATCGGCTCATCGTTGTAAAAGTCGCCGACCGCGATCGTTTTCTTCATATCGAACCCGAGACGGGCGGCAAGGTTCGTCAGCCCGAATCCTTTGTCGTTGCCCTTCCCTACTATTTCAAGAAGGATCGGAGTGCTTCGGACAAACTGCAATTCGGGATATCCGAAACTTTCGGCATAGGGTTTCAATTCGCGAAGGACTTCGTCTCTCTCGACGCAAAGGACTTTGAACCACGGGAGAGGCAAGTCTTTGACGTCGATCCTTATCGCAGGATTTTTCAGCGCGGCGACGACATTTTCGTCGCAGACATCGGTAACGCAATACATTTTATCGTCCTTGAATATGACGAGCATGACGGACGGATAATCTTTTATGATCGAACGCAAAAGTTCGACGATCGACGGAGAAGAAACGCCGTGGGTTTCGACGATCTCGTCACTGCCCATGTCATAAAGCATTGCGCCGTTGAAAAGGATCGCGGGAGCGTTCTTCGGAATATCTTTCGCGATCAGTTTCGCGGCAACCGCGCCTCTGCCCGTCGCGAGCGTGAACCGTCCGCCGTTTTCGATAAAATACCGAACGGCTTCAATGTTGCGGGGAGGTATATCCGTGCCTTCCGCAAAAAAAGTTTTGTCGAGGTCGCTGACCATCAGATAACCGCTGAATTTTCCCATTTCAAAGAACCTTTTTCAAGAAGTTGCGGGCGCGTTCCGTCTGAGGAGCAGCAAAAAACTCTTTCGGGTCGGAGTCTTCGAGAACAACGCCGCCGTCGATAAAGAAAAGTCTGTTTGAAACTTCGCGCGCAAAGCCCATCTCATGGGTGACGATGAGCATCGTCATTCCTTCGTCCGCAAGTCTTTTGATAACATCGAGAACCTCTCCGACCATTTCCGGGTCAAGCGCCGAAGTCGGCTCGTCGAAAAGCATAACTTTCGGCTTCATCGCCATAGCGCGGACGATCGCCGCACGCTGTTTCTGACCGCCCGAAAGCTGGGACGGGTATGCCGCCGCCTTATCGGCAAGCCCGACGGAGGAAAGCAGAGACATAGCGGTCTCGACAGCCTCCTGCTTCGGTATTTTTCTCAACTTCTGCGGAGCGAGCGTAATATTTTCAAGAATAGTTTTATGAGGAAACAGATTGAAATGCTGGAACACCATTCCCATTTCCTGTCTGATCAGATTCACGTTTGTTTTCGGGTCGGTCAGATCGACGCCCTCAAAATTGATCGTGCCGGAAGTCGGCATTTCAAGAAGGTTCAGACAGCGCAAAAATGTACTTTTTCCCGATCCGGAAGGACCGATGATGGAAACGATTTCGCCTTTGTTGATCGTTTTTGTTATGCCCTTCAAAACTTCTATTTCGTTTCTGTTTCCGAAGGATTTGTAAAGATCTTTAACCTCTATCACTCTTGCGCAACCTCCTTTCGAGCAATCCCGAAAGCCAGCTGAGAATCATAACGATCGCCAGATATATGGCGGCGACGGTCAGCAGCGGCATAAAATACTGATATGTTCTTCCCGCAATAATATTCCCTGCTTTTGTCAGATCTATAACTCCGACGTAACCCGCGACCGAAGTTTCTTTCAAAAGCGCGATAAACTCGTTGCAGAGCGTCGGCAAAACGTTTTTGAACACCTGAGGCAGAACGATGTGCCACATGGTGCGGACATAACCGAAGCCGAGGCTTCGTCCGGCTTCAAACTGCCCCTCGTCGACCGACATGATGCCGCCTCTGAATATCTCGGCAACGTATGCGCCCGAGTTGATTCCGAAAGCGAATATACCGACCAGAACTCCGTTCTGCGCGGAGACAAAGATCAGGAAATAAGAGATCATCAACTGAACAACAACGGGCGTTCCGCGGATAACGGTCAGATAGACCTTGCATATACCGTTCAGAAGCCCCATAAAAAAGAGCCCCGCGCCGCCTTTTTTCTTCAGATCCTCTTTGTTCTTGTCGTAAGAAGAGCGTACAGCCGCGACGATGATACCGATCACGATACCGACAAGGAGCGCTCCTCCGGTTATTTTCAGAGTATTTCCGAGACCGGTGAACAACTGTTTATATCTGTCTTTTTCAATGAAAACGAAACTGAACTGATCCGCAATACCCACGAACCACGATGAAACAGACGTCCACAGTCGGGAAAAGAACTCTGCGATGCTGTCGAACATGAAATTTTACTCCTTTCGGAATACCCGAAATATGGGCGGACAATATCCGCCCATATTTATATATTGATGTTATACTCAGTTATCGGCAGGGATGTATTTATCCACGATCTTCTGAAGCGATCCGTCCGCTATAAGTTCTTTCAGAGCGTTGTCAATTGCTTCTTTCAGTTCATCGTTTTCTTTCGATACGCAGATCGCGTAATCCTCGTCCGCGTAAGTCGTTTCGAGGATCTTCAACCCCTCGTTCGCCGCAACATAAGCCTTTGCGGGCTCGTTGTCGATGATGACGCAGTCAACCTTGCCGGATTTGAGTCCTTCGACGGCAAGCGCGCCGTTGGCATACTTTACAACGTTCTCATCGCCGAAATCCCCGGATGCGTATATATCGCCGGTAGTTGCTTCCTGAACGCCGATCTTCTTGCCGGCAAGATCGTCAACGGACGCGATGCCGGAATCGGCCTTAACGATAACGACCTGGATGCCTTTCGCGTAGGAAGTTGTGAAATTAACGTTCTTCAAACGGTCTTCGCTGACGGTCATACCCGCCATACCCATATCGTACTTTCCGGTCTGAACTCCGGGAACTATCGCGTTGAAATCGATGTCCGCGATCTCAAGTTCAAGTCCGAGTTTCTCCGCTATAAGAGCCGCGACCTCGGCGTCGATGCCGACAATGGTGTCGCCCTCATAATATTCATACGGGGGAAACTCCGCATTTGTTGCCATTGTAAGAACGCCTTCTTTTACGGTCTTCACGGAAACGGTACTTGAACCCTGTTCGGAAGGAGCGGTTGAAGAAGGAGCGGTGGTTGAAGAATCATCGCCGCTCTTGCAGGCGGTGAGTCCGAGCGTCGCGAAAACGACGACAGCCAAAATAAGAGCAATAAACTTTTTCATTTTTCCAAACCTCGATTTTTGTTTTTTGTGAATATATGATACCACATATTTATGCATAAGTCAATCAAAAAATTGAAACAAAATGCGATTATCGCTCACAGTATGAAAACTAAATGTAAAATCTATGCAATGTTATGCATAAAAATAAAAATTTTATCAACCGAGCAATTCTTCGGCGATCTTTTTCTCGATGATCGCGACAGTTTCTTCCTTGGACGTCAGACCTTTGGAAAAGCCGGTTATAACATCTGTCAGATCGGTTATTCTGTCATAAGTTTTGTCGAGCACGTTGACATCCGTCCCCTGTCCCTGAAACTGATGATAAAACGTGATCTGACCGTCTTTGAGATAAGCGCCGCACATAGTCAGCGAAAAATTGAGCCATTTTCCTTTTCCCGCGACCCACTTTGCGATCGCTTCGGTCGAAATTTCAGCCATGATAAAAATTCTCCTGTATTTATTTATTAAATAATGTACATATCATAAAACGACAGCGCATTAATCTCCCGACGCAGTCGGATTTCATCGCGAAGTGATTTCATCCCGCTGAGGTGGGATTTAATCCGTCCGTGAGGACGGATTTAGTTGAAAAGAAACACCTTTTGTCCGGTAGACAAAAGGTGTTTCTTTTCTGCCAAATAGCGACTAAAAGTAGTATCGGTAGAGGTAAGAACGACCAAAAGTACTCTAATTCCGGGAAAAGAGCTTCTTGATTCGTTCAATTATTGAAGCACCCATGTTCGGAATAGTGCTTTTAGGAAAGGGTTCATCCAACACCCACGGCAAATCAATGCCGTAAACGGTCACTGTAAAATATCTATCCGTTTTCTGTTCGTTGGGAATATACCAATTATCAATAACGATATTGAGAAACAGCCCACCATCAAACATATCAATCTCATATTTATCAGATTCCAATATGTTGCCAATGACGGTATAGGCAACAAAATGATAATCTATATAATCATCCATCGCACAAGAACCGGTTTCATCAGGTCTGTCAATCAACAAACCTAATTCGGCAAGGAATGTTGTTAACTCAGGAAATTTACTTCGAACTTGTGCGTACAAATTACGATCTTCATCGCAATTACAAAGCGAGTGCGCTTGGGAATACTTGCGTGTTGCTTCAATATCGACATCAAGAACATACCCATCTTTTTGTATAATCACTTTGCATTCTCCTTTGCAGTTCGGCAGGAGGCGATCAGCATCGCTCTTAAAGATGTACACTTGGCTGAAAGTGTTTTGAATGTTTGCTCATCAATATATTTTGTTCTATACAAGAGTTCAAGCCAATAACCTGTTTCGCTGGCTTCCTTTAAGGCGATTTCAAGCTTGGAAATAAAATCTTTCTTTCCTTGTGCATATTGCGCCTCGTGAATATTGGCACCTATGCTTGTTCCGCTTCTGCCAATTTGATTTGAGATGATGAATTCTTTGATGGATTTCAAATACCTTGCCAATTCAATGATATCAACGGAGAATTCCATAGAGAGATCTCTTAGTTTGGATTCGGACATCATACACACCTCACTTTTTGAAATTGTATCACATATTTGATTTATTTGCAAACAAGTGATAAGTGATGCCGCTGCGCTGTGATAGGTGATGCGATGCGTTCCGCACGCGCCGAAGCGTACATCACAGACGATGTCTGCATCACGCACGCAGTGCGCATCACATTCCGCAAGGAACGCATCACACAAAAAAGTCTCTTTTGTCCGGTAGACAAAAGAGACTTTTTTGTTGGCGGAGAGAAGGGGATTCGAACCCCTGATAGGGTTACCCCTATACATGATTTCCAATCATGCGCCTTCGACCAACTCGGCCATCTCTCCGTGGCTGATTGCTCAACGCTTGATTATTATACACTATTTCGCTTTCAATTGCAAGAGGTTTTTGTGAAAAAAAAGTGTATTTTTGCAAAATACGCTCTTTCACGATCGCTATTGATTTTTTATCTGAAATATGATATAATTACCAAAAACAGTTAAAGGAAAATCGTTATGACTTACAGCGAAATTGTTTTTACGGTTGATTCAAAAGATAAGGAGATCGCTTCCGATATAGTCGGAATGCTGAACTGCGGCGGAATATATATAGAAGATTATACCGATCTTGAAGACGATCCGACGGTCAAACAGGTCGGCATAGTGGATGAAGCGCTTTTGGAAAAGGATAAAACAAAGGTCTTGCTTCACGTTTATGCGGATGAGCATACTTCCGTCGAAAACTGCCTCGCGTTTGTTTCCGATAGGTTTTCTTCCGAGAATATCACATACGAAGTTGAAATCAAACATGTTGACGAAGAAGATTACGCCAACTCATGGAAGCAGTATTACAAGCCGATAAAAATAGGCAACAGAATCGTTGTCGTTCCCGAGTGGGAGCCGTACGAAAAAGCCGACGGTGAAATAACCGTTACATTAAATCCCGGAATGGCTTTCGGTACGGGAACTCACGAAACAACTTCAATGTGTATAGAAGCGCTTCAGGATATAGTCTTTGAAGGAGACGAAGTCCTTGATATCGGCTGCGGGAGCGGTATCCTTTCCGTTACCGCGCTTCTCTGCGGAGCAAATCGTGCCGACGCGACGGATATCGACCGTAACGCCGTAAATGTCGCTTACGAAAACGCGGAACTTAACGGCGTCAAAGACAGACTTCACGCGACGGAAGACAATATTCTTTCAGTCGAGAGCCCGATAAGAACAGCGGGGAAAAAGTATAATGTTGTAATCGCAAACATCGTCGCCGATGTGATCATTGAGATCTGCGGCTTTGTTAAGACGCTTATCAAACCGTACGGATGCTTTGTTGCTTCGGGAATCATATCCGAACGCCTCGACGATGTCGTGAAGGCAATGAACGACAACGGGCTTTGCGTCGCCGCCATTCATGAAAAGCGCGGCTGGAACTGTATAATTGCAAATCCCGATACCGAAGACAGCATCTGACATTATCGTTGTATGCAGATTAAGCCTTTCTGCTATAAAACCGAAACAGTCCCGTATCTTGCGATGCGGGATTTTGTTATATGTCCGATATCCGTAAAATTACAGGGGATCTACTGCACGGAACGGTTTTATTGAATAAAAAAATACACCTCGGTCGATACTCGGCATGAGGTGATGAAATGAAAAGTTTTAAGACGGTTTTTGTTGTTATGCTGATAATGTCCGTTTCTCTGTTGCCGCTGTCCGCATACGCGGAAAAAAACGAAGATGAGGAAATCAAAAAAGCGGCTCAGGAGTTTTTCAGGCTTCACATAAGAGCAAATTCCGACACGGAAAGAGATCAGGAACTGAAACTGAAAGTCCGCGACGACATACTCTCGTTTACAACAGAGTTGCTTTCCGACTCGGAGAGTAAGGAAATGTCCGTTTCTCTGATAAAAGAAAATCTTACGGAACTGAAAAAAATCGCCGAGAAACGCATATCGGACGAAGGTTTTGATTATGATGTGACAGTTGCGGTCAGAAAAGAGTATTTTGAACGGAAAGAGTATGACGGCTTCTTTCTTCCCGCGGGAGAGTACGATTCTCTCATTATCGAGATAGGGGAAGGAACGGGACATAACTGGTGGTGTGTGCTTTATCCGTGCGTTTGTCTGAGCGGATCTGCGACGGGAGTACGGACGGATATAGGAAAAGTTCCCGAAAGGCTCAGAACGGCAAAGGAACCCGTAAACGGCACCGTAAAGTTCCGATGCTGGCTGTTTGACGTTTTTTCATCGATATTCGGATAAATCCACGGTTTTGATCTCCGCTTCCGCGACGCGGTCGGTAATTGTCAAGATCGCATACGTTCCGTTTCTGCCGATCGACCCGGGATTGACCATCAAAATTCCGTTTTCCGTTCTGTTGACGGCGCAATGCGTATGCCCGAAAAGGACAATGTCGCATCGGTTTGCTTTCGCATCGTTTATAAGACGCTCCGAGGTCGTTTTGACAGAATGCAAGTGACCGTGACAGAGCATTATCCTGTGCCCGTAATCTTCGAGAAATACCTTCGGGGGATCTTCACGGAAAAACACATCGTTATTGCCGCAGACGGCGCAGACGGTTTTATGAAAGAACGTCCGCCTCAGGTGCTCAACATCTTCGGCAACATCGCCGAGGTGAAGAACCGCATCGCAGGAAACGGAACGAATTACCGCGTCCATCGGCGCGGTATTTCTGTGTGAATCCGAAAAAATAAGATATTTCAAAACTCCGCCCCCTCATATCGTTTTCAAGTTGTAATTATACATCTTTTTCAGTGTATTGTCAAGTTTTTTCGGCGAATGCATATCTTGTAATAGAATAAACTTCTCGGAGGTCATATGAACAGATACGATGACGCATTCGGACAGGTCGAAAAAAAACTGAATCAAACGCTCGGAGCGGATAAAACCGAAAGATTGAGATCGCTTCTTTCCGATCAGAAAAAAGTCGATCAGATAACGTCAAAAATGAATCAAAAACAGAAGAGCATGCTTGAATATGTCCTGCAAAACCCCGACGCTTTGCAGGCGCTTATCTCGTCGCCCCAAGCGGCGGAATTTCTTAAAAAGATCGCGGAGGAAAATTTCAATGGATAACGATTTTATGTCAAAAATAGCCTCAATACTTTCAGATCCGCAGTCGGCGGACGCAATAAAGCATATAGCGCAGTCCGTCGGGGCGGCAGATCAACAGACACAACATGATTTTGATCCTCCCGACTTTGACGGATCGCCCGAGTCACGTCTGCCCGATATACCACAGTCATTTTTTAAGCCCGCCGCCGCGCAGAATAAAAACGTTGCTCTTCTGAACGCGATAGCCCCTTATCTGCGCAGTGAACGTGCCGCAAAAATGGAATCCGCGATAAAAGCGATCCGGGTCCTCGGTATTATATCGGCAATTAAATAAAAAACGGAGGCGATACAGTTGGAGTGCATGAAGCCTCGATTTTATTCGGTAAGAGGTCCGGAAATCCCGTCCGCGTACAGCGGAAGTGCCTTCCCTGCGCAACCGCCTTGCGCACCTCCGGAGAAAAAAGGAATTTCAACACTTTTTCAAAATCTTCAAACCGACGATCTTCTTCTCATCAGCCTGATTATCCTTCTTCTCGGAGAGGGAGGAGAGGATAATTACATAATCGTTATAATACTTGCAGTGTTGCTGTTCAACTGATTATTTTTGCCCGCGATGGTTTCGCGGGCATTCTTTTGTTCGGAAAAACCGAGTATTTTTCGGCGCGAATTGTAATATAAATATAAAAATTGCAGTAAAAGACTTGCATAATTCACAAAATTAGTGTAGAATGTAAAATGATAATTTATGTAAACATTTCTGAAATAATAAAATTATTACGGAGGTAGAGTTTATGCTTTTGTTCGAGAACGAAAAAGGAAAAGTCGTTATTGATGACGCCGTTATCGCTCAGATAGTTGCAAACGCCGCGAACGAGTGTTTCGGTGTCGCAGGCATGGCGGCAAAAAATCTCGGCGAGGAGTTCCTCGGTTTTTTTAAGCGCGACAGTAAGGACAGGGGAGTCAGAATCTCCTGCTCGGATAATAAACTCAATATCGAAATGCACATCGTAGTAACATACGGGATCAATATTCCCGCTATCTGCGACAGTATTATTCATAAAGTCGTTTACACCGTTGAGCAGGCACTCGATATAAAGGTCGATGATATAAAAGTTTTCGTCGATGCAGTAATCAATAAGTAATCAGCCGAGGTAAGAAATATGATAAACGGAAGCGTTTACCGCAGCATGATCGTTTCTGCGGCAAATAATATCGCAAACCTTCAAGATGAAATAAATAAACTCAATGTTTTTCCCGTTCCCGACGGAGATACGGGAACAAATATGAGCCTGACCATGCAGGCGGGCAAGAATGCCGTTGAACATTTCAGCGGAAATCTTACAGACTGCGCCGAAAAAGTTTCTTCCGCGCTGCTTCGCGGCGGAAGGGGAAATTCAGGGGTTATCCTGTCTCTGTTTTTCAGGGGAGTGACAAAAGAACTCAAAGGTTTGGAAGAAGCATCGCCTTCGGATTTCGCGAAAGCTTTCCGAGGCGGTGTGGAATCCGCTTACAAGGCTGTCCGCAAGCCGACGGAAGGAACGGTTCTGACCGTTATGCGCCTTTGCGCCGACAGAGCAGAGCAGTTGGCTTCTTCGGGTATCGGAGATGCGGAGTTCTTCGCCGAAATGCTTGCAAGCGCAAAAGACACTCTTGCAAAAACTCCCGATATGCTTCCCACACTCAAACAGGCTAATGTTGTGGACGCGGGCGGTAAAGGCTTCTGTGTGCTTCTTGAAGGTATGCTCGCCGTACTTGACGGGAAAGGCGTGATTGAGGCTCAGTCCGGATCCGGTGCGGAGACCGAGCAAGCGGATTTCGCATCTTTTAATACCGAAGATATAAAATTCGCATACTGCACGGAATGTATCGTCAACAAAGACCCGAAGAAGCATAGAACCGAAAAAGAGATCGACACGTTCCGCGAGTTCATTATGAACTGCGGAGACAGCGGAGTTTTTATCGACGATGACGATTTCATTAAATTTCATATACACACCAACGATCCCGGAAAAGTTCTTTCAAAGTGTCTGAAATACGGCGTTCTCGCGAAAGTCAAAGTCGAAAACATGAAGGAACAGCACACGCAGCTCTCAACGGGAGAAAACGTTGAAAACGCCGAAGAAACTTCTGCTCCCGTATCAGCCGCGCCCGAGAAGAAGTACGGTTTCGTTTGCGTTGCGGCAGGTGACGGAATCAAGGCTGTTTTCGAGGATCTCGGAGCAGATAAGATCGTCAGCGGAGGGCAGACGATGAATCCGAGCACGGAAGATATTGTCGAGGCGGTTTGCGCAACTCCGAGCGAAGTCGTGTTCGTTCTTCCGAACAATAAAAACATCTATATGTCCGCAAAACAGGCGGAAGAGATCGTGACCGACAAAAAAGTTGTCGTTCTTCACACCGTTTCAATCCCGCAGGGCATAAGCGCAATGCTTGCGTTCGATCCCGATATTGATGTCGAAGAAAATGAGAATGCAATGGTCGAGGCGAAAAGAAAGGTCATATCCGAAAGCGTTACTTTCGCCGCGCGCGATTCCGTTTTCGACGGTCATGAGATAAAAGAAGGTCAGAGACTCGGACTTGTAAACGGCAAAGTCACTTATATCGAAAACTCGGACGACGAATGCATCGAAAAACTGAGCGAAGATATTAAAGGGTCTGATTACGTTACCGTATTTTACGGCGAAGGAATCGACGAGGAACAGGCTGAAAAGACCGCGGACATAATCCGGGGCAAATTGTCGGAAGACGCCGAAGTGGTTGTTATCAACGGCGGTCAACCTGTCTACTATTATATGATTTCAGCCGAATAAAGGAGAAAGATGTCGGAAAAACAATATGCAAAAGTCGGAGGTCAGGCGGTCATTGAGGGTATAATGATGCGTTCTCCGAAAAAAGATGTGCTCGCCGTCAGAGATCAGAGCGGCAACATTGTCGTTGAACCGATGGCATACAAGAGCATAAAAGGGAAGTGCAAGTTCTTCAAACTTCCTTTTGTCAGAGGCGTTGTCGGCTTTGTTGACAGCCTTATCGTCGGTTACAAGTCCCTTATGCGTTCCGCAGAATTTTTTGCGGATGAGGACGACGGCAAAAACAAAGAAACCGACACAAAAACTGATGAGCCGCCAATTTCTGCTCACGACGAAACAAACACTTCCGCGGAAGATTCACAATCAAAACAGACAGGATCGGAAAGTACGGAAAAGAAAAAAGACGCGGGAACATCGGTCATGCTTTTCTTTTCCGCGCTTATCGGAGTGGCGCTTGCCGTCGCTATCTTTATTTTCCTTCCCGCGTGGATAGCGGAGGGTATACAATGGCTCATACGCGCTGTCGGCGGAAATGCGGCGTGGGCTTATCCGGTTTGGCTTTATTCAATAATCAAGGGTGTTCTGCGTATAATTATTATGCTCGTTTACATATCGCTTGTTTCTTTTATGAAGGATATCAAACGGCTGTTTCAGTATCACGGCGCGGAACATAAAACGATCTTTTGCCTGGAAAACAGAAAAGAGCTGACCGTTGAAAACGTCAGAGGTTTTTGCAGACTTCATCCCCGTTGCGGAACAAGTTTTCTTCTTATCGTTTTCTTTACGAGCATAGTTTTCTCTATATTGATTTCCGCGATACCCGTATTTGCGAATATGATCTCGGGGAACATCGCGAGCAGAATGCTTTATACCGCAATAAGCATACTTTTCATTCCCATAATTGCGGGGCTCAGTTATGAGTTACAGCAGTACACGGGAAGACACGACAATCTTTTCACGAAGATCGTCAGCGCTCCCGGTCTTGCATTCCAGAAGATAACGACGAAGGAACCGAGCGACGATCAGATCGAAGTTGCGATCGCCGCTATCAAAGCGTCTCTGACAGACGACGAAGGAAACTTTGATCCCTCGGCGGCATATAAGAAATGACGGAAGTTTATTCGGGACTTCTTTCGGCAATGCGCGGGAAGATCCGTGAAAACGCAGAGGGCGAACTGCTCGAAATGATCTCTTTTTTTTCGGGAAAGTCGATCGAAGACATAAGAAAGATCAGGCTTTCGGCGAAGTTTGACCCCGATCTCTGGAAGGATGTTCTGACTGACGAAATCGCCGAAAAAGTTCGCCGAGCCGTGAAAAAAAGATGCGACGGTGTACCTGTTCAGTATCTGACGAACAGAGCGTTTTTCTTCGGTCGCGAGTTTTATGTTGACGAACGTGTTCTGATCCCGAGATTTGACACGGAGACGCTCGTTGAGGTCGCTTTACCGCTCGCGGACGAAAGTTCGGAAGTTCTTGATCTGTGTTGCGGAAGCGGCTGTATAGGGCTTTCTCTTGCTCTCGAAAGAAATTGCTCGGTGACGCTTGCGGATGTGTCCGAAGACGCTCTTGACGTCTGTCGGATCAACGCCGAAAAAACAGGAGCAAAGAACGTTTCGTTTATAAAACATGACGTTTTTTCCGACGAAATTCGGGGACTTTTCGATGTGATCGTCTGCAATCCGCCTTATATCAGCGCGGACGAGATGAAAACTCTTGACAGGGAAGTGCTTTGCGAACCGAGACTTGCGCTTGAAGCCGAGGACGGGTATCCGTTCTACCGTCTGATACCGAAAAAGTACTTTGACGCGTTGAAAAACGGCGGATATTTAATATTTGAAGTCGGAAAAGGTCAATCGGACACCGTTTCCGAATTTTGTCGTGTTGCGGGCTTTGAAACGCCGCGCATATACAATGATCTGAATAATATCGAGCGGGTGGTTTGCGCCCGCAAATATTGGAGATGAATTTGTGAAAGTATTGGTAATTTTCGGCGGAAAATCAACCGAACACGAAGTTTCATGTGTTTCGGCGGCTTCCGTGTTGAATAATATCGAAGGTCACGACGTGACGAAGTTCGGCATAACGAAAGAAGGCAAATGGTATTACACCGAAGCCGATACTTCGTCAATTGCCGACGGAAGTTGGGAAAACGACGATTCCAATATGGAAGTTTTTGCGGATTTCAATTCGCGTTCGTTCGCGTGGGATGAGGGAAGTGTCTCTCCCGACGTGATCTTTCCCGTTTTACACGGAAAAAACGGTGAAGACGGAACGATACAGGGGCTTTTTGAACTGATGGATATCCCCTATGTCGGGTGTCGGGTTTTCGGGTCTTCCGTATGTATGGATAAGGCGTACACGAAGATTGTTTTTGAACACGCGGGTATAAAACAGGTTCCGTGGGTGACGGTTGAGTCTTTTGATTATAAAAAAGACCCCGAAAAAGTAAAAGACCGCGTCGAAAAATGTTTGAATTATCCTGTTTTCGTGAAACCGTCGAACGCGGGTTCGTCGGTCGGAATTTCAAAATGCAAATCACGGGAGTCCCTTGAAAAAGCGTTTGACTGCGCTTTTGCGGTCGATCGCAGAGTTGTTGTTGAACAGGGGATTGAGCATCCGCAGGAAATTGAGGTTGCCGTTCTCGGAAACGAAGAGCCCGTTGCGTCGTGTACGGGCAGGATCATTCCCGCGAATGAGTTTTACGATTACGAAGCAAAATATTCAAACAGCGAGTCAAAACTTCTGATCCCGTCGGGATCGGAGAATGAAGAGTATATCAGAAGCGAGGCTGTCAGGGCATACAAGGCTTGCGACTGCAAGGGGCTTTCAAGAGTGGATTTTCTTGTTTCGGACAGCGGAGAGATATATTTGAACGAGATCAATACGATACCCGGCTTTACTTCGATCAGTATGTATCCGAAACTTTTCGATGCGAGCGGGATCCCGTATCCGGAACTGATCGATCGCCTGTTGAGACTTGCTGTTGAGTTCTCGGAGAAACAATGAAAGAAGTTACATTGAATATTCGTTCGATGCAAAACGGAAAAGAAACATCGAACATATATACCGTCGCGTCGATGAAAAAGTGCCGCGAATCATACGATTTTGTTTTTGACAGTCCCGACGAAAAGACTTTTGACGCAAAAAAACTCCGTCTTTCTCTCTTTCGCGACGGATTGAGCCTTTGCGCGGACGGAACGTCAAAACTCGCCGATATGGTTCTTGAAAAAGGTAAAAAACATTACTGTTATTTCCCGGGAAATAACGGAGAGGAAAACATTGCCGTCGGGATCGATACATATCGCGTCACGTCGGATATGACGGACGAAGGCGGTAATTTTGAAGTCGAATACTATATGGATCATAACTGCTCGAACACGAGCAGAAATATAATGCAGGTAAGCGTTAAGCCGAACGTATAAGAGGTTGGAAATGGATTTTTTTAAGCAGGTAAAAGAAAAGATAACAACAAACGTCGGGGTTGCGATAAAAAAGGCGCAGGACGACGGAGTTCTGCCGCAGGCGGAAAAATACGCTTTTACGGTCGAGATACCGAAAGATGCCTCTTTCGGTGATTTTGCGACCAATGCTGCGATGCTCGGTGCAAGAGTTTTCAGAAAAGCGCCGCAGCAGATCGCGCAGAATATAGTCGAAAGACTTCCCTCCGATCCGTGGTTTTCGGATGTTTCCGTCGCGGGGGCTTTTATAAATTTCAGGCTCAGCCCCGAGTTCTCGAAAGCCGTTGTTAACGGGATCTTGTCGGAAGGGGAGAATTACGGAAAAAGCGATTTCGGCGAGGGCAAAAAAGTGCTTGTCGAGTTCGTTTCGGCAAACCCGACAGGACCCATGCATATCGGAAACGCAAGAGGCGGCGCGAACGGCGACTGCCTTGCTTCCATTCTCAATTTTGCCGGCTACAAGGCCGACAGAGAGTTTTATGTCAACGATTCGGGAAATCAGATCGAGAAATTCGGTCTGAGTCTATCTTTGCGCTATCTGCAACTTTATAAAGACGGTGTCGAAATGCCCGAAGATTCATACCACGGGGAAGACATCGTTGATCATGCGAAGGCTTTTGCCGAGGTATACGGAGACAAATATGTCAATGCGGACGACGATGAGCGCAAGAAAGCGCTTGTGGAATTTGCGTTGCCTAAAAATATCGAAGCCCTCGAACGCGACCTGAAAAAATACAGGATTGTTTACGACCGTTGGTTCAGAGAAAGCGAACTTTACGAAAACGGACAGGCGCAGAAGGTCGTTGAAATGCTTACAAATTCCGGTTATACTTACGAACGTGAGGGCGCCGTGTGGTTCAAAGCGACCGAATTCGGCTGTGAGAAGGATTTTGTACTTGTGCGCTCAAACGGACTTTTTACTTATGTCGTGCCCGACATAGCGTATCACTATAACAAACTTGTCACTCGCGGCTATGACAGAGCGATAGACGTTCTCGGTGCGGATCATCACGGATATGTCCCGAGACTCAAAGGTGCGCTCACCGCGCTCGGTGTCGACGCGGACAAGCTCGACGCGGTTATTATCCAGATGGTTCGTCTTATCAAGGACGGAGAAGTGACGAAGCAAAGCAAACGTTCGGGAAAAGCTATCACGCTTGTAACGCTTCTTGACGAAGTTCCGATAGATGCGGCGCGTTTCTTCTTCAATATGCGCGAGCCGAACTCGCATTTTGATTTCGATCTTGATCTTGCGGTGTCTCAGACAAATCAGAACCCCGTATATTACGTTCAGTACGCTCATGCGAGAATTTGCAGCATTCTTTCGGGGCTGAAAGACGAAAATGTTCCCGTTGACCGCGATTGTTGCGGGGAGCTTTCCGAGCCTCAGGAAAAGGCGCTCGTAAAACAACTCGCGCTGTTTACGGGCGAAGTTGTCAGAGCCGCTCAGTCATACGACATTTCGATCATGACAAAATATGCCGTTGATCTTGCGTCATCGTTCCACAGTTTCTATAACGGCTGTCGCGTGAAATGTGACGACAAAGATCGGATGTTTGCGAGAATTGCTCTCATCAGAGCTGTGAAACAGACGCTTGAAAACGTTCTCGGAATTATTAAAGTCACAGCGCCGGAGCATATGTGATGTACGAACGGAAATTCATGCTCAGAGCCCTGAAATGCGCACAGAAAGCATACGAGATCGACGATGTTCCCGTCGGGTGCGTCATTGTTCACGAAGGTAAGGTCATCGCGTCGGGTTACAACAGGCGCGAAAACGACAAAAACGCGCTGAAACACGCCGAAATAACAGCGATCAACAGGGCTTGCCGAAAACTCGGCGGGTGGAGGCTCATAGACTGCGATATGTATGTGACCCTCGAACCCTGCACGATGTGCGGAGGCGCAATCATGAACTCCCGCATAAAAAACGTCTACGTCGGACTGCGTGACCCGAAATCGGGGGCTTTCGGAAGCGTTTGCGACCTTTCCGCAATGGGGCTTAACCATAAAGTGAATGTTGAATTCGGTTACGAAGAAGAAAAATGCTATGAACTTCTTCACGGATATTTTCAGAAACTGCGGGAAATACGCAAGAAGAAAAAAGAGAAGTAAAATGTCGGTAAAAATGATTTATTTACCGTTTTGCTCTTGACTTTATATATTTGATTTGTTATAATTTATATATATTTATACGGAGGTAAAATTCCATGTTGAACAAAGCTGTAAGACTGTACGGCAAGAACGACCTCAGACTCGACGAATTCGAGTTGCCCGAGATCAAGGACGACGAGATACTCGCCAAGGTCGTATCCGACAGTATTTGCATGTCTTCCCATAAAGCGGCTATGCAGGGTTCGGATCATAAGCGCGTTCCGAACAATATAGCCGAAGAACCCATAATCATCGGTCACGAATTCTGCGGCGAAATCGTCAAAGTCGGCGCGAAGTGGCAGGACAAGTTCAAGGCAGGCGAGAAGTTTTCCATCCAGCCCGCAATGAACCTTCCCGACGATCCCTATGCCGCGCCCGGATATTCATTCAGATATATCGGCGGCGATTCGCAGTATATAGTTATCCCTTCCTGCGTCATGGAGAGCAATTGTCTTCTTGACTACGCGGGCGAAGCGTTCTTCTATGGTTCTCTTGCGGAGCCGATGAGCTGTATCGTCGGCGGCTATCACGCAAACTATCACACGACACAGGGCTCTTACGTTCACTCTATGGGCATCGTCGAGGGCGGCTCTCTCGCTCTTCTTGCAAGCGCGGGCCCGATGGGTATGGGCGCTATCGACTATGCGATCCATTGCGACAGAAAGCCGTCTCTTCTCGTTGTTACCGACATTGACACCGCGAGACTTGACAGAGCCGCATCCATCTTCACGGTTGAAGACGCCGCGAAGAACGGCGTAAAACTGCTTTATGTCAACACCGCGGAAAAAGAAGATCCCGTCGCTTATCTGAAAAGCCTTACTCCGGACGGAAAAGGTTTCAATGACGTATTTGCTTTCGCTCCCGTTAAGGCTGTTGTCGAGCAGGCTGACGCGATCCTTGCAAAAGACGGATGTCTGAACTTCTTTGCAGGTCCCACAAGAACCGATTTCGCGGCTATGTTCAACTTCTATAACGTTCATTACAGTTCTACCCACGTTGTCGGCACAAGCGGCGGCAATACGGACGATATGAAAGAGTCTCTTAAACTCATGGAGACAGGCAAGATCAACCCCGCGGCAATGATCACTCACATCGGCGGACTTAACGCCGTTGTCGAAACGACGATCAACCTCGACAAGATCCCCGGCGGTAAGAAACTCATTTACACGCATAAGGATATTCCTCTGACCGCTATCGCCGATTTCAAGAAAGTCGGAGAAAGCGACCCGTTCTTCGCTGAACTCGCGAAGATCACCGACGCCCACAAAGGACTTTGGTGCGCAGAGGCTGAAAAATACCTTCTCGCAAACGCAAAAGAAATATGATTTTAACGGTATAGGGGAGCGGAGACGGTCCTCTATACCGCTTTTAATAAAAAATAATTAAATTCAATAAGGAAGTGATTTTATGGCAACACCTGTTATTATGCCGAGACAGGGACAGTCTGTTGAAAGCTGTATCATTACGAAGTGGCATAAACACAAGGGCGATGCCGTAGCGGTCGGAGATATCCTGTTTTCTTACGAAACGGATAAAGCCGCCTTCGACGAGGAGTCTACGGTCGCCGGAACTCTGCTCGAAACGTTCTTCGAAGAGGGAGACGATGTTGAGTGTCTGCTGAACGTGTGCGTTATCGGAAACGAGGGCGAAGACGTTTCTCAGTTCAGACCTCAGGGTGCCGCTCAGGAAGCTGCCGCCGCGCCCGCCGCGGAGGAAAAGAAAGAGGAAGAGGCTCCCGCAGCCGCCGCAGAACCCGCCGCAAAGGAAACCGCCGCGGAAGGTTTTGTCAAGATTTCTCCGAGAGCCAAGGCTCTTGCTCAGAGACAGTCTCTCGATTACAGATATGCCGTTCCGACAGGTCCGGACGGAAGAATCATTGAAAGAGACGTCAGAGCTCTTGCCGAAAGCGGTATAGGTGCAACTCCCGCCGCGATGAACGGTTATCTCGGTCTTGATTCGAAGATCGAAGGAACCGGTATCGGCGGCAAAGTCCGCGTTGCAGACCTTAACGCGCCTGTCGCTGCCGCTCCCGCTCAGGCTGCCGCTCCCGCAGTTTCCGATGTTCCCGAGACTTACGAAGAAAAACTCCCGAATATCAGAAAAGTTATCGCGAAGTCCATGCACAAATCCCTTTCCGAAATGGCTCAGCTCACTCTCAACACGTCGTTCGACGCGACCGAGATCTCCGCTTTCAGAGCCAAAGTCAAGGAAAACAAGGACGCGCTCGGATTTGCGAATATCACTCTCAACGACATTATCCTTTTTGCCGTTGCGAAGACGCTTCCCGAATTTCGCGAGTTGAACGCGCATTTCTATGACGACAAGATGGTTTACTTCAACCATGTCAACCTCGGAATTGCCGTTGACACTCCGAGAGGACTTATGGTTCCGACCGTATTCCACGCGGAGACACTCTCGCTGAATGATCTTTCAAAAGCCGCGAAAGCCGTTATAACCGACGCGCAGAACGGTTCCATCAACCCCGATCTTCTGACGGGCGGATCGTTCACCGTTACCAATCTCGGCGCAATGGGAATTGAATCCTTCACTCCCGTTATCAACCCGCCGCAGACGGGAATTCTCGGCGTTGACACGATCACGACGAAGGTCAAGGTCGTAAACGGTCAGCTCGTTCCTTACAAGGCAATGGGTCTTTCCCTTACGTTCGACCACAGAGCGCTTGACGGCGCGCCCGCCGCGAAATTCCTTCAGGCTCTTTGCAAGAATCTTGAAAACTTCTCGCTTCTTCTTGCGAAATAGGAGGAATGAAAAATGGTTTATGATCTTATCGTTCTCGGCGGCGGTCCCGCAGGTTATCTTGCGGCTGAACGCGCAGGACATGCCGGTCTTGTTACTGCCGTTATCGAGAAAAGAGCGCTCGGCGGCGTTTGCCTCAACGAAGGCTGTATTCCGTCGAAATCCCTGCTTTACTGCGCGAAAGCGCTTGAATATGCAAAACACGGCGAGGCTTACGGCGTAAAAGCGGAAAATGTCGCATACGACCATAAGTTTGTCGTTGAAAGAAAAGACAAAGTTGTCAAACAGCTCGTTGCCGGAATAGGCGCGACGATGAAGGCGAACAAAGTCACCGTCATCGAAGGCGTCGGCAAGATCGCGGGAAGAGATCCCGAGGGTTATGCGGTCGAGGTCAACGGTGAAAGACTTGTTACAAAGAGACTTCTCATCGCGACCGGTTCCGCGCCCGTCGTTCCGCCGATACCCGGTGTCAAAGAGGGCGTTGAAAAGGGATTTGTTCTGACAAACAGAGAAATTCTGAGCCTTGACGCAGTTCCCGAAAAACTTGTCATCATCGGCGGTGGCGTTATCGGTCTTGAAATGGCGTCCTATTACAACAGCGTCGGAAGCAAAGTCACCGTTATCGAAATGCTTGACAAGATCGCGGGTCCGACCGACAAAGACATCTCGAATGTTCTTCTGAAAAATTATAAGAAGAAGGGTATCGAGTTCTGTCTCGGATGCAGAGTTACCGAAGTGACCGCTGACTCCGTCAAGTACGAAAAAGACGGAAAGACCGAGTCTGTTCCTGCGGATAAAGTTCTTCTTTCGATCGGAAGAAGAGCGGTCAGCGCGGACATCGGACTTGAAACGATCGGCGTCGAAACCGAAAGAGGCGCGATCAAGGTTGACAGATACAGCAGAACGAACGTTCCGAACGTATACGCCGCAGGCGACGTCAACGGAAAGATGATGCTGGCTCACGTTGCTTACAGAGAATCCGAAGTTGCAATCAACAACATGCTCGGCAAAAAGGATGTTATGAGATACGAGGCGGTTCCGTCCGTTATCTATACGACGCCCGAAGTCGGCTGTGTCGGAGAGACCGAGGAAAGTTGCAAGCAGAAGGGTATTGACTACGAAGTCGTTAACCTGACGATGAAGTATTCCGGCAGATATGTCGCCGAGACCGAAGGCGGTATCAACGACGGTATCTGCAAGATGATAATGGACAAGAAGTATCACAATATCATCGGTGTTCACATGATCGGCAATTACGCGTCCGAGATAATCTACGGCGCGGTATTCATGATCGAGAGCGAAATGAGAGTTGAAGAACTCCGCCAGATGATCTTCCCGCATCCCACCGTATGCGAGATACTTCGCGAAGGTCTTTTCCAATTTAAAGTGTAATGAAAGAAAGGGGACTATAAATCATGCCTAAGTGTCAATTCGTCGATCCCAACGAAGCGAGAAAACCCGGCAAACTCTCTTTTACGGACATCGACCTCAACCAGTACAACAAAACTATCGCAGAGGAAAAGAAGAACTTCTCGACCGAAGATTTCATGCGTATCTATCACGATATGGCTGTTATCCGCGAATTCGAGACGATGCTTTATTCCATAAAGACGAAGTCCGAGTACAACGGAATCGAGTACAACAACCCCGGTCCGGCGCACCTTTCCATGGGTCAGGAAGCGTCTGCCGTAGGTCAGGCGTACCTTCTCGGTGTTGACGACTACATCTTCGGTTCTCACAGAAGCCACGGCGAGATCCTTGCAAAAGGTATGTCCGCGATCAACAAACTTTCCGACAGCGATCTTTACGACTACATGAAGAACTTCATGGGCGGCCGTATCCTTAAGATCGTTGAAAAGGATCAGAAGTCCACGAAGGAACTTGCTATCGACTTCCTCGTTTACGGCGCTCTTGCAGAGATATTTGCGAGAGAGACCGGTTTCCACAAGGGACTCGGCGGCTCGATGCACACCTTCTTCCTTCCGTTCGGAATTTATCCGAATAACGCTATCGTCGGCGGTTCGGCAACGATCGCGGCAGGCGCGGCGCTCTTCAAGAAGGTCAACAAGAAGAACGGCATCTGCATCTCCAACATCGGTGACGGCTCCATGGGACGCGGTCCTGTTTGGGAAGCAATGATGTTCTCCTCTATGGATCAGTTCACAAAACTTTGGGACGAAGCGTATCAGGGCGGACTTCCCGTTATCTTCAACTTCTTCAACAACTTCTACGGCATGGGCGGTCAGACCAGCGGCGAAACGATGCCCTGGGGCGGTCTGCTTGTCAGAGCCGGCGCCGGCATCAACCCCGATCAGATGCACGCAGAGCGTATTGACGGTTACAATCCTCTTGCCGTTATCGACGCGATGAGAAGAAAGATCGCTCTTATCAAAGAGAACAAGGGTCCCGTACTTCTCGATACCGTTACTTACAGATATACCGGTCACTCTCCCTCCGACTCCGGTTCTTACAGAACTCCGGAAGAAGTCAAGGCTTGGGAAGAGCAGGATGTTCTCAAGTGCTACAGCGACAAGCTTGTTAAAGCGAAAGTCGCAAAGAGAGACGCCTTCACCGCAATCGACGGCGAAGTTAAGGATCTCATCACGAAGATCACGAGAATGGCTGTTGACGAGAGCATCTCTCCGAGAATGGACCTCTTCGCCGTTCCCGATCAGATCGAAAAGATCATGCTTTCCAACGAGCACGTTGAAAAGTTCGACGACAGAGAGCCCGAAGTCAGCATGGCGCTTGCGGATAACCCGCGCGTTCAGGCTATCGCAAGAAAAGAGCGCTTCGCGTTCGACAAGGACGGCAAGCCCGTTTCCAAGAACAAGGTATTCCAGGTTCGTGACGCTCTGTTTGAAGCGATCATCGACAGATTCTATAAAGACCCGACGCTCATCACTTACGGTGAAGATGTTCGTGACTGGGGCGGAGCTTACGCCGTTTACAGAGGACTTACCGAAGCCCTTCCGTATAACAGACTGTTCAACTCTCCGATCTCCGAGTCTGCGATCGTCGGTACCGCCGTTGGATATGCAATGGCAGGCGGCAGAGCCGTTATCGAGCTGATGTACTGCGACTTCGTAGGCTGCGCCGGAGACGAGATCTTCAACCAGCTTGCAAAATGGCAGTCCATGTCCGCGGGACTTCTCAGAATGCCCGTTGTTCTCCGCGTTTCCGTCGGCTCCAAGTACGGCGCTCAGCACTCTCAGGACTGGACCGCGCTCATCGCGCACATCCCCGGCTTGAAGGCTGTATTCCCCGTAACTCCTTACGATGCAAGAGGTCTTATGGCTTCCGCTCTTGCGGGAACCGACCCCGTTGTATTCTTCGAGAGCCAGAGAGTTTACGACTTCGGCGAGAGATTCCACGAGGGCGGCGTTCCGACCGAGTATTACGAAATTCCCATCGGCGAGCCGGACATCAAGAGACAGGGTACGGATATAACGATCCTTACCGTCGGCGCAACTCTTTACAAAGCGCTTGACGCCGCAAAGATCCTTCAGGAGCAGTACAACATCTCCGCGGAAGTTATCGACGCGCGTTCGATCGTTCCGTTCAACTACGATCTTGTTCTTGAATCCGTCAAGAAGACCGGCAGGATCCTGCTTGCTTCCGACGCGGTTGAGAGAAACTCTGTTCTCAAAGAGATGGCTTGCAACATTCAGGAACTTGCGTTCGATTACCTCGACGCTCCCGTTACGGTTGTCGGTTCCAGAAACTGGATCACGCCCGCTCACGAGCTCGAAACGCACTTCTTCCCGCAGGCTGACTGGATCATCGACGCGATCCACGAGCGTATTCTTCCGCTTCCCGGTTATACCGCAAAGCACAACTTCACGGATAACGAGAAACTCAGAAGAGCGAAACTCGGTGTCTGATCCGCTCATAGCGGCATAGTTCCGAAAAGCCGTCAGACTGAGGTATCTTCACGGGTAATTATTACAAGTGAATAAAGAGTCTGTGAAAATAACAGACAAATAGAAAACCGGGGCTCACCGAAAATAAGTGAGTCCCGTTCTCTTTTAATGAAACAAACTGAAACTCCATGAAAATCGAGATTCTTGCGTATGCCAAAAGAACGACAGATTTAGTCGGCTGAAAAGTTCCGGTTATTAAAAAATGTTCGTGCGCCATGCGAAACAAATGACTTTTTGAATGATATTCCGAATATTAAAACAGAGGAAATCATTGAAATTTTTAACATCAACCATTTCTTTCTTTTCTCAAGAAATGTACGGCAAAATTCCGAACTCAAAAAAAGAAGCACCCCTCTTGTGAACTGCTCCAAATTGTACGGACAGCACAAAAACAGCCTTAATGGCAGAAGATATTAAATTTTAAGCAACGAACTGACATCGCTTTTCGAGTGGTGTCAGTTTTGTTTTTAGTTGCATACGTTCATTGTTGTAAAAGTGAATGTATTGCTCTATGAGGAGGCGCGCCTCCTCATAGGTTTTAAGTTTTGTGCGATAGATGCACTCTGTTTTGAGAATGGAAAAGAAATTTTCAGCCATAGCGTTGTCATAATGATTGCCCCTACTTGACATTGACGGCGTAATTTGGTATGATTTTGTTAGGCTGGGAGGCTGCTTTTTTCAATTGTCCGTTTTTAACGGACTTGTGCACTTGAAACATACCGCTTTTTTGTATAATAGTTTTAGAAGTTATTTTCGGAAGGGCGTTAAGCGGATTGATATTCAAACCCCATGGCAATGTGCGATGATCAACTTGTTGTCATATTCCGAAAAACAATTATGAAGAACATCGTTGCGGGAGGTACCGGGAAATGAAGAAGCGTTTTATTGCGGCGGTTCTATGTGTGGCTGTTATAATCGGAAGCACATTGACCGGCTGTATGGTGTCGACAAAAGAGGAAGATGAAAACAAAGTGGATAAATCTCTGCTGTACGGAATGGATGAGCCTATCAGTGAAGGCAAAATAAACGGAACATGGGAAAGTTCTCAGGTCAACGGTTTCAGCATTGAGACGACAACAAAATTGGCGGGAGCTTTGGGCTGTAAATCTTTTCGGTTTCGGTTACCGGCAGGTTTTATTATTGCGCCCGATCAATACAGCGAAAGCGGATATGCGTATTTAAAGAAGGCTATTGCAGGGTTTCATGCAGAGGGTGTTACAAATCTGATCGGAAATGCCATGATTTTTCCGCAGTACACATCTTTTCGCCCGGACACCGACAAGAGTGTGCCTCGACCGACTGACGATTCATACGGTGAATGGCTCGAGGCTGTTTCCGATATGTGGGAAGCAATCGCAACTCTGTTCCCGGAGATAACCAAATGGGAGGTCGGAAATGAATTTAATTCGGATGTATTTTTCCATCCCAACGGGTACATCGGAGTAGACGGAACCCTCGCCGAGGGAAGCGGCGGTTTTACCGACGAAGAGCAAGCTATTGTCGTGACCGATTATATGTACTATGCCTCAAAGGGACTTAAAAAGGGAAATCCGGATGCAAAATGTGTAATGCCCGGCATTGGACCCATCGGGTTGTCATTTCGTGTCGTTAAGTATTTTTTAGAAGATGTTTATACATATATAGAATCGGGAAATGCACCGTACGGCAAAGAAAAATCCACAGATCCGGACGATTATTTTGATTATCTCGGATGGCATCCGTATACATCGGTGGTTAATAAAATTTGGCTGAATGAAAACAATAATATCTATAAGGTAGCCATTGCTCACGGCGATGAGGGAAAGCCTGTCATATTTACGGAGTTCGGTTTTACGGACAGAGGAGACGATAATCAGCAAACAGCTCAATGCAGGTATTTGGAAAAGGCTTTTGAATATATGTTAAATGATATGCCGTATGTGGAAACATGCTGTGAATTCAGAATGTATACCTGTTCCTATGCGGAACTGTGGGGCGGTGTTGGAGAGGTATATTTCGGATGTATATCGGAGAAAACAGACGAAACAGGATTTTCTCCTCGCAAAAAAGCATATACGATCCAGAAAATATACGGCGGAACCGGTGATTTGACGAAATATGAATAGAGCCTCTGCAAAAAATGAAGACTGATTGATCCGAATGGATGTATATGATTATAAACGGTATATGATCAAATGAATAAAGCGAAGGCGACACCGAAAGGCGTCGCCTTCGTGCTTTTTTGCGTCAAAATTTGTTTCACTCCGCAAGAAAAACTTCTGATATTATTGACAGAATTAGAAATATTTGCTATAATATACTTACAACACAATTCAATAGTTTGCCTTTCGTGGTGACAGCATGTATTTTTTTGCAAAAATACATGCTCCTTTCCGAATTTTCGTTTTAACTTGTTGTTACTACGATTGGCAGGAATTGTGTCGCAGCAATCAGGGCATGCGTTTTTTGTGCGCAGCTACGGCTGCGCACTTTTTTGTTTTTCGAAAGAAAACAGCACTATTATAAGTTTGTCAGAAAAAATAAATATTAAAGGTGTGGTATTATGAAAAGAATATTTATGATTTTTATGTCAATGGTCTTGATGGTGTCTTTGATTCCTGCATTTAGTTTGGAATCTGTTGCATCTAGCTGTGGGGACTTGTATTATATCACGTCCGGCAGGCAAGTAATAATAACCGATTGCAAATCGTCGGCGACCGGTGAAATCGTGATTCCTTCTAAAATTGATGGGCTGCCGGTTGTGGCAATAGCTGAAGGCGCTTTCAAGAATAATACAAATTTGACAAGTATTATCATTCCCGATAGCGTTACGAACATTCCACGTGAAACGTTTTGGGGCTGTACGGGTTTAACGAATGTGTTTATCCCTGATAGTGTGACTGGGATATCTAATTCTGCCTTTTATAATTGCAGCGGGTTAAAAAGTATAAATATCCCTTCGGGAATTACAGTATTATCATCTAGTGTGTTCTCTGGTTGTACAAGTTTAAATAACATATCAATACCATACGGTGTAAGATATATAGGTGATTATGCTTTTTCCCGTTGCACAAGTTTGACGAACATAAATATTCCAAACAGTGTAACCTCTATAGGAATGTCGGTTTTTTCCAGTTGTTCAAGTTTAGAGAGTGTGTCTATTCCCGGTAGTTTAAAATGCATTAGTAGAGGTACATTTTCCCATTGCACAAGTCTTAAGAATGTAACAATTAACTATGGCGTGGAAAATATAAGCGATTGTGCTTTTTCGGACTGCATCGGATTGACAAGCATAGTTATTCCAAATAGTGTTACTGTAATAAGTAAGGATGCGTTCTTACGCTGTTCAAATTTAAAAAGTATTGTTATACCAAAGAGTGTGCGTTGGATTGGGGACGAATATGTGAGCGGTTCAAGTCGTGATGCCGTGGGTGATTGCGAAAATTTGACAATATACGGAGCTTCAGGTTCATTTGCACACTCTTATGCAAAATGGTGGGGAATTGATTTTGTATCAATTGTTGACATTAGTTCTTTGTCATATCGTGTAATATCAGACGGCGTAACTGCTATAACTTCTTGCGACGCTGCTGTTACAGGAAAACTGTTTGTTCCATCCGACATTGAGGGAAATTCTGTGACCGCGATCGGTGATGCTGCATTCCGTGATTGTACAGGTATAACTGAAATAACTGTACCAAAAGGAGTAACCTCTGTCGGAAGTTCTTCTTTTGAAGGTTGCACGGAGCTGACAAGTGTAACGATAGAAAATGGTGTTACATCTATCGCAAGCAATGCGTTCAGTAATTGTACGAATTTAGCCGGTATAATAATACCTACAAGTGTTATTTCAATCGGTGAGGGGGCGTTCTCCGGCTGTGATAATTTGACAATATACGGCATTTCAGGTTCATACGCGGAAATATATGCGAAAGAGAATAATATACCTTTTTGCGAATATGTAAGCGATGAAGATTTTAAGTTCTCCGGAGCGTCCATAACTCTTTATGATAATCTGCAAGTCAATTTCAAAGTCGAAAAAGCATTGCTTGACAAAGGGTTCACGGACGTATATACGACATTTACCATAGACGGTAAAACGACGGTTGTTCGTGATTATACCGAGGACGGTGATTATTATGTGTTCAGTTGCTCGAATATTCGCCCCGACCAGATCAATGATAAGATAGTTGCAACGCTCAACGGTAAGTGTTTGGGGCATACATTTTCCGCGCAAGCAGAATACAGCATTTCCGATTACTGTTACAGAATGCTTGCCCGCTGTACGGGAGCTGAGTATGCAAAACTCAGAACGCTGCTTGTTGATCTGCTGAATTACGGTGCGGCATCGCAACTGTATACGGGACATAATACGGCTTCTCTTGCGAACGCAACCCTTACAGGCGAACAAAAAGCCGAAGCGACAGCGCAAGTTGAGTTGTCTACCGTGCAAAATCTGAAAGCCAAGGAGATAGATTCTCCAAGCGTATCTTGGAAAGGCGCGGGCTTGAATCTGAAAGAAGCGATAGTATTGCGTTTCAAAATCGCCGCGGAATCGATTGACGGGCTTTCCGTGAAAGTTGAAAGCGGAGACGGAACATGGACGATTCCTTCTTCTATGTTTGAACAAACCGACGGCGGGTATTATGTTTACTTTAACAAGTTGAATGCGGGTCAGTTGAGCGATACTGTATATCTGACCGTTTTCAACGGCGCAACCGCGGTCAGCAATACCATAAGTTACAGCGTGGAATCATACGCTTACGCAAAACAAAATACGGCAGATGAAGTGTTTAAGAATCTTTTGGACACAATGATGAAATACGGCAAATCTGCGTATGAGTATACACATTGACAATAAAGAAGGGTAAAAAAATGGAGAAGACAAAAAGAATTTGGGCGATGATACTTGTTGTTGTCATTGTTCTTGGTATGACACCTCTTGTGTCTGTTGCCGAAACTTACGAAGACTTGACGTATGAATATTCGTCTGATTCGGATTCAATAACAATAACGGATTGCAAATCGACAGTGAAAGGCGAATTGGTAATTCCGGATCATATTGACGGGAAGTCTGTGACCTCAATAGGTTCTGATGCATTTTCCCGATGCACGGGATTGACAAGTATAACAATTCCGTCAAGCGTGACCAATATAGGGGGGAGTGCATTTTACGGCTGCACGAGCTTGACAAGCATAAATATTCCATCAAGTGTGACATCTATAGTCGACAATCCATTTAGATGTTGTACTGGCTTGTCAAGTGTAACCGTTGATAAAAACAACCCTGTATTTCATAATGCAGGTAACTGTATAATTGAAACTGAAACAAAGATATTGAAGGTAGGTTGTAAAACAAGCGTTATTCCTTCTGACGGAAGTGTAACCTCAATAGGAGATAGAGCTTTTGAGGGTTGCACTGGATTGGCAAATATAATGATTCCCGAATGTGTGACCTCTATAGGTTCTGGTGCGTTTGATCGTTGCACAGGATTGAGAAAAATAACAATTCCTGAAAGAGTGACTGAGATTGGTAGTTATGCTTTTAGAGATTGTACGAAATTGACTGATATAAAAATCCCATCAAGCGCGACTTCTATAGGTAGTTATGCTTTTTTCCGTTGTAGCAGTTTAACAGATGTAACTATTTCTGAAGGTGTTACTACCTTGGGATATGATGTTTTTTCAGAGTGTACCTCATTAAATAGTGTAACTATACCTTCAAGCATGACCTCTACGGGGCTTTATACGTTTGAAGATTGCACAGGTTTGAAAAGTGTAATTTTCTCTGAAGGTGTGACCTCGATAGAAAGAAAGGCTTTTTATGGATGTATAAACTTAACAAACATAACTTTTCCTTCAAGTTTAAAGACGATAGGTGAAGAAGCTTTTTATGATTGTAAAAGTTTGACGGATATAACAATTCCTAAAGGGGTTGTTTCTATAGAAAAGTCTGCATTTGCGTATTGCAGTAGTTTAAAAAATGTTGTTATTTCTGAAGGCGTGGTAACTATAGGCTTTTCTGCATTTGAAGCTTGCGGTAATTTGACGAGTATAACAATTCCTTCCAGCGTGACAACTATAAGCGGTTGTGCTTTTTATGGTTCTGCTTTGACTGATATTATTATTTCAGAAGGTGTGGCTTCAATTGGTGGCAGTGCATTTGGTTCTTGTGTTAATTTGACAAGCATATACATTCCGTCAAGTGTGACTTCAATAGAAGGAGGAGCTTTTTCAAGTTGTTCAGGATTGATAAGCATAGCCGTTAACCAAGAAAACCCTGCATATACGAGTTCGGGAAACTGCTTGGTTGAAAAAAAGACAAAAAAACTTATTGCGGGTTGTAGAACAAGCGTTATTCCGTCCGACGGAAGTGTTGATGAAATAGGCGCGTGGGCTTTTGGCAATTGTTCAATGTTGACAGACATTGCTATTCCAAAAGGTGTGACCCTTATACGTTCTTATGCGTTCTATTATTGTAAAGGTTTAACAAGTATAATTATTCCCGACGGCGTGACATCAATTGGATTTATGGCTTTTGATGGTTGTACTGGGCTGACAAATATATCGATTCCATCAAGTGTTAAATACATTGATGATTGGGCATTTTCAGGCTGTACGGGCTTGACAAGTGTGACCCTATCAGAAGGAGTATACAAACTTGAAGATTTCGCTTTTTCAAACTGCGAAAATTTAACAAGTATTGTCATCCCGTCGAGTGTTGAATCGATAGGTTGGGGGGTCTTTTCTGATAGTAAGGATCTGACCATATACGGTATTGCAGGTTCTTATGCAGAAAGATATGCGAAAGAACACAACATATCTTTTTGTGAATATGTAAGCGATGAAGATTTTAAGTTCTCCGGAGCGTCTATAACTCTTTATGATAATCTGCAAGTCAATTTCAAAGTCGAAAAAGCATTGCTTGACAAAGGGTTCACGGACGTATATACGACATTTACCATAGACGGTAAAACGACGGTTGTTCGTGATTATACCGAGGACGGTGATTATTATGTGTTCAGTTGCTCGAATATTCGCCCCGACCAGATCAATGATAAGATAGTTGCAACGCTCAACGGTAAGTGTTTGGGGCATACATTTTCCGCGCAAGCAGAATACAGCATTTCCGATTACTGTTACAGAATGCTTGCCCGCTGTACGGGAGCTGAGTATGCAAAACTCAGAACGCTGCTTGTTGATCTGCTGAATTACGGTGCGGCATCGCAACTGTATACGGGACATAATACGGCTTCTCTTGCGAACGCAACCCTTACAGGCGAACAAAAAGCCGAAGCGACAGCGCAAGTTGAGTTGTCTACCGTGCAAAATCTGAAAGCCAAGGAGATAGATTCTCCAAGCGTATCTTGGAAAGGCGCGGGCTTGAATCTGAAAGAAGCGATAGTATTGCGTTTCAAAATCGCCGCGGAATCGATTGACGGGCTTTCCGTGAAAGTTGAAAGCGGAGACGGAACATGGACGATTCCTTCTTCTATGTTTGAACAAACCGACGGCGGGTATTATGTTTACTTTAACAAGTTGAATGCGGGTCAGTTGAGCGATACTGTATATCTGACCGTTTTCAACGGCGCAACCGCGGTCAGCAATACCATAAGTTACAGCGTGGAATCATACGCTTACGCAAAACAAAATACGGCAGATGAAGTGTTTAAGAATCTTTTGGACACAATGATGAAATACGGCAAATCTGCGTATGAGTATACGCATTAACAAAAATAAAACAGTTAGGAGGTATAAAAATGCTTAATTCTTTTGATGCTCCCAAGATTGAAGTCGTATTTTTTAATGAAAGCGACATCATAACTACAAGCGGGGTAAACAAGACCACGGAATCGTCCGATGGCGGAATTAAATTGCCAGACGATAATTGGTAAAAAAGTATAATCGCGCCCGAGATACCTCGGGCGCGATTGCTTTTGAAGGGCGTGTCAGAAATGAAATAAATCTGTTATTTTTAGGCAAAAGGCTTGTATTTTTACGATTTCTCTGATATAATATGCTAAACAGCGTGCGGAATGAAATCGTTCCGAATGAAGAGCGCGCAAAACGCTTTCCGAGGAGGAAGAAAAAATGAAAAAGCAGATTGATATCGGTTCGATGTACGGTATTCGAGAAGAATATCTCGCAAAAGGGCTGATCAAAGAGATTCCCGAGGTCGATTACAAAAATTATATCGCGCATGGGCAAAATCTTATGTTCCTGACGGTCGTTTGGGGCAACCCGACTTGGGAAAAGATATTCAAAGATGCGCTTGCCATGTGCGAAAAATACAATATCCGAGTTATTATTCACGACAATGTCATGAATGCAAAAGGGCTCGATCTGACGGAAGAAGATGTAAAAAATTACACTTCGTATTATAAGGACAGCCCGGTTTGGATAGGCAACGGATTTGACGACGAACCGAGCCCTGCGGATTATCCCCGCATTCAGCATACGCTTGAAACATACCTGAAAGTTTATCCGGGAAAGGATACGTATGTCAATCTTCTTCCGATGTATGCCGCCATGTTTGTTTTCGGCGAAATGGATTTCACGCAGTACATCGAAGATTTTGCAAAGACCGTTACCTCGGCGGATTATATATGCACGGACGTTTATCCTCTTTTGCAGGATAACGGAAAGAAATATACCTATGACGAATATTTGAGAAGCCTTGATATTCAGGCGCAACTTTGCCGCAAGTATAACAAGGATTTCAGAATTTACGTTCAGTCCATGGAATTCGGACCGAACAGATGTCCCGACGCGGCGGATTTCCGCTTCCAGTGCTGGGTGGCGCTGTCTTTCGGATGCAACACGATATTGCATTTCTGCTATGACATTGTAGGCGGAGCATACGCGCAGGAGCCGAACAGCAAGAGAAAGAAACTTCCGAACTGGTCGGCGGGCAGAACCGTCAACATGGAGATCGCGGCTGTTTCGGACGTATTTATGCAATACAAGAACATCGGAGCGTTTACATATAAGACACGCCGCTCTCCCGATTACGCTGATTTTGACAACGAATACGAGGATTTTTCGACAATAAAAGATATTAAAGCCAATGAGACCGTGCTTATCGGCTGTTTCGACAAGATCGAAGGGGAAGGACACGCGTTCACTCTCGTAAATCTGTCCGAACTCGGAGAGCAGAAGATCGCGGACGTCGAATTTGAACTCGACGGAGCGAAAAAGGTCACCGCATATATTAAGGGCTTGCCCGTTGAACTCGTCCCGGTTGACGGAAAGTATTTCACGTCTCTCGACTGTGGCGAGGGGATATTTGTGACCGTTGAATAAGACAGAAATCGTTTCAGATTGCGGGGCACCCGCAATCTGAAACGCCGTAAGAGGAAAAAGATGCTTTTTGATTCACACGCGCATCTGAACGACGCGCGCTTTGATATTGACAGACGGTATGTGTCGGGTTCGCTCGAAAAAAACGGAGTCGGTGCGGTCATCTGTGCGGGTTACGATCTCGAAAGTTCGGAATTTGCGTTAAAACTTGCAAATGAATATGACCGTATATTCGCGGTCTGCGGGCTTCATCCCGACGCGGCGGACGGGTTCGTCGGATCCGATCTCGAAAAACTCCGACAAATGCTTTCCGAGAGAAAATGCGTCGGTCTCGGGGAAATAGGATTGGATTACTATTACGAAACCCCGACGCGAGAAAAACAGCTTTTTCTGTTTGAAAAACAACTCGAACTTGCGCGAGAAATTGATGTCCCGATCGTGATACATGACCGAGATGCGCATGAAGATTGTCTCAGACTTGTGAAAAAATACGGCGTAAGAGGCGTTTTTCACTGTTTCAGCGGTTCTGCGGAAATGGCTGAGGAAGTTGTCAAACTCGGGTTTTACGTTTCGTTTTCGGGCGTTCTGACGTTCAAAAACGCGCGTAAATCGGTTGAGGCTGCGCAGGCGGTTCCGATGGAAAGAATACTTATCGAAACAGACTGCCCGTATCTTGCTCCCGTACCGTACCGCGGAAAAAGAAACGAGCCGAGGCTCGTCGGGTGTGTGGCAAAAAAACTCGCTGAGATCAAGGGCATATCCGAGGACGAGGCGGAAAAGATAACGTTTGAAAATACATGCAGATTATTCGGGATCGGAGGGACTTGGCATGCCTGACATTCTGAACAAGATCGTCGAATGCGATCATCTTGCGCAGGAAATCGTGCTGTCGGCAAAACAGCAACAGAAACAACAAATAGACGAAATGCAGGAAAATATACGCGAAATGCGTAAAACCGAACTTGCAAAGGCATACGCGGAGATTGCCGCTACTTCAGATGTTTCAAAAAAGTCGTTCAGAAAAGCGTCCGAGCAGATGGACGATGAATATGCCGCAAAGTGCGCCGCGCTCGATGAGAAATACAGCGCGAACAAGGATGAGTGGTTGAAGGAAATGTTTGACCGTATCGTCGACGTGCAGGGGAATGAAAACTGACCATGTCTGTCGGAACATTGATAAAATACGGAGCGGTCACAGCCAAAGCGCGGGCAATGTTCGGAAACCGTCTTAAAGATGAGGATTACCGAACGATCGCCGCTTTACGTTCGCTTCCCGAGGTAAATTCGTATATAAAATATAAAACAAGTTACGGAGCGCTTCTCGAAAACGAAGACGAAAAAGAACTGCACCGTGAACGCCTCGAAAAACTGTTGAAAAGACAACTTGACAGCGACTGCAAGCGTCTTTCAAATTTTATTCAGACAGATAAAAAGAAATCTCTTGATATGTACAGAATGCAGAGAGAGGTCAATTTTATTCTGTCTGTTCTGAGAGGATTGCGAAACGGAACGGCAGAACGGCGAACGGAGTTTATCGGTTCCGTTCTTGCGGACGGGGACGACAGGCTCGACCCGACAATAGTCGATCTTCTTTCCGCAAATACTACCGCGGAATTTCTCGATCTGCTCGAAAAGACGCCTTACGCGGGGGCGTTGAAGAGGGAAAGCGTTGAGAGCCTTGATTATGCGACGATCGAAACGCTTCTGACGGGAAAGTTTTATTCGACGATGTTCTCGATCATGGAAAAGGAGATCTCAAAAACGGATCTTCACGTTATCCGGAATCAGATCGGGACACAGATCGACATCAAAAATATCAGCCGTATTGTCCGCTTGAAACGTTCGTTTCCGATCTCCGACGTCAGACCGTATATGCTTCCGTACGGAAAGCGGCTGAACTCCGACAAACTTAAAAGGCTTTACGACACATCCGATTTCGGAAAGACGCTTTCGGAGATCTGCCCGTATTATGTCAGATATATCGGAACGGACGAAACAAAAATACCGAACGAATATGAAATATCATATTCGCTCAACAGGGTCATCCTTATGTCGGGACAGCCGTCAATAGCGGTTCCGATCGCATATCTGACTTTGAAAGATATTGAGATAAGAAATCTGATTCATACAGCCGAGGGCGTCAGATACGGACTTCCGCAGGAGCGGATATTGGCGGGTCTGTGCGGGCTTCGGAGCGATCGCACACTGTGATTGCCATACGATTATAAAAAGGACGGTGTGAACTTTTGGCGGTATCAAAAATGCAGCTCGTGAATATTGTCGGTCCGTTTGAGGAATATTCGGAGACTGCGCAGGCGGTTATAAAAACCGAATGTTTTCATCCGGAGAATATCAGGGAGGTTCTCCGCGGTTTTTCTCATCTGAAGCCATATGAAGACGAAAACCCGTACAGACCGATTTTGAAAAAAGCAAAAGAACTTTCCGCACTTGCCGGATGCGAGCCGAGTCCCGAAGGGGAAAAAACCGATGACGATGTCGGTCAGATGTCCGAACAGATCGACAGTCTTCATCAGAAGACAAAAGAACTCGACGACAAGATCCTGCATATAAAAAATTCTCTTCTCGAAGCGGAACAGGTCTCGTCTCAACTCGATGTTTTGTCCGAGACGGATTGCGATATATCCGATCTGTTCAAACTCGAGCATATCAAATTCCGTTTCGGAAAACTTTCAAAAGAAGTATACAACAGACTTTCTTTTATCGAAGACGAAAAACTGTTCATTTTCATTCCGACTTCCGTTGAGTCGACTTTCGTCTGGGGAATGTATTTCGCCGCGACCGAAAACATCGAATACGTTGACAGCATATTCGCGTCTTTGCAGTTCGAGAGGGCGTTTCTGAGTTCAAAAATACACGGAAACCCGAAACAGGCGCGTCAGTTGCTGAACGAAGAGATCGATTCCGCAAAAAAAAGCCTTGAAGAGGCGGTTGCGGAGAAAGAAAAACTGCTCGAAGATGTCAAAAAGTACGCCGGGGAAGTTCTGCGAACGGTAGATCTGCTCAACGAGACGGAAGAACTGAAAAAATACTGCGGAAAAACGGACACGAACTTTTATATGGCGGGTTGGGTTCCGACAGACAGCATAAAAGCCTTTGAAAAAGCAATATCCGAAATCAAGGGGATAAAGGTTACGAAAGAAAAGGCTTCAAACCAAAGTTCGACAGCCCCGACAAAATTAAAAAATCCGCTTATTTTCAGACCTTTTGAAATGTTCGTGCGAATGTACGGCGTTCCCGGTTACGGCGAATTCGATCCGACTTTAATAGTCGCACTGACTTATTCGCTTTTCTTCGGGATAATGTTCGGAGATCTGGGGCAGGGAATATGCGTCAGCATAATCGGTGCGCTTGCGTGGAAATTAAAAAAACTCGAACTCGGAAAGATTCTCGTTCCGATCGGACTTTTTTCCGCGATCTTCGGCGTTGTTTACGATTCCGTTTTCGGTTATGAGGGCGTTCTGAGCAGACTGATATTCGGCGAGGAAAGGGAACTTGTCTTTACTCCGTCAAATCACATGATGCCCGCGCTCGGAATAACGATAGCCGTCGGAGTGCTCTTCATCGCGGTCGCGATGATACTGAACATTGTCAATTCTTTTAAGCGAAAAGATATTGAAAACGCGCTGTTCGGTGCGAACGGAATTGCGGGATTGATATTTTACTGCGCTCTCATCGGAGGGCTTGCGGGTCCGATACTCGGAATGTTTTCGGACATCTCGTTCAATCTGTTTTCAACCCCGTATGTGATCGGGCTGATGGTAGTTCCTGCAATTCTGATATTTTTCCGAGAGCCGCTTGCCGCGCTCGTTTCGGGCAGAAAAGATTGGCTTCCGAAAAAATTCGGCGAATACCTGATGAGCAATATTTTTGAGCTGTTTGAGACTTTTCTCAGTTATTGCACGAATTCGCTCTCGTTTGTTCGTGTCGGAGCGTTCGCGCTGTCTCACGCCAGCATGATGGGCGTTGTCTTTTCACTTGCGGGAACGGTTCCGACTGCGGCTTTCGGAAGCGGGAATCTGATAGTCATCGTAATAGGCAACCTGTTTGTTATGGCGCTTGAAGGGCTTATCGTCGGCATTCAGGTTCTGAGACTTGAGTTTTACGAACTTTTCAGCAGATTCTACGGAGGAAAGGGCGTTGTATATTCACCGCTCCGACTTCGCAGTAACATAAACAGATAAATTAAGGAAGGTATACAAAAATGGAAAAACTTATCGTACTTGCGCTCTTGTTAATGACCATGATACCGCTCGTTATTGCGGCAAAACGTTCAAAAAACGGTAAATCCGGAAAAGCCGCTCTTATAACAAATATCTGTATGTTCTTTGCTCTCGGCATCGGCATAATCATCGCACTTCCGCTGACAGCCGCAGCCGCAGAAACGACAGAGACCGCCGTCGCGGCGGCAGGAAATCTTTCTGTCGGAACGGGTATGGCTTACATCGCCGCGGCTCTTTCGACAGGTCTGGCTTGTCTCGGCGCCGGTGTCGCCGTTGCAAGCGCCGCAAGCGCCGCGATAGGAGCATCTTCCGAAAATCCGTCAATGTTCGCAAAATCCATTATTTTCGTTGCCCTTGCTGAAGGTATCGCGATCTACGGTATGCTTATCTCTTTCCAGATCGTCGGGAAGCTGTAAAAATGAAACTGTTCGTTATAAGTGACAATACCGATACAAAAATGGGGCTTCGTCTCTGTGGGATCGAAGGAGTTGTCGTTGACAGCGAGGATCAACTTCGCACAGAAGTTGAAAAATGCCTTGCCGATCCCGAGATCGGAGTTCTTCTGATAACGGAAAAACTCGTAAAACTCGCGCCGTCGTATATTAACGGGATCAAACTCGGACGGTCTCTTCCGCTTATTGCGGAGATCCCCGACAGACACGGAGCGGGACGAACAAAAGAAGCTATCAGCGCGTATATCAGCGAAGCGATCGGCGTTAAACTCTAAATTCAGAAGGAGTTTTTATGGATAACAGAGAAAAACTTGAACTTCTGCGAGATACCGTTCTCGCCGCCGCTCAGCGCTCCGCGGAAGAAACAGAAGCTCAGACAAAAAAACTGATCGGAGACACCGTCGCCTCGGAAAAAAAGCGTCTCGCAGACGAGATCGCGGAGATCAAGACGATAAGTTACGACGAGACGAGGGCGCGCGACGAAAAAGATCTTATCGCAAAAGAAGCGAAACTGAAAAAAAGTTTTCTTGTTCGCAGAGAAAAGTACATGAACGAACTTTTTTCGGAGCTTGAAAAGAAACTGACCGAGTTCCGTTCGACCGAAAAATACGGTGAATATCTGAAAAACGCCTATGAGAGCGCTGTGAAAGAGTTTGGCGCGCCGGATCTTGCGTACTGCATGAAGGATGAAAAGGAGCTTGTTGCGTCCGTTTTTCCTTCGCTTTCCGTTGAAGAAGACGACTCCGTGAAACTCGGCGGTATTATTTTCAGAAAAGGAAACCTTTTGCTGGACTTTTCTTTCAACAGCCGTCTTGAAATAGAAAGATCAGATTTTATCAACAGCGGGAAACTGCGTTCGGAATGATAGGGAAGCGAGAATATGAACGATAACATAACAATATATTCGATCAACGGACCTGTCGTAAAAGTCAAAAACGCCGACGATCTGAAAATGCAGGAGACCGTTTATGTCGGAAACAAAAGACTTATCGGAGAAGTTATTTCCAACTCCCGAGGCGAAGTTACGATCCAGGTATACGAGTCGACAACGGGACTGAAAACAGGCGAACCCATAGTCCGTACGGGAAAACCTATGAGCGTCACGCTCGCGCCCGGGATAATCGGTAATATTTTTGACGGTATCGAAAGACCGCTGAAAGCGCTTGAAAGCATCTCATCGCCGTATATTGAGACTGGTTGCGATGTTGAAAAAACCGATATCGAGAAAAAATATAGTGTAAAGATCACCGTTTCGGAAGGCGACACGGTTGAGCGCGGGAGGATCTACGCTACGTGCCCCGAGACATCGAGAATAGAATACAGGGCTCCGTCTCCGTGTTCGGGAAAGGTCGTTTACGCGGCGCCCGACGGTGAATACACGGTAAAAGATATTCTTGTAAGGGTACTGACAGCCTCGGGAGAAACTGAAGAACTAAGCCTTACGCAGGAATGGCCTATCAGAGTACCCCGACCCGTCGGAGAACGACTTCCGCTTTCAAAGCCGCTGATCACGGGGCAGAGAAACGTTGACACGATGTTTCCGATCGCAAAGGGAGGCGCCGCCGCCATTCCCGGAGGCTTCGGAACGGGAAAAACGATGCACCAGCACCAGCTTGCGAAGTGGTCGGATGCCGACATAATTGTTTATATCGGTTGCGGAGAACGCGGAAACGAAATGACACAGGTGCTTGAAGAATTTTCGGGACTTATCGACCCGAAAACGGGAACACCGCTTTCCGACAGAACCGTACTGATCGCAAACACGTCAAATATGCCCGTTGCGGCGCGCGAAGCGTCGATATATACGGGTATCACGATCGCCGAATATTACAGGGATATGGGGTACGATGTCGCGATCATGGCAGACTCGACTTCAAGGTGGGCTGAGGCTTTAAGAGAGATCAGCGGACGCCTTGAAGAGATGCCCGCCGAAGAAGGGTATCCCGCATATCTGCCGTCGCGTCTTGCGGAATTCTATGAAAGAGGCGGATATGTCCGCACTCTCGGCGGAGAAGAGGCGTCAATAACGATCATCGGCGCCGTCAGCCCGCAGGGAAGCGATTTTTCCGAACCCGTCACGCAAAACACAAAGCGCTTTGTCTCCTGTTTCTGGGCGCTTGACAAAAGCCTTGCTTATGCCAGACACTATCCCGCGATCAACTGGATGACGAGTTATTCGGAATATATCGACCCGCTTTCGTCCTGGTACAACGAAAACGTAAACGCAAACTTTATGAAGTACCGCGGCCGTATATTGCGTCTGCTGAACGAAGAAGATCAGCTGATGGAGATCGTTAAACTTATCGGCGCGGACGTTCTGCCCGATTCCCAGCGTCTGGTCATTGAAATATCAAAGGTTATCCGCGTAGGTTTTCTGCAACAGAACGCCATGCATCAGATCGACACGTATATGTCAATCGAGAGACAGTTCAAGATGATGGATATCATCCTTTATCTTTACGATGAAGCGCAGAAGATCGTTGCGCGAGCCGTTCCGATATCTCAGCTTATAAAGACGGGTGTTTTCGACTCAGTTATCCGTCTGAAATTTGAGATAAAAGAGGATGACGAGTCTGTTTTCGAGACAAAAAAGAAAGAGATCGACGAGGCGTTTTCCGCAGTCATTGAGGAAAACTTCGGTTCAAAATGAGGTGAGACCAATTGCAGTTTGAATATAAAGGACTTTCGGGGATAAACGGTCCTCTCGTCGTAATTGAGGGAGTTCGCGGCATCGGCTACGAGGAGATCTGCGAGATACGTCTTGACGACGGCTCGAAAAAAATAGGCAGAGTCATCGAGTTGGTCGGTGATAAAGCGATCGTTCAGGTTTTTGAGGGAACGATAGGTCTTTCGTTGAACAATACGCGGACAAAGTTTGCAGGAAAGCCGATGGAAATAGGTCTTTCCAAAGAGATCATCGGGCGCGTTTTCAACGGTTCGGGAGAACCTATCGACGGCCTCGGTCCGATCTTTGCCGAAAAATATATCGACGTAAACGGTCTTCCGATAAATCCCGTTTGCAGACGGTATCCGAGAAACTATATTCACACGGGTATTTCCAGTATCGACGCGCTTATGACGCTTATACGGGGACAGAAACTTCCCGTATTTTCGGGATCGGGTATGTCTCATAACAAACTTGCCGCGCAGATAGTGCGTCAGGCAAGGCTCGGCTCGGAAGGAGATTTCGGGATCGTATTCGGTTCCATGGGTGTTAAACACGACGTGTCCCGATATTTTCTGCAACAGTTCAGGGAAGCGGGAGTCCTTTCAAAGGTCGTTATGTTCCAAAACCTGTCGAACGATCCTATTGCGGAAAGAATAATGATCCCGCGCCTCGCTCTCACTGCGGCGGAATATCTCGCGTTTGAATGCGGAATGCACATTCTTGTCATTCTGACCGACATGACATCTTATGCAGAGGCTCTTCGCGAACTCTCGTCTTCAAAAAACGAAATTCCGGGCAGAAAAGGTTATCCCGGGTATCTTTACTCCGATCTCGCTTCGATCTATGAAAGAGCGGGAATGGTGGAAGGAAAGACCGGTTCAATAACACAGATCCCCATTCTGACAATGCCGAACGACGATATTACACATCCGATCCCCGACCTGACGGGATATATCACGGAAGGGCAGATCGTGCTTGACAGAAGTCTTGAACAGAAGGGTGTTTATCCGTCCGTTTCAATACTTTCTTCGCTTTCGCGTCTGATGAAAGACGGAATAGGCGAAGGCTACACAAGAGAAGACCACTCGGTTGTTTCAAACCAACTTTTTGCCTCGTATTCAAAGGTTCAGCAGGCAAGAAGCCTTGCTTCCGTCGTCGGAGAAGAAGAGCTTTCGGATATTGACAAACTTTACATGAAATTCGGTGAAGAATTCGAGAAAAGATTTCTTACGCAGGATTTTAATGAGTCGAGAACGATCGATCAAACGCTTGATCTCGGATGGGAATTGCTCCGATTGCTCCCCGCCGCTGAACTTGACAGGATCGATCCGAAATATATCGAAAAGTATTACAATAAATAGGAAATGATTATATGTCGACGACAGTTTTCGCTACAAAAGGCAATCTGATAAGCACTCAGCGCTCGCTTGCACTCGCAAAGACGGGCTACGAGCTCATGGATAAAAAAAGGAACATCCTTATACGCGAAATGATGCTGCTTGTTGATAAAGTCACATCCGTGCAATCCGAGATCGACAAGGTGTTTTCCGAAGCATACGCGTCTTTGATTGAAGCGAACCTGTCTTCAGGCGTCATACAAAGCATCGCGGAAGCTGTCCCCGAAGAAAAAGGTGTTCGTGTCAGAACAAAAAGCGTTATGGGCGTTGAAGTTCCTATCGTTACACTCGAAGAAAGAAGGGAAGGGGCTGTGCCTTACGGACTTTCGGAAACGGACTCAGCCCTTGATATCGCTTATTCAAAGTTCGCTCAGGTAAAAGATCTGTGCGTTAAGCTTGCGGAGATCGAAAATTCCGTATACAGACTCGCGATAGCGATCAAGAAAACACAGCGCAGAGCAAATTCATTGAAAAACATTGTAATTCCGCGACAGGAAGCAACCGTCAAATTCATCGTCAACACGCTTGAAGAAAAAGAGCGTGAAGAGTTCTCGCGAATGAAGATCATAAAAAACAGGAAAGACAAAGAGAAAAAAGATTTCATATAAGTTCTCAATATTGAAATTACAAACGGAGATTAGGAATTCCGCAAAGGGGATTGACAATCTCCGTTTTTTGTGCTATAATTCAAATATACCGAATTGCGCAAAATGAATATTTTGCGCAATTGAGGGTAGTTATAATTGAAGAGTTTGTCATGGTTACAGTATTTATCTGTTACAGTGCGTTTTATCATGCTCCTGCGTGTTTCTGCCTTCTTGTAATGTGTAACTGTCAACAGATAAATGGTTATAAAATCTACAATATATCATGCACATCATCTTCTATAACTTATATTATGTACTCACACGAACACGTTTGGTTTTCACTCTTGTTTTCACCGCGCATGACTGCAAATTGAATATTTTACGTCTTTGTTTGTCTATGTGAGTTTTCAGCGCTCGAATACAGCCAACAGCGTGATTCTGATCGATCATCTCTTCGTTTCGGTTCACGCTGTTTGACGGATATTTTTCTTTATCAAATTTCGGAGGTCTGTTTTATGGGTTCATCGTTGTCTTACGACGCTGTTCCGGAGTATTGCCGCGAATTTCTTTTCTACAAGCGCAACGTCCAAAATCTTTCTCAGAAAACCGTCGACCAGTACTATTTGGATATGAAACTTTTCTTTCAATGGATCGCGGACGAAAACTCCGTAAGATCTCCGTCCGCGGAGATTCCTTCCGACGGCAGATTTGTACCGATAGAGATTGTTAAAAAATTAACATTTGGCGATCTGCTCAACTACTTGCAGTACACGACATCAGAACGTGACAACCATTCCCGCGCACGTGCAAGGAAAATATCATCACTCAGAGGTCTTTTCAAATATCTGCAAAAAAACAATAAAATTGAGGAAAATCCCGCGCTGAATCTTGAAGTTCCGAAAAAGCCGAAAGAACTCCCCGTTCACATGAATCTGTTTGAAGCGAAGAAACTGCTTGAATCGGTTGACGGCAAGAATTTTTCCCGTAATTACTGCATAATAACACTTTTGCTGAACTGCGGAATGCGTCTTTCCGAACTTTCGGGAATGGATATCGGAGACATAGATTTCGACCGTGAATCGGTCGTTGTCAGAGGTAAAGGAAACAAAGAACGCAGGCTCCACCTGAATTCAATGTGCATAGAAGCGCTTCAAGCTTACCTTACCGACAGATATGCCGAAACGCATGTAAAAGGCGGCGCGGAAAAAGCGTTGTTTCTGAGCAGAAACGGAAATCGGCTATCAAACAGAATGATTCAGACAATGATCAAGTCTTTCATTGAAAAAAGCGGACTTGACCCCGAAAAATACTCAACGCACAAACTGCGCCACACGGCGGCGACTCTTATGTATCAGAACGGCGTTGACGTCCGCGTTCTGCAAGCGGTACTCGGACATGCAAATCTCGGAACGACCCAGATCTATACGCATATCGGAGACGATCAGGTCGATACTGCGATAGAGCGCAATCCTCTCGATTCGATCGAAATACATAAAAACAAGTCGGAATAACGAACAAAGCATCGGCTGTCATTAAGGCAGACGGTGCTTTGTACTTTCTTTTTTCGACATCCCGTCATATCATATAATGACGCATAAAAAGAAAGGAACAGAGTTATGAAAAAGTGTATCCTGATAAATTCAGCGACGCAGGTGCAGAAAGCAAGAAAAGTTCTTACGGAAAACGGTATTAAATGTTTTACGGAAAAATACAGAAAATCGGAAGCGAACGGTTGCACATGGTGCATTGCCGTTGACGAATCTTCCCTTCCCCTCTCAAAGAAACTGTTATCAGAACTGAGGCTCCCGATATTCGGGATAAGAAATTATGTTTAACGAACGGGTATATTTTGACAATGCCGCTTCTTCATTCCCGAAACCGGAAAACGTTATAAGGGCGGTAAACGAAAACTTGCGAAAAAACACATCAAATCCCGGCAGAAGCGGACACAAACTCTCCGTCGAAGCCGCGGAGGAAATTTTCAACGCGAGAGAAACAGTCTCGGATTTTTTCGGGTGCGATACGGAAAAAGTCGTGTTCACAAAAAATGCGACCGAATCGATAAACATGCTTCTGTCAGGTATTTTACACAGAGGAGACCATGTAATCATATCGGATCTTGAACACAATTCCGTCACTCGTCCGCTGACATCGTATGCGGCAAGAGGCGTGACGTTTGACATCGCGGATTCCGACGATATGGAAAATTCCGTCCGATCACTCATAAATCCCTCGACAAAATTGGTTTTTACGACCGCGGTGTCTAATGTTACGGGGCAACGGCTTCCCCTGAAAAAGATCGGCGAAATTGCCCATAAACACGGGTTGCTGTTCGGAACCGACGCATCCCAGGCAGCGGGACATTTCCGCATAGATATGAAGAAAACGGGGATAGACTACCTTTGCACTTCAGGACATAAAGGGCTTTACGGAATTCAGGGCTCGGGGCTTTTGCTCATAAACTCGGCACCGCCTTCTCCGTTACTTTTCGGAGGCACGGGAACGCAGTCTCTCGACCCGTATCAGCCCGAAATACTGCCCGAATCGCTTGAAAGCGGAACGGTTAACACTCCTGCAATCATTTCCCTTTCAGAAGGGATTAAATTTTTGAATAACAATCCGAACAATTCCTATCTTGAACACGAACTTGTACGATACGCCGTTCATAGGCTTGCAGGAGACGAGAGAATAACATTATATTCAAATACAGATTCCGTGGGAATAGTTTCCTTTAACGTAAACGGCTCGGATTCTCAGGAAGTATCGGCATATTTGAACGAAAACGGCATTTGTGTCAGAGGCGGCTTTCATTGCGCCGCGCTCGCGCACAGAAAACTTAAAACGCTCGGAACAGGAGTCGTCCGGGCAAGTTTTTCTCCGTTCAATACGTTCGAAGAGGTTGATTATATGATAAATTGCTTAAAAAATTATGAAAAAGTGTAATTTAGGGCTTGATTTTATATATAAATACTGTTAAAATATAATAAAAGCGAATTATTCGCTCAAACGGTATTTAAGGTGTGAGAGTTATGGCTGAGTTCTGGAGCAATGTCGGGTCTTTTTTTGTAAACCTGTTCTCGTCTCCGTTGATATTATTGCTCGATATTATCGATATCGCGATCCTTGCGTTGATGATCTATTACGTTCTGAGGTTCATTAAAGACACCAGGGCGGCACAGCTTCTGAAAGGGATCGTACTTCTTATCGCCTTCTTATACCTGTCAAAACTCTTAAATCTCACGGGTACGCATTTTATTCTTAACAAAACAATCGAATACGGTGTTCTCGCCATGCTCATAGTTTTTCAGCCTGAATTGCGAAGCGTGCTTGAATCCATCGGTCGAAAGGGATTCAATATCTCAAAGATCAAAAAAGACAGGCTGATGAATTTTGATGAAAGCGAGTATGCCGTTGATCAGCTCTGTGACGCCGTTGACAGACTTTCAAGGACTAAAACGGGCGCACTGATCGTTATAGAACGCGAAACAAAACTCGGTGAAATCATCAAAACGGGAATTTCGCTTGACAGTACAATTGTTTCCGAATTGCTTTGCAATGTCTTTTTCAACAAGGCTCCCCTTCACGACGGAGCCGTCATTATCCGAGATTTCAAGATCAGAGCGGCAGGCTGTTTCCTCCCGCTTTCAACGCGCAGTATTGGAAACGATCTCGGAACAAGACACCGCGCCGCGATAGGTATCAGCGAAGTTTCCGATGCCGTTGTGATCGTTGTTTCCGAGGAAACGGGTATCATTTCCGTTGCATGCGAGGGTACCTTCAAGAGGGATTTTACCGCTGAGACATTACGTTCCAGATTAAAGAACGATCTGCTCGCTCCGCGTGAGACAGTGCTTCCCGTCAAGGAAAAGAAAAACAGGAGGAAAAACAAATGAAAGAGTTTTTGTCCTCTGTTTCCGCAAAAATCAAAGCGCTTATCAGCAGAAACGGTTTTTTGAAAATTATTTCCGTAATACTTGCGATCTTCGCTTGGTTTGCGATAATTTATTACGCAAACCCGACAAATTCCGCCGAATTCAGAAATATTCCGATTAAGATACATTACGAAGGGTCTGTTCCCGGCAACAACGGTCTGATGATGCTCCTGACCGATACGAATTTCACCTGCGATATTTCGGTCGAGGGCGGAAGAACGGCGCTTCTTGTGCTTAATTCAAACGATATTTCCGCAACGCTTAACTTCGATTCCATAGCGTCTGCAGGTATATATGAAGTCCCCGTTAACGTTTCTGTTTTGAACTCGGACATCACCTGCACATCCGTAAGTCCGTCGTCAATAAAGATCGAATTCGTAAAAACATCCACAAAGACCTTGGATGTCGATGTAAAATACGAAAACACACTTGCGGACGGATATGAATTTGTTGAGGAAGTCGTAACACCTAAGAAGGTTTCCGTTACAGGTCCCGCAGAGATCGTCAGCACCATCGCAAAAGCGACCACCACAGTTGATCTGGCTCTCAGCAACACGGATATAAACACGCAGACGCCTGTTTCGCTCTTCGACAAGAGCGGAAATCCAGTCGAGATGAAATATCTGACGCTTGACGTCAACGAGATCCAGACAAAACTGAAGATCGCTTACAGAAGAACTCTTCCGCTGACAGTCGATATAGTCAACATATCGGGCGGAGATGAAAGTTCATATGCAAACATAAACTGTGATCCGCCGACCGTGACGGTTCAGGGAGACGAAGAAACGCTTGACGCACTCGGCGACAGACTCAGTCTCGGACAGTTTGATGTTTCCGAAATGGGAACGGAATCGCGGACGATCGAAATGATCCTTCCGACGATCGACGGTGTGACATTCGTTTCGGAAACAACATCCGTTGCCGTTACCGTTCAACTCGTCGGATCGCATACAAAAACACTTACTTTGACTGCAAGCGAAATGAACGATCTGTTTACGTTTTCTCCCCTGACTGTCGGATCGAGCCCGACAGTAACGACTCAAAGGCTTGATATCCGCGTCCGTTCAAATAAGATCAATGACATTAACGCAAATTCTTTGACCTATACCGTTAATTTCAACGATAAGAACGATCGCGGTCAGTACAGGGTCAACATAACGAATAAATCCGGCGTTCCGGTCGGTATCATCGGCAAATACTATGTCAGCGTGAGGACAAAATGAAAATAATTCAGGGCGTTTCGGCTTCCGTTCTTGAAACCGAGGCTTCCGTGATCAAACGGGTACGGAAAGATTTCGCGATTGCGGATTCCGTACCTGTTTGTGTGTACAGAAGATCGATCGACGCACGGAGAAAAAACGATATAAAATTTGTTTACTCTATTTCTGTCGAGACGGAAGCTCCGTTATCCGGTGCAGTCGAAATACAGAATTATACTTTTACTCCGTCAAAAACCTATAACGGCGAATCCCCTTTCATTGTCGGAATGGGCCCCGCCGGGCTTTTTTGCGCGTATGTTCTTGCGCTTAACGGCGTATCGCCTGTTCTGATAGAGCGCGGAAAAGATGTTGACAGAAGATCGGAAAACATAAAACGGTTTTGGGACGGCGGACCGCTCTCTCCCGACTCAAACGTTCAATTCGGCGAAGGCGGCGCGGGAACATTCTCGGACGGAAAACTTGTTACGCGAATAAACGATCCCAGATGCCGCTTTGTTCTCGAAACATTTGTCAGATTCGGCGCCGATCCCGATATTCTTACAAACGCAAAACCTCATGTCGGAACGGACAAACTCCGATCTGTTGTCAAGAATATGAGAAACGAGATCGTCAGACTAGGCGGAAAAGTCCTGTTTGAAACAAAATTGACTGATCTGGAAATATCGAACGGCAGATTAAAAAGTATTTTTCTGAACGGTGAAAAGACCGACTGCACTGTATGCGTGACGGCTGTCGGCAACGGAGCGAGAGACACATACAAAATGCTTCTCGGCAATCCCCTTTCTATTACCGCCAAGCCGTTTTCCGTCGGATTTCGCATGGAACACTTGCAGGAGGAGATCAACCGAGCAATGTACGGCAGATTTGCAGATGTTCTGCCTGCCGCAGATTATTCGTTTTCAAAAGTTTTCAGTAAAGCGGACGGCAGAGCGGCGTACACATTCTGTATGTGTCCGGGAGGCTATGTAATAAACGCTTCATCCGAGCCTGACGGGATCGTTACCAACGGAATGAGTTATCGTGCGCGAGACGGCAAAAACGCTAACTCCGCAATGCTTGCTTCCGTTTCGTTTGACACTCCCGAAAAGGGTTTGGATTTTCAGCGTGATCTTGAACAGCGAGCCTTTCATATCGGACACGGAAAAGCCCCTGCTTCCCTGCTGAAAGATTTTATCGACGGAGAAAGATCGGCTTCCTTCGGTCATATAAAACCTACTTTCAAGCCCGGGACAGAGTTGTGCGACATGAACGATCTTTTCCCGAACAGCGTTGCCGAAATGTTGAAAAACGGGCTTTCGGAATTCGGAAAGAGAATTTTTTCGGACGGGCAAGCGGTTCTGACAGGCGTCGAAACGCGTACATCCGCTCCCCTTCGCATCCTTCGAGACCCCAAAACCCTCGAAGCCGTCGGATGCAAAGGACTGTTTCCCTGCGGTGAGGGCGCGGGATATTCGGGCGGAATAACAAGTTCCGCTGTGGACGGAATCAAAGTTGCGGAAGCAATATTGGAGAATTAGTTTATGACAGTAACAGGAACGGTAATCAAAGTTAAAGGTAAAACCGTCACGGTCAAAACGAGTCGGCCCGCTTCATGCGAACACTGTCCGACAGCCTCGGTCTGCAACAAAAAGGAAACGCGGCTGAACGTTCTGAATACTGTCGGCGCGAGTGTCGGAAATACTGTGCGCGTCAGGGTTGAAAACGATAATGCCGCTCTCGGCGTTCTCGCGTATATGTTCCTGATTCCCCTGCTTATATTGGCGATCGGTTACATTTTTTTCCTTATAAACATATGGTTGACTGTTGTTGCCGTTGCGCTGATCGCGCCTTATTATTTGGGATTGAGATATTTTAACAGGGTTTTCAGAACGAAAGCATATACGGAAGAGATCCTTCCCGACGGTTATACCGAGGATACCTGCGAATAATCTCTCTGTAAACTCAAACTTCAACAATTTATCATAATTTTCTATTGACAAACGGATCTAAAAATGATATAATGGTTGAGCACTTCGGGGTGTAGCGCAGATGGTAGCGTGCTTGGTTCGGGACCAAGAGGTCGTGGGTTCGAATCCCGTCACTCCGACCATCATAGACAAACCTGTTTCAAGGTATTTATGAAGCAGGTTTGTTTTTTTATTCAAAAAATGATAATTTTCAAATGCGGATAAAGCCAAGAAAAACGACAAAACAAGCCGTGCTTGATATTTTTTCCGTATTATGGTATAATTACCTTGTAATTATGTTTTAACCTCTGTTTATCAGGGAAAACACAACTGCTCCGATGTCTGTAAAAGCGAGGTATCCAAGTGAAAGAAAAAAAATACATAACGATCCCTATGAAGAAAAATGAAGTTGCAATCGACACAGATACCGTTCTTTATGTATTTATGGAAAGGAATATTGCCGAGATACACACTTCCGAAGATGCGGTCTACAAGGTCAGAATGACCCTGAGCGAGCTTGAAGATAAACTCGGTGACGGTTTTATCAAAGTGCATCGAGGCTGTCTCGTATCGGCGATGGCGATACATGAGATTACCGATAAAATTCATTTGATCAACGGTGAGACCCTGGATTACGTTGTGCGAAAGAAAAAGGAGATCCTTACCCAGCTTTATGCAAAGCAAAAGAATATAATCAGCAGTTTCAACGATGACAGCATTCCGAAAACAGAAGAAGAATATCATGCGTTTTACCGCAGTTTTGACACTATGCCTTTTGCGTTTACCGATATCGAGATGATATTCGATGATGAACGCCGCGCAGTAGATTGGATCTTTCGGTACGGTAATTCGGCGCTGGCAAAACTGGAAAAATTTCCGTTGGATAAGCTGATCGGAAGCTCCTTCGGAAGTCTGTTTTCCAATATGGATTCCAAATGGCTTCGCAGTTACGAATGTGCGACGCTTTACGGCGAAACGCTGGAGATAATTGATTACAGTCCGGAAATCGATACCTATCTGGATGTGATCTGCTTCCCGACCTTCAAAGGTCACTGCGGATGTTTGCTCTTCGATATCTCAGAGGTGAAGTTTGCCCATGAAAGCAGTGATTCCGAAAGAGCCATGATGCTGTATTTCGGGAAACTGATGGAAAGAAACAACTCATAACCGCAACAACAAAAAAACTGAAAAACAGCCGTATACAACGCCGGTTTTCGCTTACTGCACAGTTTTCGATGTGTAACAGCCTGTAACTGTGGTGTATGCGGCGTTTTTTGTCGATTCGTCCCGTTTTGATGTCGATTCGTCCCAAACACTTGAAAAATGCTCTTGAAAATTGTATAATGTTTTATGAAAGATCAGGATTGGGATCAGAATACGTTTTCGACTGAATTTTCGCTGATAATACAGTAAATTGAGTTCCACAAGGAGGCATTTTCCGATGAAGAGAAGCACGGAAGAAAAAGAAAAAAAGCGAAAATGGCTTATTATCATTCCGGTAATAGGTATGGCAATCTGCGTAGGAATCACGATATGGGCGCTGTTCTTCCGAGGGGGTGGCGACATCTCGCCGGACTATCCTCCGCAGGGGATTGAGTCAAACCAAACCCCGATTGACGGTGACGACAGCGGCAAGTTAGACAATCCCGAAGGCGGCGGTGCCATCAATGTCACCTACGGCACGGCGGCAACAGTCGATCTCTCTGAAAAAACCGTTACCATTTATTACGCCAACCCCAACGCATCCAATCAGAATGTTTCCATACTGATCACGGTGAACGATTTGGTGGTGGCGAAATCCGACCTTATCACGCCGGGTAACCAGGTTAGCAAGCTGGAGCTTCAAAAGGATGCGGCATCCAAATTGCAGGTCGGCGGCTATGATGCCGAGCTGGTGGTTCGGGCTTATGATCCCGACAGCGGCGAAAAGGCAATGGTCGATACGAAGGGCGAACTCACATTGACTGTTACCGAGTAGGAATCAATGTTAAACTATCGGAAAGGATAAAACGATTATGAAAAAACGATTTACAATACTTCTTGCAATCGCAATGCTTGCTTCTATGTCCGTAACCGCCTTTGCGGCAGATGACACCGTAACAACAGACGGCGGCAGTAAGGATATTTCCGTCAACGCAAAGTATGTGGACGGAGTCTCCACACCCGATGTTATCAGCGCTGATATTGAATGGGGCGCTATGGAATTTACCTACTCTGTGGGCGGCACCAAGGTCTGGGATGCGCAAAACCATCAGTACACCGTGACCGACGCCACCGGCGGCTGGAGCGAGAACGGCAACAACGTGAAGGTCACCAACCACTCCAATGTGGATGTAAAAGCCACCTTTACCTATGCGCCGGAAAGCGGCAACACCCTGACCGGTGCCTTTACCTACGACAACGGCAAAACCGCCGACAGTACCGGTGCAGTTTCCCTTGCAGCGGGTGTTGAAGGACAGGTAAGCGCTGCCGACTATGTCACCGCCGCTCTCAAGCTAAGCGGCACACCGAGCAGCACCATGACCGATTTTACCAAGGTGGGTACGATAACAGTTAAAATCACGAAGTAAAATCTGTTAGAAAGGATAATACGCTTATGAAGAAAATTTGCACCTTTATTCTCACAATGGTGTTGGTACTCTCTCTTTCTATGCCGGCATTTGCAATGGAAATATATGTGAAACCAATCAACACCGGAACTACATATACCATCGAGGTAGAACCAACCGATTCGATAGAAGCTGTTAAGGGAAAGATAGAGGAAAAAACGGGGATTCCGTCTGTTCAGCAAAGATTGCTTTTTGCAGGCAAAGAGCTTGATGACGGCAAAACGCTTGCTGATTACAATATCCAAAAAGAAAGTACATTGCATCTTACTTTAATTCCCTCACTTACTGAAAGTCCCTCTGCCGGAAATGGAAAGGGAAAATATAATATTGAGATATCCGGCACCTACACTCCCGGCGCGGCGGCGGACGAAATAATTTCCGTAGACATTGCTTGGGATGCTATGGACTTCACCTACACAGGCGCATCGCAGGGTACTTGGAACCCTGTTACCCACACCTATGAAGGCGCAACAGAGGGCGGCTGGTCGAACAACACACCCGCCATCACCGTCACCAATCATTCCAATGTGGCTGTGAACGCAACGCTTGGCTTTACTGCAAATGTTACCGGCGTAGTCGGTACCTTCACCGAAGCCAGCGGTACCGAAAATGACAACGTTCTTGAACTTGCCACAGCAGAGGGCACAGAGGTTGCGAATGCTCCCACCGCAACCGCAAATTTCGGCATCAGCGGTGCGGCAATCGACGCAGACAAAACCCTCGGCACCATCACCGTGACCATCGCAAAGGCTGAGTAATTCCATTGGATTCTTGTCAAGGCAGGGCGACCTGCTCTGCCTTGACCTATGCCTAAAGGGTAACGGTAATAATTCGGAAAGGATAAAACGCTTATGAAGAAAATTTGCACCTTTATTCTCACAATGGTGTTGGTGCTCTCTCTTTCTATGACGGCATTTGCTATGGAAATATATGTGAAACCAATCAACGCCGAAACTACATATACCATCGAGGTAGAATCAGGCGATTCGATAGAAGCTGTTAAGGGAAAGATAGAGGAAAAAACGGGGATTCCGTCT